>Ga0209514_10002598_pt1 | contig 27626 bp, 26 predicted proteins | sample Subgrocontami58m_FD_187452 | JGI IMG/M metagenome (GOLD analysis project Ga0209514, IMG submission 187452) | Subsurface groundwater microbial communities from S. Glens Falls, New York, USA - GMW37 contaminated, 5.8 m (SPAdes) (version 3) | ecosystem: Environmental > Aquatic > Deep subsurface >...
TATCCACTGTATAACGTGAAAAATATGATTTCAAGACAATCAAAATAGGTCAAAAAATAAAGATATTGAGCCTGGCGTGAAAATTTTTAATTATATTTAATTTTCTTGACTTTTATCCGCTTGCTATCTTACTATGAGAATATGGAATTTAGCACGGAGCGCAAAAAAGAAATAGAAAATAAAATTTTAGATTTAATCCTGGAAGGCTTGAAGAAAGATTTGTTTAATCCTCAGGATGCTGCCAAAATTTCTAGCTTTGTGCTTGTTAAAATTGCTCTAGTTTTTGATCAGGCAACCTTGGTAAATTTTCTTTATGACCTTGCTGAAAGCTGGCCAGAGTTTACTAATCTTTACGAAATTGAAGATGGAAAAATAGAGAGAAAGCTAGAAGAAAACGTGGTAAAAGAAGCCTTGGCTTTGGTAAAAGAAGGAAAAATAGACGAGGCATTAACCTTAACAAAAACTGTCGATAACTCCTAATCTGTTACTCTTCTGTCAGAAATATATAAAGCACAACTACTTAAAGACGGTTAAACTGCCAATATATGAAAGAAGCGTTAATAGCAAGACAAACAGGAGAATTGACAATTTCATCAAATCTAAATAGACTGAATCAAAGGAGTATTTTTATGCCAGAACCAGCTGCTGCTGTACCAGTTTTTACAAAAGGAGACATAAAAGAAGGTGCCCTAAGACTTGCAACAAAAGAAACAAGAACAAGAACAGGTGAGGAAAACAGGCCGGGGGCGGTGCTTGCAAAAAGCATTGAGGAAAAAAGAGATTTAAATGATCCCGAATCAGCCTTGCGTGAATTAGCTGGTCAAGAGAGATTTGACGAAGGACAGAGTGCGGAGATAGATACAGGAAAAGGCAGAGATTTTGTGGAAAAAAGCTTTGTTGGAAAATATAAAGGAGATAGGAAAGGGATTGTTAGAGAAGACGAAGAACAAGGAAAGTATGATTCTATAGTTTCCAGTAAAGGCAGATTGGAATCCGTAATCAAAGAGTATGCGTCGTTTACCGATGCACAAAAAGCCCCTATCCGAAATCAGGTTGCCCATATGCTTAGGCAAATGCCAGCAGGAGAAGCACTGCTTAGCTCATTGCCTCCAACAGAGGTCGGTCCTTATTTAGATAGTTTAATCGCCCAGTCTTCAACTGAGCTTGTTCAAGTTTATAACGAAGCTTATGGAGTAGAACCGATTGCCAACAATATAGACGTTGTTCAGGCAAATGTGGACAAACTTAAAACGACCCTAAAAAACAAAGAGAAAGAGCTAAGGGATTTGAAGGCAAAAAAAACAGGTTCAGTTGGATTGCCAACAGAAGGAGTGCCACGGGGAGAAGAAGCAGTAAAGGTAAAAATTCCGACAACAAGAGAAGAACTTGTTTCCCTGGAACAAGATCTCGTAGATGCTAACGAAGAGATTCAGCTCTGGTCAGGAAAACTTATTCCAGGAAAAGAAGATACAGGCGGATTTAAAGATAGACTAGATCAAGCAATAACTAGACGAGATGCTTTACGTGAAGCGTTTAAAGAGGGGAGAAAAGGACTAGGAGATGAAAAGCAAGCAGGTGAGACAGGGGTAACTGAAGAAAAAATTGCAAAATTGGAAGAAGACATATACATACTGCCGAGAGAAATTGCGTTGGCAGGCTTAGACTTAGAAACTGCAAAGCTTGACAGAAGAGAAGGCATAGCAAAATTAGAAGAGCGCGCAAAAAATGCAATTCCCGAGGCAGTAGCTAGGCATTTAAATACTGCAATGGAACAGGCAGAACAGGAGGTTAGATTAGAAATTGCCGGCATGAAGGAAAAAGCAACAACAGGTAAAGAAAAAGCAACCTTGGAGGCTGTCGAAAAAGCAATTTCCACCCGGTACGGCTTAAAAGAGGTTATTACAGGCAGAAACGGTAAAATTAAAAAAGTCAGAGAAAATCACAATAGAACCAATATGTACGGAGATACAAGAATTTTAATAGAGGATGGAGAAGATGTGTATATGGCTGCTATAATTAAAGGAGTTGATCACCGTACATTAACTCCGGAACAAAGAGAAGAGCTTAGAGTAACTACTAAAGATGCTATCTCTGCATTAAAACCGGATGATCTTAAAAGATTAAAAATCGAAGCACAAGAAAAATTAATAACCTCAATGGTTAAAGCAGACGGCAAGCTTCCATCCGGTATGGAAGAGTATCTACTGGATACAAAAGATGGACAGGGATTAATAGATAAAGTTGCTGATAAACGCAAGGGAATGTTTAAAGGAATTGGAGGCAGGGTTTCCGAATATTTCCGGACAATGGACAGAAAAAAGGCATTAAAACTTTTGCTATGGTTCTTTATGTCTCTTCCTCTCTCGGCTTATCTAGCACACAAAGGGATATTTAACCCATTTAAAAGCGGTAATTAGTGGTTATTGGCAACTTCCAAAGCCTTGGGTGCCGAAAAAGCGGATACAGTCGGCTCCTGTTACCGCAGAGATAAAATACACCAGGAAGAAGGAAAAGAAAATCAGCACAAGCCCTAGAAACGCATAGGAAAGGGTTTTTTTAGCTTCCTCTGCTTTTTTTGCGTCTCCGCGGGAATTAATATATTTTAAACCTGCCCAAGTAACCAGAAAAAGCGCAAAAATTCCGGACATTGCAAGTGCTCCGCTGACAATATTTGTAAAAAGAATTGGAATACAAGACAAAGTTGCAACGCCGTCCGGCGTTACGCAGTCTCCCCAAACTGTACCAATAGGAATCGCTAGGAAAGTAAATACACCCATAAAAAAAGCTTATCAGAGGTAATTTTAAAAAACAAGGGGAACTAGCTATTTAGTTATTTTTGGTATAGTTAGATCTACAAACGAGAGACCGAAAATTCCCAGAATAATACTCATTATAAAGTAGGAAAGAAATACAACAACGAGTCCAACAAGGGCTGCTATAATGTGATTTCTGGCATCTGCAACTTTTTGTTTATCTCCCTCGGAAATAATCCATTTAACTGCTCCGTAAATAAGGTAAAAAAGCGAAATAATAGCAGCAATTACAAAAATAGCTGTAATAAGCCTGCCAATTGTTCCTCCAAGGTCGCTTCCTAAGTCTAATAACCCTCTGAATGGGCCGGTAAGGCCTTCGGATGGGTTTGCTTTGGTTTGCGCGAATGCGGTTTGGATAACAAACAAGTAAGATGCTGCCGGAGCCAGAATTGAACCTATCTTTTTCATCTTTAGCTAATCGTACGATGTTTTTTTATAGTTGTCAAGTGATTAAAAAATCGATAATCCAAACATATTAAGAAAAATAGTTACCAAGGGATAGGAAAGAAGCGCAACCACGAGTCCAATAATTGCAAACTTAATTTTTTCCTTCGCATTTTGAACCTTTTCTTTGTTGCCGGATGACATTGTGTAGTTTAATCCTCCCCAAATAAGCATAATCAGAGAGAAGAAAATAGCAATCAAATATAATGCCATTACCAGACCTCCGACAATATTTGGCAATGCGTTTGTTCCTCCTGTTATGATTCCGGCTGGCGCAGGAATAGGTGTTCCACCAATTGTTAAGGCGATTTCATTTATCATTGTGAAAATCCGGGAATTTTTAAAAGATCAACTCCGATTACTTGCAATATAACAAGAGAAAGAATTATAAACAAGAGGCCAAGTATTGTGGATGTGAACCTATCTTTGGCCTCCTGGAATTTTTCCGGATTTCCCCTTGCCGCCATAATTTTATAACCCGCATAAATAAATAAAAGGGTTGCAGTTGCTCCTGAAATGCTTAAGATTATGCCAAAAAAAGTTTTTATAATACCCGGGACGTCGGTTGGAATATCAATGCCAAGCCCTGACGCAATCCTTATGCATTTCCCGTCTTGCCACTCAGAGCAAGGAGGAGGATTTTTAGAAGTGGGAGCGCCTTCCATGCAGATCTTTGCCCCTCCTTGTTCTATGCAAGATCCATAGCAACAATTACTATCTTCACTGCAGGCTTCGTTTGGAGCTGCACATCCTGCCGGCCAAGTTGGCGCAACATCTGTGCATTTGTAAACAGCTTGTCCACTTGCGGCATTGTCCGGAAACAAAGCGCAAAGCTTTGAGCAACATTGGTCATCAGTTATGCAGCCCGTATTGTTTGGAAAACAAGAGCCAGCAGGTTTTGGACTAGGATTAATTTGGGGAGGAGCAGTTGCTTTAGTGCATGTGCCGTTTGCAATCTCGCCTGATGTATCAGGTTTGCCATTACATACTAATCCAAGGCAACAATTCCCCTGTCTGTTGGTTAAAACGTCTCCGTAGCATCCAGTATTATTTTCCGCAATACAAGAAGGTTGGAATTGCGCATATATCGTAGGGCTTAGGGTAAAAAACAGAACCGTAAAGATTAAAATGGACAGAAGATTCTTCACACTTTTATAGTAAATTAAAAACCGCAGTAAATGCAAGCTTTTAAGAAAAGCTTAGCGTTAAAAGGTTACGAAGCCGGTATGGTTCAGAGGTTAAGATTGCTGTCTTTTGAATTTTGACCAGGCCATTGAAAGCTTATATAGTTGGCGTCCGGTCATGTCATATAAATCCACAAGTTCCTTAATTAAATTTTCGTCTAGTTTGTAAATATCTTTGCATTGTTCCAGACTAACAATGATTTCGTTGCATTCTCCCATTGCATCATCGAGATATTTTTGAAATCCTGCTTTTTGATGTCTTTTTCCATATCCCTCGGCAATTAGTCTGGGAATAGCCTTGCTTGATCTGCTTAGCTGATCTCTCAAATCGTATTTTTCTGAATCCGGAAGCTTTGGAAGAACCTTTTCAGCAACTATGAGCATTGCCTTATAGGAATTTTGGTAAACTAATAAGTCTTTAAAGCTTTTAATTGCTTTTTGTGTGTTTTCCATAAACTTATACCGCTAAACTAAACGGGTTTCGTTGCCCTAACCCCTTTACCTTAGGGGTTGAATTTTAATCCGCGCCCCTTAATTGTTAAAAGGTGGGTTGGATTATTAGGATTTACCTCAATCTTTTTCCTAATTCTGGAAATGAGCTGATCAAGCGCTTGGTCGGAAACTCCATCGGTTACTTTTGTCTGCCATACAGCATTTATGATTTCGTCTCTTGATAAAACCTTTTCTTTGTTTTCGATTAAAAACATTAATAGTCCATGTTCAAGAGCGGTTAATTTTTCGGATAAATTCGTGCTCCCGATTAAGATTTCTGCTGAGTTTTGATTAAAAATAATTTTTTGCGGCTCTTTAGCAAACGTTTCTCTTGCGTAATCTCTTAAAAGCGGAATAGTTATATTGTTGTTTTTAACAAGATCAATTTTTTGCAAATAATCAGAAAAATCTTTATTGTTTTTTATTTCCAGCTGCTCGGATGGATTAAGAGACGACCAGATTTCTCTTAAACATCCTTGGATTGTTTTTTGAGTTATTAAAAAACCGGCTAAGTCTTCTTTTTTTTCTCCTTCGGTAGTTAGGACTATTTCCATAGCAAGCCTGGTTAGTTTTCCATGCCCTCCGGTTAAAGACAGAATTAAATCAAATTTTTTATCACTGATTTTTTTACCTGTAATTTTTTCCAGATAAGATCTTCTAAATCCGATTCCCGGTTTATCAAATAAAGGCAAAAATACAAGATTATCAGCAACAAATTCGTAGAAATCTTTAAAAATAATTGGTTCAATTAGCTCGTCCAGCGGTCTTTCCAGAGAGAAAGCAGCGGAAAAGCGATATTTTACCCTGTTTCTAATAATTTTTAGATTGGCAAAAAATTGAGACGTGAGATTTGGAATATATTCTGCAAACTTATCAAAAAGAAAAACAATAGTTAGCTCTTTTTCCAGGGCTAAATAGTCAATTGCTTCTTTTAATCCCTGAAAAAGCACCATCTCATCGCCATATTCCAGATGTTTTTTAAAGATTTGTTGAACCCTAGCGTATTCTTCCCCGAGCTTTCTGTCTCTGAGGGAATCCATTAGAGAAAGAAAAATATATTTATTTACTTCTTGCAGGCTCCTGTTTGCAATTTCGGAAAAATCCATATAAACAAAATGAAACCATTTTGCATTTTCCCCAAAGTGTTTTGCTCTCACGTTTTTATTAAAAGAGAGTAGGCCAAATAAATTTGATCTGCCAACTCCTGGCAAAGAAATTAATTGACAGGATTTCCCCTCCTTAATATGTTTTACAATTTTTTCTATTTGCGCAAATCTTGTATCCGGCGGATAAAGATATTCAAAATGAACGGAATTCATTGCCGAATTGTTGAATTGCTGAATTGTTGAATTCTTTTTCATAATTAAATTTTTCTAAATGTTAACCAATCTCTATTTATTATAACTGATTGCTGAAGGCTAGTTGCTAGAGGCTAATTTGTAGTCTTCTTATCAGGTAAATATCAAGCTAAAAAGGGGGTTTGCCCTTAAACTACAGGCATGGAAAGAGAAACCCGGATTAATCATTCTGAATTGACAAGCCGAGGCGCGCAACCTAAACTAAAAGCAGAAGGGATTGTTTTTATGCCAGAACCGGGTGGAGGAGAGGGATTTTCGATAACTGCGGAGGGTTCAAAACCGGGAATTGTCGAGGGAGCAATAGTTACCAGAAAACCGGAAGATATTGTAAATCCACAAGCAAGAGAAGCTGCGATAAAATTTATTAAAGACATGGAAGAGAGGCCTCTTAGTGCTTGGGGAGAAGAAGAACTAAGAAAAGCCTATCTTGAGCAGGGTTTGATGGTTGCAAAAGCAGAAACAGAAGAGGCTGAGGGATGGAAAAATCTTTCTGATCAAATGCAGCCTTTTGGTTATGTTGTAATTAGAGAAGCCGAGAGAAGAGGAATTGATGTTAAGCCATGGGTTTATGAATTGTCCAGCGAACTGCTTGAACGTGGATATGTAAGAAAAAGTGTTGGAGCAGATACAAGCGATGCGGAAGAACCAATAAAAAGACGCCCCGCTAGTGGTCAAGAGCGAGCAAATCAGCACTCTTTTGCCGGTGGAATAATAAATCCTGATGACTATTCGCCAGAAGATCGTGGAGTTATTGATAATATTAATCGAATTGAAGCGGCCGGACTTCTTGATGCGGATAGTCTTACCCAGCAGCTTAGAGAAGCGGTTGAGCAGGGGCAAATTCAACCACGGGACTCCCGTAGAATTATTAGCGAGATTAGGCAGAGGCAGCAAGCTGCGGCTCGGGAAGCATCCGGGGGAAGAACGGGAGAAAGAATTGGCTTTTACCTTTTAGAATCAGACGAAGTTCAGCTCGTAGAAGATCCGTTTATTTGGCTGGATGATCAGTTTGATATTTTGTATAACATCGCAAGACAGGGGCAAGAGCTTTCCTCCCCTTTTTTACAAAGCCTCAACCAGCTTTTTAGCGATGCCTCTAGATTTGTCCAGAAATACAAAAGAGACATGGCAGAGGAATTTAACGCCCAATACTCTACCCGTTTTGGCCAGCTTGCCATGAGAGCAACAATCGGATACAGGGGAATAGAGGGAGCAAAAGAAAGATCAGCCAGTTTGCTTGCCCACGGATTTTTTAACGGATTTTCTCTGGAAGACGGAGTTGCAAACTCAATGTTTAATAGGCTTAATGAGCTCATGGAGGATCAGCGTTTAAAGCAAGGTCCAACAATGCACGTAACGCCTGAAATCGCCAATACATTACAGGAAAAAGTAATCCGTGAACAAATTGAGTTGGCAAAAAAAGGCATCGGCCTATTTAAGCTAAAAATTAAAAATCAGGAAGGGGTAAGGGAAGAGGTAAGAGCTTCTGATATTCTTGGCAGGCACAGTGAATATGTGGATGACGTTGCGGAAATGCTGCTTAATAAAACGCAAATTACAACAGAAATAGCACCCAATGTTCAAGAGCAAATAGAGGCAGTTGTAAGTGGAATTATTAGAACTGTCCGCACAGCTTATGACTTATCTGTTAATTCACAAAGACAGGCAGTAATTGTTGCCAGAGGCTGGGAGTTAAGAAACGACGAAGCTTATTGGTCTGATCCAGCATCCGGAATTTTAAATGTTTATAACGCAGAGGGACTTTTGTTAAATAAATTTGACCTTTATAACCCGACACAGTGGGAGCTTGTGCGAAGAATCAAGCTTGATATGGCAGACAACGAGGATAGTGATCAGTATGGTCGTCCCGGTATGAGCGAAATTGCCAAAGAAGATTTAGGAACAAGATTATTCAGGGATTTATTTGCAGTGCCTGATTTTTTTTCTTCCCCCTGGAGAATAAAAGGAGTAATGAAATCCATAGAAACCAGAATGAAAGCTGTTTATGGAGAAGATGTTGGTATAGCAAAAACAAAAGACTTTGGTTTATTCTTGCAGCTTAAATATGCAGGTGATAAAAAAAATTTAAGAACTGATGCTTGGAAAAAAATTGCCAGATTTAGACCTGAAGAAGTCATGAGACTTTACAGAGAGAGAGCTCCCGGGAATAAGGATTTAATTGAAAGGCTTAATGAGAAAGGTTTTGAGGATTCAATTTTTGAAGACGCAGGGATTAAGGGAAAAACAGGTTCTGAAACTTACGATAATTTTAAAGAAAGATACGGATCTATCATAAGGCTAGTTAGGGAAAAGGGTTTTAGAGAGTTAAGACAGATTAATATTGGTTCAACAGGGGCGGATGGGTTATCCGAAGGAGATAAGGAGATAATTACCAAATTCTTTGGGAATAGCGCAGAGGTAGAAAAGCTGCAAAGAATGTACGCAAAAATGACTGAATTTGCCAGCTCTTCCATAGAGGAGCTTATGTCTCACAATAGATTTGAAGACATATACAGCAGAACAATAGCAGTAGATGATGCGCTCTTAGATCGGCTGGAGTCAAATAAGTTTTGGTATTTAGAAGAAGAAAAGGACGACCAGGGAAATATTGTGCAAAAGAGAGTTGTGGTTAGAGAAAAATATAAAGAAAAAGATGCATACGGAAAAGATATTGAAGATTCGCAAGAGCGGGAAAGGGATAAAGCTTTCTTGCCGATTTCCCAGCTTTTCGCAGCAGACCAGGGCGGTGATGCTTATGTAAGGATTTGGACTGATACGGAAAACGCAATGTTAGGAATGAAGTCTTTGGTTGCTTTTATTCATTCCGAACCAAATGATTTACAAAAAAGGTATGGATTTGCCGAAGACTTTGCGGATAAAGTTAGCCAATATAACGGACATGACAATAGAGCAAAGATTATCCGTTACACAATTGGCACGGACTTAATTTTGCGGAAAATTCCTATGCTGGCAGATGCTTTAGGTATAGCAAAGCTGCCTTTTAGAATGAGGATGACAGAGATCGAAAAAATTTATGGTCCGCATGCTCAGAATATGAGCAGGGACGAATTAAGAAGAAGTGTCGACGAATATGGGAGCAAGTTATTGAAAAATATGTCTAAGTTGAATTACGAGCAAGAAGACAAAATAAGAAAATTAAGGGAAGAAAAAGGAGACGAAGCAGCGGAGCTGGAAAAAGCAAAGTATATAGCCGAAAATAGAGAAAAAGCAGAGAAATATAAAGTCAGACTAACTGAGTTGGTTGATGCTGAGACAGGGCTTACAGGAGGATTAGCAAAAAGAAGAGCTCTTACTCTTGTTGCGATAATAATGTTGTTGATTTTATCGGAGACCGTAGAGGCGACAGGAGTTAAAGATATTAAATAGGATTAATGTTTTCCTAAAATCCCCGCAACATAGCGCTTTATGCCAGAAGGATACCAAAGTTTGTCTGGACCACCTGCTGGATCTTTTATATAGTGAGGGGCAAACGCTGCAGAAGTAAGGCCGCCAACCACTCTTTGCGGAGCTGCTGCACCTTTACCCAGTGCTTGCAAACCTGTGGAAGCATCTATTTTTGGAGCTTTGAGTAGTTGTTTGGTGTGGTTAACAACATTTGGAGTAGAAAGAACAATAGCAATACCGATTAAAAAGGCAAGTTGATCGGGTCTGCCCGGATCTCCGATAAACGGGGGTACAAAAACAGCCCCTTGAGTTTTTGTCTGGCTTAAAACATCCATAAATGTTTTTCCGATTAAAAACATTAAAAATGTTGCAGGAAATGCCATTAAATTAGCTCCCAAATCTTTAAGCCAGCCGCTAAAGCTAATACTTCTTCCCGGCATTACTCCTGCGATTATCCAAAGAGGAGCAAAAATAATGTCTATTAGAATCATAACGTAGGATTGGAGTAAAATAAACCAAAGCCTGAACATTGCCCACAAAATTGCAAAAGCAATAACTAAGAACGCAAGTAGTTGACCAAAAAAACCCAGAACTTGACTTGTCCCCATTCCTGCTCCGCCAAGAACTCCTCCTAGTATGCCGCCAATTAAGCCTGTGATAATCGCTCCTGCGCCAGTAGGTAAGCCAATTGCGGCACCCCCAATCATTCCCATTACTACGCCGGAAATTGCTCTGCCTGCAGTGTTGTCAAACATATTGGCAATTATGGTTCCTATGCTGCCAGCAGCATTCCAGGCTGATCCGGGAATGCCCAAATTTTTACTGAAAAAACCCAAAGAACTAGAATTTAGGCTGGCCATTGTTTTTTCATCAATCAGTTGGGAACCAGGAATACTGGAAAAGATTCCATACATGGAATAGATTAAAACCCACATTATGTCAATTAAAAATCCTGCTATAGCAAAAGAAAAAGTAACCAAAACTATACCGATAATTACCCGGGGAATTGCATTTTGAATACTCATTACGGTTCGTGGGTCAATTTTTACCCTAAGCATAATAGCCATACCGATTATTACAAAAACCAGAATAAAAGTAAGGTAAGCAATATCTCTAAAAGCAATCCAAATTGATCTTAGGGGATTTAAGGAATTCATTCCCAGTCCTTGAGCATAAGCAGGCTTGCTAAGGCCAAAATTTCCGGCCAAATATTTTACATAATCAACTCCGCTGGCAGGGGGCGTAAAGGTCATAGCCACTAAATTTGTTACAACGCCAATTGCTCCTCCTCCATTTTCCACAAAGCCAATTTGGCCGTTTTGCCCAACGCCTAAACATTTAACATTATTGCCGGTAGGGGTTTGCCCTGCAAGCTGGCAAGCTATAGCAGATAAAACCTCTATTGTAACGCTTTGTGTAAAAGTATTAAGATTAGCGGGAACATTTGGGGCAACATTGGGATTTATATAATCAGTTTGGGCAAAAACAGGAGTTTTAACAAAAAATACAAACAAAAGAAGAGAAGCAATGAAACCAAACAAACTGCGGGCAGAAACTGTCATTAGATCAAGTTTGAATTATTTTCCAAAAGATGTCAAGCTGCGGAGGGAGGGAGATTCGAACTCCCGGTCACCTTACGGCGACATTCACTTTCCAAGCGAACCGATTAAGCCGCTCTCGCATCCCTCCATTCTTTTAATTTGTTTAAAATTCTTGGATTTGAAGATCCAAATACTGTTAAGTATTTTAACACAGTCTCTTCTCTATATAAATAAATTCTTTTATTTTGATCGCTTATATGAGGAGCTATCTTGTTTTTGCTAAGTATTTCGGAAACAGAAGTTATTAATTCCGAAGAATAATTAGTGAGACAAAAGCCAATATTTATATATTTCTTCTCATTTATTTTATGTTTATGAATATAAAGACAACCATCAGTATCTACTAACCCTCTAACAAATGCCTTGCTATATTTATTGTTTTTTTCAATCCATTTCGGCAAATGTTGTCTGTTGAGAATTTTATTCCCCCTAACAGCTCCCTTCGAGATTAAGAATTCCACCAGGCTCGTACTGGATGCAACAACTACAAGCGTATTCTCCCCTGGTCTTTTTCTAATTGCCACATCAAGACTAAAAAGCTTTTTGATTAAATCAGAAATATATTTTGAATATTCCAAATCGAGCTCTGAATTTACAGAAAATACAACTTGCCAGTTGTTGTTAATGCCGCCGTCTCCAAAAACGATCCCCATAAGCTCTGCAAGATCAGCGGAATCCGAAGGGAAAGATATGATTTTTCTGTGACTTTTTTTGGGATATCACAGGGAATTTAGATTCACTTTTGAATAAAAACTAAGCATTAATTAATCCTTTGGCTTGCTGCCAAACGTCTTTATCTGATTTATAGGTTAACCGGTCTTCAACTTTTTCTACGGGTAACCACTCTACGCTTTCCATTTCATGATCTCTTTTGGCAAAGTTACCACCCATAAATTCCATTAAAAAATAATAAACAGTTTTTCTAATTTTTTCTTCCTGAAAAACATACCAGTAGGTAGTTGGGTTTAAAGATCTTAAAATCTTTGCTCTTATTCCGGTTTCTTCCTCAACTTCCCTAATTGCCGTATCTTCTTTTCCCTCATTTTTAATTTTGTCCCCGATTAGGCCTTTAGGAAAAACCCATCCATGGTGTTGGGAATGCTGGGAAATAAGAATAAGAGTTTTATCCCCTACTTTTTTATAAACAATTCCGCCTGCTGAAAATTCGAATTTCATAAGATTTGCGAAACGAAATAAATTTGTGAGACAAATTTAAACGTTTCAGCAGCGTTTAAATTGCTTGTAATTTATTACGCTGCGGAGGAGACAGGATTTGAACCTGTGTGAGCCTTACGACTCGCTCGGTTTTCGAAACCGGCCAAATAAACCACTCTTGCACTCCTCCAATTTTTCACTTCCGCCTCGCCGGCGGATCAGCCCAAAAGGCTGAATGCGATCCCTCCTTGTTTTTGAGAGAGAAGTCCCCTTGTGGGGCGATCCCTCCTAATAGTTCTTTGCGTGCCCGAGAGGAATCGAACCTCCAACCGCCTGGACCGCAACCAGGTGTTCTATCCATTGAACTACGAGCACATCTATGCGTATTTTACTTTATTAATGCTACTGAGGCAATAATTTAGGAGGTAGGAGTTTTTTCTAGAGGAAAATTGCGGGTAAGCCAATCTTCTGCTTTTTCCATAAAAGTATCACCCACAATTTCCCTGTGAGGTAGATAAGGCAAAAGGACATTTTTAAGATGGTCTTTGCTGATTGATCCCAGAGTAAAAGTTAGTTCTCCCGGAATAAATGCGTGAGTTCTAACGTGTAAAACTTCCTGTCCTTGTCTTTTTTTAAAGTAGAAATCATAAAGCTCCTGCCATAAAAAGAAATGATCCTCAATTGATATTCCTTCGGTGCTAATACGGTAATGAAAATCTTTCGGAGGAACACTTGCAAGAGAAAAAGCCAAAAAAAGAAGAGAAAGCACAACAAGCATTAATAAATATTGGGAAAAAAGGAACAAGATTATTTCAACTAAAAAAACAATTAAAATACTGCTGGCGTAGTATTGTCTTGATCTTTTTCTAAAAGGTCTACCTGCCGATTTCCAGGATAGTAGTGTTTTTACAGTAAGAGGAGTATCTGTAAATTGATCTTTCCTAGGGTTGTCGTTAGTAGGTTCTTTTTCTTCTTTTTGATGGGCAGTCATAGTTTAAATCTATCCTAGAACTGTCTTTAAGTCAAGAAAGCGTTTGTAAATCCAACGCTTGAGTAATAGAATAGCAAGCAATGGATTTAATTGATTTTTTTAGTTCATTATTAAGCGCTCAAGCTTGGTACGGGGTTATTTTTCTCTTTTCATTCCTAGAATCATTGGTAGTAATCGGACTATTAACTCCGGGAACATTAATGATTCTTTTTGCCGGATTTTTAATATCAGGCGGTAGGCTTGATTTTTACCCCGTGTTTTTCCTTACAATCTTAGGCGCTGTTTTAGGAGATCTAATTAGTTTTTATCTTGGAGAAAAAGGCGTTAAACTTTTTAAGGAAGAAGCAAAAATCTTAAAAATTACAAGGCTTAAGAACGGACAGGAGTTTTTTAAAAAACATGGAGGAAAGAGCATCTTCTTTGGAAGGTTCATTGGACCACTCCGGTCTGTTGTTCCTTTTACAGCAGGAACTTTTAAGATGGACTATAAAAAATTCCTGTTTTGGAATTTAACAAGCGCTGCTTTTTGGGCTTTTTCCTACTTATTTTTAGGTTTAATTTTTGGAGAAGCTTGGCAAACAGCCGAGCGTTTTGCAACCGGAGCGCAGATTGTCCTATCTATAATTGCTTTATTAATAATCGCATTTTACTTAATAAATTTATATCTAATTAGTTCCGAAGGAAAACTTACTATTAAAACAGCAACGTTAATATCCAATTTGATAAGAAAGAAAATTATAAAGTTTGGAATATTTAGATTTATTTTTGCCAGATTTAGAAAAAAAGATTTTTACGGATTGCCTTTAACTGTTTTAGCAATTGCTTTTTTCTACGTTTTGTTTTTAGCTTTTGGATTTGTTAGGAGTTTTATTTTATCGGGTGTAATCTACGGATCGGATATCCGGATAGAAAATCTTTTGTTTGTTTTCCGGGACGATGAGCTGATCCGTTATTTTTACTTTTTAACGCTTCTTGGAAATTGGCAAATAATTATTAGTTTTGGGATAGTGCTGTCGGTTGTTTTTTGGCTATGGAAGAAAAAAGCATACATCTTTGCGCTATGGATAGCTGTTTTAGGAACACAACTCTTTAATGTTTTTGGCAAGATTGCGTTTAACCGTCCGCGCCCGCAAAGCGCAATTTTTCTGGAAAACTCCACCTCTTTCCCAAGCGGACATTCCGCAATTGCGATAGCTTTTTATGGCTTTATCGCTTATGTATTGCTCCGCACTAAAGAAGGAAAACGAAAAAAACTTGCTATATTTATGATTTCATTTATTCTAATTTTTTTAATTGGACTTAGCAGAATGTATTTAGGATTTCATTATTTTAGTGATGTAATAGGAGGTTATTTGTTGGGATTTTTGTGGTTAATTATTGCCATTTCTATTTTTGAATGGGCTCAGTATAAACATAAAATTAAAAATCTTTCTCATTTTAAACTATCGTTAAAAACAAAAAAAATTATCTTTACGCTTCTTATTGCTCAACTGTTTTTTTATGTTGTTTTTGCAGCAAATTATAAACAGCAGCTTAATTTAAAAATCTTTAGCCAAAAAAACATTGTTACAAATAAAATATTAGACCCTTTTTATAAAAATGAACTTACCCGGTATTCGGAAACTCTAAGGGGTAGCAATCAGGAGCCAATGAGTTTTTTAATTGTTGCAAAAACAGACGACGAATTAGTAAATCTTTTTAAAAAATCAGAGTGGTATGGGGCAGATTATTTTAACAGGAATTCTATTGCCAGAATGGTAATCGCAGCTTTTTTGGATCAAAGCTATCCTACCAACGTGATAACACCTTCTTTTTGGAATAGCAAAGTGCACGACTTTGGTTTTCAAAAACCCTCTGTTAAAAATACTATTAAAGAGCGACATCATGTTAGATTTTGGAAGACAAACATTTTTACTAAAGATAATAGAAGGCTATATGTTGGAACAGCAAGCTACGATACAGATATTAAATGGTATGTTACTCACAAGATAGATCCCAATATAGATACGGAGAGGGAATATTTATTTAAAGATTTATTAAAGTCTGGGTTAATTAAGAATTACCAAAAACTTCAATTTGTTAAGCCAGCCAAAGGTAAAAACTTTACAGGAGATTCTTTTTATACAGACGGAAAGGCTTATTTAATTGAGTTGAAGTAGGGCTCAAAACAGCAGCGTTGAACGTAATGTCGCAAAGCGACAAACGTTCTTACGTTGCGGAGAGAGTGGGATTCGAACCCACGAGAGGCTTGCACCCCTAGCGGTTTTCAAAACCGCCGCACTCGGCCGCTATGCGATCTCTCCAAAATAATTCTTTAACTTTTCTCTTAATACTTCTCTGCCGTGTCCGGTTTTAAAATATTTTTCAGCTTGTTGCGCATCTTTTTTATTTGAATACGCTTCGTAAAATATTAATTTAAAATCTCCGTTTCTTGAAGTGAAATCTGAATCACCTCTTTTGTGTTCTGCTAACCTTCTTTTTAAATCTGAACAAAACCCCTTGTATAACTTCTTGTTTTTATTTAATTCTAAAACATAGAAATAATACATCTTCAATTTATTACCGCTTCCGCCTCTTCGGCGGATCAGCCGATGAGGCTGAATGCGATCTCTCCAAAATAATTGCTAATTGCTAATGGTGAATAGATTATAGCAGAGGAGGCTGTGATTTTCAGCTAAACAGGAATGCTTGCTGCTTTAGGGTTTCTTTGCGCATTTAGTAGTTTTAAGCCCTCAAACCATAAAACTCCTACCAGTCCTGCGCCAAAAGTAATAATGATGTCATCCAAATGAAGAGGAGTAAAATGGAAAAGTTCCTGCAAGAATGGAACATAGATTACTACGCCAAGAAGCAAAATCGCTGTTCCCGCAACCCAGAAAAGAGAGGAATTGTTTTCCCTAAATGTGTCCAAAATGTTTTTCGACCAAGACAAGTTAGTAATAATTAACATTAAGTTGGAAAATACAATCGTTGCAAAAGTAATTGTTCTGGCATCGTTTTCACTTTTTCCAAAATAGAATAGCGATAAAAGATAAACTATAAAAACTATTGCCAGAACACTTGTTCCCTGTAAAATACTAAGTAGTAATGCTTTTTTGCCAAAAAGAGGAACTTTAAGATTTCTCGGAGGATGGCTCATTGCATGTTTTTCTCCCTTTTCCGCCTCGAAAACAACAGAAGACGCAGGGTCAACAATAAGTTCCAAAAAGGCAATATGAGCGGGAAATAGCACGATTGGCATATTAAAAAGAATTGGCAAAAGAGTTATTCCGGCAATCGGCACATGAATAGCCATAATATAGGCGATTGCCTTTTTAAGATTATCAAAAATTCTTCGTCCCATTTTTACAGAATCTACAATAGAGAGAAAGTCATCTTTTAAGAGTACTAAGTCTGCAGTTTCACGGGCAACATCGGTTCCGCGCTCTCCCATTGCTACGCCAATTTGCGCTGCTTTTAGCGCAGGGGCATCATTTACACCGTCTCCTGTCATAGCAACTATCTCCCCATTTGCTTTAAGCGCGTTTACTATTGCCAGTTTTTGGTCCGGTATAACACGCGCAAAAATATTAATATCTTTAATTGCTTCCCTAAGTTCATTTCCATCCATTCTTCCTAAATCCTCTCCTGTTAAGAATTTATTAGGATTTTCTAGGCCAATTTTTTCCGCAATAAACTGGGCGGTACCGGGATAATCGCCTGTTACCATCATTACTTTTATGCCTGCCTTCTTGCATTCTTCGATAGCTTTAGCAATTCCGGGTCGGATTGGATCGGAAAATCCAAGAAGCCCTACTAACTGAAAAGGAAATTCATGTTGATCTTCGGGAAGGTCTTTCTTGCCGCATTCTGCTTTGGCTACCGCAATAAGTCTCATTCCTTCGTCAGAAAGTTTTTCGACTTTTTCCAGCATTTTTTTTGTTTCCTCCTTGTTAAGCCTGCATAGATCAAAAATTGCTTCCGGCGCTCCTTTTGCAGCAACAACGTAAGCATTTTTATCAGGAGAATTCCAAACATGAGAAAGGGCAAACAACTTTTTTGATAAAGGATATTCTTTTACTAAAGACCAGTCGTGGTGAATATGTTTATGAGTAGATTTGCTTAAAACACTAATCCCTTTTTGTCTTATCCCTTTTTCTATTGGATCAAAAGGATCTCTCTGGCTTGCCAAAATTGCATATTCCAAAAGATGGTGAAATTTTTCGCCTAAGTCTTTATGTTCCTGTGAAAGATCAAGTTCTTCTGTGTCAACAACCAAGCTTTCAAGCTGCATTTTGTTTTGCGTAATTGTTCCTGTTTTATCAACGCAGAGTACGGTAGCGGCTCCAAGGGTTTCTATGGCGGAAGTATTTCTGGTTAAAACATTTTTTTTGGAAATTCTCCAAGCTCCAAGAGTTAGAAAAACTATAAAAACAACCGGAAACTCTTCGGGGATAAGAGACATGCTTAAAGAAAGCCCGGAAAGAAATCCCTGTAAGAGGTTTCCCCTAAGCAGAAAATAGAAAAGAACAACAAGTCCACATAAAAAAATGCTCCAGATTGAAAACAATTTTACTAGCTTGTCAATTTCTTTTTTTAAAAACGTGCTTTCTTCATGGATTGACTGTAGTGATTTTCCAATTTTCCCCATTTCGGTTCCAAGACCCACTTTTAAGACCTTGGCTACACCGTGCCCCTGAGTAATCATAGTACCGGAATAAACAACCGGAATTTTTTCTCCTCCGGGTTTAAAGCTTTGCGGATTTTCTTTTTTATCCCAGTCTGCCTTATGCACAGAAAGAGACTCTCCGGTAAGAAGCGACTCGTCGATCATAAGGTTGCTTTGCCATAAAACCAGCGCATCCGCGGGAACTCTGTCTCCTTCGCGGAGAATTATTATATCGTCAATTACGACTTCTTTGCCGCTAATTCTTTCCTGCTGTCCATTTCTAATAACAAGCGCTCTTGGGCTTGAAAGCCTTTTTAAGGCTTCGAGTGCTTTTTCGGTTTTTCTTTGCTGGTAAAGAGTAATGCCAATAACAATGAAAATCATTACTAGAAGCATTGCCGCATCTCTTGGTTCTCCTAAAAAAAGATATATAGTTCCGGTGGCAATAAGCAGAAGAAGCATAGGTTCTCGTATAAGTCCTATTAGGTGTTTTAGAATGCCTTTACTTTTCTGTGAGGGGAGCTCATTAATTCCATGTCTTCTTAGCCTCTCTTTAACTTCGGCGTCTGTTAATCCTTTTTCTCTTTCTAAGATCTCATCCATTATTTAATCATAACAAAAAGAGGAAATTAAAGTGCTTGTATGATATTATAGAGGTAAAGCAAAGCCGTTATGGAAAATCCAAGATTAAAATTTCTTCCTAGTCAACAAAAGAAATTCATACGAGATGTTTATGTAAAAAGTAACCATTCAACAAAAGAGCTGGCACAAATCGCTGGAGTTCACAAGAGAAGTTTTCTAGATTGGAAACGAGAAAAATTAACAATGACTTTAAAAGCAGCAGAAATATTCTGCGCAAAATTCGATTTAAGATTACCAGAGGAAAAAGAACTCCTTTTGCAAAGGTGGAAAAAAGCAAAAGAAGACGCAGGTAGAATAGGAGGAGTAATCCGTTTCGAAAAGCATGGAAGCCCCGGAACTCCAGAAGGAAGAAGAAAAGGAGGAATAAAAAGCATCGCCAATTTACGTAAAAATGGAATCGTCTCTTCAGTTAAGATATATAAATTGCCAAATAACTTCAGTGAAAACTTAGCGGAATTTGTGGGAATTATGCTTGGAGACGGAGGAATAACATCCTCTCAATGCGCCATAACATTAAATTCCCAGGCAGATAGTGATTATATTGAATTTGTATCAGATTTTACCTATAAACTATTCGGAGAGAGGCCTAAGAGGTTTAAAAAGAAAGATTGCAATGCAATCGTCTTGTATTACAACGGAGTCGGATTAGTGCAGTATCTTTGTAAGATTGGGCTAAAGGCAGGAAATAAAGTAAAGCAGCAGGTAGGAGTGCCAGATTGGATTAAAAATTCGTACTCTTTTAAAATTGCCTGCCTAAGAGGGTTAATGGACACAGACGGTGGCGTCTTTATGCACAATTATAATGTAAACGGCAAGAAATATAATTACAAAAAAATTTGTTTTTCAAACAGATCTATTCCTTTGTTAATATTTGTCATGGAAACTTTATCTGAATTGGGGTTTACCCCTAAATTAATAGATAAGATAGAAAATAAGAAGGTTTGGCTGTATAATGAAAACGAAGTAAACCGTTATTTAACTATTATTGGAAGTCATAATTTGCGACTTTTAAGATTTACTGGAGGGTGACTCAGCCGGTTACGAGACAAGTTTGCTAAACTTGCAGGGTGAATAATCCTGAGTGGGTTCGACTCCCACACCCTCCGCAACGTAAGAAATTGAAAAACAATTTCAACGTTGCTGGAGCGTTGAAATTTATAAAATAAATTTCTTACGCTACCGCACTAAACTTTAATATTGTAGCAGTAGATGTGTCCTCGTTCGTGTTCGAAAGTAGACATTTCTTCGTTGCTTAACCCTTCGAAATGTTTTCTAATTGGACGAAGCGAATTCCCATGGGCGGAAATTAAAATTACGTCGTCTTTTTTTATGGTTGGAATAAGGTCGTTTAAAAATTCTACAACCCGTTTTTCGACATCTTTTATTGATTCTCCATTTGGTGGAGGAGTGTCGTAAGATCTATGCCAAAGCTTGTATTGTCCGGGATTTTCTCTTTCTACCTCATCTTTATTTTTACCTGTTAAGTCGCCGTAGTCACGTTCTTTAATTCTTGCGTCCTCAATAATAGGCACATTTTTTCTGTCTCCTAAAACAATTACTAGCGTATGTTTGGAGCGGATTTGGTCGGAGCAATAAGCCCTGGTAACTATTTCGTTTTTTAGTTCTTTCCCAATTTTTTTTGCTTCCTCAATTCCGCTCTCGGTTAAGTCCGCATCAGTCCAACCGCAAAAGCGGTGTTCCAGGTTGTAGGTAGTTTGTCCGTGCCGGAATAGGAAAATCTTTGCCATAGATTGGTATTAAGTATTACGAATTAAGTATTAAGTATATTTTAACAAAAAGCAATTAAGCAACCTGCCCGCAATGCTTCGCAAAGCGATGCAGGCGGGTATAACAATTTAGCAATTATCATCATTAATGATAAATTATAAATATGTCTATCTTAGACTTTCTTTTTCCCAAACATTGTGTTGCGTGCAAAAAATTCGGGAGTTATCTTTGCGATAACTGTTTTTCCTATTTGTCGTTTGATGTAAAAACGCTTTGTTTGGTTTGCAATAAACCCAGTTTTAATAGTTTTACTCATCCGGGTTGTAGATCAAAATATGCAATTGACGGTTGTTTCTCAGCACTTCCCTACAATAAAACTGCCAAAAAACTGATTTCAAGTTTTAAATACAAACCGTATTTAACCGATCTTAAAAAAGTTTTAACTGATTTATTTTATGAGGGGGTTGTTCAAAAAGAAGAATTGGTAAAGGATTTGCAAAAGGAGCAGTGGGTAATTGTTCCTGTGCCGCTTTTTGAGTCTAAATTAAGAAAACGCGGCTATAACCAATCGGAAATTTTAGCTAAAGAACTAGGGAAAAGGCTTAACATTCCTGTTAAAAATCTTTTAAAAAGAACAAGAGACACAAAAACCCAAGTTGGATTAAAAGTAGAAGACAGGAAGAAAAACATCAAGAATGCTTTCAGCATTCAATCTCAAATCTCAAATCTCAAATCTCAAATGCCCAATATTCTTCTTGTGGATGATGTAGTAACAACGGGCTCAACGCTTTTAGAATGCGCAAATGTTTTAAAAAGAGTAGGAGCAAAAAAAGTTATTGGCCTAACTTTTGCGCGGGATTAAAAGCGCTCTTTTCCTCCTGAAAACTTTCTTCTTAAATTGCTTAAAATTCCTTCCTTTTCAGAAGGAGGCATAGAAGATGGAGGTGGTAGACTAGGTAACCCTTCTCTAATTCTATCTATTAGAGGTTTTTCGTCTTCAAACATTGATCTGCATATTATTTTGTGAAATTCTCGCTCTTCAGGACTCATATCTTCTGGTTTAGGGAATTTGCTAAAATCTTTACCCAGACTAGGAGTGTCTACGGAGAATGCCTCTGCAATTCTTGGAAATATTGACATAGTTTGAAGTTTAGCAAAAATGTTTTTCTAAAACAAGCAGGTCTGAAAATAAGAGAAAGGTTATTGGCCTAACTCTGGCGAGGGATTAAAATCTTTCTTTTCCCCTTGAAAAAGTTTCTCCCCTAACACCTAGAAGTCTTTGAGTAAGTGGTTTAGGTTCACCATTTAATTCTAATAATTCTCTATAGAATTCTCTAATGCCCTCTTGTTCCTTCGGAGTTTTTTGGTCAAAATCTTTTAATCCTGGGCAACTTTCAAAGTCCGGACCAAGGTCAAGGCTTGCGACGCTACCAGGCCATGCTGCATATCTCATATGCGCAATTATAACAAAAACCCTTGTCGAAACAAGGGTTTTATTTGTGGCTTGCCACGCGAAGCTCCACCTTTTTAGAGTGGGGCGAAGTGTGGAGATGTCCGGCAGTGAACCGGAGTCCAAGACTAACAAGAAAAAACATCTACAAGTTTGTTTGGTTTTTAGAAGTCACCTTGTTCTTATCCAGCCAACAGGAAAAAACAAAATCTAGGTCAATGTTGAATAATTGCGAATAAGGGTTTAACCAGTAGCCCTTATTTTTAATCCTCAGCTTAATTTATGCCTATATTATTCCACTGAGAAAAAACAATATAAACAGACTAAATTTTAAGCAGCTAAGAAAGCCGGTTTAAAACTTTGTCCAGAAAGTCCGTAAATCTGAGCGTACTCAGCTAAACGATCCTTCAGATTGCTAAATTTATTAGCATTTATTTTTTGATCGATTTTACGACTTCAATCGTGTCGACTTGCTGTTTTTAAATGTGCAATCCTGTCGATGCAATTTGCATCCCCATTAGCAGAAATTATATACTTTTGAGCCTCAAAAGTCAAGCTTTCGAAGCTAAACTCCGAATTCACGCTCGATATCCCGGGTAATATCACGTTTTTTAATTGCTTCTTTTTTCTCGTATTTTTTCTTGCCTTTGGCAATTCCTACTTCTACTTTAATTACTCCACGTTTTGTGTAAAGAGAAACAGGAACAAGCGTCATTTCAGATCCTTCGATTTTAGATTTTAAAGAAATAATTTCCCTCCTGTGCAGAAGCAGCTTGCGGGTTCTTTTTTCGTCGTAGTTCTCTACCTTGGCAAACTTATATTGATAAATTTTGGCATTAATTAAAAACACCTCATTGCCAACAATACGTACATGGCTTCCTGTTAGGTCGGCTTGATTTGCCCTAATTGATTTAACTTCGGGGCCGGTTAAATTAATTCCAGCCTCAATTGTATCTTTAATGTCATAATCAAAATAAGCCTTTTTATTATCAATTTTCATCCTTCGACTCCTTTCAGTCGCTTAGGACCTTCGGTGCTTTGATAATACGCCAAACAAGAGAAAAAGTAAATTATTTGAGGTCGATTTGGTAGATTTTTGAAGATGATAGAATATAGATCTTTTTATCTTTTTCCGAAATATCAAAATCTTTAGCGGTTTTAATTATTCCTGCTTGATATTGTTCTTTATAGGCGCCTGTTTTGTCTAAAACCACAATCCTGCTATTCCCTTTATCTAGAACATAAACTTTTTCGCTGTCTGCATTTGTCCAAATTTTTGTGGGGTTATTAAGCGATTTATCAAGTCCTGAGATCTTTAAGTTATCGGAAGCGCCTCTGGTAAATTTTAAAATACTGCCGCTATTTAGCGTTATCCAGATTGAGCCGTCAATTGCCATTCCTGTCGCATTTGATAAATCAGGGGAGGTGTTTCCTGTAAAATAGGTAGATTTAGAATATCCTGATCCTGCAGGAACAAATTTAATTATTCCCCCTTTTGTTTTATCTAAGACATAAATATTGCCAAAATAAACCCCTAGTCCCGCAGGACTACTCCAGGAATCGTCGTTTTTAATAATTTGTTTATCTTCTTTAAAAACTCCTTTGTTGTTAATGTAAAAGTTATTTTTTTCATCGGTTGCAAAAGAATTTCCCGACGTTTTTGCTGCAAAAGCCAAAATGCTACTTGCATCACTTGGCGCTTCTTTTGCAGAAGACGAATTAATTCCGGAAGTAGATCCTAGAGCTTGATTAATTTTTTGGGAAAGCTCGCTTATTGTTTTTTCTTCGTTTGACCCTTTGGGAAGTTTTCCATTTGAATCGTCAATAATTTTTTTTGCAGCAGCAAAGCTGTCGTGTGCTAAACTTTGGTTGAGCTCTGTTAAGCTTTGTCCCTCATCGTATTTATCTTGTGCTTGTTGGTAGACTTGATTAAATAAAGTTTTAATTTTTGCATTCTCTTGACGCTTAATGTTTAAGTAAATACTGCCTACAAGTAAAACAGTAATAACCATAACTCCAGTTAAAATTAATTTACCGGATTTATTTACTTTTCCGACTTTTGGAAATTTAAGATTTTTTACAAATCCAAAAAACTGCGATGGGGGTTTTTTTTCTATAATAGGTTCTGCGGTTAGCGGTTCATCTTCTGCAGTAGGGCGGTATTCAACCGGCTCTTTTTCCACAGGGCTAAAGTTTTCGACTGCATAAAATTCTTCGGGAGCTTTTTTATACTGGATTATTATTGCGGCTGCACCTCCTTCTTCTTTATCGTGGATTGACGGAGCAAGGCTTTCGGCAATTTCTGCCGGAGAATGATGATCCAGGGAAGAGTAGAGGGTTTTATTGTCAACAAGTTCGTTAAATTGTTTGGTTTGCAAGATCGCCATATCCATATCCAAAAGACGTCCTGAGGCAATTTTTAGATTTTCGCCTTCCGTAACAAGCAAAGCTCCGATTTGGTTGGCTCTTTTAAAATCAACCCTGGCAAAATTTGTGCAAAACACGTAAAGAACGTCTCCGATAATCGATCCCGCTGCAAGCGAACAAGAAATATCTGCCGGAATTTTTTTAAGGGATACTTCGATAGCGCTTTTTATGGAATCAAGGTCTTTTTCTTCGAGAGTAAAAAACTCTTGCTCCAGAGAGGTAAAAAAGGTTTTGCCAATGCTTCCCAGGCTTTCTTTTTCTACTTCTTGGTCTGTATTGTTGCGAGTGTCTTTAAGGGATAATACGGCAAAGAGCTTACCGGCATGGTAGGCCTGCGACCAAGAGTCCGTGGTTGGTGTAGAAACAATATTTGCAAAAGCAAAATCTTTTTCGGACATTAGCTATAGTATAACAAGTGCCATTAAAAAAAGCGAAAGCGACAAAATAATTAAAATAAAAATAATTATTTTTAACCCTGTAGAATTATCTTGCGTAACAATTTTGCTGAGAGCATTAATTTTAAGATATACAATAAATAAAAAGACCGTAAAAAGCCCTATTAAAATCAACACTCCTGTTTTTACAATGGACAACAAATTAATTGCTTGTAAAATATTGTCAAATGTCATGGTCGCCTCCCATTAAGTTTTCTATAATATCTGCTCCTCTTTTTGGATCCGGAACGGAAAGAAAATCAAAATGAAGTTTTTCTCCTGCGGTTTGGATAATAATGTCGCCGTAATTAAAAAGAGATCTGGCAAACCCGGATTGAATATAAGTGACGTCTTCGATAAGGCTGAGTTTGGTTAAAGCAACATCGTGATAGACAATATCGGAATAATCAAGATCCAAAACCCTTTTATCCGTAACAAGGGAAATGTTATAAAACCAGTTTAAAAAATTAATAAAAATGTAGGTTAGGACAATAAGAAAATAAAAAGACGTAAGAATTACAAGATATCCGGGTGGTACCGGAAAGGGCAAAAAGTTACTTTTAACAGTTAGGTAAATAATAAGAGGAATAATTCCCATTACAATGCTAGTAATTACCCACAAAACATTGGTTATAAAATGCCGTCTGAGAAAAAGATAGATAATTTCGTCGTCATCTTGCTCGCTAAAGCTTACATTGCCTGGTCTTATGCGGAAGGCGCTAAAAAGACCAACGTTTTTCCCCGCTACTACCTCTCCGGGTTTTGTTTTCGCAGCAGCAGTTTTGGCTTCTTCTTTTTTTATTTCGGGAGCAACGAATAAATCAGTCATAGTTCAATTTTTAATTTTCAATTTACAATTTTCAATCAATATTCAATTTATTAATGTTTAAAACATTTTAATTTCATTAAAAATTAAGAATTAAAAATTAGAAATTTTTTTAGTTTCTTTCCACATTATATAACGGTCCGACAATATTAATGTTGGCAGGAGCACGAAGATTAAAGAAATTTTTAAATTCACTGCCGCTGAAACTTTCCGATTTCCCTCCTCCCGAGATTTGAACGTTTGTAGTAAATCCAGAATTAAAATCTGCAGAAATTGAAATATCTGAAACAGTTGTAAATGGAGATATCCCTTTTTTTGATAACTCTTGTTTTACTTTTTCGAAGTCCCAATTATCTGTTCCTGCAGGATTTGGTTTATCTAATTGAAACAAGTGGTTTCCCGTGGAAGAGTCAGCTCTTGTTAACAATATGACGTTTGCTATATCTGCTACCTCGTCTGGTTTTAACCAAGCGGATTTTCCATAGTCGTTTCTCCATCCTTGAGCAGAGTAAAAACAGGGAGAATCTTTGTCATAAGCTTTTTCAAAAAGGTCTGAGAAGCTTGAAACAGGGCCTGTTGTATCAGCGAAATTTTTTGTATATGAGGTTTTATCGGCGTTGGGCAATTGATCAGAAGACCTGTGTGCATACCCTCCGAAGGTTGACGCAAACCATGCAGTGATTACTTCTCCATTTGAAGTCATAACTTCGCCTTTGCCATCTCCGCAGGTATTTTTTCCTGTTGCTTCTACAGCATCACTAGCGCCTCCTCTTCTGGAATCAGAATATGCTTGGCATGATTGACTAGTGCAAATTGATTTTGTGCCATTTCCAGTATAGGAAATAGCATAACTTCTCGCTGCAACTGCTTGAGCCTTAAGAGCTTCTGAAAGATCAGCTCCCATTTCCTTATTTACGACGCCTTTAATATAATCCTCAAAGTCTAATTCTCCATACCCGTCTGCTGCTATTTTTGACGGTAAACTTCTGCATTCAATGTTTATATTTTGATAATATGCATTAAGAATTGTTTTGTAATCTTGACTTTTTGCTCTTCCATAAGCTCCATATTGGTTCATTCCGACATAATGAGGGATGCCAAACGAGAAAAAGGCAAATCCTCCCGTAAATCCTGGGTTCATTTTTCTGTCATCTGTGCAAAAACTTGCAGTCCCTGCAGCTGTTCGGGGAAGATTAAGGGAGCCTTGTTTTGCAGCAATTATTTCTTGTTGCTTTGCCGACAATTGGGCTATTTGTCCGGAGAGTTTTGACTGGTAATCTTTAGCTCCTGCAACGATTTTATCCAGTTTTGCAGATTGAACATCCAAATCTGCTTTTATGACGGTTAATTTTTGTTGCTCCTGTTCAAGTTGCAATTTCCGGTTTTCTAAATCCTGAATTGCTAATGCGATATTTGTAATTTTTATCTTGTCGTTATTGGTTACGACCCTTTGGTAGGCAAGGAGCCTGGTTAAGTCGGAAGCGTTCGTACTGGAAAGAAAAATCATAATAGGGGAAAAGTAATAGCTTTTAATGTAATAACCGGAAATTGCTTTGTTTAAAATTACTTGCTGTTTAGCCAGGTTTTTGTAGCCGTCGTCGATACTCTTTTTTTTAACTACAATATCCTGATCTATTGCAGCAACCCTATTTTTAATACCGGCAACCTGGTCTTGAAGGGCTTTGAGTTGAGACTCTAAAGGTTTAGTTGCTTTAATAGATTCATTTAATGCGCCGGTTAAATCATTTATTTGCTTACTGATGTCTGCAAGCTCGTCGGAAGAGCTACGGGGAACATTTAGGAATAAAAAGAAAAATAGAGATAAAAAAAGAATGGAGAGTTTTTTCTTCATGGGACATTTTTATTATAACAAAATCAGCGGGGCTTGAAAAATAGAGCCTCTGTGCTATACTACAGAAAATTATGGCTGACAATCCCTTTATTGATCCATCATTTTCTTATAATAAGCCGGAAAAGCGCTTGTCTTCCAGGATTGCAATTTTAATAGTCGGAATCTTTTTAGTAATT
>Ga0209514_10002599_pt1 | contig 27619 bp, 33 predicted proteins | sample Subgrocontami58m_FD_187452 | JGI IMG/M metagenome (GOLD analysis project Ga0209514, IMG submission 187452) | Subsurface groundwater microbial communities from S. Glens Falls, New York, USA - GMW37 contaminated, 5.8 m (SPAdes) (version 3) | ecosystem: Environmental > Aquatic > Deep subsurface >...
GAAGAAAATCTCTAAGGAGGAAAAGGGGGCTGACCCCCTTTTCCTGCCACCATATCCCCTGCAGAGGAAGTCCGTACTTGGTTGGTAAAAGGCCGCGGACTTGTCCCTCGACGGGCGTATTTGATGCGAGCCCATGGATACATGGTCTCAGAATCGATGCGAGCATCAAATCCGAGTCGTGCTTCCTCGGAGGGGAAGCCGACGTCCCGGAGAGGGATAAGTCTGCGGCCGGGAACGGACTAGTAAGCGCCGCCGACGACGGCGGCGTCTTCGGCGGAGAGGACTGCGATGGGCTTGAATGTGTCGATGAGCTCGCGCATGCGCTCGATAGACAGGCAGGTGTTGATCGCGCCGCGGAAAGCTGCGACGCCGGGAAGATTTTTAAAGTACCAGCACGCGACACGGCGCATGGGGAAGAGCGCGTGATCGCCGCGGTGTTCGATCTCGAGTGCGAAATGCCGTTGAAGAGCTTTCTTTTTTTCATCGAATGAGGGTTCAGGGAGCGGCTCACCGCCCTCGATCGCCCGCTCGATGCTCTTGAAGATCCATGGATTGCCGAGCCCCCCGCGGCCGATCATGACGCCGTCGCAGCCGGTCACGCGCAGCATCCGTATGGCATCGTCGCCCGAGAGGATGTCGCCGTTTCCGATGACCGGGATCGTCCTCACTGCCTCTTTCACTCGCGCGATCGCTTCATAGTCGGCAAAGCCGGTATAACCCTGGACGCGCGTGCGTCCGTGTACGGCCACGGCGTCGAGCCCGCATTCTTCAGCGATCTTTGCGACGACCGCCGCCTCGCGTCCCGACGGGTCGGAGACCCCAAGGCGCATCTTTGCGGTGACGGGAAGGCGTTTGACGTTCTTACGGACCTGAGTGAAGATCTCGCGGCAGCCTTCGGGATCGGCCAGGAGCGCCGAGCCGGAACCCTTGCCCGCGATCTTGGGTGCGGGACAACCGAGATTCAAGTCCACGAGGTCGAACCCCATGTCCTCGATCATGGCGGCTGCGCGGCCCATGGACTCGGGGTTGCATCCCATGAGCTGAGCGCCGAGCGGACGGTCTTTCTCGGCGGTCTTCATGAGTTCGAGCGTGGATTCGTTGTCGCGGATCAGTGATTCGGAGGCGACCATTTCCAGGAAACAGAATTCCATACCGTATTCGCGCGCGACCAGACGGTAGGCCAGATCAGTGCAGCCGGCCATGGGGGATTGAATGACGTTGGACTTGAGTGTCAGGGATCTAAGGCGGAGCATGCGGTCAAGTTTAACATGGACAACCTGGCCTTACAAGGACGCCGGGCAGAAGTTGACTTTTAGGTTATTTTGATGTATCCTTCCACAGATACGAGAGATAAATGTAACCCTCTGCCCGGTTGCTCTGTCGCGGCGAGGGTTTTTTTAATTTACCGGAAGAAATTAAATAGGTATATAACTCTAGCATTATGAAGAACATCCGTAATATCGCTATTATCGCGCACGTCGACCACGGCAAGACAACTCTCGTTGATGGCATCCTGCGGCAGACCTCGGTTCATCGCAATATCGGAGAAATGGGCGAGCGCATCATGGATTCCATGGATCTTGAGCGTGAACGCGGCATCACCATCCGCGCGAAGAACGCCAGCGTCATCTACAAAGATTGCAAGATCAATATCGTCGACACGCCGGGCCACGCCGATTTCGGCGGAGAGGTCGAGCGTACGCTGCGTATGGTGGACGGCGTGCTCCTGGTCATCGACGCGAAGGACGGCCCGATGCCGCAGACACGTTTTGTTTTAAGAAAAGCGCTCGAGCTCGGTCATCGCGCGATCGTCGTCATCAACAAGGTCGACCGGCCCGACTCGCAGATCGAGGACGTGGTCAACCGGACGTTCGATCTTTTCTGTGACCTGAACGCGACGGAGGCCCAGCTTGATTTCCCGATCGTGTATGCGTCCGCGCTCCACGGTTGGGCCACGCTCGACATGAAACACCCGTCGACTAAGATCGATGCGCTTCTCGATGTGATCCTCGCAAAAGTTCCGCCGCCGAAAGCCAATAGCGAAGCTCCGCTCCAGCTTTTGGTGCTCGCGCTCCTTCAGGATTCTTACAAAGGAAAGATGGGTATCGGCAAGATCACCGGCGGCATTCTCCGCAAGAACGACATCGCGCTCCTTGCCCGCAAGGACGGGACGAGCGTGACGTCCAAGATCACCGGCATTCTCGTCTATTCGGGTCTTGAGCGCACCGAAGTGGAGTCCGCTGAAGCCGGTGACATCGTCGCCGTCGCCGGGCTCGACAATATAAACATCGGAGACACGATCACAGACCCCGTCAACCCCATGCCTCTCGAGCCCCCGGCCATCGACGAGCCGACGGTGCAGATGACATTCGGCGTGAACACGAGCCCGTTTGCCGGCAAGGAAGGCAAGTACGTCACCTCGCGCATGATCCGCGACCGTCTTTTCCACGAACTTGAAACCAACGTTTCGCTCCGTGTCTCGGAGACCGACAGCGCAGACACGTATCTGGTGGCCGGCCGCGGCGAGCTGCATCTATCGATCCTCATTGAGCAGATGCGCCGCGAAGGCTTCGAACTGCAGGTGTCCCAGCCCGAGGTGATCTTCCATGAGAAGGACGGCAAGAAGTTCGAGCCGTTCGAGATCCTCGTGATCGACCTTCCCGCGGAATACCAGGGCACCGTCATCGAGGAGCTGGGCCGCCGCCGCGCTTCCATGAGAAACATGTCCCAGGGCTCCACAGGCGAGCTTCACTTGGAATACCAGATCTCCACACGCGCCGTCATCGGCCTTAAGGGCGCGCTCATGACCAAGACACGCGGCACCGCGATCATCCATCACGTGTTCGATGAGTACCGTGAGGCCGAGACCAATGATCTCAACCAGGCTCCCCGCGGCGTATTGATCGCCAGCGAGGGCGGCGAATCCAGCGCATACGGTCTTTGCAACGCCCAGGAGCGCGGTGAGCTTCTCATCGGCGCCGGAGTCGACGTGTACGTGGGGATGATCATCGGTGAGAACGCACGCGGCGATGATCTGGAAATTTCTCCTTGTAAGATGAAGAAGCTTTCCAACATGCGCTCGTCCGGTTCCGACGATGCACTCGTTCTTTCGCCGCCGCGGGAGATGAACTTGGAGCTTGCCATCGAATTCATCGGCCCCGACGAGCTCGTCGAAGTCACGCCGAAGAATGTCCGTCTGCGCAAGCGTGTCCTCGACCCCAATCAAAGAAAACGCAACCGCCGCTAAGAGCGTTCACGTGACCAAACCCCCTTCGAGACCCGCGAAAGACGAGAAACCGGAACACCAGCCCGGCACCGAACGCCTGCAGGTGGTGCTCGCGCGCCACGGGCTGGCCAGCCGCCGGGGCGTGGTCGAGATGATCGAGGCGGGGAACGTGACCGTCAACGGCGTGGTCGTGCTTGAGAAGGGTTTCCGAGTCGACGCTTCCAAAGACAAAGTCTGCGTGGACGGCACCGAGATCCCGACGGGGGAGCCCCGCGAGAAGCGCTGGTTCATGTTCTACAAGCCCAAGGGCGTCATGACGACGATGCAGGACCCCAATGCCGAACAGACCGTCGCCGATTTTTTTGAGCACATCCCCGAGCGCCTTTTCCCGGTCGGCCGCCTCGACCGCGACACCACAGGTCTTCTTCTGATGACCAATGACGGCGAACTCGCTTTCCGTCTTACCCATCCCAAGTTCGGCGTGAAGAAGCGCTATCGCGCCATCGTCGAAGGCGTCGTGAGCGACGAGACGGTCAAACGGCTCTCCCGCGGCGTGGAGCTCGAAGAGGGTATGACCGCGCCGTGCGAAATCACGGTGGAGTCCAGAAGCAGCAAGGTGACCGTTCTGTACGTCGTGCTCCATGAAGGCAAGAAGCGCCAGATCCGCCGGATCTTCGACAAAGTGGGCCATTACGTGCTCGAGCTCGAAAGATTGAACTACGGGCCGCTCTCGCTGGGCGACATGCGGCCGGGCCAGACGAGAGGTCTTCAGCCTCAGGAGGTCGAAGCGCTCGACGAAGCGACCAGGCCGAAGCATAAGCCCGCCAAACCGCGCGACAGGGATCGTGAACGCTAAGGTTACGGTTTACACGACTCGCACGTGTCCGTATTGCCACGCGGCCAAGAAGTTTCTCGAAGACAAGAAGATCGCGTATACCGAGGTCGACGTCTCCAGCGACGACGCGATGCGGACGAAGCTCATCAAGATGAGCGGCCAGCAAACGGTCCCCCAGATCTTCTCCGGCGACAAGTCCATCGGCGGATACGACGACCTCGTCGCCTACTATCGCTCCGGCAAACAGCTCTAATTCCCGCCCGTTTTTCCATGATCAGTCAGGCTTGCTCCTTGTGATAGTATTGGATGAGGGGGAGAGCCATGCTGCCCGAAGAAGATGATGAACCGTTCGAATGGCAAGACCAGGACGACGACACCCATGTCCCTGCGGGGCTGAAAGAGAAGTGGCGCCGCGACGAGGCGGTGGGTCTCAAGGCCGGTGTGTGCCGCGCGTGCGGGTTTCCATTTACGCAGGAGGATCTCACCTGCCGGCATTGTGACGCTCCGATCAGCATTCCGCGCGGGACGTTCGATTCCATCAAGCATTGGTTTGTCCGCACGCCGCTCGGCGTCATGGCGATGATCGCGATCATCGTCTCACTCCTTTTCTATCTCGTCCTGCTCTGATATCATGGGGCCATGGACGCCCCCGACACCCTCAGACGCGCCGCGTTTATTTTTCTGGCGGCGCTCGTATTTCTAGGCGCCTCACCCAACGGCTGGACGAAGGCGCCGGTCCGCGACGCCACCGGTCTTGAGTGGCTCGAAATGTCCGTCGGCGCGCGCACCGATACTATCGTCGCAGCCATGCTCAGGCTGACGCAGGACGGTGTGCCGCTGGCATACCCTCCCGACGAATATTACGGCGCGGTGCATGCGGCGGTGCGCCGGGATCCGTCGCTCAACGACGTTCCCGTCACGTCGCTGGTCGCGCTCCACGCATACGAGCATGAACCGGAAACTCGTCCGGCGATCGACGCCTTGCGCGGACGCAGGGCCGCAGAGGCGCGCTGAACGTGGCGTTTTTCGGTTTTTTCCGCGCTCGCACGGTGCGTCCGGATTCGGCGGTGGCGGAGCGTGTCCGGCAGATCGTCGAAAACTCGCCCCACGCGCTTTCGCGCCTGGCGTTCCTGGGTGATAAGCGTTTTATTTTCAGTCCGTCCGGCCGGTCGTTCGTGATGTACGGTATCCAGGGAAGGACGTGGGTCGCTCTCGGCGATCCCGTGGGCCCTGCGTCCGACGCCGGCGAGGCGGTGCGCGTGTTCACGGCGGCTTGTCGCCGTGCCCGCTCGAATGCCGCCTTCTACGGCGTCGAAGAAGCTTTGATCCCTAATTATCTCGACGAAGGCTTGAGTCTCTACAAGATCGGCGAAGAGGCCCGTTTGCCCTTGCGCACGCTCTCGCTTGACGGCGGAGCGTTCCAAAAGTTTCGCCAGCTTCTCCACCGCGCGGACAAGGATCATATCCGTTTCGAAGTCGTAGACGCCCGCCGTACGGCCGCACTCCTGCCTGAACTCAAAAAGGTCTCCGACGCGTGGCTCTCGAAGAAGCGCACCAAAGAGAAAGGATTTTCGCTGGGCTTCTTCAACGATAGTTATCTTGCCCGGTTCCCGATCGCGCTCCTGCGCCGCAACGGGCGTATCCTGGCGTTCACGAATGTTTGCGTCGGCGACGCGAAGAAGGAGCTCTGCGGCGACATCATCCGCTATTATCCCGACAATCCGCAAAGTGTGATGGACCTGCTTTTTTTACGGCTTATGTTTTGGGGCAAGGAAGAGGGGTATGAGTCGTTCAATCTCGGCATGGCACCGCTGTCCGGTCTGCCGTGCAGCGTGTTCAGCCCCGTGTGGAACCGCGTCGGCACGTTCATTTTTCTTCACGGCGAGCATTTCTATCATTTCAAAGGGTTGCGGCAGTTCAAAGAAAAGTTTCATCCGCAGTGGGTCCCGAAATATCTGGCTTCAGTGGGCGGGCTCAAAACGGCGCGCGTGTTCACCGACATCACCGCGCTCATCTCGCGCGGCTATAAAGGCGTGATCTCCAAGTGAAGATGGGCATGGTCCTCCTTCTCGGGCCCGATGGTGCATCCATTTGAAGAGGAGTCCGGTGAGTCGCCGGGCTCTTTTGGCCGAAGACCGGAAATTGTGGTTGCACTTAACCGGCCCCCGAGTATAATCATAAAGTTATAATAACAAGGAGATTCCATGCCGAACCCCGCTTTAAAATTTTTCGTTCCTGTTCTTGTTGGCACCGTTCTTGTGAGCGGCTGTGCGACGACTCGTCCGCGTAAAGCTGCTCAGGCGGATTTGCCTACTCAGGTGGAGACGCTTCAGGCCGAAGTACGCGCGAAGGACCAGCAGATTCAGGATCTTCAGTATCAGCTCGATAGCCAGCAGCAGTCTCTTTCAGGCGGGTCGTCCTCCCTTTCCGGTGGACGCTCCAAGTTGATCCGCGTGTCGGGCGTGAGCGTGACCGACGTGCAGAAGGCTCTCACCCGTGCAGGGTTTGATCCGGGTCCTGTCGACGGCCGTATGGGCAAGAAGACCAAGAGCGCGATCAAACAGTTCCAGAAGCGCAACAATCTCAAGGCCGACGGCGTCGTCGGAGAGAGAACCTGGTCACTGCTCCGCTGACGCGGAGTTTCAGGCACGCAAAGGAACCAGCGTGTTCATCCACACGGTCCTTTTCAGGATAAAAAAACGGGACGTCCGCACATATGTCGCGGACTGCCGCATGTGGGAACGCCAGGCGAAGCGTCACCCCGGGTTTTTAGGATACAGGACACTCTTTCGCACCAACGAGAAAGATCAATACGCATCGTCCTACGCGTGGACGTCCGAGGCGGGACACCGCCGTTTCATGGCGAAGCACCATGACCGGCTCGTTTCGCTTTCCAAGTGCCCCGTCGAGGTGCTCGGGTACTATAATTTTAAGACGTCCCGGTAAGGCCTCTTCCTTATGAATCAACCGCAGTCCCTCGCGCTGCTTTTTCCTGAGATCAAAGAGCTGCTCGAGCAAAAAGATTACCCGCTTCTCAAGCAGATCATCCGCGAATACAACTCCGTTGATTTTTCGGATGTTTGGACGCGTTTCGCCGACGACGAAAAAGTCCAGATCTTCCGCCTGCTTTCGGCCGCCTCCGCGCTCAAACTCTTTGAGATCCTCGAAGTCAACGATCAGAAGCTTTTGCTTGAGCGCTCAAGCGACGAGAGCGTCTTCCCGATCCTGGAGGGTATGGACACGCCTGATCTTGCGAAGGTGTTTCATAAGATCTCGCCGCGCGCATTTAAAAAAATGCAGAGTCTTTTTAAGCGCCAGGACATGATCGCTCATATCGATTACCTGATGAAGTTCCCTGAAAATACCGCAGGGAGTCTCATGCACCCCGAGTTTGTGCGTTTGTCCCCGAAGCTCACCGCCAAACAGGCGCTCCTGCGTCTACAAACGGTCATCCGCCCGCACCAGAAAGACCACCTGAATTCGCTCTTTGTCGTCGAAGACGACGGGAGGCTTCTGGGCGCGGTCGATCTGCATGACCTCATCACCGCGCCCGAGGACATGAAGCTCGGAGAGCTTATGGACTCCGTTGAAGGGATCAAAGTGCGGCCCGAGACCGACCAGGAAGAGGTCTCGAAGCTTTTCTCAAAATATCAGGTCGATGGCGTGCCCGTCATCGATGCGGTCGGGAAACTGATCGGCGTCATCGGCGTCAAAGATATAGTCGAGATCGAACGTCAAGAGGCGACCGAAGATATCGCGAAGATGGCCGGTACGCGGGCTGCTGAAATTGAAGAGCGTTCGGTTTTCAAGGTCGTGCGTTTGCGCATGCCGTGGCTCGTCGTCACGCTTTGCGGCGGTACGGTCATTTCGTTCATCATCAAGTCGTTCGAGCCGGTGCTCGCGCAGATCCTCGCGCTTGCGTCGTTCTCGCCGCTTATCGCCGGCATGGGCGGTAACGTCGGTTCACAGTCGGCGACGATCATGGTGCGCAATCTCGCGCTGGGCCACCTGAGCAGCAGGGCAGAACAGGCCCGGGCGATTTTTCGTGAATTCGGCGTCGGAGTGCTCCTGGGATGTATCTACGGAGTCTTATTGGCCGGCGTTGCTTATGGGATCTATGGCCATCAATACGGTTTCAAGTTTGGTCTCGTCGTGGCGATCGGCATGGGCACTGCGATGACCATTGCCGCGACCATGGGCGCTATCGTCCCGATCTTCTTCAACAAGATCGGCGTGGACCCTGCGACCGCGACCGGGCCTCTGGTCACCACCACGACCGATATCGTCAGTAATTTCCTCTATCTCGGGCTGGCGACGCTGCTGCTTTTCGGCAGGTTCTAACAGATGCCGCATATCCATGAGCTTTACGATTTTGTCATCTCCGTATTCATCGTCAACCGCAGCCGCGTCCTTTTGGTCCACCATAAAAAATACCGCGAGTGGCTTCCCATCGGCGGGCATATCGAACTCGATGAGGACCCCGAAGAGGCGCTCTACCGCGAGATCAGCGAGGAGTGCGGTCTCAAGGTGCGCATCCTGGCCGCCAGACCGGATGTCGGGCATCGCGGCGTGAAGCCGTTGCCGACGCCTTCGTATGTCGATGCGCACCGCATCGGCGCCTCTCACAAGCATGTCGCTTTTATTTACTTCGGGATTTCGGCGGGCGACCGCGTGAAGCTGCACACCCGAGAGCACTTGGAGTTCCGCTGGTTTTCCAAAGAAGAGTTAAAAGAGGCCCGCCCGCCGCTGACGCGTTCCATACGTTTTTATAGTCTTGAGGCCCTCAAGAAAGCAGGTTCCCGTGCGCGCTGACCGAAAAAAATATTTTTCGCTGGCTGCGGCTCTCAACGCGTTCCTTTTTTCGATCCCCGCCTTGGCTGTCGGAGAGATCGACGTGCCCCGTGTGCTCGAAACGCACGGAGGTCCCGAAGTCCGGCTCGCCGCAAAATGGAAGCCCCTCGTTAAGGGCGACTCCCTGCCGAAGGGAGCCGAGATCCGTACGCCGTCCGACGCGTGGGTGTTTTTCGCTTTCGATGCGGCGCTCGAAAGCGTAGCGCGGCTTGGCCCTGAGTCCAAGATGGGGTTGCGTGGCGATGCCGGCGGACCGGTGTTCCTCGAAAAAGGGACGCTTTTTTTGCTGCGCGAGGCGCACGGCAAAGCGGACATGTTCCTGGTGGCTACCGGTGACACGCGCGTCTATGTCGAGTCGGGCGGCATTTCTGCCGAAGTCAGATCCGGCGGTACGGTGATCAAAGTTTTTGGCGATCGTGTGCGCGTGGCGACCGGCACCAAGAGCGCGCTCGAGGATGTCGCGGAGGGTTTCGAGTGCCGCGTCCGCGGCGGTGTGCTCGATATCCGGCGCATGATCTATGCCGATTATGCTGAATGGCTCGCATGGGCCAAGCGCGGCTACCAGATCAAGGACGACGCCGATGCGGACGTCCTTGAAAAGGAATACGGCTTGTGACGCTCTCCGGGGGGCAGCGCGCGTTCTTTGCAGTGGCGGCGATCGCCGCGTTCCTGTTGACGTTCAGACTGGGTGAACGCAGTTTCCGCAATCCCGACGAAGGGCGCTACGCCGAGGTCGCCTTGGAAATGGTCCAGAGCGGCAACTGGATCGAACCTACTCTCTACGGCGTCGACTATCACAGCAAGCCTGTGTTTTTTTACTGGCTCACCGCGCTATCCTTCACGCTTTTTGGCGCCACAGAAGCCGCCGCGCGGTCGGTCCCAGCTCTTTTCGCATTTCTGGGTGTGCTTGCGGCGTTCGGGTTTGCTGTCCGCGTGTTCGGCGTGCGCAGCGCATTTTTGGGCGGGCTGGCGCTGGCGACCAATGTCTGGTATGTGCAGGTCGGAAGATACCTTCTCATCGACGCCGTTTTTTCATGTTTCGTGAGCGTGTCGCTTTTCTCCTTTTATATGGCCGTCCGCGAGAACAAGAAAGTCTACTATTACGCCGGCTACGCGATGGCCGCGCTTTCGTTTCTGACGAAGGGTGTGGCGGGGCCGGTGCTCGTTGGCTCCGCATTTCTGGTTTATCTTGCGGTTTCCCGGCGTTCCGCGGCCGGGGTATGGCGCGCGGTCCTCCGATCGAACGTTCCCGCGGGCAGCCTTCTATTTCTCGTGATCGTGCTGCCATGGTTCGTGAGCATTTCGATGCGCGAACCGGAATTTCTTCGTCAGTTCTTTCTGTACGAGCACCTCCAACGGTTCACATCCCAAAAATTCGAGCACCAGGAGCCTTGGTATTATTACGGGGTCATCATGGCCGCCGTCCTGATGCCCTGGACGCTTTTTCCGTCGAGGATCGCACGCCCGGTCTCGGGTGATGCGGCCCGGGACGACGGTCGGCTTTTTCTCCTCGTCGCGGCGCTGACGCCCGTCTTTTTTTATTCGCTCTCTAAAACGAAGCTCGCGACATACATGCTGCCGAGTCTTCCGTTTTGCGCACTGCTGGTCGGCGAAGGGTGGGCGAATATCCGCGAGGGTTCGTTTCTAACGAGGCGGCTGTCTTTTACGTTGGCGGCTGTTTTTTGCCTGGCCGCCGCCTTGGTTGCCGCTACCCCCGAGATCACGGCGAGCTTTCTGCGCAAGGCTCAACCTTCGATCCTGCCGACCGTGCGCGCATTTGCCGCTATCGGGGCGGCGGGTATGGCCGCCGCGCTTTATTTCATGAGCCGCCGCCGGCCGTCGGCGGTATTTGGTTCGCTGGTGGTGACGCTCGCGGCAGTTTCGCTCACGACGGTGTTTGCGATGGAACGTGCCAATGTCGATTTCACAACGCGTCCGTTCGCCGAGGCGCTCAGCGGGCGTCTTGAGTCTGGTGATGCCGTGTTTATTTACGATCAGCCCGGCGCCTTCTACGATTTTCGTTTTTATTTGAAGCATCCCGTGAAGCTGGCGGGTTTGGAGGGGGAACTCAAGCTTGCGGAAAATGACGGGGAAACGGCACGTTTCACGGTCTCGATCGGCGATTTCAAGCAGATGCTGCGCGCGGATACCGGCTTGTACTGTCTCATTCGCCGTTCCGATTTTGAGGGGCTTGAGCCGGATGTCCGTGCGCGTCTTCGGGTGTTGAAAGAAGACCGGCGCAAAGTACTTTTTGTCAGCGGGGCGCCTTCCGGAGCGCCGCGATGACCCCACCACAGAGCATTCTCGCGGAGGTGGTGGGGTGATCGCCACGATCACGCTCAACCCCTCCATCGACCAAAATATCCTTGTCCGGGGTCTCGTCAAGGATGACGCCAACCGCGCGACCGCCATTTACCGCTCCGCCGGCGGCAAAGGGCTCAACGTTTCGAAAGTGGTCCGTGAACTGGGCGGCCCGACGCGCGCGTACGCCCTGACGGGTGGTTTTATCGGCGTCTATTGGGCGAAGCTTGCGCGCGAGATGGACGTGGATTTCCGAACGCAGTCCGTGAAGGGGGAGACGCGTATCAATACGGTCCTCACCGATACGCGCGACGCGACGCAGACGCGCGTCTCGGCGCCCGGGCCGCGGGTGTCAGCCGCCGAGACGCGGTTGTTTCTCAAGCGCCTTCTTGCGGCGCGGCCGAAGCCTTTTTTTTGGGTGCTCGGCGGCAGTCTTCCGGGAGGCATGGATCCGTCGATGTGCCGTATTTTTATAGAAGCGCTTCAAAAAAACGGCACGCCTTGCATCCTCGATGCCGACGGTGACACGCTGAAGCGCGGCATCGAAGGGCGCCCTTATCTGATCAAGCCCAACGAGTTCGAGATGGCCCGCCTCATCGGGCGCCCACTCAAGACGCTGGACGATTACCGCACGAGCGCTCTCGAAGTCGTGCGCCGCGGCGTGCGTGTCGTCATCGTGTCGCTGGGCGCCCAAGGAGCGCTCGTTGCTTCCGAAAAAGGCGTGTTTCATGTGCCCGGCCTCGAGGTGCCCGTGAAGAATAAAGTCGGCGCGGGCGATTCCGTGATCGGCGGCGCTGCGCTCGGTCTCTTCCGGGGCGATCCGCTCGAAGACTCGGTACGCCTGGGCATCGCCGCCAGCGCCTCGGCCGTCATGCGGTCGGCGCCCCGTCTCTGCCTGCGCAAAGACGTCCCCGGGCTCTTCAAGAAGACGCGCGTCCTGCTCCTATAAGCGGTTTTGGCCGAATGAAGTTGACGCGTTTTTCAGGGCGGGTATAATAGCTTTTCCATTGAAAAAGGAGGATCACATGTCTTTAGTTTCCGAAGAGAATCGTTTGCAGGTCGGCCAGAAGGTCTCTGATTTTGCGGCCCAAGCGCTGATGGGGGACGGGAGTTTCAAAGAAGTGAAGCTTTCCGACTATAAGGGAAAGTGGCTCGTCCTTTTCTTTTACCCGCTCGACTTCACGTTCGTCTGTCCGACCGAGATCCAGGGTTTCAACAAGCACTATGATGAGATCAAGAAGCTCGGCGCGGAAGTCGTCGCAGCCAGCACTGACAGTGTTTATTCCCACAAAGCCTGGACGGAAAGCTCGCTCGGCAAGATCCAGTTCCCGATCCTCGGCGATACGGGTCATCAGGTTGCAAAGACATTCAACGTCCTGATCCCAGAGAAGGGTATCGCGCTGCGCGGCACCTTTATCATCGACCCCAACGGCATCCTCAAATCGGCGACGGTCAACGACCTTTCCGCCGGCCGCAGTGTCGATGAGACGATCCGCACGCTTCAGGCGCTCCAGAGCGGCAAGCTCACTGGCTGCGGCTGGAAGCCGGGCGAGAAGACGCTGAACTAAGTTTGGCCAAAATGACCCCCGGCTTTCGGCTTTTTCCGAAGGCCGGGGTTTTTTGCCGAGGCCTGACGCGTATACTCTCAGAAGGGCCGCGTAGTATTGAATCCAAATAAAAACAAACTCGCGCTCAGCATCATCCGCACGCTCAAGAAGAACGGCCACCAGGCCTACTTCGTGGGCGGCTGTGTGCGCGACCTCCTCCTCAAAAAGACGCCGAAGGACTTCGACGTCGCCACGGACGCGCGCCCCGAGCGCATCGCCTCCATTTTCAAGAAGACGGTCCCGGTCGGCGCTAAATTCGGAGTGATGCTGGTCGTTCTGGAAGGGCTGCCGTTTGAAGTGGCGACGTTCCGTGCGGACAAAGAATATAAGGACGGCCGGCGTCCGACGGGGGTGCGTTTCACGGACGCGAAGGAAGATGCGCTGCGCCGCGATTTCACCGTCAACGGGCTTTTTTATGACCCCGTTTCGAAAGAAGTGCTGGACTGGGTCGGCGGGCAAAAAGATCTGAAGAAAAAAGTCATCCGCGCCATCGGCGAACCGAAGAAGCGTTTTGAGGAAGACAAACTGAGGCTGCTCCGGGCCGTACGTTTTGCGAGCGTGCTCGGTTTCCGCATCGAGCCCAAAACGGCCGCCGCCGCCAAGCGGCTGGCCCCTAAGATCAAGTCCGTTTCGAACGAGCGCGTGCGTGACGAGCTGGTCAAAATGTTCACCGGCTCCGATCCCGGCCGCGCGCTGACACTCTTGGACAAGAGCGGACTCCTGAAAGAAGTGCTGCCCGAGGTGGCCGCCATGAAGGGCGTCCGGCAGCCGAAGGAATATCACCCCGAGGGCGATGTTTTCCGCCACACGCGCCTTCTCTTGGAGGGCCTCAAGGGTTCGGACCCGGTGCTTGCGTTCGGATGTCTGCTCCACGATATCGGCAAGCCGCCGACGTTCCGCCGGGCAGACCGCATCCGCTTCAACGGCCACGACCGTGTCGGCGCGGCGATGGCCGATAAGCTGCTGACGAGACTGCGTTTCCCGAACGATCAGAAAGACCGCATCGTCGCCTGCGTCGAAGGCCATATGCGCTTCAAGGATGTCCACCAGATGCGCGAGAGCACGCTCAAGAAATTTTTTCAGCGCCAGACGTTCATGACCGAGCTTGAGCAGCACCGGCTCGACTGCCTGGCGAGCCACGGCGATCTTTCCAACTGGCGTTTCTTGAAAAAGAAGCTCCGCACGCTTTCCAAAGAAGATATCAAGCCGGTGCCGCTTCTCAACGGCCGGGATTTGTTGGCGATGGGAATGAGGCCCGGACCCCTGGTTGGCCGCATCCTCCGGGAGGCCGAAGAAGCTCAGCTCGAACGCAAGATCACGACCAAGGAGGAAGCGCTTGAATGGGCGCGCCGCCGGTCCGAACAGAACCCCGTACCGGGGAAGGAGGAAGTCTGATGTTCCAGCTTTTTGCAAAGGGCGGCCCGATCATGTGGCCCCTTTTCGTGACGTCCGTGATCTCGCTGTCGGTGGTGTTCGAAAGGATCCTTTTTTTGTTCGTCGAAGCCACGCGCCGTGATACGGCGCTTGTCAACGAGGTGTTCGAAGCGATCGAGCACGGGGAGATCGAACAGGCGGCCGTAAAAGCAGGGAAGAGCCGCGATTTTGTCGCACGCACGCTTGGCTATGGTCTCCAAAACCGCGGAAGGTCACTTTCGGGCGCGCTGCTCCAGGCCGCCGGCCGGGAGCTTAAGCGTTTTAACCGGGGTCTTTCCGTGCTCGACACCGTGATCACCCTCGCGCCGCTTTTGGGCCTTTTGGGAACCGTGACCGGCATGATCCGCTCGTTCGGTCTCCTCGGAAACCGTGAACTCGAAGCTCCCACCGTCATCACCGGCGGTATCGCCGAAGCGCTTCTGGCGACGGCGTTCGGTCTGGGTATCGCCATCGTGGCCCTGATCCCGTTCAATTATCTCAACGCCCGCATGGAAGAGGCGCGCCACGAGCTTGAAGACGCGGCCACGCACCTCGAACTGGCCTTGAAGGACCGCACGGGATGAACATTCCGTCGCCGCGCGCCAAGCGCAAGGCACGTATTGAGATCATCCCGCTCATCGATATCGTGTTCTTTCTCCTGGCGACGTTTGTGATGGTGTCGCTCTCCATGGTGAAGAACCAGAGTATCACCGTGAGCCTTCCGTCCGGCGCTTCGGCGCAAACGGATAACCGGAAAGAGGAGCCGCTCGTCGTGGCGGTGAGCGCCGGCAATGAAATTTTCCTCGGCAAGACGCGCGTGCGTCCCGATCGCCTCAAGGCCGAGCTCTCGGCGCGCGCCAAGGCCGAGAAATTGTCGGGCGTGCTCGTTCGTGCGGACAAATCAGCATCCGTCGAGACGCTGGTTAAGGTCCTGGATGCCGCCAAACAGTCCGGTCTGCAGAAGTTGGGTGTCGCGATCGAGCGCGGCGAGTAAAGCCCCCTCCAAAGCCCCGTATTTAATCCTAGTTATTTTTGATAAAAAGAGTTGCAAACTTGTTAAAGCCTTGATAGAATACGTTACAAATAGCCGTGACACGGCCGTTTAAAAGTGTAAACACTCTAATAACAAGTAAGGGGATTTCGAAAAATGGCAGAAGAAAAGAGGCCGCAACGCACTCAGATCATGACGTTGAAGGAAGTGGCCAAGTATCTCGGCGTCCACTCCATGACCGTCTATCGTCTCCTCAAGGAGAAAAAGCTTCCCGGGTTCAAAGTCGGCGGGCAGTGGAGAACGAAGAAGGAAGTGCTCGATAACTACCTTCTCAGGGAAATCGACAAGAGCGGCGAAAAGCGGAAGCCCCTTTAAGCTGATCAAGCACTCATTTTTTTAAAAAGGACCACCGCCCGGTTTTGCCGGGCGGTGCGACTATTTGATGGCGAAGCCCCGTCTTCTGGTGATCGATGATGAGCAGACGTTCACGCAGCTCATCGTCCAATATTTTAAAATTCACGGTTTTGACGTGTACACGGCCAACACCGTCGAAGAGGCGCTCGTCGCGTACAAGCGCCATCAGCCGCCTGTCGTCCTGCTTGATTTCAACATGCCGCTCGTCAATGGCGATAAGTTCCTCCCGCTCCTTCAGGACATCAATCCGATGGTCCGCGTGATCGTAGTCTCCGGCTGCACCGAGGAGGAGGTCGAGGAAAAATTCAGGGGCCTCGGTTATTTCGGATTTTTTGAGAAAGGCGCCTTGTCCCTCGATGTTCTGCGTTCCAAAGTCAACGAAGCCCTCGCCTACTAGATCCGCGTTTTCAAATTTGTTTTAACAATCAGGAAATCTATTCGTAATTATTATGCCGGATAATCTCCCTCAACAGGAGGTTATCCAATGAAGAAGATCGAGTGTATCGTTTCTCCGAAACGTCTCCAGGCGGTGGAGGACGCGGTCAAGGCTCTCGGCGTGGGCGGCATGACCGTCAGCGAGGCGAAGGGCTTCGGGAACGAACAGACGCGCCCTGACTCTTATCTTTTTTTGCCCAAGTCAAAAGTCGAGATCTATTGCTCTGACGGCCAGCTGAACGCGCTTGTGACAGCCATTTGCACGGCCTGCCACACAGGCAATTTGGGTGATGGAAAGATCGCCATTTACGACCTATACGAGCTGATCCGTGTCCGGACGGGGGAGAGGGGTGACAGGGCGGTTTAACCGATTTTGTGGTGTTGACCCCGCCCCAGAGGTTGTCTGGATGGCGCTTGATTGGCAGGCCTACGCCAAACGTGTTAAGCTGAGCTGCGTCTGATCTAGAAAATGCAACGAAGTGGCAGAACCCAAGCAACTGCCCCTGAACCCGGGTATGAGCGGGACGGGAAAAGCCGGCACAACAGACCTCTAACAGAAAGGTAGCCGTCGTTTGTGACAGAGCGGGATACTTTAGATCCTCAGCGATCCGCAAAGGACGGCGTTGCGGAGGATGACTGGTCGCTGTATGCGAAATTTGAAAACGGCGATCTGTCGGCTTTTCACCAGCTATTCGATAGGTATAAAAATAGGATTTTCAGCGTTTCCTATCGTTTTGTCCAAAACAGGGAAGCTGCCGAAGACATCGCGCAGGAAGTTTTGATCAAAATTTTTGAGAAAAAAGCCAAGTTTCGTCCAAGGACGAAGTTTTCGACCTGGGTTTACCGTGTGACGGCGAATGCTTCTTTGGATCAGCTTAGAAAGAGGAAGTTCCTGGGTTTTTCTCTGAACGAAACCAGGAGTGGCGGAGAAGATGACGCTCTCCCACTGTCGGACCTTGTGGGTGACGGTGCGCCTTCCATTTCAGAGGCTCTTGCAAATAAGGAAATCGAAGCGACGGTTACAGAGGCGGTGCGAAGCCTGCCGGAGCATTTAAAGACAGTCATGGTTTTTTTTGGGTTTGAAGAAAGATCCTATCAGGACATAGCCGAAATTCTTGGAATTTCTACCAAAACCGTTGAGCGAAGAATTTACCATGCCAAGGAGATCTTGCGGAATAAATTGGCTCAGAAACTGCCATAACTTATTTATTTTCAGGTTGATATAATTTTTGGGGGTTTTTGATGGGCTCACCGTTTATACAGGTGGGAGTATTCAGGAAGCGAGACCTTTAAACGGAGGATGCAACCATGAAAATGATCGTGAGTGTGATCGGGCTTTTAGCGGTCATAGTGACGCCAGTTTATGCGGTGGAAAGTGCGGGGGGGGGGCGCAGGTACGTTATCGATAATTCAGTTTTCAGAAGCGCCTGAAAATCGGGGCGTTTCGGGGCGGATGCTGGAAAGAAGGTACGAAGAATACCGGAACGGACGTTTTGCTGTTACCACGTTGGATACAGCGCATTTGAGATAATGCGCGCCAGAACAAAATCTTGGGTTTGCGGATCGAGGGTTTGGAGCCGGTCCAACAGCCCAAGAGTGTTTTGGATGAGGGGTTTGAAATCGGCTTCATCCGGGCAACAGGAGGAGGCTTTCTCAAGAAATAGCCGGGCTTTGGGGATGTTCTTTTCATAAAGGTATAGGCAGGCAAGATTGTAAGCGGCCTCAGAATCATTGGGATTTAAGGTCAAAAGTTTTTCAAGACAGACCATCGCATTACCGAGATCCTGATCTTTAAAATACGCAACAGCCAGATTAAAATAAACCTCCTTAAAGGATGGGTCCATTGACAGCACGTTGTTATAGGTTTCGATAGCGTTGGAGGTTTGGCCGTTTCTTAGGAGCCGATCTCCTGAAGATTTAAGTGCCACGGCGCTTAATGCGGACTCTTGAGCGCAGGCAATCGTTGATCGGCCTAGCGATAAAATGCCAGCGAGGACTAAGAACTGGATCAAAGGTCTTTTAAGTTTCATGCCCGGACTATAGCCCATGGTTGTTACGGACGGGTAACAGGAGAATTAAGAAATTTTTAGGGGGCTTAGCAGTTTTGGCGCGTTATTATAGGGGGCAGGTGAGAGGTGGTGGCGTTGATGAAGAAACTATGCCGGTTAAGCAAGCAAGATTTGATGAAGTGGGCCGACGGGGAGCTTGACCGCGACCAAGCTACCCTTATTTCCGGGCACCTTGAGGGGTGCGTTCCTTGTCAACATGAGGTGGAGGTTTACCGTCAGTTAAATGGGTTTTTAAGGGCCAAGCAGAAGGATCTGGAAGTATCCCGGGGTTTTGAAACAGCCTTTTGGGAAAAGGTTTCCGAGCGACAAGGTGTGCCATGGTTTGAGAGGCTCTTAAATGGCTTGGAAGACTTGCTGCCTACGCCTAATTTTAGACAGGCCGTCGCATTTGCGGTACTGGCATTTTTTATTGGGAATGTGGGCGGCATAGCCTCGAATTTCGGGCAAGGGGCCATTGTTTCAACTCCGCCAGCCTCTACTAAACATTTTACGGGATTACAAGAATTTAGAGGTATTGCCCCTTATTCATTGGCCGGAGCATATTTAAGCAACCTCGGAACAGAGGAGACCGAATGAAGAAACTAATTATTTTTACATTGGCAGTCTCTGTCGCGACATTGATCGGGCTCTGGAGCGGGAAAAAAATGTGCACGATGGCGCCTTTCGCTTCGCGTTCGAGCCAGCCTCTCTACTCCGGGATAAGTCTGAACGCTTCGCAGACTGAGTCGATCCAGAAGCTTGAAGATGAGTTTCAAAAAGAGGCGGATGAGCTTTGCATGAAAGTCTGCCAAGAGCGCGTCGATCTCATCGGCCAGATTAAAAATGGGCAAATCAGCCGGGAAGCCATCGAGAAAAAAGTGGAAGAGATCGGCCAGATTCAAATTTTACTTGAGAAGCAAACAGCCACGCACATCTTGGACATCAATAGGATCCTGACGCCTTCACAGAGCGCGGCTTATCTGGAGCGTGTTTACCAGAAACAGTGCCGGATGGCTGCTAAGGGCGGATATGAGAATCTTGATGTGAAAATGGAAAACTAAAATGGAGTACAGATCATTGAACAAACTCACCGCTTTTTTTGTCGGGTCGCTTTTTATTTTAACCAACGCCTTTGCTGCAAGTGAGGATATTGCGGCTTCGAAGAAAACCGAAGCTCCAGGGCTGGTTAATTTATCTAGCTTGCTCCAGGACGCCGGACAAAAAAATCCTGGTATCTTGGCGAAGAAAAAAGAATATGAATCAAAAAAAGGGATGGTGATCGATACCTGGCTGCTCGAAGACCCGGAGTTTGGCGTCGACGTGGAAGGCCAGCCGGATTTGTTCGCGTTCGACCGGCGCATGAATAGCGAATTTATGGCGGTACAAACAGTGCCATTTCCCACGAAGCTTTTGTTCCGCGGTTTGGCCGCGTCCAAAGAAGCCGAGGCGGCCTATCAAGCCTATCGTGAAGAAGAGCGCCAGTTCATCTGGCGCTTAAAAGAACCTTACTACAAGCTATACTTTGCTAAAAAAACGATCGAGCTGCTGAAAGAAAATCAACAGTTGCTCGAACAAGCCGAAAAAACAGCCCAAACGCTGTACGAATCCGGGAATGCCATGCAGGCGGATGTTTTAAAAGCGCGTATAGAGATCTCCAAAATTGAGATCGACTTGTTCAATGCTAAACAAGAAGAGCGGTTGCAGGAAGCGCGCTTGTCTTCCTTGCTGAGCCAGCCCATGAGCACTCATTATGAATTGAACATGCCGGCGGAACGTCAAGAGATGAGTTTGTCGATAGAGCAGCTAGAGGAGATCTCCTTAAGACAGCGTCCGGAGCTTAGAATGTTTGTCCTGGAATCCGAGCGTGCGGGATTTAATCAGGCCTTAGCTCATCACGAGTGGCTTCCGGACATCACGCTGCGTTATGAAGGGCGCCAATATCTGGGCGAGGGTGACATACGCGAACATGATACGTTTATCGGTTTTTCCGTTCCAGTTTGGTCTTTGTTAAAAGGGGTGGGCGGGACTTGGGCGGCGGCTGACGCCGAAGCGGCCGCTGCGCGTGAAAGGCTGGCGCAGGCTCGCAACGAACTTCTGCTCGACGTGCAGGGGGCTTACTTGGCTCTCAAACAAGCCGAACATGCGCTCCAGGCATACGAATCGAACATTCTCCCCCAAGCGAAGCAGCAGGTGGAAGTCTTGCTGGCCGCCTATGAAGGAGGAAAAACGGTCTTTTTGAATGTCATCGACGCGCAAAGAACGCTCAGAGATAGCCAGATCGAATACTACCGCGCTTTGACGGATTATCAAATCGCATTAGCGGAGTTGACCGCCTGTTGCGGGATAGACTTGTTGGAAAAAGTTTAGGAGAAATTGCATGCAAAAAATGGGGAAAAAAACATCGGTCGTTCTAATGGCGCTAGTGGTTCTTTTGGGGGCAGTCATTGTCAAGCAAGGCACGCTATCTCCTGACGTAAAAAATGCCAAGCAAAAGGAAGCGGCCTATTACTGTCCTATGCACCCGACCTACACATCGAATAAGCAGGGAGATTGTCCAATTTGTAATATGAAACTCGTGAAACGTGAGAGTGCTGACCCGTCCACGGAGAAAGGCAACCCCCAGACAGCCAAGGATATTTGTTATATGCACAATTGCCCCATGGAAAAAGCAGGCCAACCCTGTCCGATGATGGTCGTGGCCAAAGCCGGAGAAGCAGTCACTTGCCCGGTTTGTGGCACACATGTGGCAGAGCCAGAAGCGGGGTCTTCTTCAGAAAAAAAGATCTTATATTGGACAGACCCCATGTTGCCGGGCTTTAAAGCCGACAAATCCGGTAAATCCCCAATGGGGATGGAGCTTATTCCTGTTTATGAAGAAAACGTTGGAACCTCAGTTTCTAATGTGGGTTCGCCGCAAGGATATGCGCCAATTCTTGTGACCCCTCAAAAAAGGCAATTTATCGGCGTCCGGATAGCATTGGTTGAAAAGCGTGTGATTTCCAAGACGATACGCGCGGTTGGCCGTATCGCCTATGACCCTGACCTTTATCAAGCTGAGCAGGAATACATCTCATCGCTTCGCGCATTGAAAGAAGCTCAAGATAGCACAAGTCCTGACGCAGCCATCAACGCCAAACGTCTTGCGGAATCAAGTCAGATGCGCTTGAGGCTTCTCGGATTAAGCAAGGAATTGATCGAAGAGGTGGCCACGTGGGAGGGTCCTGACAAAAGCTTGCTTTTGACAGATCCGGACGGCAAGGCATGGCTCTATGCGCCTATCTATGAATACGAACTGCCTTTGGTGAAAGTAGGCCAAACAGTTTCGGTTGAGATCTCAGCGACGCAGGGGAAAAATCTGACAGGCACGATCCGTTCCATTGATTCGGTGCTGGACCCCATGACTCGCACGGCAAGGGCGCGAGCGGTGCTGGTGGACCCCGATGGAGGCCTAAAGCCCGAAATGTTCGTAAATGTTTCGATCGCTGTAAACTCCGGCGAAGTCCTCGCCATGCCGGAGGAGGCTGTTTTTAATACGGGTACGAAGCAAATTGTTTTTGTCGACAAGGGCAGCGGAATTTTCGAGCCGCGTGATGTAAAGGTGGGTTTCAAAGCGGATGGGTTTTATGAATTGAAAGAGGGCGTCGCGGAAGGCGAATCTGTTGTCACGAGCGGGAATTTTCTTATTGATTCAGAAAGTCGGTTGAAAGCGGCATTGGACGGCATGGGGGGCAGCGGCGAACATCAGCATGGACAATAAACTCCCGGAAAAACAAGCTTCCCAAGATTCATCAGAACATCCGTCGCTTAAGCGCGGCGGGGTGATTGAAAAGATTATTGAGTTTTCAGCCCACAATAAATTTCTGGTGCTGATTTTTACAGCCGTGGCGCTTGGTTGGGCTGTTTGGGCGATGAAGAATGTGCCGCTAGATGCCATTCCGGATTTGTCTGATACGCAGGTCATTATTTACTCCCGGTGGGACCGAAGCCCGGACATTATTGAAGATCAGGTGACCTATCCGATCGTTACGGCGATGCTGGGGGCCCCGCGCGTCAAAGCCATTCGCGGATTTTCGGATTTTGGATTTTCCTATGTTTATGTGATCTTCCAAGATGGGACGGATATCTATTGGGCGAGAAGCCGCACGCTGGAGTATTTGAGTAAAATAACGCCGCGCCTGCCCGAAGGCGTCAAAACGGAAATGGGACCTGATGCCACCGGAGTGGGTTGGGTCTTTCAGTACGCTCTCGTGGACACCACGGGCAAAAATGACCTCCAGCAGCTGCGAACTTTTCAAGACTGGACTCTTCGGTACTATCTCCAGAGCGTTCCGGGTGTCGCCGAAGTGGCCTCGATCGGCGGGTTTGTCAAACAATACCAGATCACGATCGATCCCAATCGATTAGTCGCCTACAATATTTCTCTTTCCAGAGTGGTCGAAGCGGTACGGCAGGCGAACCAAGAGGTGGGGGGGCGGCTCTTGGAGTTCTCCGGCGCTGAATACATGGTGCGGGGACGAGGCTATGTCGAATCCACCCAGGATCTAGAGAAGATCGTTGTCGGCACCGATCAAAAAGGGACGCCCATTCTAATTAATAATGTCGGGTCGGTCGCCTTGGGTCCCGATATTCGACGAGGTTTGGCGGATCTTGACGGACAAGGAGACGTGGTTGGCGGCACCATTATCATGCGAAGCGGTGAGAACGCACTTAACGTTATTAATCGCGTAAAAGCAAAAATAAAGGAAATCGAGCCGTCCCTGCCGCCCGGCGTGAAAATTGAAGTGACGTATGACCGGTCTGAACTCATTGTGGAAGCGATCGACAATCTAAAAGAAAAACTGATCGAGGAAATGATCATTGTGAGCATCGTGATCCTCATTTTCTTGTGGCATTTCCCATCAGCGGTCATTCCTATCGTTACGATCCCGATTTCGGTGATCCTGGCTTTTATCCCGTTTTATGGGCTGGGGTTGACGTCGAATATCATGTCCCTGTCGGGCATCGCCATTTCCATCGGCGTCCTCGTGGATGGCGCGATCGTAGAAGTGGAGAATGCCTATAAACGTCTTGAGGAGTGGATCGAAGGAGGTCGAAAAGGGGATTACCACGCCGTTCGTCTCAATGCCTTGAAGGAAGTCGGCCCTTCCGTATTTTTCTCGCTTCTTGTGATCGCGGTGGCCTTCATGCCGATTTTTACGCTCATCGATCAGGAGGGGAGACTTTTTAAGCCGTTGGCTTGGGCCAAGAACCTTGCGATGGCGATCGCGGCGATTCTCGCTATCACGCTCGATCCGGCGATGCGGATGCTTTTTACCCATATGGAACCTATAAAAGTGCGGTGGCCGTGGAAAAAGAAAATCGCCGCTCAAAGTCATTTAGAAGCCGCAGCGTCGAAAGTGGCTACGACGCTTTTCGTGGGAACCTATTACCGTGAAGAAAAACATCCGGTCAGCAAAGTTCTTTTCCGGATGTATGAGCCTGTGTGCCGGTTTGTCCTAAAGCATCGAAAAGGAACGATACTCGCGGCAGTTTTATTGGTTTTGAGCACGATCCCCGTTTATCTGAATCTTGGCACGGAATTCATGCCTCCGCTGAGAGAAGGGTCGCTTCTTTACATGCCGACAACGCTCCCCGGTATTTCAGTTACGGAGGCGCAGAGCCTTCTTCAAAAACAGGACCAGGTGCTAAAAAGTTTTCCAGAAGTCGAGCGCGTGTTTGGAAAATCAGGACGCATGGAAAGCTCCACCGATCCGGCGCCCTTCTCGATGATGGAGACTGTGATCGTTCTGAAGCCGGAAAACGAATGGCGGAGCGTGAAACGTTGGTATTCGCGGGCGCCTCATTGGATGGGGGCGCCTTTTCGTCCATTTTGGCCAGATCATATTTCGTATGAGCAGCTCATTGATGAAATGGACCAGGCCCTCAAGATCACGGGCACTACGAATGCCTGGACGATGCCGATCAAAGCGCGCATCGACATGCTATCGACGGGTGTGCGCACCCCGATCGGTATCAAAATATTCGGCTCTGACATCAACAAGATCGAAGAGCTCGGGGCACATTTGGAGATGATCTTGAAAGATGTGAAGGGCACCAGAAGCATCTATGCCGAGCGTGTGGCCGGAGGTTATTTTGTTGATTTTAAATTGGACCGCGCCGAGATCGCCCGGTACGGCTTAAGCGTTGCGGATGTCCAGATGGTGATCATGACGGCGATAGGAGGAGAGACCGTCACGACGACTGTCGAGGGCCGCGAACGCTATTCCATTAATGTCCGCTATTCTCGGGAATTTCGTGATGATATCGAAAAGCTGAAGCGCGTGCTTGTGCCCACTGAAAGCGGTCAGCATATTCCGCTTGTTCAGCTTGCGGATATCCGTCTTGCTTCAGGCCCTTCCATGGTTCGGAACGAAAATGGGATGCTCGCAGGCTACGTGTATGTGGACATGGCCGGACGCGATATTGGCGGTTACGTGGAAGAGGCCAAGAAAATAGTCGCTAAAGAGTTAAAGCTGCCGCCCGGTTATTCACTGCTGTGGAGCGGGCAGTACGAGAATATGGTGAGAGTCAAGGAACGCCTTAAAGTCATTTTGCCGCTGACGATCTTTATCATCTGTCTTTTGCTTTATATGAATACGAAATCAATCGTCAAGGCGGGCATTGTGATGCTTGCCGTGCCGTTTTCGCTCATCGGGGCGGTCTGGCTGTTATGGGCGCTGGGCTATAACGTGTCGATCGCCGTGTGGGTAGGGATGATCGCGCTGATGGGGCTCGATGCGGAGACGGGTGTGTTTATGCTCTTATTTTTGGATCTAGCCTACCATGATGCCGTTGACAAAAAGAAAATGAGAAATGAGGAAGACCTTGAAGAGGCTATTATTCACGGAGCGGTCAAGCGCGTGCGTCCCAAGATGATGACCGTCATGGCAGCTTTTATGGGTCTTTTGCCTATCATGTGGTCAACCGGCGCGGGAGCTGACGTGATGAAACGGATCGCAGCCCCCATGGTCGGCGGACTGGTAACTTCATTTCTGCTGGAACTTTTGGTTTATCCGGCTGTCTATGCTATTTGGAAGTGGAAATTTGAGATGAAAGAGGGAAAAGCGGAGTGGGTTTTAAAACAAGGAGACTGAGAATGAAGAACGTGATGGCGTTGGGATTATTTTTAACATTGCTTCTGTCGCCACTGGCGTATGCGGCGGTGGTGGTGGATGCGGGAAACGCGATGTGCCCAGTGGGTGGAGACAAAGTCTCGGGGAAAGACTTTGTCGAGGTGAACGGTAAAAACTACGGCCTGTGTTGTGCAATGTGCGCCAACAAACTCCAAAAGAATCCGGAAAAGTATCTCACGGAAACATCGGAGGAGCCAGGAGCCGACAGCCATGACGGCCATTCCATGTAAAGAAAGACGCAAATAAAAAAAAGGGGTGTAGCCGATGGATCCTATGGCACATAATCATCCGCTAAAGATCATGCTACACCCCATTTTTGTTCATTTTCCGATCGCGTTTTATTTTCTGGAACTTGTTTTGCTTGTCTGGTGGGTTGCCAAAAATGACGATGAATATCGCCGGTTTGCATACCTTTCATTCTGGCTTGGTTACGCATTCATGTTGCTAGCCATGTCAGCAGGGCTCTTTGACGCGGGCGGTTTAGAAGGTATACGAGGCCCCGTGAAACGGCACGTCACTGCGGCACTCGTTGTTTTTGCGATCTTCACGGCCCGAGCCGTATTTTACTGGGCGTCGAAAAATGAACCTCAAAAGCATCGATTCATTAAATTGACGGGAGCTCTCCTTGGTAATGCAGCCGTGGCGTATGCCGGGTTTTTAGGCGGCCTGCTCGTCTATGACTAAGTTGAGTTAAAATGAAAAATTGGCGAGGGAAGTTGGGGTCTGCTTTCTTCCAGAGGCATTGCGAACCGGTTTTTTTAACGTTATAATGAGGTCCTAACAAGGAGGATCTTGTGAAAATCGTGAAATCAATCATTGTGGTCGGTGTCGTCCTTTTTGTTCTTATTCTTGCCAAAAATCTTCTGATCCAATCCATTCTCGGGACTTCTATTTCCAGGGCGGCGCACGTCCCTGTTTCCATCGGCAACACCGATGTGAGTTTCCTCAAGTCCTCGATCCGCCTGAAAGAGATCCGTGTCAAGAACCCCTCCGGTTTCAAGGAGTCATTGATGCTGCACATGCCGCTTATCGCGATCAATTTCGATCTGCCTGCATTTTTCAAAGGCACTGCGCATTTTCAGGAGATCCGCCTGAACCTGGCCGAAGTGGTCGTGGTCAAGAATAAGGACGGAAAGCTCAACATCGATGCCGTTAAGCCCAAGGATGCAGATAAGGCGAAGCAGCAAAAGGCCCGCGAAGACAGTAAGGCAAAGGGCAAGGCCCCCAAGCTCATGATCGACAAACTTTATCTGACGATCGGCCGGGTGGTTTACAAGGACTACAGCTCCGGCGGCAAGGAGCCCGCGGTCCAGACGTTCGACATCAATATCAAGGACCGTGTCTATACGAACATCGACAATCCATCCGGTATTATCAGTCTGATCATGGTCGAAGCGATCACCAACACCACACTGGCCCGTCTGGCGGGACTCGACATCAGTATCTTCAAGGACGGCGCGCTGGGCGCCGTTTCCGGGGGGCTGGGTGTCGTGGGGGATGGGGCTGAGAACCTCGAAAAGACCGCCAAGGGCATCGCCAGTCTGTTTAAATAACTCCCCAAGGACCTTTTTTTATTGTCATAACCCCTTTAATTTGAATGGGTTTTGAGTCAACTTTTACATCATTTAACATAAAATTGATTAATTTTACTTAATTAAATTGACAAATAGTAATTATTACATTATACTTCGGTTAACTGAAATGAGTGGACCGGAGAGAATCTCATGATGAACAACGGAAACGGCAATATGAACGGAAGTGGCATGGAGCCTAAATTTAGGGACCCGGCAAAGCCCGAGCGCACGCAGATCATGACGACCAAGGAGATCGCGAAGTACCTGGGCGTCCACGAAATGACGGTCTATCGTTGGCTCAAGAAGGGTGTCCTGCCCGGGTTCAAGATCGGCGGCCGTTGGCGCAGCAAGAAAGACTTGCTGGATGCCTACCTCGTCAAGCAGATGGAAGCCAAGTAAGCCCATTGATCGAAGAATGGCTTATAGACGGCTATAATCTGTTATATGATTTACAGTCCGGCAAAGGCGGTCCTACCAGGGATCGCCTTTTCGCACTCCTGGCCGGCTTCGCATCGCGCGATCGCCGAGTCTTGATGGTTCTGGACGGCGTCGGCAATGATCAGGAATTCCGCGCATTCTGCACAGCCTCGTTTGAGATCGTGTATTCCCAAGCCGCTTCTGCCGATACTCACATCGAAAGATATTTATCTGAGCACAAAGGCCGTGCTATGCTGATGGAGGAACATGGAAAAAACAATCTATCTCAACCGACCCCGCAGAGGACAGCCGCGCGCGGGGCATCCCTGGATCTA
>Ga0209514_10002600_pt1 | contig 27618 bp, 20 predicted proteins | sample Subgrocontami58m_FD_187452 | JGI IMG/M metagenome (GOLD analysis project Ga0209514, IMG submission 187452) | Subsurface groundwater microbial communities from S. Glens Falls, New York, USA - GMW37 contaminated, 5.8 m (SPAdes) (version 3) | ecosystem: Environmental > Aquatic > Deep subsurface >...
ACGTACGGGCTTGCGCTTGCAAACTGTTACGCCGGAATGAGGGTTGGTGTGAAGTCGTTCGAGTCATCCATTGCCGGACTTGGTGGCTGTCCGTTTACAAAAATCGCCGATGGCAACACCTGCACCGAAGATTTTGTACACATGCTGCAGCGGACGGATTTGCGGCTTGACATTAAGCTGAAGAATTTGATTGATGTTGCGAACGATGTGAGCCTATTCTTTGCTCGTGAGATGCCTGGGACGATTTACAAAGTGGGGGCAATTGAGGAGAAAACAGTAACTACGGAGTAACTGCTATGAAGTGGACTGCTTGCATTATCGCAGCGATTATGCTTTTGGTGGACCCGTTTCCAGCCGCGGCGCAATGGCTGCGGCAATCGCTTCCCGCTGGACCGACAATGATGCTCAGCATTGATTTTGTAGACAGTTTGAACGGTCTCGCGTCTGGATACGCATTAGAACAGAACTTTGTTGGTAGAGCACTCTACACCACTAATGGCGGCAGCGAGTGGCGATTAGCTTCGGTGCCCGACTCTGCGCGCTCACTTGTGACTGTGCAGTTTCTTGATGCTCAGACCGCGTACATTGCCGGCGCTTACAATGTCAGAAACGTCTCTGCCTACGGTAAGAGCTTCGCGTCGCGCATTCGAGCCAAGACAGCCGCAAGAGCTTTTGGTGAGCAGGCGTACTTCAAAGCATTAGGACTCACGGATACGGTTATCTACCGAGGGATGTTTCTCAAAACCACAAACGGGGGTCGCACGTGGTTGACGCATGGAACGCTGCCAGATAGCATTTACTATCTTTTGGGCATGAGTTTCAGCAACGCGAGAATCGGATATGTGACCGCAGATGCGGACAAGGCGTTCGGTAATGCCGAGATGCTAAAAACAACAAACGGCGGCGTGAGCTGGACGCGTTTGCCGATTCCCGAATCGGTTATTATGCTGCGGAACGTTACCGCGCTCGATTCACTACGCGTTGTCAGTGTCGGTTACGGAACTGATGGCTCAAACCCACTCGGCGTGATTCTGCTGACAACGAATGGCGGAGCAAGTTGGCAGCAACAGAACTTCACTTCCGTTGATAACTTCACAGATGTAAGCTTCACCAGCACGTCAACAGGATATGCAGTGGGCATTGACCGATTGATACGAGGGACAATCTACAAGACTACAAACGGAGGCAATTCTTGGTTTCCAGTCCCGTTTGCTCCGGATTCCGTGCTTCTCTCCGGAGTCAGATTTGTTCGAGGAAGCGGCGTGGGCATTGTCTATGGAAATTTATTGATGCTGGATTCGACCGTCGTTCCCATTCTCTCACCGTTCGTCGCTCGAACCACAGACGCTGGACTTAGTTGGTCTGTGCAACAAATCCGCGGCGACTTGACAAATCATCTGCTGATAGGAGGACGTCTTCTCTCAGCCACGAACGGATACATGAGTGGAGGAACGGCTCTCACCGAAGCACTGATACTCCACACAACGAATGGCGGCGTGACATTTGCTGAACAGAACAATGAAGAAACGCCTCACGAGTTCTCATTGAGCCAAAACTATCCTAACCCCTTCAACCCAACAACGAATATCGGATTTCGGATTGTGGATTTCGGATTGATCGTGTTGAAAGTGTACGATGTGTTGGGAAAAGAAATCGCAACGCTCGTGAACGAAGAGTTGAAACCAGGCAATTACACACAAACTTTCGATGCTTCACGGTTAGCAAGCGGCGTATATTTCTATCGCCTTGTTACAGGCTTGTTCACCGACACGAAAAAGTTGATTGTTCTCAGATAACCTTTGCCAATCCTGTAGGGACAAGGCTTGCCTTGTCCTGTTTTGGCTCGACAGACGAAACCAGATTGAAGAGAAGAATAGAAGGAGACGAACTATGAACAGAAGCAAATCACCCGGCATCTCGCTTCTGGTGTTTCTGCTCGGCATGTTTTCGTTTTCGTGCAACAAGAACGAGGTGATAATTGACGGCGGCAGTGGTGGCCGAAACGTCCCGTCGTACGCGAGCACGCTGAACGCATTCAGCTACAGCATCAACGCTCAGCGACTGACGGACACACCGGTCATTCCACTGACGTTCAACAAAAATCGCTTGCAGAATGCTGTGGCTGTTTCGAACGTGACGAGTGGCCGCGCTATCTTTTCCATTCTCGACCAGGCGAACGCCATCATTCATACCGACACGTTCAAGCTGCCGGGAATGTATCGAGCACTGATGATAACGGGGTTGCCGGCTTCTGTTTCAATAACGTTTCAGGATTTTACGGGCAGCATTTCGTACGCGCTTGTTGGCGACACGCTTATCTCCGGATTCACTCTCGCCGACTTTCCCAATACGCGTGGCTGGCAACGGACGTACTTTGTGTACGATAGTCTCGCTCGCCAAAGCGATACACTCGTTGTAACGGTTTTCGGGCAGATAACGTTGCCCGGAAACATTTCTGCAACCATTTGGCAATACGCGTATCGCGCTCGAACCGAGACGGTGTATGTGAATGTTCTGCGCGACACTGTTCGATTTTATCGGGACCCAAATTCCTGGTGGGGTGAATTCAATTATGTCTTTCCTCTTTACGTCGGTAAAAGATGGGGCGCAGGTTTCGGAGGCTCAAGCGCAGTCGTTGAGGCGGGTACGGTCATAACTCCTGCTGGAAGTTTTTCGAACTCGTTGTTGGTCGAGAACCGATGGAGTTTCCTCAACGACCACCGCCTGCTGCGCACATGGCTTGTGCCGAGAGTGGGGATCGTTAAGGCGCATCGAGCGGGCATCAGCTTTGGGTATGCTAACATCACGTGGGAGTTGTTACGCTATGGCATTATCAGTTGAGAATTGGACATTGACCGCTGGCCAATGAGAATTGAAACGGTCAAGATGACAAGATAGAGGAAAGCAACAGGTCATGAACGAACGACAAACGCCTTGGGTTGTATATCTCTTCTGGCTGTTTAGTGTCTGTCTGCTTTCCTGCAACAAGGATGAGATTGTCGATCCGGGCAACTACAACAGTCCATCGTATGTGAGTAGCCCCAACGGATTCAGTTATTTTGTCAACGCCCGCAATTTGACTCTCGATCAAACGATGCCGCTCACGTTTACGAGTGATTCTCTGAGTTATGCTCTTTCTGTCGCGGGCTATTCCTATGGATTGGCGTCCATTACCGTTCGTGGCGACAGTGCTTCGTTTAGATCTTCGGATCTCATCTTTAACACAAATCAGACACTCAGATTTTCACTGGGTTGTCCACCCAAATCAGTTACGATGAAATTCTCACGCTTCAGTGGACAACTTGCATTTGCTCTTGGCGGTATCCCGAACCACACTACCAAGGTTGTCCATTATAGACCCAATCAAGAACATCTATGATTTAATTGCAATGGCTCTAGAACACAAACTCCTCTTAGGAATACGAGTTCTCGACCTCACGAACGTTCTCTCCGGTCCATTTGCAACCCTGCATCTTGCACTGCTCGGCGCTGAGGTCATCAAGATAGAGAATCCAATTGACGGCGACTTAGCGCGCAAACTCGGCAGCGTGCCGGAGCTGAACGACAAACTGATGGGCACAAGTTTCCTCGCACAGAACGCGAATAAAAAGTCTCTGACACTCAACCTCAAAGAGCAGGAAGCGAAAGAGATCTTTTTGAAGCTTGTCAAGACCGCTGATGTTGTCGTGGAGAATTTCCGCCCCGATGTGATGGACAGGCTCGGCGTCGGGTATGAGGCTCTCAAGCAAGTGAATCCGCGAATTATCTATTGCGGTATCTCGGGCTTCGGCAAAACCGGTCCGGATGCGATGAAGCCTGCGTACGACCAGATTATTCAAGGCTTGAGCGGCGAGATGGCAATCAACGGCGATGAGCGGCTGAATCCGCTGCGTGCAGGATTCCCCGTGTGCGATACGGTTGGCGGATTGAATGCAGCCTTCGCTATCATGGCTGCTCTTTATTATAGAGAGAGAACGGGCGAAGGGCAGTTCATTGATGTTGCGCTGCTCGATTCCATCATGCCGCTGATGGGCTGGGTTGCGGCAAACTGGCTTATAGGCAAGCAGCCGCCCGTTGTAATGGGAAATGACAACTTTACCGCTGCGCCATCAGGCGTTTTCGCAACACAAGATGGCTCCATCAACATCGCAGCGAACAAGCAAGAGCAGTGGGAAGTTGTTGCCGAAGAGCTTGGTGTGCCGGAGTTGAAGACCGACCCGCGGTTCCAGAAACGTGACGTCCGAAAAAAGAATCGGAAAGAACTGACGCCGCTGCTCGAAGCAAAGTTGAAGGAGCATCCGACGAAGTATTGGGTGGAAGTGCTGAACAAGCGCGGTGTGCCGTCGGGAGAAATTCTGAGTTTGCAAGATGCGCTGGAGCAGGAACAGGCTCAGCATCGCGAGACGATTGCGACGATTGAGGCGGAAGGCATAGGCGAACTAAGGCTGTTTAACTTAACGGCGAAGTTTGAGAAGACGCCGGGAAGAGTCGAGTGCCCTCCGCCGAGGTTGGGGGAACATACGGAAACTATCTTGACGGAGGTAGGATATTCAATTGAAATGATCAAGGAACTGAAAGAGAAGGGAGTTCTGTGAATGCATTGACAATTGAAAATTGACCGTTGACCGTTCCTTATGAAGCAAAGATGAAGAATAGTCAATGGTCAACGACCAACGTTCAATTGTCAACAAAGTAAAATGATGCAATGCTGAAATGTTGAAATGATTCAATACGAAGGAGACAAACTATGTCAATGACCGTTGCAGAAAAAATCTTAGCCCGTGCAAGCGGGCTGACGAGTGTGAAGGTGGGCGACGTTGTTGAGCCGAAGGTTGACCTCGCCATGTCGCACGAGAACGCGGCGCTCGTCATCAACCAATTTTTGGAAATTTATCAAGGCACGAACATACAACCGAAGGTGTGGGATCACGAACGGGTTGCGATCATCTTCGACCACAGAGTTCCAGCCGAGTCGCCGAAGACTGCTACGAACCAGAAGAAGATACGCGACTTCGTGGCGTCGCATGTGATACATAAGTTCCATGACATACGCGGCGATGTCGGCGGCATCTGTCATCAGATTCTGCCGGAAAACGGTTACGTGCGGCCCGGCTGCGTTGTGGTGGGAACGGACTCACACACGACGAGCCACGGTGCGCTGGGGGCGTTCGCGTTCGGCATCGGCGCGACGGAGATGGCGAGTGTGTGGGCGCTCGGCATCGTGCTGGGTGTGGAAGTGCCCGCGACGATTCGCGTGAACGTGAGCGGACATTTTACGGAGTTTGTTGGCGCAAAGGATTTGATTTTACATTTGATTGGAAAGATTGGCGCTGAGGGGGCGAACTTTAAGGTGATCGAATTCGGCGGCGAAACGATTGCGAACATGCCGACTTCGGGGCGGTTAGTGTTGTGCAATATGTCGGTGGAAGCAGGCGCAACATCGGGCATTGTGCCGGGAGATGAGGAGACGATTCGTTATCTTAGACACGAAGCCGGCGTCGTGAATGACATCGAGCTTGTGCTGCCGGATGCTGATGTGCAGTACGAACGCATCATCAACATCGATGTCTCGAACCTCGAACCTCAGATCGCTTGCCCTCATACTGTTGACAACGTGAAGCCGGTTGACAAAATCAATCACGTGAAAGTGAATCAAATCGTTATCGGCTCGTGCACGAACGGTCGGCTTGATGATTTGGAAATTGCGGCGAGAATTCTGAAGGGGAAGAAGGTTGCGAAGAATGTGCGTATGCTTGTTTTCCCTGCGTCCGGAAAAATCTATCGTCAAGCACTTGGCAAGGGATATATCGCGGAATTCATGAACGCGGGCGCCGTGGTGATGAATCCGGGTTGCGGTCCGTGTCTTGGTATTCATGAGGGCGCGCTGGGCGACGGCGAGGTTGCGCTTTCGACGACGAACAGAAACTTCAAGGGACGGATGGGGAATCCGAACTCCGAAGTGTACTTGTGTTCACCCGCGGTGGCGGCGGCTTCGGCGGTGAGTGGAGTTATTACTGACCCGCGCGCTTTCTAAACCCTGAGCGCTTTTTGCGAAGGGTCTGAATGCGACTTGTTCCACAACGGTCAATTGTAACGATCTATAGTCAACTGTCAACACAATAAAAAAGCGAAGAGATTCTTCGCCCCGCAAAAAGAGGGCGGGACTCAGAATGTAAAGAGGAGCAATCATGTCAACAGTAGTCATCAAATTAGCCGACGATATTTCCACCGATGTAATTTATCCGGGCCGCTACATGGCAACCGTGCTGCCGGCGGAGACGCCGCAGTTCGCGTTTGCGGACCACACGGAGTTCAATGCAACGCTGAACGCAAAACAGATTCCTCCGGGGAGTGTGATTATGGCGGGAAAGAATTTCGGCTGCGGCTCATCTCGAGAGCAGGCTGTCTCCACGCTGAAGGGGCACGAGCTGGTGATTGTGGCGAAGAGCTTTGCGCGCATCTTTCTGCAAAACTCCGTCAACTTAGGCCTGCGATTGATTGAAGCACCTGAAATTGAGGCGAGTGAAGGCGATGAGCTGGAGTTTGGCGGCGATGCTGTTGTGAACAAGACGACAGGGAAGAGCTTCAAGATTGTTCCAATGCCGAAGTCGCGGCAGGCGATAATTGATGCGGGCGGGTTGATTGCGTTTACGAGGAAGCGCGTGGTGGAGAATCAGACGGCAGTGTAGGTTGGATTGCCAATCTGACCTACGGCATGAGGACAGGAATCTGCTTGGCGTTTGTTATTGCTTTCATCGGCGACCGTATCCTCGCATATGCTTCTTGTTCGATGCGAGGTCGGGAATGCCGGAGGCGACCGAGCCGCAAAGGTCTCTCGTCAAGTCGTAGAAGGAAATGAATGGAACTTCCTTAGTCTGACGAGGCTGACCGTTGCGCCGTCGCGGCTGTTTTGAGACCCTTTTTTTGCTCTCTCTTTTTGTTGCAGTTGCCGTTGCGTTTTCCCTCTTTTGTCTGCATGGAAGATACGATGGAAACAAAGCAAAGGCAACCTCGGTTTGCGACTGATTGAAACGCCGGAGATTGATGCGCAGGAAGGCGATGAGTTGGAAGTGATGAGTGATAAGGTGGAGAATAAAACGACGGGGAAGAGTTTCAAGATTGCTCCAATGCCGAAGTCGCGGCAGGCGATTATTGATGCGGGGGGTGCCTCATTGCTTATACGCGGAAGCGTGTTTTAGAAAATGCTCGTGCGTAAACTCGTAGGGCGACCAGACTGGTCGCCCTACGAAGTGCCGATTTCATCTCACATTTGCAACTCGTCCATGAATATTGTAACATAGGCTTGCAATATTCAAGGAACTCAAAATGCAGATACTTCGAGAAGAAACAGTTGCAAGAATCAGAGCGGGGATAAAGAACAGTCCGGTTACCGCGATACTTGGTCCGCGCCAATGCGGGAAGACGACGCTCGCCAGGTTCATTTGCAATGAAACAAAAGGAGAGTACTTCGATCTTGAGGATGCCGAAGACCGAGCGCGGCTTCAGAATCCTCAACTCACACTCTCGCGGTTTCGCCGATTGGTCGTTCTCGACGAGATCCAGCGAATGCCGGAACTGACGCTTGTGCTACGCGTACTCGCCGATAGAAAACCTCTGCCGTGCAAATTTCTCATCCTCGGCAGCGCATCGCCAGAGATGATGAGCCAATCGTCGGATTCGCTCGCAGGGCGCATTCACTTCGTGGACATCAACGGCTTCACTCTTGCCGATGTAGGATACGAACAGCAACGACTGCTTTGGGTGCGTGGCGGGTTTCCGCTTTCGTATCTCGCGAAGAACAACGCGGCGAGTTTGAAATGGCGCAACGATTTCATTCGCACGTTTCTCGAGCGCGATCTTCCGCAGCTTGGCATTCGTGTTCCCGCCGTCACGCTGCGCCGGTTCTGGACGATGCTCGCGCACTATCACGGACAGGTGTGGAACAGTTCTGAAATTGCGAAGTCGCTTGCGGTCTCGCACAGCACGACAAGGAAATATCTCGATATTCTTACGGGCGGATTCGTTGTGCGCCAGGTGCAGCCGTGGTTTGAGAACGTCGGGAAGCGAATCGTCAAAGCGCCCAAAATCTTCATACGCGATTCAGGAATATTTCACTCTCTGCAGAACATCACGGAGTGGAACGCGCTGGAGTCGCATCCGAAACTCGGCGCTTCATGGGAAGGATTCGTGATCGAACAACTGCTCGACTGGCTTGACGAACGTCGCGCGTACTTCTGGAGCACATATCAAGGCGCTGAGCTTGATCTCTTCGCGCTGCAGAACGGCAAGCGCTGGGGTTTTGAAATCAAATACAACGAAGCGCCAACCATGACCAAGTCCATGCACATCGCGCTCGCCGATTTGAAGCTCGATCGTCTCTGGGTGATTTATCCCGGCAAGTCTTCATATCCGATGCATGAGAAGGTGGAGTGCGTTGGCTTGGCGGACATTGCAAAGATACGCGCGGTGATTGAAGGGAAGAAGAAGCGGCGATCATCATAAGACGCGTTTTTCTTGCGAACCGGCATTTGGTGAAAGAAACGCAACGGTTTACTATACATTTACAGACTGCCGTTCCCCATGATAGCTTCTTTGCCGATTCGCTCGCACCTGTTTTTTTATTCGTTCCCATTGTGTCGCGATATGTAAAGGCAACGGAAGGCCCCGTTGCCTCATAAATTTTGTAACCATACGAGGCCGCGATGCTGACTGAGTTCTCCAGCACGCAACCTTTGGCAGACCAAGCTTCAGGCAGCATCCATAAGCCTCGTAGAGCGAGCTCGCTGCGCGGGATCTGCGGGAAGCTAAGAGCGAGTCTCTACAATGGCAGCTCTTCAGGAATTGAGGAAAGGAGATCTCGCTTGCGAACCACGACCACAGAAATGAATTCCCAATGCAACACACCGTTATGGTTACAAAATTTATGAGGCAACGACCTTTTCTTTTCTCTCGTTCGGTTACATTATTTATGAGTCAACGCGCCACGTCAAAGATATTTGAAATATTGGTAAAGGTTTGATACATTACTACTGCCTTAAGTAGTGCGTGGGTTTCAAAACAAAATCCTAAACAAAAAACATTTCAATAGGAGAAAACCTATGAAACCTCGGAAGTTTTTCTTCAGTGCCTTGTTCGGTTTGGGGTTGCTTTCTGGCTGTTCCATATCTGACAATCATGTTGCCCCCCCCACAAACCCAGCAGCAATCCGGATTGAGAACTCTTGGAAAGGCGTACAGTTCTGATCCTGCACAGTTGCAGGCAGAGCGCGCGCAGGATTTCAATGCTGGTCTTGATCAAGCTGGTCAAGAGAAGTACAGTCAGTTGTTAGCTGCAACGGGCGCCACAAAAGCCTCTCAGCCACCAACAGACATACAAGTCATTCCTGAGTCGGAGTTCGCTAATTATGGTCTTACCGTTCCGTCTATTTCAGATGTGAACGGGAAATCGGAAATGGTCACAAATGCTTCTTCCGACTGCCAGTGGCAAGCGCTGTCGTTCGTTTTTCCGTTTCCGGCACCGTACCCTTGGCGGTATGCGATCCTCGGCTCTATTTCCTGGTCGAATTACGACATTACATACATAGATGCTTATTCATTCCATTTCGCTGATTTCTGGAATATTGGGAATTGGTATCAGGCAAACGGTAATGCCTCCATTGCTATTCCTGTTGTAGCCTACCAATCGCCGCAAGCACATTGGTGGGTAGTTATCGGTGACCACCTTTTTTATGATAGGTATCCCCGTTGTCCCAATATGCAGTGGTGGAATCCCCGCACAGGATTCGCTTATTGGTATTGATAATCAATGAGAAGTCGCCCCACGCACTATTTGAAGGTTTGTAATCTCACGACGTTAGACGGGAGGAAGGAATGATTGAGAAAAGTCTAGTGCTATCCTTGATTTCGTTCGCTGGCTGTTTTGGAATCCCTGATGAGGGAAAATCACAATGGACGACCCCACAACAATTGTCCTCAACAGGAGAAGAGACGATGGAGCCAACAATCACCCTTGATGGCAGCAATCGTCCACATGTTGCCTGGACACGTCTCGATAGTCTTGGAGGGGGTGACGAGATCTATTACACTCGCTGGAATGGAACCGCGTGGATAAATCCAGAAAACATTTCCACGACTACCACACCATCATCTCGCCCGATTCTCATAACGGATTCATTGAACAGGATCCACCTTGTTTGGGGAGAACGAAAAGCGCCGCGGACGCCGCGGCCCTACCAGCCCATTGATGCTCTTCTTGCTCGGTCAAGTAATGGGATAAGTTGGTTCCCCGATACCACCATTTATTATCCGGGTGTAGTGACTCCGTCAGGGATAGCACGACACAGTGCAGCCGTTGATAACCGTGGAAACCTGTTTGTTGTTTGGGAAGACTTGATTGACACAGCGCGCCCTTTGCCGCCACGATCTTTGCTTCGAATGAGAAGCGTTCTGGGATGGCAAAACATTCGGGTTGTGCACTCCTTTGCTCTTATGCCCGCAGTAGTTGCGGACGACACGAATCAGAAGTTGCATATTGCTTATGTGGCACCTGCCCGTGATACCGGTGCTCAGGACAAGAACAGCGTATTCTATGTTTTTTCAAATGATCTTGGTACCACGTGGTCGGACTCTATCTTGGTCAGCCGATCCTATCTCCAGCCCGCGTTCGACCCTCTCATCATTATTGGCAAACACAATCGGATCAACATTGTTTGGTTGAAGGACTTCAATGATGACCTTTTTCCCGATGCGATTTATCACTCGTTCTCTTCAACCGGTGCAACATGGGCAGCACCCCAAAATGTGACGAATGGAATCAGCGGAAACTTCTTTGCTATGTCCGTTGTCTCTGATACCGCTGGAAGGCTGCACTTAGTCACAACGTGGAACCGCCGGATTTACTACACGCAATTCCGTGATAGCACATGGTCTTCACCAGAGATGATATTTGACCTTCAACATTATGTTGGTCAACTGTCAATGGCTCTAGGAAGAGATGGTGTTCTGCATTTGGTTTGGAATACTCTTGGACAGGGCAGCGGTGGAACTTATTACTCTAAGCGCGCAATCTACACGCATGCATCCCTTACGGAAACGCTCCCAATAAGTTTTGCACTTTTCCAAAACTATCCCAACCCCTTCAACCCATCAACAACAATTCAATTCTCTCTGCCACGAGCAAGTAATGTAACACTAAAAGTCTTCAGTATGCTCGGGCAAGAAGTTGCAACGCTTCTCAATGAAGAGAAGGCTGCGGGGAGTTACAAGATTGATTGGAATGCGGAAGGTTTGTCGAGCAGCGTGTATTTCTACAGACTGACGGCGTCAGCGGTTGAGGGAAGACAAGCATTCTCTCACGTGCGAAAGATGTTGCTGGTCAGATGAAAATCTTGAACTAAAGAAGGCAAAGTCCGCGAGAAGGGCTTTCCCGTTTCTCTGAACGACGTGATAAGTATTCTCCACAATCAATGGCAACAGGAGAGCGTATGATATTCTCACTTCCCCACAGACTATCATTTCTTGTCTTATCCTGCTTCATCTGGACTCAAGTGGAGGCACAATGGTCCGGTGCAACCGTTGACACCCTGACGCGTGATTCATACCGCGATGAAGTCGGACCGCAATCTTTTGCCGTCGACGTCACAAACACGTTACACGCTGTTTGGCAAAGGGCGAAGACAGGTGGCGGGTGGCGTGTGTTTTATTCCCGAAGAACTGCGCCAAGCTTATGGACCACACCGAGTGAGGTTGGGGACTCCACGTTAATGGCATTTACACCTGCGTTTGCGATCGACAAGCCGGGCAGTAAACGGTACGTGGTCTACAGGGCTTCATACCCACCAAGCGATGAGATCGTTGTTGCACAAGATTCAGCCGGCACGTGGTTGAGATCGCGCATCACGACCAATGGAACACAGGATCTATCTCCAACCATTGCTGTTGATGCTAATGGTAAAGTACACCTTGCGTGGATTGGACAGGATACGTCTAATGCCTGGAAGATTTATTATGCGACAAACCTCAGCGGTACATGGAACGCACATCTCCTTATGGGCAGCGACCTCGGACCATTCGGCAGCGGTGCTTCTCCCTTCATCGCAGTGACTTCGGCCGGCGTCGCTCACATCTTCTATCGCGGCGGCGACTACACGCTGTACCACATTCATCATGCGCAGAACTCCAGTCCCGGTGGCGCATCGTGGACATACGAGATTGTCACTACACCTAACGCAAATGACTTTACCGCGCAATCTGTCGTCACCACCGACGGCACACTCCACCTGCTTGCAAGCGGGAACGACGGATTCGGCTTTCCACCACATGCGTATTACCTCAAGAAGCCGCTCAGCGGAAGTTGGTCGGCACCAGAGTTGGCGAACACGACTATGAGCGGCAATGGATTCTCATTGCACCTTGATCAGTACGGCAAGGCACACGTTGCCGTCAATGAAGTGAGTGGCAACATTATCACCGGCAATCTATATTATGCATCGAACAGAACTGGCAACTGGACAACCGCCCCATTACAAACCGATGGCAAGACGTACAACGGCGTGCTCGTGCTGGATAACCTGGGCAAAGGCCATGTGTTGACGTTCAATGGAAGCACCTTTCAAACTCAAGAGATCCTTGCAATTCATTCGCAGGGGGTACTCACTTCTTTGCCAGAAAAAGGATCTGAACAACCTTACTCGTTCAAACTCTATCAGAACTACCCGAACCCCTTCAACCCTTCGACAATTATCAATTATCAATTGCCAATTGACAATTATGTAACACTCAAAGTATTCAACATGCTTGGACAAGAAGTTGCAATGCTTGTCCACGAAGAGAAAACCGCAGGCAGTTACAAGGTTGATTGGAATGTCCCGCAAAGCGGGATTGCAAGCGGTGTGTATTTCTATCGTCTCTCTGCTGGAGACTTTGTTGAGACGAAGAAGATGCTAATGATTCGTTGAGTTCTAAGGCGGGTTGCTATTGTTTGCACGAATGGTGCTTGTAGGGACGGGGCATGCCCCTTCCCTACAGTGCTTTATTGACCGTTGAGGAACAACGACATTTGACAATCATGCTGCTTTGGCGTAACTTTTCTTCGTAACGCCAGCGAGAATTAAAGTATGATCCAATTCGATTATTCTCTCTTCATTGAAGCAACAGAAGAACCTGATTTCTTTGGATTCTACTCTCCTGATCTCGAAGGCTTCACCGGAGTCGGTCACTCGATTGAAGAATGTGCAAAATTGGATCCACGAGCAGAGCAGATGCTCGCTGAAGAAGGAATGGAATCGGAGTTGGCTGAATGGCCAGAATATTAAGAGGCGACATTTTCTGGAGAGACCTGAATCCTACGAAAGGTCGGGAGCAATCAGGGCTTCGACCTGTCGTGATTCTAAGTCAGGCGGCTTTCAATGAACGATCGGGAACGGTCATCGCCCTTGCAATCACAAGCAAGCCTCAGCGGGCAGGTTTTCCATTGTTGGCCTGAATGAAATTATCGGTGAGTAGGAAGTCCGCTTCTTCATCGGGCCCACTCTCAGTCCTAATGGTTTAGCGGTGCATTCGTCCCCTTGTGATGCGCAAGCGGGACGAAGTGTTTTTATTGCCGCTGCTTCTTCAGGCGAGCGGCTTGTACTTCTATCGTCTCACTGCCGGCAACTTTATCGAGACGAAGAAGATGATTCTTGCCCGGTGAAAAATACGGCAGGCTCAGACCCCGATGTTGAGTTTCTCCAAGAACTGCATTACGTTGAAGTATGAGATTCAAACCGGCATATCGCCTTACCCTCTTTACAGGAATTCTGATCGGGATGCAGGCTCAACAATCTGTCAGCCAGACAGACGGATTGAAACTCGATCACATCTCTTTGGAGCAAGGTCTCTCTCAGTCCACAGTAAACGCCGTCGTTCAGGACGGGCAGGGCTTCATGTGGTTCGGGACTCAAGATGGATTGAACAGATACGACGGCTACAACATCACCATCCGGAAACACAACGCGTTAGACTCCAACTCGATTTCCGACAACACCATTTGGTCGTTATGCAGAGACAAGACGGGCGATATTTGGATAGGTACAATGAGAGGAGGTTTGAATCGCTACCGCGTAGAGAAGGATGACTTTATCCACTACAAACACGACCCTGCAAACCCACACAGCCTAAGCGATAACAACGTTACCTCGGTCTTCCTCGATTCCAGAGGACAGCTCTGGTGCGGCACAATGAACAACGGCTTGAATCGCTTCGACCCTGAAACGAACCACTTCATCCATTACCGGCACGACCCCGGGAACCCTGCTTCACTCAGCGATCAGACGGTGTGGGCAGTGTGCGAGGATAGCAAGAACCGTATCTGGGTCGCGACGTGGGGCGGAGTGGCAATGCTCAAGCCGGGCGCATCATCATTCGTTCACTTCAAACACGACCCGCGTAAGGGGAACAGCATTAGCAGCAACAACGTGCGCGCAATGTACGTTGATCGCAAGGGAACACTCTGGGTCGGAACTTGGGGCGGCGGATTGAACCGCTACGATGAGAAGTTGAATGGTTTCCACCGCTATCGCGCAAGTCCGAAAAACACGGCGACGCTCAGCAGCGACCTCATTCTTTCCATCCATGAAGACAACAACGGAAACCTCTGGGTCGGAACGGGTGACGCTGGATTGAATCGCTACAACTCGGACAACGATTCCTTTACGCGATTTCAACACGACCCTGACAACGCGTTCTCGTTGAGCAACGACATCATCTGTTCCATCTATGAGGATCGAGCCGGATCGCTTTGGATCGGGACAGGCGCAGGGGGGGTCAATCGGTATGACAGAATCAGAAACAGGTTCAAACATTTCCGGGACAACCACAAAAATCCGACCGACCTGAACGGCAACGACGTCTGGTGTTTTGCCGAAGACGTGGATGGCAGCCTCTGGATTGGAACATACGGCAACGGGCTGAACCGGTATGATCGAAACAGAAATCAATTCTTCCACTACACTCACGATCCCAAAAACCCGCACAGCATTAGTCACGACAAGATTCTTTCGTTGTACGCAACGAAGGATGGCGACGTGTGGATTGGCACTGAAGGGGGCGGTCTCAACAGGTACGATCGTGCGAGTGGTCGGTTCATCAGCTTCCATAATGACCCGAAGGATCCGCGCAGCCTGATCCAGGATGAGGTCTATGCAATCCATGAGCTGCAGAATGGCGAGCTTTGGGTTGGGACAAACGGCGCCGGTGTGGACAGGTTCGATCGACGGACAAACACGTTCACCCATTATCGGACGGGGGGTGATAGTCCAAAGAGCATTGCGGGTACAGCCGTCATGGTGATCTTCGAAGATCGTCGCAACGAGTTGTGGATCGGCACTTTGGACGGCGGCGTAAACCGCTACGACCGCATGAATGACGCGTTCATCCATTATCAACATAATCCTGAGAACCCGAATGGGTTGAACAATAATACCGTGCTATCGTTGTGTGAGGACGAGAACGGAATACTCTGGATGGGGACGTATGGCGGCGGACTGAATGGTTTTGATCGTACAACATCAACCTTCACGGATTTTACCGAGGCAGACGGGTTATCAAACAATGTCGTGTATGGAATCCTGTCGGATGAACGCGGCAACCTGTGGCTCAGCACAAACAAAGGGCTTTCGAGATTCGACCTGGGGACAAAGACGTTTAAGACCTATGACGTGAATGATGGTCTGCAAGGGAACGAATTTACTCAAGGCGCTTACTTCAGGAGCCGAACGGGCGAGATGTTCTTTGGCGGCATCAACGGGTTCACCGCGTTCTTCCCGGACAGCATCAGAGACAACCCGTATGTGCCCTCGATTATGTTAACAAGCTTTCGCGTGTTTGACCAGTCCTTGGTATCTGATCGGTCCATCACAATGATCAAGGACATTCAGCTCTCACACGCGCAAAACTTTTTCTCGTTCGAGTTTGCCGCTCTCAACTTCTCATCACCGGAAAAGAACCGTTACGCCTACATGCTGCAAGGGCTTGACGCAAAATGGATTGCCGCCGGCACGCGGCGCTATGGAAGCTACACAAACCTTGACCCCGGCTCATACGTCCTGAGAATCAAAGGCTCCAACAACGATGGAGTGTGGAATGAGGACGGGATTTCCGTCAACATCATTATTACTCCACCGTATTGGAAAACGTGGTGGTTCAGGATTCTGGCGGCGTGCGCGATTGGCGGACTGTTGTTTGCGCTGTACCGATTTCGCGTGAACAAGCTGTTGGAGATTGAGCGCCTTCGCTCATCCATCGCGACGGATTTGCACGACGATATCGGCTCGACGCTGACGGAGATTGCGTTGTACAGCGATGTGAGTTTGCGAGAGCTTCGCTCGAAGCAAGCCGAGAAGAGTCTGAGCGGCGATATGAACAAAGTGGAATCGCTGCTCGAAGACATCGGCACAACGTCGCGGGGACTGATTGATGCGATGAATGACATTGTGTGGGCTGTTGACCCGAAGAATGATTCGTTCGAGTTTCTTCTGCTGCGCATGAAGACGCACGCTGCGCGGATGTTCGATGCGAAGGGAATCAATTATGAGATAGATATTCCCCAAGAATTGTCGGCGCTGCATTTGCCGTTGGGCTTTCGCAGACGGTTTTATCTTATCTTCAAAGAAGCTGTCAACAATATTATGCGCCACGCGCATCCGACAAAAGTGTTACTGAAGATTCGGCGGGAAGGGCGCTCGCTTGTGATGACGATTGTTGACGACGGAAAAGGTTTTGACGTTGAGCTTGCAAATGAAGGGAACGGTTTGAGCAACATGAAGAAACGAGCGGAGTCGTTGAACGGGAGTTTGTCGGTGGAATCTGCGATTGATGAGGGAACGACGATTAGCCTGAGGGCGGGGATTCCATAAGACGGAGTAAGAGGGGGACCTTGCTTTGTTGAGAAGAAATGGTCAACATTCAGTGGGAAACGTTTTGGTGAAGGCTGACTCTATCCTAATCTCTTGATGAAACAATGGCTTCATTCAAAACAGACGAGAGCTTTTTAGAAAAAATCTCCATTGGTGCAATCGGGACGCAGAGGGTATTTGCTGTGCTACGACAACTCGGGCACCAACCCATTGAACTCGAAAGAGGTTCAATGAACTACAAGATTTGGAAGAAAATCAAAATAAAACGCATTCGGGTTCCCGACATTCTCTGTGTTGACAATGGTATCAGAATAGAATCAAGGGCAAAGAGTAATCTTGAGATTTCAATGTCTCATTCAACTTCTGATCCTGAAAGAGGTTGGGACTTTGGGATGAAAGACAACGATTATGTCGCCTTAGTAGCCTGCAAAAAATATGATAACAGACCGATTGATTGGAGACCCGACCAACTTGTTCAGTTCGTTTCAGTTAGAGACCTCAGAAAGGCAGAGAAACAGAATCAGGTTGTTTTCATAAAACCCAAGGGAGCCCAAGAAGGGTTTGAAGCTAGAATATACTGGCCTGCCGGCATTGCAGCTTCTGAAGGGACAGTAACAGAAGTGAATGAAACGACCGTTAAGTACAAAACAGTTGAGGGCAGAACGAAGTTTGTTCGCTTAACAAAACGAGGTAAAAAGCTATCATCGCTTGTGCAAATCGGAGATAGAGTTCTTCCGAATCACATTTTGGCTTCTGTCGTTAGAGTACAACAAAATATTCCAACCTCAAAAGTAAATGTTGACTTCTTTCTTAACAACTTGTCAAGTTTGACATTGAGTGAAAGATATGCGGCTGCAAAAGCATTGAGCTATTTCGATGAAGACAAGGTGATCGGAGCTTTGAAGAAAAAGATTGCAGACTACGAAGAACATGTTTATGTGAAGCTCGAAGCAGCAGCTAGTCTATCAAGATTTGGCATTGAAGATGGCTATGAGTTTATTAAAGTATGCCTCAAGGACCAATACTTGCAAAATGTTCTTGAATCAGTAATAGTCCTTGCTGAAATCAAAACAGACAAAGCTTGCAAAATGCTCAGTGATGTTCTGCTAGACGACACCATTGACCCTGAGATAAGAGCAGGTGCGGCCTGGGGACTTGGTGAGCAACAGAATAAGTCTGTCTTGACAACTTTAGTTACAAGTTTCAACTCGGTTGATGAGAGCATAAAGATCGAAGCTGCAAGAGCATTAGCAAAACTCACAAAGTATTTCAGCAATGATATTCTTCAAGAGTTTGGGAAAGCAACTCCAACTGAGAAGCCGGGCATTGCTTGGGCAATTACAAAATCCTCATCGCTTAATCTTGACCAGCTTATTGCTAATCTCAAAGATATAGATTCAAGACACTGGGTTACTTACATCATCGGTAGTCAGGGACAAGAGAGATACATTGCCGAGATTGAGAAACTGAAAAACAAAGACCCCGAAGTTTATTTCGCAGTTACACTTCTTTGGAAAATAATGACAAGTTGGATTTACGAACTAAAAGAATACTGAAATGTTAGACCATAACTATTTATACAAAACAAAGAAAGGCAAAGCCATTGTTGGTGACTCATTAGAACTAATGAAATTGCTCCCCGACAACTCAATAAATCTTGTAATGACTTCGCCACCTTTTGCATTGCAAAGACCGAAGGAATACGGAAACAAAGACCAGGCGGATTACATTGATTGGATTTTAGAATTTACGAAAGAAGTTAAACGGGTTATTGCAGAAGATGGAAGCTTCGTGATTGATTTAGGCGGTGCATATCAAAAAGGTTCGCCAGTTCGTTCACTCTACAATTTTCGTTTGCCGATAAGAATGTGTGATGAGCAAGGATGGAAATTAGCGGAAGAATTCTTCTGGTATAATCCTGCAAAACTTCCTTCACCAATTGAGTGGGTAAACAAAAGAAAAATCAGAGCAAAAGATTCAGTTAATACAATTTGGTGGCTTTCAAAATCTGACTTCCCCAAAGCAGATGTAAAGAATGTTTTAGCTCCTTACTCTGACAGAATGAAAAAACTGATTAAGGACAGTGCGAAATACTACACTCCCAAGATGCGACCATCGGGACACGACATCAGCGAAAGTTTTGGCAACGACAACGGAGGAGCTATTCCTTCAAACCTCTTGCAAATACCAAATACCGAAAGCAACTCACAATATTTGAGATATTGCAAAGCGTTAAACATTCAAGGACATCCTGCCCGATTCCCTTCTAAGCTGCCAGAGTTCTTTATCAAATTTCTAACTAACGAAAATGATATTGTGCTTGACATCTTCGCAGGGTCAAATACAACAGGGTGGACCGCGGAGCAATTAGGTAGAAGATGGTTAGCATTTGAATCTGACCATCAGTATTTGTCTGTTTCTGTTTTTAGATTCTTAGAACATGCAACAGACGAAGAGATTTCCAGCAAATATCACTTACTACTTAGGGACAAGAATTCTCGAATTGATGCAGAAGATTTTAAGAAACAACTGATGCTGCTTGAGCCAGCAATTCAGTATGCAGGCAAATCTGGGACTCCTCAAAGGCATCGTAAGAAACAAGCCTGAAAAGCGCTTGCCTATTCGACCCTCGCATCTTTGACAGCATAAACCGAAGCGGTCCAGAGGCAATGAACTACTTATGACAAGCGGATCGGCGACAATTTGTTTTGCAGTCTATGAACCACCATGAGCAAACGAGAGCAAGAACAATCCTCCACCATCAAAGTCGCAGTTGTTGAAGACCGCGGTCGCATTCGGGAAACGATTGTGGATATCATCAACGGGATTGTTGGACTGAAGTGCATCGGCGCGTACAATTCTGTCGAGAGCGCATTGAAGGAGCTTGAACAAAATGTGCCGGACGTGCTGTTGATGGATATTGGTCTACCCGGCATGAGCGGCATCGAGGGTGTGAAAATTGTGAAGAGTAAGTTTCCCACGATCGATGTCTTGATGCACACCGTGTACGACGATGACGACAAGATTTTTCAGTCTATCTGTGCGGGCGCATCCGGCTACGTGTTGAAGAATGCTGAGTCGGCAGAATTGATTCGCGCAATCAAAGAAATCCGCATCGGTGCGCCGATGAGCGCATCAATCGCCCGCCGTTTGCTGACGATGGTGCGCGGTAAGGAAGCAAAGCCAGCCGACCAAATGAATCTCTCGCCGCGTGAGTTCGACATTCTGCAATGGCTTGTTGAAGGGTACAGCTACAAGCGCATCGCGGAAAAACTCTTCATCAGTCCCCTCACCGTACAATCACATATCAAGCGCGTGTACGAAAAGCTGCAAGTGCATTCGAAGTCTGCGGCAGTTTCAAAGGCGCTCAGGTACAAGCTGTTTGGATAACACCTTCCCCAACTCTCCTTATTTACGCGAAACCTCGTAGAGTTCTCTCATTTCTCAGATTACCATAGATATGGTATTGATCCTCATGGGTGACTTGCGGTATCTTGCGAACACCGAATCAACACATTTTTCTTTCACCCATTCAAGACAAAAGGGGGATCGCATGAACATTTTTTCGGAGAATATAATTATGAACAAGCAAAAACATTTCTTCGTACTTCTTGTTGTTCTTATCGCGAGCGTTTTGCACGCTGCTCAAAAGGATTTTTCTTACATCTGTCCCTTGCCCGGTTCGACATTTGTTTCAACAAGGACGAACGTCATAGTTCGAGCCGGTGAGATTCTTACCGACAATTATCAAATCAATGAATCGCTTCTCATTGTATCAGGCTCAACGAGTGGCAATCACACAGGCAGACTTTTCCTGGAAGCGGATAGACGAACGATGGTGTTCAATCCTTCTCAACCGTTTGCGCCGGGTGAAATTGTTACTGTGAACCTTCAAAAGGGGCTGCGCGGAAACAGCGGCAGGCAATTGGAGATGCTCTCCTTCCAATTCACGATTACACCTAACGCGAGTCCGTTGCGGGTGCCAGGCGAATTTGGAGAAAAACAGCCGGCGGGTGGCACGTTTGCCGACGGCGTCGAAAAGAAAAAGAGTGGAGAATCAATTTCATCAGGCAGCTCGCTTCTGGACCTGCCTGAGATTACGATTACAGTGTCGGACAATCCTTCGCCGGGCTACATATTCTTGGGCAATTTTGTCTTTAACGGGAGCATTCCGAACACTCCCTATTTGCTGGCAATCGATAATACTGGTGCTGCGGTATTTGCGCGTCAGATGCCGAGTCGCTGTCATGATTTTAAGCTTCAGCCCAATGGTCTCTTCACGTATTACGATTCCCATCGCCAATATTTTGTTGCGTTGAATTCATCACTTGTTGAAGTTGATACGTTCGCCTGCGGCAACGGGTATTCCACGGATGAACACGAGCTCCGCATTTTGCCGAACGGACACGCATTGCTGATGAGCTATGATCTTCAGATTGTTCGGATGGACACGATAGTGACCGGCGGGCAGCCAAACGCGTTGGTTCTCGGGCTTATCATTCAAGAGCTTGACCAGGAGAAAAACGTCGTGTTTCAATGGAGAAGTTGGGACCACTTTCAAATCACCGATGCGACGCACGAAGATCTCACATCAACGTATATTGATTATGTCCACGGCAACGCGTTAGAGTTAGATAACGACGGCAACATTCTTCTTTCATCGCGGCACATGGATGAAATCACTAAAATCAATCGGGAGACGGGCGAGATCATCTGGCGGTGGGGAGGAAGGCACAATGAATTTACCTTCATCAACGACACACTGCAATTCAGTCATCAACATGCCGTGCGACGATTGGCGAATGGGCACATCACACTGTTCGATAATGGCAACTTCCACACTCCAGCGTTTTCGCGGGCGGTTGAGTATGTTCTTGATGAACAAAACAAAACGGCAGGGTTGGTCTGGTCGTACCGCGATACTGCCGGCACGTATGGGTTTGCAATGGGCTACACCCAGCGGCTTGAAACCGGCAACACGTTGATTGGTTGGGGCTCGACAAATCCAACAGTCACAGAAGTGCGGCCGAATGGTGAGAAGGCATTCGAAATGACGTTTGCCTCAGGCGTGTTCAGCTATCGCGTGTATCGGTTCAATGTTAATCTGACCGATGTTCGTTCGGTGAGTGCGACGCATCTTCCTTCTACCTATATGCTCCAACAGAATTATCCCAACCCGTTCAACCCGGCGACAACGATTGCGTTCTCTCTGCCGACGTCGGGACTTGTTTCGCTCGATGTCTTCAACGTCTTGGGTCAAAAAGTGGAATCGTTAGTTACGGGGAATTTTTCCGCTGGATCTCATTCTGTTCGGTGGAATGCGGCGGGCCAGCCAAGCGGCGTCTACTTCTACAGATTGAATGTAGATGGAAACCACGTTGCTACAAAGAGGATGGTGCTACTCAAATGACAGCGTCATCGAAAACTGTATGAATGATACCACAAGTTTCGAAGGCGTTCAAGTACAAGCTGTTTGGATAACACGTAGGGACAAGTCCTCTTTTGTCGTTTCCGTGGGCTCCAGTCGGTTCACCAAGCAGGACACGGCGGAGCCGTGTCCCTACGTAATTCTTAAGAAAACCCTCGCTTTTTCAAATTACCATATATATGGTATTGAGCCACAAGGGCTATATTGGCATATTGTCAATAAGGCTATGTACATCTTTACATCCATTAACCAATAATAAGGGGGTCGCATGACTCGTTTTCTTTCATTGTTTCTTGTTGCGTTCATCTTCGTGAGCGGAGTGTTCGCGCAAACTCCGCCGACGCCAACGGAGCTTCGTGTTTCGCCGTTGAACTCAAGAGTCGGGGCATTTCTCACGTGGCACGCGCCGCAAGGCAACTGGCAGTATCGTGTGTATCGCTCAACAGCAGATACATCACACTTTGCTGCACTCGCAACGTCGAATGTACTGTCGTATGTGGATACGACAATTGTTCGCGGAACACGCTACTACTATTATGTGAAGTCCTTCGTCGGCACGACAGAAAGCGGACGGAGCAACATTGCAAGCATATTGATTGAAATTCCACCACCGCTGCCCACACCATCAAACCTCACTGCGGCAAATTTGCCGGGCGAGAGAGAGCCTGCAGTGCGTTTGAACTGGAGAGGCGGACGCGGTCCATGGACGTATAGAATCTATCGCTCGACGAACGATACGTTGCGTTATCGTCTCTTCGCAAATGCGTACGATACGTTGTTTACTGACCGCGCAGTGCGAGTAGACAGCGCCTACTACTACTATGTGAGAGCTGCCGCGTATCATGACACGACGGTAAGCCCGCGCAGCAACGTTGCAAGCGTTCTCGTGATTTTGCCGCCTCGTCCGAGAGGAACGGTGAGCGGGGTGGTTATTGACGATTCAACCAACTTACCAATCCGCCACGTGTTGATGGCGTTCTACCGCCAGTCAAGGAACTTCTGTGAAGCGAGGTATGTGTACACGGATTCACTCGGCCGCTATTCTGCGCTGCTCGATACGGGACGATACATCTTGCGGGCAACTTCGATGGAGGGGCACAATACTCCACGCTATAGACCGGAATACTACAACAATTGCTATGAGCCAAGCTGCGCAACCGTGATTGCTGTTGCAGAGGGTTCAACGTTTACTGCAAACATGGGTCTTGCGCGTCTCACACCGCCGAGCTACGCGTATATCAGCGGCGTCGTGAACGATACAGCGAATCATCCGTTGAGCAGAGCACGTGTGTCAATCATTCGCACGATGCAAGAAATGAACTTCATCGCATCACTCGGCATTACGCCCGGTGTTGGCAATGAAGCAATGGAGCTTGACGGTGTTGGTCATACACGCGGCGTTGTGTGGAGCGGCTACACAGATTCGCTCGGACGTTACAGAGCACGCGTCATTGCCGACAATCGCTACATTGCCTTGGCGTCAAAAGAAGGCTACCTGCCGGAATACTACAACAACAAGCCGACTGTAGAGCTTGCCGACATCATCGTGCTTGGAACTCGCGATACAAGCGGCATTGACTTCTCGCTTGCAGTTCGTCCCGTTCCGAACAACAGCATTAGCGGACTTGTGCGGGATTCACTGGGCACGCTGGTTCCTTCACGTATCACGTTGATTCCTGTGAGAAATAGCGGCGGCTATCGCTACGGTCATACAGATTCTCTCGGCGCGTATTCTCTTACCGGTGTCGAAGCAGGAAGATATTTTGTTCTAGCACAACCGTTCAGCGGTTATGGTGCGGCGTTCTACAAAGCTGGAGCGTACGGTGTGATTAGAATTCAAGATGCCGATACAGTACATGTTATAGGCAACGTTACAGGCATTAACGTCGGCGTTCGTTCAATTCACAGCGCAGGCTTAACGCTTGTGGGCGGAAGAATTCGCCAACCGAATAATGCGGTGATTGCAGGCGTGCGTTTGACAGCGCTTGATGCAACAGGCGAAGTGCTTGGCATCGGCGTGACGGATGCACAAGGTGCGTACAACATTGATGCTGTTGCACCGGGTGTTGTTACGATTGTTGCAGACCGTAACGGCTATAATGCATCGCAGACAACCGTTGTCGTCAACTCTACCACGTTCACGATGGACAACGTGAACATTACGATGACGCCAAACGGTGTTACATCTGTTGGCGATAATTCCGTTGTGCCGGCGAACTTTGCATTGAACCAGAACTATCCGAATCCATTCAACCCAAGTACCACTATCAGCTTCGAGCTGCCGGCGGCAAGCAGAGTGAATCTGCAAATCTTCAACGTCCTCGGACAGGAAGTTTCATCGCTCTTTGGCGGCGATGTTGCAGCAGGCAAGTATGATGTTGTATGGAATGGAAAAGATAATAGCGGACGTTCGATTGCAAGCGGCATCTATTTCTACAAGCTGCATGCGGCAGCTTCTGTTGGTGAAAAAGAGTTCTCATCAATTAAAAAGATGCTCCTCCTCAAGTAAGACCCTGTTGAGCGAGAACTCTTAGCCTATGCCCGGTGACTTAGAGAGGGGGTAATTCTAAGTCGTCGGGCTATGGCTTTTTTTGTTGGAATAGTGTAGATTGGAAGTAGCAATCATCCCTTTTGACCCACAGGGGCGCGCATGACAAAATATATACAAACGTTTACTCTGAGTTTGATTATCATCGCTTCAGTTCATGCGCAAGTCATTCCCCCGATTCCCACAAATGTTACTGCACTGGGACTTTCCGGCGAACACCCGCGTGTGTTGGTGACGTGGCAGGCGCCTCTGGGTCCGTGGTATTGCAATTTGTATCGTTCTGCAATTGATACACTACACTTCACCCGCATCGGTCAATTCCTTGGGCGTTCGTTTGAGGACCACGGTGTAATGAGCGGGCGAACGTATTACTATTTCGTAAAGTCCGTCGCGTGGAATGACTCAGTGTTGGTTGAAAGTGGTCGGAGTAATATCGCAAGCGCCACAGTTGGCTCAACACCAAGAGCGAGAGGAACAATTCGCGGAGCTGTCATTGACGACTCGACCGGCGCGCCTATTCGCTCCGTGCGTGTTCGCTTCTATCGGCAAAGCAACAATTGGTCGGGTGTGTACGACATTACCGATTCGCTTGGTCGCTACGAAGCTGAGATGGATACGGGACGCTACTTGATTCGCGCCGACCCGCCGTTTGAGCATTTTTTAAGCTACTATCTCGCAGAATGGTTCGATAACGTTCTTGAGCCGTCCGCCGCAACAACCGTTGTAGTCGGCAACGGAACAACATTCACCGCCAACTTTGGATTGCGTCGCATTGTACGGCAACGCTACTCATTGATGAGCGGCGTCGTGAGGAACGAACAGGGTCAGCCGGTATCGGGCGCTACGGTTGCGGTGATGCGTTCAATTCAGGAGATGAGCTACATTGCCGCAACAACCGGCACAATTCCGGGACTGGGCATTGAAGAGCGAGTACTCCCGGGTATTGGATATGCACGCGGCGTTATGGCATACGATGTAACCGATCCGCAAGGAAGATTCAGCGCAGGTGTTCCTGCAAACGGCTCGTACATTGTTGCCGCCGGCAAAACCGGTTTCTATCCTGAATACTTCAACAACACTGCAGACCCAACGCAAGCAACAATCATCGCCGCGGCGAATGATACGAACGGCGTGAATTTTTCGCTTCGTGCTTTTTCGACTTCGCCGAATAGTGTACGAGGAGTAGTTCGCGACTCAACAGGGACTCAAGTTCCATCGCGTGTGATTCTCTTTCCTCGTCCTCCGGGCGGCGGAACGCCGACGCAAGTCGTTCATTCGGATGCTGGAGGAGTGTATGCACTGAGTAATGTGCAGGCGGGAACGTATTCAGTGCTTGCGGTTCCGTACAGCAATTTTACCGTCGGGTTCTACAAGGAGGGGCAATACGGGATTTCACAGTGGCAAATTGCCGATAGCATTGTTGTTGGCAGTAGTGTGGTGGGTGTGAACGTTGGCGTTGTGCCGATTCAAAGCATCGGGCTTACACGCGTGAGTGGCATTTCGGTTTCATCGAGCGGCGAACCGCTTGTGGGTGGGAGAATTGTCGTGAAGAATTCGCTCGGCGAGGTTCTCGGCAATGGAATTAGTACCGCGGGTGGTGGATATTCCGTTAATGCCTTACCAACGGGTCAAGTAACATTTATCGTTGATAGAGAGCCGTACAATTCAGAACTACTCGTTATCAACATTCCGCCCGGGACGTACAATCTCAACAACATCAACATCGTGCTGACAAGAACAGGTGCGACCGCCGTGAGCGAAACGGGCGGACTGCCGCGTGCATTCACGCTTGCACAAAATTATCCGAATCCATTCAACCCGACGACGAAGTTGTCATTTGTCATTGGTCATTCGTCATTAGTAAGTCTGAAGGTGTTTGATGTTCTTGGGAGAGAAGTTGCGACTCTTGTTGATGAAGAACAGAAGGCGGGAGAGAAGTCGGTGGTATTCGATGCTCGCGATCTTTCCAGCGGCATCTATTACTATCGGTTGAATGCAGGCGGGTTTAGCGGTGCGAAGAAGATGTTGTTGTTGAGATAACCCCGGCGGAAAAACTCCGGTGATCTACAACCTTGTGGAGGAGCGCTACTTCAAAAGGGGAATTGGATCCCAAATGCAGGGCGACCAGACCGGTCGCCCTACTCATTCCCATCAATAGGAACTTCCTCTTCCTTATTCCCATTTCTGAAAAAGAAGACCAGGTAATTTTCCCCAAAACCTCTGAATTTCATACAAATTCAAAAGCCTTGCTTCTCTTTCCATTGGCATTTGGATTGCGATAGTTAACATGTGATGTTACGCAGAACCAGAAAACAATAGCCACGAAGACACAAAGAAACCAATGGATGTTTGGCGAAAACCCTTCATATCGCCCTTTTCAAAAAAGAACTTCGTGCCTTAGTGTCTTCGTGGCAAAGTTTTTTTTGTGGGTTGCGTAACGTCAGTTAACATGTCACAAGAGGAGTTCTTTTTCATGTCCAGCCAATTCTCGCATGTTGATTTAGGTTTACTGCGCAAGTATGACTGCCCCGGTCCGCGCTACACAAGTTATCCAACCGCCCCGCTGTTCAGCCAATCGTTCACCGCAGAAGATTACAGACGGGAAATCATCGCAACAAATACTTCGGAGTCCAACTCGGACATTTCGCTCTATTTCCATTTTCCATTCTGCGACACGCTCTGCTATTTCTGCGGCTGCACGATGATGGTCACGCGGGACCGCAATCGCATTGCCGAATACAATGGCTACCT
>Ga0209514_10002605_pt1 | contig 27589 bp, 24 predicted proteins | sample Subgrocontami58m_FD_187452 | JGI IMG/M metagenome (GOLD analysis project Ga0209514, IMG submission 187452) | Subsurface groundwater microbial communities from S. Glens Falls, New York, USA - GMW37 contaminated, 5.8 m (SPAdes) (version 3) | ecosystem: Environmental > Aquatic > Deep subsurface >...
GTGGAGGTCTTAAAAAAAGCCTTCGAGCTCAAGGGGCTGAAATTACCCGAGGGGACGTCCGGTGGTTGACGCAAACAGCGGGCTGCTCGATAGCGATGGCGTGCCGCGCGTTGGACAAGTCACGGAGTTGGTACTACTATCGGCGACGAGGGCATACGCGGGCAGCACGGCGACCGGAGGTCGCGGCGGCCATCCGCCACCTCTTGGGATCCAATCCGGCATCCTACGGATACAGGCGTATCCACGCGCTGCTCCAGCGTCTTGGGATCGCGTGCAACCCCAAGACGGTCTGGCGGGTCATGCGTCGCCAGGGCTGGCTCTCGACCAGCCGCCAGTGCGTCCTGCGGTCTGGGCGGCGGCACGAGGGCCAAGTGCGGGTGCCAGAATCGAATCGGCGATGGGCCTCGGACATCACCGGCATCCGGGCATGGGACGGACGGAAGGGAAGGCTGGCGGTCATGATCGACTGCGCGGACCGGATGGTGCTGGCCTGGCGCTTCGCCCAACGCATCACCGCCGAGGACCTCGCCGAGATGCTACGGGAGGCCGTGTTCCAGCGGTTCGGGGAGGCGCGAGCGAGGGCGCGGGGGATCGAGTTTCTCAGCGACAATGGGCCGGAGTACACGTCCCACCGCTTCCAGCCGTTCGTGCAAGCGATGGGGCTGGTCCCCTGCCATACTCCCCGGCGCAGCCCGGAATCCAACGGCCTGGCGGAGGCTTTCTTCGGCAGCTTCAAGCGCGACTACGTCTATCAGGCGTGCCTGGAGACTATGGAGGACGTCGCGCGCCAAGTGCCCGGATGGATCGAGCACTACAACCACCAGGCGCCGCACAGCGCCTTAGGGATGCGGGCGCCGGCCGACTTCTACGCGGAGTGGACGGTCAAAAACAGCAAACAACCTGTCCAAATTTAGGTGGGGCAGTACATAACTATCCCGCTGAAGTCTTTCCCAGTCGGCATCCGCCACCACGCGCATTATACACTGCGCCTCTGCCACGCCCAGACGCCGCTTCCTGCCCGCCCCGTGCGGTATAATGACCCCCGCTATCGTCGTTCGGGAGCGTCGCCACGCCATGAAAGCGGAAATCATATCCATCGGCACCGAGCTGCTCATGGGGCAGATCGTGGACACCAACGCCGCCTACCTCGCGGGGCAGCTTCCCGCGCTCGGCGTTGACCTCTACTTCATCTCGCAGGTCGGCGACAACCTGGGCCGCCTCGCGGACGCGTTCACGCGCGCGCTCGCCCGCTCGGACGTCGTGCTGACCTCCGGCGGCCTGGGCCCCACGGAGGACGACGTGACGCGCGAGTCCATCGCCGCCGCGCTGGGCGAGCCGATGGTCGTGCAGCCGGAGCTGGAGCGGCATCTCCGCGCGTTCTTCGAGCGCCGCGGGACGGAGATGCCGGAGCGCAACATCAAGCAGGCCACGCTCGTGGCCTCCGCAACGGCCATCCCGAACCCGAAGGGGACCGCCCCCGGCTGGTGGGTGGAGAAAAACGGGCGCATCATCGTCGCGATGCCCGGGCCGCCGCGCGAGATGACCTACATGTGGGAGAACGAGGTCGCGCCGCGCCTGCGCAGGTTGACCGGCGGCGTCACCATCGCCTCCCGCCTGGTCAAGACGTTCGGCATCGGCGAGGGCAAGGTGGACGAGATGCTCAGCCCGCTGCTGAAATCGTCCAACCCGAGCATCGGCGTGTACGCGAAGCCGGACGGCATCCACCTGCGCGTCACGGCGAAGGCGGCGACGCAGCGCGAGGCGGAGGCGCTCCTGAAGCCGATGGTCGAGAAGGTGCTGGCGACGATGGGCGAGACGGTCTGGGGCTTCGACGGCGACACGCTGGAGACGAGCGTGGGCGCGCTGCTGAAGGCGAAGGGCCTGACGCTCGCGACGATGGAGTCGTGCACCGGCGGGCTGCTGGCGAGCGTCATCACGGACGTGCCGGGCAGCTCGGACTACTACAGGGGCGGCGTCGTGTCGTACACGAACGAGGTGAAGGCGGCGTCCGGCGTGGACGCGAAGCTCATCGCGGAGCACGGCGCCGTGAGCGAGCAGGTGGCGCGCGCGATGGCCGCCGCCGTGCGGACGCGCTGCGCCGCGGACATCGGCGTGGGCGTCACGGGCGTCGCGGGGCCGTCGGAGATGGAGGGCAAGCGCCCGGGGACGGTGTTCATCGCGCTGGACGATGGCCGCGCGGCCCGCGCCATGCAGATGTACTGGCCCGGCGACCGCTCGGTCATCAAGCGCCGCGCCACGACCAGCGCGCTGTTCCAGCTCAAGAAGCTGCTGGAGGGCCGCGCGTAGCCCAGCGTGGCGCCGTTCCGTCGCTGGACAGGCGAAATCCGGCTATATTGATGCTCTCCCCCTACGATTGTCCTGCATGCCTCTTGTGCGCCGCCCGCAGGTGACGTATCATTGCGCCGCATGCTCACCTTTGTTTGTGACCACATCCTATCGTGACAGGCACACCGCGCGGGCGTATCTTTCACGGCTGGTGGATTGTCAGCGCCTTCGGCGTCATCAATATGTACGTCGCGGGCTTTTTCTATTACGGTTTCGGCGCTATTTTCAATCCAATCATCAGCGAATTCGGATGGTCCCGCGCCGCGACCTCCCTGGCATTCTCCTTTGAGCGTCTTGAAGGGGGCATCAGCGCCCCGATTGTCGGCCTCCTGTTCGACCGGATAGGACCGCGCCGTCTTGTCATCTTCGGGTCCATTGTCGCCGCGGCCGGGTTCTTCCTTCTCAGCCGGACGGAATCGCTCGAAATCTTCTACCTCTCGTTCGTCATTATCTCCACGGGCGTAGGCGCGGCGTCCATCGGCGTTGGCATGGCCACGGTGGCGAACTGGTTCAAACGGCTGCGGACCCGCGCCATGGGTGTCTTCCTCGCGGGGATTAGCGCGGGAGGGCTGCTGGTCACCGTCCTGGTCATCGTTATCAATCTGGTAGGCTGGCGCGGCGCGGTCCTGGCGACCGGCATCGGCTTTCTGGCCGTCTGTCTGCCGCTGTCGCTTGTGATGCACCACAAGCCGGAGGATATAGGCCTGCGTCCGGACGGAGACCCGGCAGAGCGGCCAGCGCGTGCCGCCGACGGGTCGGTCGTTCCCCTGAAACCAGAGCCTTACTTCACGCTGCATCAGGCCCTGCGCACGCGCGCTTTCTGGATGATCTGCCTGGTGAATAACGCTGTTCACCTCTCCGCCAGCGCTGTCGTCGTCCACTTCATCCCGAACCTGGTCGAGGTCGGCATCTCCCGCGAGACCGCCGCCCTCGGCTTCGCCGCCTTAAGCATGATGGCCCTGGTGGGTCGAGTTGGACTGGGTTGGATCGGCGATTCGATGGACAAGCGCTACGTGACGGCGCTTACTCTGCTCCTGTTAACAGCCGGAGCGCTGATTCTGCCATTCGTGCACGACCTGGCGCTGCTCGCGGTCTTCATTGTCGTGTTCGCGCCCGGCTACGGCGGGGCCCCGCCCGTGCGCGCATCCCTCGTCGCCGACTACTTCGGGCGCAGGTCGTTCGGCTCGATACACGGGATAATGCTCGGCTTCATCACGATAGGCTCCATCATCGGGCCGACGCTCGCGGGGTGGGTCTTTGACGTGACGGGCGGATATCAGACAGCGTACTTCATCGTGGCGGGGACGACGGCGCTGGCGATTCCGATCACACTGCTTATCAAGAAACCCGCGCCGCCAGCGGGGGCGTACGCCGGAGCGGCAGGTCGGCGCTAGCAGAGTGCTGAAAAATTCTTTCGACCATCCCCCTGTCCCCCTTCCTAGCCAGGAAGGGGGAAGATGTTGTATCTGAGGGTGTCCCTCAGACTCCCGACAGAGGGGCGAAGCCCCTCTGTGCTCCCCCTTTTTCATCAGCCTGCCAGGGCAAAGCCACGAGGCGCCGACTACGTCGTCAGGCAGCGGTAGGGCAACGGCAGGCGCCTGGCACAGTGTTCATCACGTTGGCAATAGCCGCGCGGCCTGCCGCTTCCCGACGTTCTGGCCCGGCGGGCGCGCACCGGTATTGACTGCCGCGTGGCAGATTCCTACACTTGCCTGCATAATAACCGTGAGAAGGAGTCCCTATGACTGCGCCGCGCACGGTCCAGCTCCTTGACCCCCGCGAAAAGGCCCCCGACAGGCGGCATGGCCTGTCGCCCAGGGTGGCGACGCTGGAGGGCAAGCGCATAGGCTTCAGCCTGGGCACGTGGCGCAACTACCGCGTGTTCGTTGACCACCTCGAACGGCTGCTGAAGGAGCGCTTCCCCACCATCTCCACCAGCCGCATTGAGAGCCTCTACAACACGCGCAAGGGCGAGAAGCTCCGGGAGTTCGAGGATTTCAGCAAGGACTGTGATGTCGTGGTCGCGGGCCTGGCCGCCTGAGGCGGGTGCACCGCGTGGTGTATCCACGAGAGCACGGAGTTCGAGAAACGGGGCGTCCCGACGGTGGCACTGGTGACCAGGGAGTTCCAGCCGCTGGCGCAGACGTCGGCGAAATCGCTCGGCTATCCCGACCTGCCGATGGTCGTGCTGCCGCACCCGTTCGAAACGCTCCCCGCGGATGAGATGGAGCGGCTGGCCGAGGAAAAGCTGGAAGAGATCTGCTCCAGGCTGACGGTCCCGCTTGCCGCCCGCCGGTAGTCGGCTGATGAAAAACCCTGTTCGACCATCCCCCTTGCCCCCTTCCTGCCAGGAAGGGGGTGAAAATTGTATCTGGGGGACACCCCCAGACCCCCGCCAGTCCTTCTCCGGAAGGACTGGGCCTTCCTTTTTCAGCACCCTGCTAGTCGGCGCTCGTCAGTTGGCTTACGGCCCCAGTCTGGCGCCCGGTCTGTCCCGTCCGGCCCCCGGTAAGGAGAACTTATGGGCGACTACACGTTTGCTTCCCCGCGCATAGCCGTTGAGGACTCGTACGACGCCATCTACGAGCGTTTCTACAAGGAAGGCGTCACTGACGGGCTGCCTATCGTACCGCCCACGGAGGAGCGCGTCGGGCGCATGGTCGCCGCGTCCGGACGGCGGCCCGATGAGGTCGTAGCGGCGGAGGTGCCTCCGCGGCGCGCGCCTGCGACCGTGGAGAAGATCGCGGTGAACGCCGTCATGGCGGGCTGCGCTCCGGAATACATGCCTGTCCTGATCGCCGCAGCGCAGGCGATGGCCGACCTTGACCTGAACCTGTACGGGGTGACTACGAGCACCAGCCCCGCGGCTCTCCTGCTGGTCATCAACGGGCCCATCCGCCGGAAACTGGACGTCAATTGCTCCTCCGGGTGCTTCGGCCCGGGCTGGCGGGCCAACGCTACGATCGGGCGTACAGTCCGCTTCATTCAACTGAACATCGGCGGCGCCGTCCCCGGCTCCGTCAGCAAGTCCACGCAAGGCTCGCCCGGCCGCTATACGATGTGCGTCGGCGAATTCGAGGAGCAGTCACCCTGGGAGCCGCTGCACGTGGAGCGCGGGTTCAAGAAGGAGGACAGCACCGTCACCGTGTTCTCCGCGGCCAGCACCATCAGCTACCTGGACAGTCATTCCAAGTCCGCCAAAAGCTCCCTCACCATGCTCTCTCACTGCATGGACATGGTCGGCAGCAACAACATGCTGTTCGCCGTCGGCGAGGTGCTTGTGGTGATGTGCCCGGACCACGCCAGGCTGTTGGCCCGTGACGGGTATTCAAAACAGGATGTCAGGCGCGCCCTCTTCGAGCTGACGCAATGGCGGCCCCTCGACCACTGGGCACCCGAGTACCACGACCAGCTTCGCAAACAGCCGGGGCGTGTCATAGACGGGAGAGTGGCGTTGACCCAGAAACCGGAGGACTTCGTCTTCGTCATCGCGGGAGGCCCTGGAGGCTATCACTCGACGTTCGTCCCCTCCTGGGGAGAGTCGCTCTCCGTCACGCGAAAGATCGAAGAGGCGTAGGCCGCGCGCCGGCTACACCGTCAGGCGACGGTAGAGGAACGGCAGGCGCTTGGGAAGCGTCTGGATGTCCGCCAGCACCTCGTAGCCCATGTCGGAGCACATGGTCTTGAGGTAGTCGTGGCCGGAGCGGTCCACCGTCAGACAGAACGGCACGATGTTGCGGCGGCGCGCTTCGGTCAGCGCCATCTTCGTGTCGTGGACGGCGTACTCGCGCTCCACCCCCTCGCGTGAGTAGCCCCTGTCCTGCGGGCGGCCATCGCTGATGAGGAACAGTATCTTGGTCTTGGCGTCCTCCTTGTCCAGCTTGGTCACGACGTGGCGGATGGCCGGGCCCATGCGCGTGGCGTGCAGCGGCGCTATCTTGTCAATGCGGCGCTTGACCCTGTCGCTGAAGGCCTCCGTCAGGTCCTTGATGACGAAGAACTCCACGTTCTCGCGGCCATAGCCGGAGAAGCCGTAGATGCCGTAGCGGTCGCCGACAGTCTCCAGCGCCTTGATGAGCAGGACGGTGCTCTCCTTCTCGATGTCAATGATGCGCTTGTACGTGGGCCTGCCCACGTCCTCCCGGCGCGACTTCAGCCACGCCATGTAGTCGCGCGGGTCGTCCGGCGGGTCGAGCTTGTCCGTGCTCCGCCGCGACTCGTCAATGGCCTCCGCCGTTGACGCGCTCATGTCCAGCAGGAAGGCCACGGCCACGTCCCGCTCCACCTTGTTTCGACGCCAGTAGATCTTGTCGGTGGGCGTGGCGCCCGCCTTTTGCTCCACCCGCGCCTCGATGACCGCATCCAGCTCCAGGTCCTCCCCGTCCGTCAGGAAGCGCAGCTTGCGAAGACGCTCCATGGAGACCATCTCAAACGACCGCTTTATCTCGTTCACCAGGCTGGAGTAGGAGTCCAGCGTCCGCTGGAAGAAGTCCTCGCCGCCCTCCTCCATGCGCCGCTCGCGCACGCAGCACCAGCGCGGCTTGTAGTCGCCCGCGCGGAAGTCCCACTCGCTGTAGAGGAACGTGAGCGGCTCGTGCACGCTCAGCGAATTGCCGTCGTCCTCGGACTTGTCCAGCCCGAAGCCTTTCGCCTCGTCCTGCCGGGCCTTGCGCTGCCGGGCCGCCTCGTTCAGCAGGTTCTCCACGAACTGCCGCTGCATCCCCTCCACCTGGCCCTCGGCGGCGTCGTCCATCTCGAACTCGACGCTCTTCTCCAGGAACTGCTGAAGGGCCTGCGACAGGCGCTGCTGGCCCTCCGCCTTGCCCTGCTGCGGGTGCGTCGTCCGCAACTTCGAGAGAAGCTGGACCAGCTCCGGCTTGAAGTCGCCGCGGTACTCGACGCGCCGGGGCGAGGTGTACGGACTCTCTTCCTGCTGCCCCTTCTGCCCGCCCTGCTGCCGCGGCCCCTGGCCGTCGCCGGAGGGAGGCTGGTCCGGCGCGGGCTGTCCGGACTGCTGCGGCTGGGGCGCGCCGCCCGACGCTCCGGCGGACGGCTGCATGTCCTCGTTCTCCTGCCGCTGCGGAGCGTTGGGCACGGCCCGGATAAGCTCGTACAGGCGGATGGTCGCCTCTGCGGTGTCCTCCACCCGCGCTTCCGGCCCGCGCAGGGTGGACGTGGTCTGGGCAATGGCGGCAAGCACCGGCCCAACGTCCGAAGGGAACTGCCCGGCGGAGGCGCCGTCGTCCAGGCTGACGCGCACGAGGTACTCCACGAGGGCCTCGCGCAGGGGAAGCTCCGCGATATCGGCGCGCTCCGCCAGCGCGTCCTGCTGCACGCGCCGGTACGACTCCCGGATGCCGGCGTATTCCCGCTTGACCAGAGAGTCTATGCGCGTGTCCTCCAGCGCGGTGAAGATGTCCGCGGCCAGCCGCCGGTCGTCGAAGAGATCGAAGAAGCGCGCCAGCTCTCCGGCGTCCGCATGGCCGTCCTGGGAACGGGCCGCCAGCGTTTTGCGCCGGGACTCCGGGAACAGGGCCGCCTCCCGATTGAACGAGAACTCGAAGCTGCCGAACTCCAGGTGCGCCACCTGGTGCGTGGACACGACCTTGTACCAGCCGAAGTTCTGGTCCTTGAGGGGGTAGCGCTCCACCACGCCGGGCAGGTAGATGGTGTTGCCCTCGGTGGTGGGCGACTCCTGGGCCGCCCAGCCGATCCCCTTGGCCTTCAGGTCGTTGGCGGGACTCAGTTCCACGCCCGTGCCCGCCAGGGCGCGGCAGTACATGCGTAGAATCTCACGAACGCGCTCAAGCTCCACGCCGGAGGCCAGCCCCTCCAGCACCTCTTCTCCCCGCGTGGACTCAAGGCGGAAGTAGGCCAAGCCTCCCTCGGGGTTCTCCGCAAGGATGCGGGCGCCCTCATGGAACCACCGTCCCAGACGCTCGGCGCGGATGCGCTTCAGCACACGCGGGGCGTTGCGGAGGAACTCGGGGACCGTGGCGGGAGCTGTCTCCATCAACTGGTCCGCCATGTCCATGACCTCCCCATGCAAAGCCGGGTCCATCTGGGCCAGCGCGCGCGAGCATTCGTTGAAGAAGATGAGGGCCGCGCCCTGCTCCACACGGGCCAGGGCCTCGGCCATGGAGAGAAAGCGGCTTCGCTCCGGCTTGCTGACCCGCGCCAGCACCCTGCCGCCCGTCTCGAAGGCGGCGCGCGCGTCCCGCCAGCTCGTCTCCACCAGCGACATCGTAAAGCCGAGAAAACCGTCCCTGTCCTCCTGGTCAATCTTGGAGAGAACGCCTTCGGCCAGGGCCATGCACTCGGCGGCCATGTCGTACGAACGGGCGGCCAGGGCGTCGGTGAACGCGGCGTAGCGGCGCAGCTCCGGCAACGGCAGGTACCGCAGGAGGCGCGGGCTCTGCTCAAAGAACCGGCAGGCCAGCGCGCTGGACTTCCACGTGCCCTTGTACAGCCCCCTGCCCAGCTCCGCCCAGTCGCTGACCTGCGCGGGGGCGAGAGAGTCCAGGGCGCCGGGCCCGGCGCGGAAGTAGGCGGCGGCCAAGTTCGGCGAGTCCTGCGCCAGCGTGCGGCCCGAGCGCGCCCACGTCTGGAACTGGGGGAAGGAAAGCTTATCCAGAACGGCGGGGGTCGCGCCGAAGTACTCCGAGGCCGCTTCCCACGAACGGAAGCTGTTCTGCGCTATGGCGACCCCTTCGTTAGCCCACGTCGCAAGGTTCTCGCGGGAGAGCCGCCCCCCTATGAGGCGCTCAGCCTTCCGGAACTCGCTTCCAAGGGAGACGTGGAAGCGTTGAAGGTCCCGCTCGATGGCCCCTAACGACCGCTCTTCCCCATCCATACCGGCGCACCTTGCTGGGGGCCGAAGACCACGTCCAGGAACTGGCGCAGAATCCGCGCCGTGATGCCCCAGATGACATGCTGCTCAAAGTCGAACGTGTACGCGGGGTATGGGCGGATGGGCGCCACCGCAGCCGTGTTCAGGTGCCCGTGCTCCAGCAGCGTCGAGAGGGGCACTTCCAGCACCTCGTCAATCTCTTCCGGGCTGGCCGTGAACTCATAGGGGTATGGTATGACCCCCACGTAGGGCGAGACGATGAAGCGGGTGTTGGTGATGACGTCGTCCAGCTCTCCCAGGAGTCGCACGTCCCCGCTGCGAATCCCCACCTCCTCGCGGGCCTCGCGCAGCGCCGTGGTGAGCAGCGTGGAGTCCTCAGGGTCGCGAGAGCCGCCGGGGAAGGAGATCTGTCCCTTGTGGTGCAGGACGCGGGTGGTGCGCTTCGTCAACAGGACGTGCGGCACGTCCTGCTTGTAGAACAGCGGCACGAGGACGGCCGCGGGCGTCAGGTGAGCGTCATGGAGAACAAGCTTGCTGCGTTCGTCCAAAGCGCGCTGGACACGCGTTTCCAGCGACCTCGCGTCGCGCGCCTGCTCCCCCCGCCGTCCCTCGCGGACGATCCGTCTCGCCATAGCCCCTCGTTACTCGAAGATGCTGGATACGATCTCATCAATGCTGCGCTGGACGTCCTTGTCGTCGGTGAGCGCCCACGCCACGGCGACCTGGCAGGCGCGGCGCGGTGCGACGCCCCGCGAAATGAGCTTGCCCGCGTAAATCAGGAGCCGTGTGCTGGCGCCCTCCTGGAGGCCGTGCTCCTTCAGGTTGCGCACCTTCTCGCCCAGTTTTGCCAGCCCCTTGGCCACATCCTCCGACACGCCGCTTTCGTGCTTGATGATCTCCTGCTCCAGCTCCTTGGGCGAGTAGTCGAATTCAATGGCCACGAACCGCTGTCGTGTGCTCTGCTTGAGGTCCTTGAGCACGCTCTGGTAGCCCGGGTTGTAGGAGATGACCAGTTGGAACCCGTCGCTCGCCTCGATGACCTGGCCGCGCTTCTCCACGGGAAGAAATCGCCGATGGTCGGTCAGCGGGTGGATGAGGACCGTGGTGTCCTTCCGCGCTTCCACGATCTCATCCAGGTAGCAGATGGCCCCCACCTTGACGGCGCGGGTCAGCGGGCCGTCTATCCAGCGGGTGGTGTCGCCTTCGAGCAGATAGCGCCCCACCAGGTCGCTTGCGGTCAGGTCCTCGTGGCAGGCGACGGTGATGAGCGGGATGCCGCTCTCCGCGCCGTCGCCATCGCGGCGGCTCTTGCGCCGGGCCACCGTCAACGGACGGCCCAGGCGATAGGCCATGTACTCCACAAAGCGCGTCTTGCCGCAGCCCGTGGGCCCCTTGAGGAGCACGGGAATCTTGGCATGGTACGCCGATTCAAAGACCTGGACCTCGTCCGCCACCGGCAGGTAGAACGGCTCCTCGCGGAGCACGTACTCCTCGACGAGGTATTCCTTGAAAGGCTTGCTTTCCAGTTCGCTAACGTTTGACATCGCCCGCGGGGTCCTTCCTGCTCGCCACTCGCTCGTCCCAGAGCTTCCTGACCTTCTGCCGCACCTCCGGAATGGTGCAGTCGGTGTCAATCACCGCCTGTGATTTGGCCACGCGCTCCTGAGTGGAGAGCTGCGACCGGATACGCGCCCGAATCTGGTCCGCCGTGAAGTTGTTCCGCCCCTGAATACGCTTGATGACCGTGTCCTCCGGCGCCACCGTGACCCATACCTCGTCCACAAGGCTGTCCCAGCCCGACTCGATGAGGATGGCGGCTTCCAGGACGACGGCCCCGACGCCCTGCCGGCGGCCCTGGTCAATCCTGTCGAACAGCATGGCGCGCATCCGCGGGTGAACGATCTGGTTCAACCGCTGCAGCGCCGCGGGGTTGTTGAACACAATACCGCCGAGCTTCTTGCGGTCAATCTCGCCGGTCGGCCCCAGAACACCGCTGCCCCACTCGGCGACGATGTCCTGGTACGCGGGCGTGCCGGGCAGGTACGCCTCGTGGCCGACCTTGTCCGCGTCAATGATGGCCGCGCCCAGCTCCCTGAGCGTCTCCGTCACCGTGCTCTTGCCGGTCCCTATGCCGCCCGTCAGGCCGATGGTGATCACGGGCCTCCTCCTGTGTTGCCTATCCTATCAGTGTACCTATTCGGCGATAGCGCGGTCAAGGGCGATAGCAGATATGACCTCACCCCCTCAGTCCCCCGCTTCCTTCGGCTCCGCTCTCCGAACAAAGTATCGGAGTCCGCTCTGCGGATGCGGACAGGACAGGCTCTGCAGGAGCGGGGGAGGGAAAGGGGCTTACTTGAAGGACACCCTTCGTCCTTCCGAGGAAGGATTAGGCAGACTCTCCCAGACCCTCCGGCAGGGTTGCGCTCTGCACACCCACACCCGACGCGGCGGAGAGGGGAGCAAAACAGGACGGGGGACACCCCCGCGCCCCCGGCCCCGATGCATCGGGGCGCTCTCCGTACATGACAGCCTCCAACTCCCACTTTGACAAGCCTTGCGAAAGCACGCCATGGCTTCCAAGAACGACGGCGCCGCCAGACTGAGGCAATTCCTGCGATGCCGCAGAGGGAGCCTGGTGCGGCCCATCCGCGAGAACGGCGGAAAGAAGCGGAAGGATGGTCGGGGTGGCCGGATTCGAACCGGCGACCTCGTGGTCCCAAACCACGCGCGCTAACCGGACTGCGCTACACCCCGTACCCCTCATCATACACGACCAGCGCGAGCGCCGCGCGATGCAAGTGGGGCTGGCCGCCCCGCTTGCATATCCCGCGCTGCCGTGTAGAATAGCACCATTCTCGCGCAGGGGTGGGCCATGTCTCCCGAGTTTACAGACCTCCTCGTCGGATCGGTCATATTCGGCGCGGCGCTCGCCGTGGGCGGCGGCTGGTTCTGGGCCTGCGCCCACCTGACGGAGGCCTGGCACGACCAGAAGAAGGTCCGCATGCCGCGCTGGCTTCTGCTGGTGCTCACCTTCGGCTACGCAAGCGCCAAGTCCGACTGGGAGAAAGAGCGCTCGGTCAAGAGCAGCGGCGGCCTGCGATGGCTCGCGTACGCGCTGGGCCTGGGCCTGCCTCTCTTCGTCCTGGCGCTCACCCTGCTGCGCCTCGTCACCACCCGGCGACTGGACGTCAACGACCTTCAGTACCTGGTGCTGGGGGCGGTCGCCCTGGGCGTCTGGCTGGTCATCACCACGCTCGTCCGCCGCTCGGTGGAGAGCTAAGTCTTCTAGACCCTCACCCCCTGTATCCCCCGCTCCCTGCGCAGGGAGCGGGGGACAGAGAAAAGAGTTTTTCGGGAGGACACCTCCCGAACCCTCCGGCGGGGACTTCGTCCCCTGCACCCCTTCTCCGGCCCAGCCGCAATTGCGTTCTGTCGTTCCCTTGCCAATGGAATGGGGGAGGAACGTGAACCTGGGGGATACCCCCAGACCCCCGGCAGGGCTGCGCCCCTGCACCCCCTGCGAGATAGCCCCTAGCCCCCGCTGTGCTTCTGCCGGACGAGCGGCAGGACGTCGCGGGCGATGGTCTCGAACTGGGCCATCACCTCGGAGGGTGGGCACGTCGGCGAGAACAGGATGTGCCGCGCCCCCGCGGCGATGAACTCCTCGATTCGCCGCGCGCAGTCCTGGGGCGTGCCCAGCACCACGTACCGCTCGACGATCTTCTCGAAGGGCTGGTTGTAGCGCTCCTGGAGCGACTTCGCCGCGACGCGCGCGGCCTCCGCCACGGTGCGTCCCACGCAGATGAACTGGTACAGCCCCGGCGTGATGCGAGCCGGGTCGCGCCCCGCCTCGCGCGTGTACGCCTGCACGCGCGACCAGCCGTCGCGATACTGCTCCGGCGCGTAGAGGTAGGGCATCCACCCCTGCGCGTAGCGCGCGGTGCGCCGCAGCGCGGCGTCGCGGCGTCCGCCCACCCAGACGGGCGGCCCGCCCGGCGTCAGCGGCTTCGGCTCCATCGTCGCGTCCTGCAGAGTGAAATATTTGCCCTGATAGGTGGTCTTCTCCTGCGTCCAGAACCCGCGCATCACCTCAAGCTGCTCGTTGGCGCGGCGGCCCCGTTCTGCGTGGGGCGCTCCGCAGGAGTCGAACTCCCGCTTGTTCTCGCCGCCGATGCCCACGCCCAGGATGAAGCGCCCGCCGGAGACGTGGTCCAGCGTGACGGCCTCCTTCGCGAGGATGGTGGGATGGTGAAGCGGCAGCAGGACGATGGACGTGCCTATCTGCACGCGCTTCGTGCGGGCGGCGAACGCGGCGCACACCGTCATGGCGTCGAAGGTGGGACGCCACCAGTCGGTGATGTGCTCGCCCTGCCAGATGGAGTCGTAGCCCCACGCCTCGACCCTGTCCGCGAAGTCGAGGACGCTGACGCCGCCCTCCGGCTGGGGATAGGTCGCGCCGAACGTCACGGTGGGCATGCTGGCCTCCTCGCGCTGTGAATCGCCGCCGCCAGTCTAGGTGCGCGGCGTGGCGGTGTCAATCGCGCCCTCGCGCCGCGCGGATGCGCCGGGAGGCCGCGCCAGCAGCACCAGCGCCGCGGCGACCACGTACATCCCCGCGAACGGGATGAACGCCCACGTGTAGTCGCCGCTCACGTCGTACACCCACCCCGCGAACACCGGCGACAGCGCGGACAGCAATTGCAGCAGGGGGAACGTGAAGCCCCGGATGGCGCCGAGCGACTCGCGGCCAAAGTACGTGGCCCACATCGTCGGAACGAGCGACAGGTAGCCGCCCAGCGCCAGGCCGTACACGACCGCGTACGCGTAGGCCATCGCGGGGGTGCGCGCGACGATGAGGAGCACGAGGCCGATTGCGCACAGCGTCATCACCAGAGGCATGGTCCAGCGCACGTGCAGCCGCTCCACGACGAAGCCCCAGATGAGCGCGCCCACCCCGGACAACACGGCCACCATCGTCAGCGCCACGATGGCGACGCTCTCCGGCAGCCCCGCGTCCGTCAGGCGGGGGTACATGTGCAGATTGATGGCGATAGCGACCATCAGGGCAAGGCAGTTCGCCACCGTGAGCAGCCACATGGCGGGCGTGCGCAGCGCCTGCCGGAGCGAGAATGACGTCTCCACCTTCGCCGCGCCCGCTTTGGACAGCTCCGGCAAGCCGGAGGGCAGGCCGTCCGGCGCCAGGCCCATGTCCTCAGGGCGCCGGCGCAGGAGCAGCGCCGCGGGCAGCAGCGCGACGACCAGCACGCCCGCACCCACGGCCAGCCAGCCCGTCCGCCATCCGTAGGCGACGATGAACACCTGCGCCAGCAGCGGCCACGTCGCGGTGCCAACGCGCGTCGCCACGGAGTAGAAGCCGAGAGCGCGCCCTCTGCGGCGGTAAAACCAGTTCGCGACGGCCACGCTCCCGCCCAGCTCCATGAAGCCCATGTCCGCGAGTCTTCCCAGGCTCAGCAGGACGTAGAACTGCCACGCGGCGGACACGCCGGAAATCGCCATGAAGCTCAGCCCGAGGACGGCGACGCCCGCGACGATGAACCGGCGCGGCCCGTAGCGGTCCATGAGCGGCCCGACGGCCATCGCCACGACGCCGCCGATGGCGAAGCCGACGCCCGCCATGAGCGACACTTCGGCGCGGCTCCAGCCGTACTCGGCGGTCATGGGCTTGATGAACACGGACAGGAGAGGGTTCCGCGAGGCCACCTGGACGAAGCCGACGGTCAGCGTCGCCACCAGCACCAGCCAGCCGTAGAAAAAGCCCTGGGACCGCTCGGAAACGTGCTCTGTCCGGGCCATCTACGTTCCAGCGCTCCGACCGGGGGACAGGACCAGCGCGCCCGCGGGCTGGTACACGCCGCTGACGACCATCTCCAGCAGCGGGCTGCGCCTGCCCGCCGCCCTCTCCTCGTCCGCGCGGGCCTGCAGGCCGCGGTTGAACGACTGCACGTCCGCGATGGACAGCTCGTACAGGGCCAGGTACCGTCCGTTGCCGATGCGCTGCCGGGCGCAGACGTAGCGCCGCGCGGAGAGCACGCCCGGCGTTTTCACCACGTTGGGCACGTGCACCGTGTCGTACCACACGTTGAACTCAGCGTCCCGCGCCGGGTCATTGCAGTTGGTGACGACCACGGACATCGCGTTGGCCGTCCCGCTCTGGCCGGAGGGCCGCCTCGGCCCCATCGGCGTGTAGATGCCCGTGACGACGATGTCCGCGAGGTCGCGCCACTCGCCGCGCATCTTCTCCGCCTTCGCCTCGCGCTCCAGGGCGTCGTTGAACGCGCGCGCGTCGGTCACGTCAAGTGCGTAGAGGAGCGCGTACTGCCCCTTTCCGTAGCGTTGGACCGCGCAGGCGTAGCACCGGCCGGACACGACGCCGGGCGTCCGCGCGACGTTGGGCATGTGCACGGAGGTCAGCCATCGGCGCAGGGTGTCGTCCTGGCCGGGCTGCCTGCTGTTGACGACGGCGACGAGCAGCGCCCTGTGCTCTCCTGTCAACACAACGCTTTTCCCGACACGCCTACGCGGGCCGACGCCGCGTTCCGCCGAGAGGCGCGTAGATGCCGCTGAGGACGACGGCGTTCAGCTCTGGCACAGGCCGCTGCCCGCGGGCCTTCTCATCCTCGACCAGACGATGGAGGTCATGGTCCAGCCTCTCGAAGTCGTCCACCGCCAGGTCGTACACGGCCATGTACCCGCTCTGGCCGAAGCGCTGGTGGACGCACTTGTAGCGCTGCGCGGAGAGCATGCCTCGTACCTGCAGCACGTGCGGGAGATGCACCGTGTCGTACCAGCGGTGGAACTCGGCCTCCCGCGCGGGATCGGCGCAGTTGGAGACGACTACGAGCATGGCCGCAGGGCTGCGTCGCGCAGTCGTGTTTTCCTGCCGCTTGCCCAGGGGCGCGAAGACGCCGCCGAACGGCACCTCGATGAGATTGCTCCACTGCCCGCGGGCCGCCTCCGCCTGGCGCATGGCGGCGAGGTCCGCAGTCAACTTGGGGAAGTCGCTGGTGTCCAGCGTGTAAGCGGACATGTACTGGATTTTGCCAAGACGCACGTGCACGCACGTATAACGCTGGCCGTCCACCACCCCTGGTGTCCGCAAAGCGTCCGGAATGTGCACGGTGTCGAACCAGCGGTTGAACTCATTCTCCCGCGTGGGATCGTTGCAGTTGGCGAAATAGACCATCAGAGGCCCGGGACTTCGCGGCAGCATGACATCCCCCTGTTGGCTACGACACGCGCTACCCCGCGGGCCGTCGCTGCGTTCCGCCGAGGGGCTTGTAGAAGCCGCTGACGACAACGGAGTTCAGGTCCGGCACGGGGCGCTCCCCGCGGGCCTTCTCCTGCTCCACCCCGCGTTTGAGGTCCTGGTCCAGCCTCTGAAAATCGTCCGTGGCGAGGTCGTACACGGCCATGAACCCGCTCTGGCCGAAGCGCTGGTGGACGCACTTGTAGCGCTGCGCGGAGAGCATGCCCCGGACCTGCAGCACGTGGGGGAGATGCACCGTGTCGTACCAGCGGTGGAACTCGGCCTCGCGCGCGGGGTCGGCGCAGTTGGAGACGACCACGAGCATGGCTATCGGCTTGCTCCCCCTGGCCGCCGCGCTGCTATGCCGCTTGCCCAGAGGCGCGAAAACGGCGTTCACCGGCGCGCTCAGGAGTGTGCTCCACTGCCCGCGGTCCGCCTCGGCCTGGCGCATGGCGCCGAGGTCCGCGTCCATCTTGTGGAAGTCGCTGGTGTCCAGCGTGTAGGCGGCTATGTACTGCATTTTGCCAAAGCGCGGATAGACGCAGGTGTAGCGCTGGCTGTCCACGATTCCGGGCGTGCGTACCACGTCAGGGACGTGCACGGTGTCATACCAGCGGTTGAACTCCTCCTCCCGCGCGGGGTCCTTGCAGTTGGCGAAGACGGCCAGCAGAGGCCCGTTAGTTCGTGGGAACATGCTCACCTCCCTGACTAAGTACCTATCCGAAAACCCTCACCCCCTCTGTCCCCCGCTCCCTTGCCAAGGGAGCGGGGGAGGAAACGAGAAGCTGGGGGGACACCCCCCCAAGCCCCCGGCCCCGACGCGTCGGGGCACTCCCCAGTGCCGCGATTTTCGAATAGGCTCCAAGTGAAGCCGGGGCTTCGTGGCGCCCGGACGCCTACCGCTCGATGCGCCGCGTCACCGACATGGTGTCGCCAAATGTAGGAAGGAACGTGGAGTGGAGGGCGCCGTCGCCGCCGCCCACCATGATCATCCAGTCCTGCCAGCGCCGGACCATCGGCACTTTGCCGTTGATCTCGCGGCCCGGCCAGGTCTCCTGCTCCTTCTTGCGCTTGGATATCCAGTCCGCCGGCACCTGCGTATTCTCCCACACCCACTGCTTGAAATCGTTCTTGGTGGCGAAGATGCGCTTGATGAGTCCAACGTGGCTGGGGCACAGCAGCAGCCCCGGCTCACCCTTCCCCATGTGGAAGTTGTTGCAGCCCACGTCGCGCAGGGCGTACTTGAGGGTGAGCAGAAGCTCTTGCGGGTCGGGGCTGGACTCCAGGACGTTCTGCGTGCCCTGCACGCCGGAGACCGTGACGGTGCTCTCGTCCTTTTTGAAGCCACGCTCCACATGCAGCGGCTCCCAGGGGTTCTCCTCCTCGTTCTCCGCGATGCAGAAGGTGTACTTGCCGGGAGACCCCTGCGTGGCCTTGTCCACCGTGCCGGGCCACGCGCCTCCCAGGGTGAGCTGGATGAGGCGCACCGCACGACCGATGGTGGCGTTGGCCTGCCAGCCGGGCCCGAGGAGGCCGGACTTGTAGTTGACGTTCAGCTCGTCGCGGATGGGGCCGTTGATGATGACCAGGACCGCGATCGGGTTGGTGGTGGCCTGCATGCCGTTCAGGTTGAACTGCGGCTCCGCCATCGCGGACACGGCGGCAAGGAGCACGGGCATGTACTCCTTTTTGCACCCCGCCATGACCGCGTTGACGGCGATCTTCTCGACGGTCGCCTCGCCGTTCATGGGCGCGACCACGGCGACCTTCTGCCTGGGGTCCTTGCGGGTGTACTCGACGAAGGCCCGGACGCGGGCCTCGGTGGGCGGAACGACGGGCAGGCCGTCGCTCAACTGCTTCGAGAGGAGGTATTCGCTGACGGCCTCGATGGAGTCCTCGACCTGGGCGCGGCTGGAGCTGAGCTTGATATCAGGGGACATGGAATTCCTCCCTTATGACTGAAGATTACTGGTGACACAAGTCGAGGCCCGGACCGCCCGCCGGGACAATCCTGGGCCTCGACTTTCGAGTGCTGCTTTGCGGCGCTAGGCCTTCGTTGGAATCTTGGGCGTCGCCCCTGTCAGCTCCCCCACGACGGCGGAAAACGACTTGCGCGCGTGGGCGCGGACTTCCGCTTCCGGCAGGGTCTCCAGGGGGAAGGGCAAAATGACCTGAGGCAGGTCGGCCATGCCCTTGCCCTTCGCCGAAGCGTTGGCGAGGGACTCGAAGAACTTGGTGGACAAAGTGACGGTGGGGACTCCCCGCTTCTCCAGCTCGACGCTGTCGTGGATACACCACGCTGTGCAGGAGCCTCAGTTGCCCAGCCCGGTGATGACGGCGTCCGCCTGGGCCAGCTCCTCCATCGCCGCCTTGGGCGTGGGGCTGGACGCGCCCTTCTTCTTGTGGATGATCTTGGCGACGCCTTCGCTCTCCTTGAGCATCCTGGTGTACTCGTCGAAGACGATGCCCAGGCTGCGCCACCCGTTGTCAATGAAGCCGATGGTCTTGCCCTTGAGGCTGGGGATGCGAGGCGATACCTTCTGCTTCGCCGCGCCCGCCTCCGCCGAGGGCAGAAGGATCTCCACCATCTGGACCGGCATACTGTCCTCCTTCTGTCTGTTCGCTGCGCTCGTGTCACGTGCGGCCCCTGTTTGGATACGCGAGCCGCGCTGTTGCGCCCACAATACACAGACGTTGCGCGTGTGTCAAGTCAAAGAAAGGCTTGTCCATAGCGGCGCGGCGTCACGACCCCCTTGCGCTGTATGCTACGATACACTAAACGCGCACGCCTTACGGAAAAGGGAGGTCTTGGGGTGAGCACGTCCGGCTTCCGCGCCCTGCCCAGCGTTGACAAGGTGCTCGCTGACCCGCGCATCGGCGACCTGCTGACCACCTACGACAGAGAGGCGGTCGTCAATCTGGTGCGCTCCCGTCTGGAGGAGGCTCGCGGCCTCATCCGGGCGGGCAAGTCCGGCCCGGCTCTGGACGTCCTCGTGGAGTCCGTCCGCGCCCGCGCGCTGGCCCTGTGGAGCCCCAGTCTGCGCCCCGTCATCAACGCCACGGGCGTCATCATCCACACGAACCTGGGCCGCGCCCCCCTGAGCCGCGAGGCGCTGGACGCCATAGCGTCCGTGAGCCGCGGCTACAGCACGCTGGAGTTCGACCTGGCCTCCGGCCAGCGCGGATCGCGTCACGCCCACGTGGAGCACCTCCTGTGCCAGCTCACCGGCGCCGAGGCGGCCCTGGCCGTGAACAACAACGCCTCCGCCATCCTGCTGGGCCTCTCCGCCCTCTGCAAGGGCAAGGAGGTCATCGTCTCACGCGGCGAGGCCGTGGAGATAGGCGGCGGCTTCCGCATCCCGGACGTGCTGCGCCAGAGCGGCGCCACGCTGGTGGAGGTGGGCACAACCAATCGCACCTACGTCGCCGACTACGAGGCGGCCATCACGGAGAACACCGCGGCCCTTCTCGCCGTCCACTCCAGCAACTTCCGCGTGGTCGGCTTCACGCACCACCCCACGCTGGAGGAGCTGGTCGATCTGGGGAAGCGCACCCATATCCCCGTCCTGTACGACATCGGCTCCGGCTGCCTGCTGGACACGACTGCCTGGGGGATGGCCCACGAGCCGACGCCGCAGGAAGGGGTCGCGGCGGGCGCCGCCGCCGTCTTCTTCTCCGGCGACAAGCTTCTGGGCGGGCCGCAGTGCGGCGTCGCCACCGGGCGCAAGGACGTCATTGACCAGTTGAAGCGGCACCCGCTGGCGCGGGCCGTGCGCATTGACAAGCTCTCCCTTGCAGCCCTCGCCGCGACGTTGTTGCATTATGTGAAGAACGAGGCGGCGGACAGGATACCCGTCTGGCGCATGATCTCCGCGCCCGCCAAAAAGCTGGACCGCCGCGCAAGGGCGTGGGCCGCCGCCCTGGGCAGCGCCGCGCGCGTGGTGGACGGCGAGTCCACCGTGGGCGGCGGAAGCCTCCCCGGCGAGACGCTGCCCACGCGTCTGGTGGCGCTCTCCGCGTCGAACATAGAGGGCGGCGCTACTGAAGTGGCGGCGCGCCTGCGCCGGAACGACCCTCCGGTCATCGCCCGCATTGACGAGGAGATGCTGCTCCTCGACCCGCGGACCGTGCTTCCCGACGAGGATAAAGCCCTGCTCAAGGCCGTCCGGGCAGCCCTGGCGAGCTAGTGTAGTGCTTCCCAAATCTCGTTACCTGCGAGACACTGCGACGTTGGTCGCCTTTTGCATGGTCACTGGTCTTTTATCCGAGGAAGGGGAGTGAGGGATACTGGGGGTGATCCCCAGTATCCCCGTTCCTTCGCTCTCGCTCAGGACAGGCTACAGAGGCTCCGCCCCCTCTGGCTCCCTCGTGCCGGAGATTTCAGACGAACTCCTGCCATAACGAAGCGTTAGAAGCACTACACTAGTTTTCCCCGGCCCTTCGCCAAACTCTCGCGTCCCGTTAAGGGAGGATGTCCCATGTCTGCCATCGGCTGGCTCCGCGTCCACGATCCCGCTTACGCGGCCCGCGTCCTGGGCGTGCGCGCGCCCGCGGAGGCCCCATCGGGCCAGCCCGCCGCTGCACGGCAGAGCGCAAGCGCGGACGTTGACGCGCTCATGGCGCTGGTCGCGGAGCAGGCGTCGGGCGACGCCTTCGCTGCCCGCTGCGTCGCGCTCCTCGGCCAGGCGCGCGCGGAGATGGGCAACGAGCGCACCGACACGCGGAGAGTCGTCGCGGCGACGGAGGAAGTCAGTCGGCTGCTCATACGGGCACACGAGTCCGGCCGCGCCATGTCGCAGGTGGGGCTGCCGCTGGCGGCTTACTGCGCGGCTTGGCTCGGCGCGTTGACTTATCTGGCCTTCGGTGCGCTGCGCCTGTACCCGGACTCGGATGCACTGAGCGGACGCGGCGGCGCGGCGTGGCTGCTCATGGCCGCCGTGCTCTGGGGCGCGATGGGCGGCGTCCTGGACGCCCTGTTCGCGCTCTGGCAGCGCTTCGGCGAGCGCACGTTCGACGTGCGGTTCTGGCTATGGTATGTGCTCAATCCCGCGCTGGGCGCGGGGCTGGGGATTGTGGTCTATCTGCTGTCCACGACAGGCTACCTCGCCGTCACGGGCGGCGCTCCCGTCGCCGACGGCGTGGCGGCGCCACGGCTGAACCCGAACGGCGTTATCCTGCTGGCGTTCGTCGCAGGGTTCAAGCAGACCACGTCCTACGCCACGATGAGCAGAATCTTCAGCAGCGTGTTCAACGCAGGCGCGGACAGGGACGAACAGCGCGTAAAAGAAGAGCGATTCTAGGACGGCCACGGACGCCCGCATCTTCGCGGCAACGATATCGGAGGGCTTGGGCCTGGTCATCCATAGTCGTTCTGGTCGCACAACTAGCATCGGATGTTGTGTTCTTTGTTGCGCTTGACTTCGGCGAACTGCAGTGATATCAACTAAGCGAAACGACTAGCGAGCTGAATTTACAGCGCCTTTCTCCTTCTGCAAGCCAATGCAGGCTCAGAAAAGGCCGGGGTTTCGTGCGCCTGTCAGGTAATCGCAGCGCGTGCTCATTGATTAAGAAGCTTTCCGTCCAATGGCTGCGCTGAGCTAGGGAGCAACTGATGACAATCCGCGGCGGATATCAGCCCCATATCTTGCGCGTGGACCTCACGAAGCAGACCATAACCAAAGAGCCGCTGCCCAGCGAGAGCGTCCTGCGGCAGTTCGTCGGGGGGGTCGGGCTGGGGCTGTACTACCTCCTCAAAGAGGCGCCGATGGACGTCAAGGCGACGGACCCCCGTGCGCCGCTTATGTTCATGACAGGGCCGCTGGCGGGCACGCCCGCGCCAAGTTCCTGCAACTGGGTTACCATCTGCTTCCATTACAGCATCCCCTATGCCGCCGGCGTTGGTCACGGACACGGCTTCTGGGCTGCCTACTTAAAACATGCAGGTTACGAGGGCATCATCATCACAGGCAAGGCGGCCAAACCCGTCTATCTCTGGATTGACGACGACCGCGTGTCAATCCGGGACGCAAGTCACGTGTGGGGAATGGGTACGCGCGAGACAGAACGACGCATCAAGTTGGAGTTGGGAGACGAGGAGAAAATCAGCGTCGCCTGCATTGGGCAGGGGGGAGAGTCCTTGATGCCCGGGGCATCAGTGAAGGCGGACCGCAACCACGGCGCAGGGAAGGGGAGTCCTGGCGCCATTATGGGAAGCAAGAACTTGAAGGCAATCGCCGTGCGAGGGACAGGCCAGGTCCCTCTCGCGGACTCCGTAGCCCTCCTCGACACCGTGGCGACGTGGGAAAAGGACATGCAACTGCCGGAGCAGATGTCCATCTACAACCACCTGCGCGACGGAGGCATTACCCGCGCGTACATAAGAAGGGGCAACAACTACGGCATCGCTTACAAGAATATGACCGACCCGGAAGGTGGTCGGAGCTACGCTCAAAACTGGGTGAACGCGTGCAAGAGATGGAAGGTCACTCCCAAGCCCTCTTATAACTGCAAGATCGGATGCGCCTATGATGTGCAGATGACGGACGGCCCTCTTGCTGGCTACGTGTGCAGTTTCTGCGGCGGAGGGGAGAACACGGAAGGCGCCGCCGCGATGATCGGCGTGGACAACCCCTCGTATGCGATGATGCTGACCGATTATTACGACGATATCGGCGTGGAGGCTGGGACGTTCGGCAGCGTGGTCGGCATGGCCTTCGAGGCGTACAACCGGGGCTGGATTACAAAGACAGACACGGGCGGCCTGGCGTTGACCTGGGGCAACTGGGAAGCGGCGATGGCGCTGATCCAGCAAATGCTCAGGCGGGAGGGCTTCGGCGCCAAGCTGGCCGAAGGGCTCAAGCTCGCCCCTCGCATCCTGGGCGACGAAAAGCGACTCCTGAACGAGTTCCGCAAGATCACGGTGCACGTTAAGGGCGCGGGGGTCAACATCCACGACTGGCGACCGTGGTGGGGCACGCTCTTCGGTCAAATCATCGCGGGAACAGGCCCCTCGCACCAGGGACTGAGCTCCGATAATCGCCCCAACGACGAAGTCGGCTATCCCCAACTGACGCCCGGGGTCGTGGACACACTGGAGGAGGCGCTTAAGAAGGTTGACTCCGTACGAATGACGCAGTTCTGCAAGCTCTGGTGGGACAGCCTGGGCATCTGCTGGTTCGCCGTGTCCGGGGTGACTCACGGGTTGACATCAACTGCCCAGGCCGTCCGTCACACCGTTGGTTGGGATGATTACACTAATGAAGAGGCCATGGCCGTCGGCGAGCGCATTGTGAACATGATGCGGCTGGTGTACGTGAAACGAGGCTTCCAGAAGACCGAGGAGTTCGATATGGGGCCGAGGTTCCTGGAGCCAGCGCCTGCGGGCCCGGCAAAAGAGAAGACCCTTGCCCCGTACCTGGGCCCTATGGTGGATGAGTACTACAGGCAAATGGGTTGGGAGGTAGCCACGGGTCGGCCAACTCCCACGGGTTTGCGGAGGCTAGGGCTGTCAGCACTGGCGTAGCACTTACGTTTACCAAGGAGGCACGCTGTGGGTAGACTAACTATGACCAAAGGACTTCTGCGGAACCTCGTGTTCGTGGCGCCGATGGCGCTCTTCCTTGCAGCTTGTGCACCGGCTCCTCAGGCTGCACCCGCATCCCAACCTTCTCGCGCCTCCGCTCCCACACAGGCTCCCGCCGCGCCCACCGCGACTCCCACTCCTTCCGGCCCGCGCTACGGCGGGACGCTCCGCTACCTCGTGGCGGAGGAGCCCGCGTGCCTGGACATCTACAGATGCAACGCGGCGCACGCCTATCAGTCGCCGATGCAAAACCTCCTGGTGCAATACGACCCGCGAGAGGGGAAAATCCTGGCGCCTGACCTCGCTGAGAGCTGGCAGGCAAGTGCCGACGGTCGCACGTACACGTTCAAGGTCCGCCAGGGGGTCAAGTTCCACGATGGAACGCCATGGACAGCAGACGACATGCAGTTCAACCTGCAACGCATTGTCTTTCCGCTGAAGGGCGACGTCGGGCAGATGGCATGGGCGCTCGCTCCCGTCACGGAGAGCATCGAAAAGGTTGACAATGCCACAGTCCGCGTCAACCTGAAGGCTCCCTTCGCGCCCTTCTTGTCCGTTCTGGCGATTGACTACTACCCCATGTACTCCAAAGCCTACATCCTGGACAAAAAAGGGGACCCGGGCAGGTCGCCTATGGGCACTGGACCCTTCCGGCTGGAGAGCTTTACTCCTGGCGTCGGCGCGAAATTGACGAAAAACACCGACTATTGGGAGAAGGGGCTGCCCTACGTTGACGGTGTCCAGCTCGTTCTTGTCAAAGACCAGGCTACTCGAAAGGCTGCGATACGGACGCATTCAGTGGACATCACCGCCAAGATTTTCTCCGTCTTTTCCGCCGGCGAGGTTAAAGAGATTCAGAAGGACGCCACCCAAGTTGCATTCAAGCCGCTCAGCTCGGCTACCGCGCCCTGGTTCTTCCTGAACAGCACCGCTCCGCCGTTCAACGACCGAAGGGTCCAGCAGGCCATACACCTTGCCATAGACCGTGAGGCGGCCGTCAATATCCTAGCCGACGGACAGGGCAGGCTGGGCGGCTACTTCAGCAACATCCCCGGATGGGGCCTGACCGATCAAGAACTTCGACGATTGCCCGGCTTTGGCAATAAGGACGCAGAACGGGAGCGGGCCAAGAAGCTCCTTGCGGACGCAGGCTATCCTAACGGTTTCTCATTCAGCATCCTATGCCAGATGCTCACCAATAAGCCAGCCTGTGAGTTCGTGGCTGGCCAGCTTCAAACTATAGGCATTCAGGGGCAAGTGCAAGTCGAGGAGCTGGCTACTTTCTGGCCTCGGGTCCGCCGTGGCGATTTTCAGGCCTTTGTGATTCCTCCAGCCAATATCGCAGGCGATCCCGTCACTCAGGGGCGATTCTTTGTCCCCGGAGGATCCCTGAATTACACCGGACACAAGGACCCGAAGATCGTGGAGATGTGGACTAAGCAGACGCAGGAAATGGACTCCGCAAAGCGCCGGGACCTCATCAAGCAGCTCGACACGTATCTCTTCGAGCAGACCATCCCTAGCATACCCCTGGTGTCTCCACGTCTGTTCATGGCCTATTGGCCAAATGTCCAAGGCGTGGTCCTGCCCGTCACCGACTTTGCCGGAGGACGATTAGACCGCGTGTGGCTAAATCCGTAGGTCAGACCGTTCTCGGGGATGAGGGAGCGTCCGAACAGCGCTAGGTTCTGTTGGCAATTTGTATTTTCCCGCTCATGGTTCGACAGGCACACCATGAGCGGGAATGTCAAAAGAGCCTAGTCCCTGATCTCCCGGCTCGCCATGAACCCGCCGAAGGTGCCCCATCCGGGGCAGACGCTGGAGTTGCGTCCCCAGCCGCCCGCGACGACGATGTGGATGTCGTCCGGGCTGTACGCTATCGGCACAAGGGTGTCGTCGTTGTTGCGGTCCACCCACTTGGGCCAGGAGTCCAGCTCCTTCTCCAGGCTGTAGTAGCCGCCCGTCTTGATGAATCCCAGCCGCTTGCGGGCGTGCTCCCACAGGAAGTGCTGCACGTCCTTCTTGGAGTAGCCGTCGCGGGCGAGCTGGTTGGCGTGGTAGGTCCCCAGCGCCACGAGCGTCTGGCCCATCGTGACCACGTTGTTGTTGCCCAGGGTGGCGAGTGTGTCGCAGATGGTCATCATGACCGCCCGCGACTCGCAGATGGCCCCGACGTAGTGCGGCGACTCGCAGCCGAAGACGGTGACGGCGCTGGCCGAGGCGGACACGCCGTGGTCTTCGTGGACGGGCCCCCACGGGCTTTCTTTGTTGTTCTCGCCGATGCAGTACGTCCACTTGCCGGGGTGCGCCTGGTTCTTGCGCGCCGTCTCGCCGGGGCGCGCGCCGCCCAGGTTCCACAGGCCCAGAGCCACGGCGCGTCCGATGGTCCCGTTGGCCCGGTAGCCGTTGCCGAAGACGCCCCACGAGGCGTTGATGCCCAGCTTCTGCACGACCGGCCCGCTGACGATGATGAGCGGACAGACGATGTGCGCGGTGGTCTGCACGCCGTTCAGGTTGAACTCCGGCGCAAGCAGCGCCTCGAAGGCGGCCAGGACGGTGGGGAAATACTCCGGCAGGCACCCCGCCATGACGGCGTTGATGGCCAGCTTCTCCACGGTGGCCGGGCAGTACTTCGGCGGGATGTTCCCCAGCACCTCGTCCGGCTTGCGTTTTGTGGCGGCGAGCATGCGCTCCACCTTCTGGGGCGTCGGCGGGACGACCGGAAGACCGTCGGTCCACCCCTTCTGGTAGAAAAGCTCGACCGCGTCCTCGGGGCTTTGCGCTTCGATAAGGTCAGCCTGGAACTGCATCGCGTCCTCCTTAGTCGGGGTGGCTCCGGCAGCCAAAGATACCGCCTGCGGCGTCCGTTGTCCAGTGGCGGCTTGTGGCGGTCAACGGGCTTATGCTACGATAGAACTGAATCTATGCTAGACCGATGTAGCGGGGACCACAAATTCGGGGGGAGGAGTTGGTGGCCTTGACTGAACATCGGCGCGTCAGCCTGCTGCACACCTCTGATGTGCACCTGGGCTGGGACAGCAACCCGCTGCTCGTCAAACGCGCCTTCACCGCCGTCATTAACACCGCCCACAAGCTGGACGTGGACATCGTCATCGTCGCGGGCGACCTGTTCGATCACAGCCGTATCGAGAACGACGTCATCACCTTCGCCATCGCGGAGATGAACCGCGCGGGGCGGCAGGTCATCGTCCTGCCCGGCAACCACGACGTCTATGACGCGACCTCCGTGTACCACAGGGTGGACGTGGAGGCGGAGTGCCCCAACGTGAAGCTCATCCGCGGCCAGGCCGGTGAGATGGTGCGCCTGCCCGACAAGGGCGTCACGTTCTGGGGCAAGGCGATGGAGGAGCACCACCCCGGCTTTCATCCGCTGGCGGACGTCCCGACGCGCGCCAATGGCGACTGGTTCGTGGGCGTCGCGCACGGGCACTTCGAGCCGAGCGGGGCCGTGTCCGGCAGGTCGTCCCCCATCTATCCCGCGGAGATCGCCAGCGCGGGGTGCGACTACGTCGCGCTGGGGCAC
>Ga0209514_10002610_pt1 | contig 27559 bp, 24 predicted proteins | sample Subgrocontami58m_FD_187452 | JGI IMG/M metagenome (GOLD analysis project Ga0209514, IMG submission 187452) | Subsurface groundwater microbial communities from S. Glens Falls, New York, USA - GMW37 contaminated, 5.8 m (SPAdes) (version 3) | ecosystem: Environmental > Aquatic > Deep subsurface >...
TGGATCCACGAGCTGTTCTGCGCGCCCTTCGGCGCGAATCCGCTGCTGTGGCCGTTCAACTTCCTGTTCAACCTGGTCGAGTACGTGTCCAAGCCGCTGTCGCATTCGCTGCGGCTGTACGGCAACATGTATGCGGGCGAGATCATTTTCCTGCTGTTATGGCTGTGGGCCGCGACCAGCCTGAGCGGCGCGTTCTTCGGCGCCGTCCTCGGCGTCGGCTGGTCGATATTCCACATCCTGATCGTGGTGCTGCAGGCGTATATATTTATGATGCTCACCATTGTGTACATTTCGATGGCACATGAGAGCCATTGACATGGTGAGCATCCAATTTGGGGGATATACGCCCCGAAGGAAGTCCCCTTGGGGGACAAGGGGGCGTGCCCCCTTGTTCCCCATCGGCATGATGCTCACCATCGTCTACATCTCGATGGCGCATGAGAGCCATTAATTTTCTATTAACCCCCCGATAGCACTTCACTTCGTTCAAGAAAGGACACTACGATGGATAAAATTCAAGCACTGGCCATGATTCAGGCCTACACCGGCATCGGCATCGGCCTGATGGTCGGACTGGGCGCCATGGGCGCCTGTATCGGCGTGGCCCTGATGTGCAGCCGCTTCCTCGAGGGCGCGGCGCGCCAGCCCGAGTTGATTCCGCAGTTGCAGGCCAAAGTGTTCCTGCTGCTCGGCCTGATCGACGCCTCGTTCATCATCGGCGTCGGGATCGCGATGCTGTTCGCGTTCGGCAACCCGCTGCTCGCCGTCATCCCTAAGTAATTTGACCGCACCGCTGGTCCGGCCGCATTGGACCGGGTCCGCTGGGGAATTCGAACATGAACATCAACTTGACACTGATCGCCCAGGCGATTTCGTTCGCGGTTTTCATCCTGTTTACGGTCAAATTCGTCTGGCCGCCTCTGATGAAAGCGATCGAAGAGCGCCAGAAACAGATCGCTGACGGCTTGGCGGCCGGCGAGCAGGGCAAACAGCAACTGGAGTCCTCCGGCAAGCTCGCGACCGAGGAGTTAGGCAAGGCGCGTGCGCGCGCCGCCGAGATCATCGCCCACGCCGAAAAGCGCGGGCTGCAGATGATTGAGGAAGCCAAGAGTTCGGCCACGGCCGAGGGCGAGCGCATGATCGCCGGCGCCAAGTCCGAGATCCAGCAGGAGGTATCCAGCGCCAAGGAGACCTTGCGCGAACAGGTGGCAACCCTGGTGGTCAGCGGCGCCGAGAAAATCCTGCAGCGCGAAGTCAACGCCCAGGCCCACGCCGACCTGCTCAATCAGTTGAAGCGGGAGCTGTAACAGTCCATGGCCGAGACCGCTACCCTCGCGCGGCCCTACGCCGAGGCGGTATTTCGCCTCGCCGACGCGGGCGGCACGCTCGCCGCCTGGTCGGGCACGCTACGCACCCTGGCACAGGTGGCCGCGCACCCGGACATGCAGGAATGTTTGGCCAAGTTCGACCTGAGCGCGGTGCAGTTGCAGGAGCTGTTCCTGTCTCTGCGCCCGGGCGACCTATCGGCCGAGGCGAGGAATTTCGTCCAGATCCTGATCGAATACGACCGCCTGACGCTGCTGCCCGAGATCTTCGGGCAGTTCGAGACGCTCAAGAACGAGCGCGAAGGCGTGGTCGACGCCCAGATCGTCACCGCCTTTGCTCTGGAGGGCGCGCAGCTCGAGAGCCTGGTGACGGATCTGGAAAAACGCTTCAAACGCAAGATCAATCCCCAGGTGAGCATCGACCGAGATCTCATCGGCGGCGTGCGCGTGGTGGTCGGCGACGAAGTCATCGACGGCTCGGTGCGCGCCAAGCTGAATGCCATGGCCGCGGGACTGCTCTCGAGCTAACCCCGCAGCGCAATAAATATTTAAGGTTCAGGAGAAAGCATGCAACAGTTGAATCCTTCCGAGATCAGCGAGCTGATCAAGAGCAAGATCCAGAATCTGGCGCTGTCCGCCGACGTGCGCACCCAGGGCACGGTGGTGTCGGTGACCGACGGCATTTGCCGTATCCACGGCCTCTCGGATGTGATGGCGGGCGAGATGCTGGAATTCCCCAAGAACACCTTCGGCCTCGCGCTCAACCTCGAGCGCGATTCGGTCGGTTCGGTCGTGCTTGGCCCCTACGAGCACATCTCCGAGGGCGACACGGTCAAGTGCACCGGTCGCATTCTGGACGTGCCGGTCGGCCCCGAGCTCATCGGCCGCGTGGTCAATTCGCTCGGCCAGCCGATCGACGGCAAGGGCCCGGTCAACGCCAAGATGACAGACGTGATCGAGAAAGTGGCGCCGGGCGTGATCGAGCGCATATCGGTATCGCAGCCGGTGCAGACCGGCCTGAAGTCGATCGACTCCATGGTGCCGATCGGCCGCGGCCAGCGCGAGCTGATCATCGGGGATCGCCAGACCGGGAAGACTGCGGTGGCGATCGACACCATCATCAACCAGAAGGGCAAAGACTTGATCTGCGTCTACGTCGCGATTGGGCAGAAGGCAGCGTCGGTGGTTAACGTGGTGCGCAGGCTCGAAGAGCACGGCGCCATGGCCTACACCATCGTGGTCGCGGCCACTGCGTCGGAGTCCGCCGCGATGCAGTATATCGCGCCCTACTCCGGTTGCACTATGGGCGAATACTTCCGCGACCGCGGCCAGGACGCGCTGATTATTTACGACGACCTGACCAAGCAGGCCTGGGCCTACCGTCAGGTGTCGTTGCTGTTGCGCCGTCCGCCGGGCCGCGAAGCCTATCCCGGCGACGTGTTCTATCTGCACTCGCGCTTGCTCGAGCGCGCCGCGCGCGTGAACGTGGCGTACGTTGAGAAATTCACCAAGGGCGCGGTTAAGGGCAAGACCGGCTCGCTCACCGCGCTGCCGGTGATCGAAACCCAGGCCGGCGACGTCACCGCCTTCGTGCCGACCAACGTGATTTCGATTACCGACGGGCAAATATTCCTCGAGACCGACCTGTTCAACGCCGGCATCCGTCCCGCGATCAACGCCGGCATCTCGGTGTCGCGCGTCGGCGGCGCGGCGCAGACCAAGGTGATCAAGAAACTGGGCGGCGGTGTGCGCCTGGCGCTCGCCCAGTACCGCGAACTGGCGGCCTTTGCCCAGTTCGCGTCCGACCTGGACGAAGCCACGCGCAAGCAATTGGACCGTGGGCGTCTGGTGACCGAACTGATGAAGCAGCCGCAGTACGAGCCGCAGCAAGTGTGGGAAATGGCGCTGACGCTTTTCGCCGTCAACAACAGCTACTTCGACGACATCAAGGTTGACAAGGCGCTGGCGGCCGAGCGCGCGTTGCGCGCCTACGTCAAGGACAAGTACGCCGCGGTGGTTGAGCGCATCGAAACCACCAAGGACCTCTCTAAGGAAGACGAAGCTACGCTGCACGAGGCGGTCAAGGACTTCAAGAAGAACGGTACGTATTAACCGAATCTTTCCCTCTCCCCGCTTGCGACCGAAGGTCTCGATCCCCCTTGAGGGGAAAGTCCCAGGACGGGGAGAGGGCTGGGGTGAGGGAAAAAGGCACAGGCAATGGCAGGTTCAAGGGAAATCAAAAACAAGATCAAGAGCGTGCAAAACACGCGCAAGATCACCAAGGCGATGGAGATGGTCGCGGCCTCCAAAATGCGCAAGGCGCAGGAGCGCACGCGCTCGGCCCGTCCTTATGCCGAGAAGATCCGCAACGTGGCGGCGCACCTTTCGCACGCCAACCCCGAGTACCGCCACCCCTATCTGGTGACGCGCGACAGCACCAAGAAAATTGGCATCATCGTCGTCACCGCCGACAAGGGACTGTGCGGCGGCTTGAACACCAACGTGCTGCGCATGGCGCTCGCGAAGATGCGCGAGTGGGAGTCGCAGGGCGAGAGTTTCGAAGTCTGTTGCATTGGCAACAAGGGCCTGGGCTTCATGCAGCGCCTCGGCGCCAAGGTGGTGTCGCAGGTGGTGGGTTTGGGCGACAAGCCGCATATGGAGCGGTTGATCGGCGCGCTCAAGATCATGCTCGACGGCTATACCGAGGACCGCTTCGACCGGCTGGAGATTTTTTACACCAAATTTATCAACACCATGAAGCAGGAACCGGTGATGGAGCAGCTCCTGCCACTCTCGGGGGAGAGACTCGGCGCGCCGGAAGGCTCCTGGGATTACATCTACGAGCCCGACGCCAAATCGGTGCTCGACCAGACGCTCACCCGCTACGTCGAAGCGCTGATCTACCAGGCGGTGACCGAGAACATGGCCTCCGAGCAAAGCGCGCGCATGGTGGCGATGAAGGCGGCGAGCGACAACGCCGGCAGCGTCATCGACGAACTGACGCTGGTCTACAACAAGTCGCGCCAGGCGGGCATTACCAAAGAGCTGTCCGAGATCGTGGCCGGCGCGGCGGCAGTATGACGCGACGAATTGAACGATCGGGCGAGACTAATGGGCGCGCAGCGCCCGTTATGGCGAGACCAGATCGCTTAAGCGGCGGCGGTTTGAGCGTTTTATACAGAAATCCTCGATTTTGCGCGGATGGTTTCTATCCGTGCAAAATCGAGGATTAGCGCGGCCTTCGGGTCAAGGAAGCGGTACCAAGGACAACGGTGGTTGAGCAAAGGTTGTTATGAACCGTGTTTTTGATACGGATAAAAACCATCCGTATCAAAAACACGGTTTGGGGAAAAGCGTTTGAAGCGCAGCGTGCGCCGTGCGCACGAATGAGTTTAGTGAATTTGAATTGAACTACTAGGAAAAGACGATGAGCCAAGAAGGAACAATCGTACAGTGCATCGGCGCCGTGGTGGACGTCGAATTCCCGCGCGACCAGATGCCACATATCTACGACGCGCTGAAAATGGACGAGATCGGGCTGACGCTCGAAGTCGAGCAGCAACTCGGCGACGGCATCGTGCGCACCATCGCGCTCGGATCCTCGGACGGCCTGCGCCGCGGCATGAAAGTGGTCAACACCCAAGGGCCGATCTCGGTGCCGGTGGGCCCGAAGACCCTCGGCCGCATCATGGACGTGCTCGGCCGCCCGATCGATGAAATGGGCCCGATCGGTGCCGAGAAACTCGCCTCCATCCATCGCATGGCGCCCAAGTACGACGAGCTCTCCCCCAGCCAGGAATTACTCGAGACCGGCATCAAGGTGATCGACCTGGTATGCCCGTTCGCCAAGGGCGGCAAGGTCGGTCTGTTCGGCGGCGCCGGGGTAGGTAAAACCGTGAACATGATGGAACTTATCAACAACATCGCGAAAAAGCACTCCGGCCTGTCGGTGTTCGCGGGCGTGGGCGAGCGCACGCGCGAGGGCAACGACTTCTACCACGAGATGAAAGACGGTGGTGTGCTCGACAAAGTGGCCTTGGTGTACGGCCAGATGAACGAGCCGCCCGGCAACCGCCTGCGCGTGGGCTTGACCGGCCTCACCATGGCCGAGTACTTCCGCGACGAAGGCCGCGACGTGCTGTTCTTCGTCGACAACATCTACCGTTTCACCCTCGCCGGCACCGAAGTGTCGGCGCTGCTCGGGCGCATGCCTTCAGCGGTGGGCTATCAGCCGACGCTCGCCGAGGAGATGGGCCGCCTGCAGGAACGCATCACCTCCACCAAGACCGGTTCGATCACCTCGATCCAGGCGGTATACGTGCCCGCCGACGATCTGACCGACCCCTCCCCTGCAACCACCTTCGGCCACCTCGACTCGACCGTGGTGCTGTCGCGTGACATCGCCTCGCTCGGCATCTACCCCGCGGTGGATCCGCTCGACTCGACTTCGCGCCAGATGGATCCGCACGTGGTGGGCGAAGAGCACTACACCACCGCGCGCGCGGTGCAGCAGACGCTGCAACGCTACAAGGAACTGCGCGACATCATCGCCATTCTGGGAATGGACGAGCTCTCGCCCGAAGACAAGCTGGCGGTGGCGCGCGCGCGCAAGATCCAGCGCTTCCTGTCGCAGCCGTTCGACGTGGCCAAGAACTTCACCGGCCAGGAAGGCAAGTACGTGCCGCTGAAAGAAACCATCAAGGGTTTCAAGGGCATTGTCGCGGGCGACTACGACCACCTGCCGGAACAGGCGTTCTACATGGTCGGCGCCATCGAGGAAGCGGTCGAGAAAGCGAAGACGCTGCAGTAAAAAGGCGACCCCCGGCGCGCCGGGGGTCGGGGAAAAAAGGTTCTAAGCCATATGGCACATACGATTCATGTTGACGTGGTGAGCGCCGAGGAATCCATCTACTCCGGCGAAGCGGAGTTCGTGGTGCTGCCCGGCGAAGAAGGCGAGCTCGGCATCTACCCCAAGCACACCCCGCTGATCACCCGCATCAAGCCGGGCACGGTGCGCATCAAGCCCGCGGACGGCGGCGCGGAAGAGTTGATTTTCGTCGCCGGCGGCATCCTCGAAGTGCAGCCCAACCTGATTACCGTGCTCGCCGATACCGCCATCCGCGGTCATGACCTGGACGAAGCGAAGGCGCTCGAAGCGCACAAGCTCGCGCAGGAAACCCTCTCCAACCGCACCGGCAAGATGGAATACGCCGAGGCGCTGGCCGAACTTGCCCAGGCCGCGGCCCAGATCGCCGCCATCCGCAAGCTGCGCCAGCGCAAATAGCGCGCACTGCGCGAAACAAAAAAGGCGGCCCCGGCCGCCTTTTTCATTTTGAGCCGTCGGCCGGAGGCCAAGTATCCGCGCGGCTTCCCGGGCGATTGCGCCCCATCGGCGGCATCTCCGTCCGTTTGGCCTACTGACCCGCTCCGGCTCCTGCTGTATCCTTACGTCGACGAATATGCGCTGACCGGCAATTCCATGCCGGCCCGCCGGACCAGAAAAGAGGAACCCGCCATGGACAACACCCAGCTCGCCGAAATCCTCATGGGCATCGCCAAAGCCCAGGCCGCCGTCATCGACGCCGTCGAGCGCGCCCAGCCCGGCTTTAAGAACAACCACGCCGTGCCCATTCTCACCACCGCCGCCAACGTGCGCGCCGCCGTGCCGCGCATCCAGGATCTGCCCGCGCGCATCCTGCTGCGCATGCAGGGTCGCGCCGCGTTCGACGTCGCGCAGATCCAGCAGGACCTGGAGGCGGCGTTCGCTTCGCATGGTGTTGCGCCCGGCGCGTCTGCGGAGCCCGGGGCGAATCTTTCGCCGGCGGCGATGCGGGCGGCGGCCAGGGTGCCGGGTGCGGTGCCTGCTCCTGCGGCTGCTGAGGCCGCACCGAGACCCGCGGCTCCTACTCCTGCAGCGCCTGGGGCAGACTTGGATTTCGGCGCGAAACCTTGATGTTGCACCCTCCCGCGTCCGCGGGAGTTGTAGTGACTGCGAGAAAGGCCTTCTATGGCTCTGCCAAGAAATGTTCGGCAATAAGCGGCAGGCATGAACAATCAGTTTTTCGAAAAACCGATTCTCAACTCACCCTACGGCTATCCGATTCGCCATTGGGAGCTGGATAAGGCTGGGCAGCCGACCCAGCAGATCATCGAAACCCGCCGCCGCGCGGAATTCATCACGCCGATTCCCAAGCCGAAGAAGCGCAAGGGCGCGCCTCAGCAGGACTCGCTTTTGTTCGATGAAGGCAAGGGGCTGTCTACAGCAGAGCAGCGTTACGACCACACGGCCATCATCAATTCCGTGCGCCAGCAAGTGGACCAGTGGCGCAAGCTGCCAAACACCAACGACTGGCGCGTAACACCCGAAACGGCCCGGCTGTTGCAGCACTGGCGGCAGCACAAATTCGGCGGCATCCGGCCGTTTTTCTGCCAGATCGAAGCCGTCGAAACCGCGATCTGGCTCATCGAGGTTGCGCCCCAGGCGGGCAAGGTGGGCGAGAGTTTCATCGATCACCTGGCCGATTCCAACAACGAGGCCAATCCGGAGTTGATGCGCCTCGCGCTCAAACTGGCCACCGGCGCGGGCAAGACCACCGTCATGGCAATGCTGATCGCCTGGCAAACCATCAACGCGGTGCGCCGCCCGCAGAGCAAGCGTTTCACGCGCGGCTTTCTCGTGGTCGCGCCGGGTCTCACCATCAAGGATCGTTTGCGGGTGCTGCAACCCAATGACCCGGACAGCTATTACGCCAGCCGCGAACTGGTGCCCAACGATCTGCTGGTCGAAGTGAACAAGGCCAAGATCGTCATCACCAACTTTCACGCCTTCAAGCTACGCGAACGCATCGAGCTGTCTAAGGGCGGGCGCTCGTTGCTGCAAGGGCGGGGCGAAGAACTGAACACGCTCGAAACCGAAGGCCAGATGCTGCAGCGGGTGATGCCCGACCTGATGGGCATGAAGAACATTCTGGTGCTGAACGACGAAGCGCACCATTGTTATCGCGCGAAGCCCGGCGCGGAAGAAGAAGACCTGAAGGGCGACGAAAGAAAGGAAGCGGAGAAAAACAAAGAGGCGGCCCGCCTGTGGATCAACGGCCTCGAGGCGGTGAAGCGCAAGCTCGGCGTCGCGCGCGTGATCGATTTGTCCGCCACGCCGTTCTTCCTCAGCGGCTCGGGTTATGCGGAAGGTACGCTGTTCCCCTGGACCATGAGCGATTTCTCGCTGATGGATGCGATCGAGTGCGGCATCGTGAAACTGCCGCGCGTGCCGGTCGCGGAGAACATCCCCGGCGGCGAGATGCCAATGTTCCGCAATCTGTGGGAAAACATCCGCAAGGACATGCCCAGGGCCGGGCGCGGCAAGTCCCAGGGGCTCGATCCGCTTTCCCTGCCGACCCGGCTGCAAACTGCGCTGGAAGCGCTCTACGGTCATTACGAAACCACGTTCAATCTTTGGCGGGATAAGCGCGTTCGGGTGCCGCCCTGTTTCATCGTGGTGTGCAACAACACTTCCACTTCCAAGCTGGTGTACGACTTCATTTCCGGCTTTCTCCGCCAGAACGAAGACGGAACCTCAACGCCGGTGAATGGCCGCTTCGCACTGTTCCGCAATTTCGACGAACACGGCAATCCCTTTCCAAGGCCCAATACGCTGCTGATCGACAGCGAACAGCTCGAATCCGGCGAAGGGCTGGACGAAAATTTCCGCAACATGGCCGCGGACGAGATCGAGCGCTTTCGCCGCGACAGCGTCGAGCGCGGCGGCAAGCTGGGAGCCGATCTGCAAAGCGGCAAGGAGTTCGACGACGTCACGCTGTTGCGCGAGGTGATGAACACCGTCGGCAAGCCCGATCAATTGGGCGAGCAAATCCGCTGCGTGGTGTCGGTGTCGATGCTCACCGAGGGCTGGGACGCCAACACCGTCACCCATGTGCTCGGCGTGCGTGCCTTCGGCACCCAGCTCCTGTGCGAGCAGGTGATCGGCCGCGCCCTGCGGCGCCAGTCCTACGACTTGAACGAAGACGATCTTTTCAATGTCGAGTATGCCGACGTACTGGGCATTCCCTTCGACTTCACTGCCAAGCCGGTGGTGGCGCCGCCGCAGCCACCGCGCGAAACCATCACGGTCAAAGCCGTGCGTCCCGAGCGCGATGAGCTCGAAATCCGCTTTCCCCGCGTGGAGGGCTATCGCGTCGAACTGCCCGAAGAGCGGCTTACTGCCTTGTTCAACGAGGATTCCGTGCTGCTGCTGACACCGGATCTGGTCGGCCCGACCGTCACCAAGAACTCCGGCATCATCGGCGCGTCGGTCGATCTGAGCCTCAAGCACCTGGATAATGTGCGGCCCTCGACCTTGCTGTTTCACCTCACCCAGCGCCTGCTCTATACCAAGTGGCGCGACCCCGGCGAAGCGCCCAAACTGCATTTGTTCGGCCAGTTAAAGCGCGTCACCAAGCAATGGCTGGATGGTTACCTGAAGTGCAAGGGCGGCACCTATCCGGCGCAGCTCATGTATCAGGAACTGGCCGACATGGCCTGCGAGCGCATCACCAAGGGAATCACGGCCGCCTTTTCGGACAAGCGCCCGATCAAGGCCGTGCTCGACCCGTACAACCCGGTCGGCTCCACCGCGCATGTACGCTTCAACACCTCCCGCACCGACCGCTGGGAGACGAACGGCCCGCCGCCCAAATGCCACATCAACTGGGTGCTGCTCGATAGCGACTGGGAGGGCGAATTCTGCCGCGTGGCGGACTCGCACCCGCGCGTGCGCGCCTATGTGAAAAACCACAACCTCGGCCTCGAAGTGCCCTACCGCTACGGCTCTGAGACGCGTAAATACCTGCCCGACTTCATTGTGCGCGTGGACGACGGCCACGGCGAGGAAGACCTGCTCAACCTGATCGTCGAGATCAAGGGCTACCGGCGCGAGGACGCCAAGGAAAAGAAATCCACCATGGACACTTACTGGGTGCCCGGCGTGAACAACCTCGGCACGCATGGACGGTGGGCCTTTGCCGAGTTCACTGAGGTGTATCAGATCGAATCTGATTTTGAAGCCAAGGTGCGTAGCGAATTCGATCGGATGATCAACGATAACGTCAGGGGGAAATCCTGATGGCAACGCCGATACCTAAGCCGGAGAATCTTGCGCCCCTGATCTTTCTCCTTCGTGGAGAGAAGGTGTTACTTAGCCAGCATCTCGCCGATCTCTACGGCGTTACCGTCGGCGCGTTGAATCAAGCCGTACGGCGGAACCAGGCGCGGTTTCCGGATGACTTCATGTTTCAGCTGACGTATCAAGAGGTTAGAAATCTAAAATCACAAATTGTGATTTTAAAGAGAGGCAGTCCTCGAGCTCTTCCCTATGCTTTCACCGAACAAGGCGTCGCGATGCTTTCCAGCGTGCTGCGCTCGCCGCGGGCTGTGGAAGTCAACATCGCCATCATGCGCACTTTTGTGCAATTGCGGCGCCTGATGGACTCCAACCGCGACCTCGCGCGCCGGATAGAGGCGCTGGAGAAACGCTACGACGAACAGTTCGCCTCGGTATTCGATGCCATCAAGCAGCTGATTGCCGAGGACGAGAAACGGAATGCTCGGCCGAAGCGCAGGATAGGCTTCATTTCCTGAACGCATGGACATCCTGTGCGAAACGGCCAACTTGATCTGCCAATTTGGCATTTCAAGTATCGGCTCCGACCCGCGAAGGGGCCTCGAATTGTGATCGCAGACAGTTGCATTCGGTCACAGACGCTTGCGCCAATCCGGTCACAAATTGTGACCGCATCGAACCGGAATTTTGGTGGCGCGGACTCGTCCCGAATTGGGCGCCGTTCTGCGAGCAGCCTTCCATTCACGCCTCGAATCGCGTCCTCGAGCCATGACCAGAATGACTGGAAGGCCAGTATTCATGCGACTTTCGGGGCAGTTGACCTCGATGAAACTACTCACCAAGCGTAACCATGGCTAAGAAATCGAACACCACCAAGACCGTCGAAGCCCTCAAGCACGACGAGGCGACGCGCAAGAACATCCCCACGGCCGAATACCAGTCCGTGCTGCAAAAAGCGGAGCAGAACCCCGTTCGCGTCGCTTACGATAGGCGCAATCGCGATCTGGACCCGCAACTCGTCTGGCGCGGCAAGGACGAGCAGGATTGGAGCGACCTCGTCGTCCACGCTCCGCCGCTCTACATCCAGGAGAAAGTTCACCCCAAGGCGCTGATCGACGACCTGCTGCGTGAGACCAAGGAGCGCGAGCACGAGGCCGGGCAGACCACAGCGGATTTGTTCGCCGATTTCAACGGAATGCCCAAGGGCGTCGACAAGACCGAGTTCTACCAGCACGACCAGAACTGGTCGAATCGCATGGTCCTGGGAGATTCGCTCCAGGTGATGGCCAGCCTCGCTGAGCGCGAAGGTCTGCGCGGCAAGGTGCAGTGCATTTATATCGATCCGCCCTACGGCATCAAATTCAACAGCAACTTCCAGTGGTCAACAACCAGCCGCGACGTGAAGGATGGCAACGCAGGGCACATTACACGCGAACCAGAGCAGGTGAAGGCGTTTCGGGATACGTGGCGCGACGGCATTCACAGCTACCTCACCTATCTACGCGACCGACTCACCGTGGCACGGGATTTACTGACTGACTCGGGGTCGATCTTTGTGCAGATTGGCGATGAGAATGTGCATCGGGTGCGGGCGGTGCTGGATGAGGTGTTCGGGGACGAAAACTTCGTAAGTCTTATCACCCTTCAAAAGACTGGTGGACTTATTTCACAGGGTTTGACCAGAACTTTGGATTTCATTTGTTGGTATTCGAAGAACCCAACACAGAACAAAATCCGGCAATTGTATTTGCCGAGAGAAGCTGGAGACACCTCGCTGGAACGCTACGATCTGCTGCATTTGCAAGAGGGGAATTTCAGAAGAATTTCGTCCGACGAACGCGCCGCTGGGCGCCTGCCACAGGGTGCGCGACGCTGCAGGCAGGTCGCGCTTGAATCAGCTAATCCCACGTTCGAATTCGACTTCCAAGGGAAAAGCTATGTGCAGCGGTGGAAAACCAATCTTGCAGGTCTTCAAAAGATGGGGCGTGCTGACCGCATAATCTCGACAGGACAGCGACTGAATTCGGTCAGATATGTTGATGATTTCCCCGTGATCCCATTAACGGATCGCTGGGAGTCTATGCAAATTGGAACTGGCTTGACTTACGTTGTCCAGACTGCCCCGGCGGCTATCCAAAACTGCATCCTCATGGTCACCGATCCTGGCGACCTCGTACTCGACCCCACATGCGGCTCCGGCACCACCGCCTACGTCGCCGAGCAATGGGGCCGCCGCTGGATCACCATCGACACCTCGCGCGTCGCATTGGCACTTGCACGCGCCCGCATCATGGGGGCGCGCTATCCGTATTACCTGCTTGCGGATTCGCGTGAAGGCCAGAGTAAGGAAGGCGAAGTCACGCGCACCGTGCCGTCCACGCAGCCGGTGCGGGGCGATATCCGTCATGGCTTTGTGTACGAGCGCGTGCCGCACATCACGCTCAAGTCCATCGCTAATGACGCCGAGATCGATGTGATCTGGGACCAATGGGCGGCAAAGCTGGAACCTTTGCGCGAAAAGCTCAACGCCGCGCTCAAGAAAACCTGGCAGGAATGGGAAATCCTGCGCGAAGCAGACGCCAAATGGCCGGACGCAGCGAAAAGGCTACACGCGAACTGGTGGCAGGCGCGCATCGCGCGGCAGCAGGAGATCGACACCTCCATCGCCGCCAAGGCCGAGTTTGAATACCTATACGACAAACCCTACGACGACAAGAAAAAGGTCCGCGTCGCCGGACCGTTCACTGTCGAGAGCCTGTCGCCTCACCGCGTGCTCGGCGTGGACGAGAACGACGAGCTGATCGACACCGCCGCCCAACATGGCGCGGCCTATGCCGCCAAGCAAACCTTCCCCCAGATGATTCTGGAAAACCTCAAGGTCGCCGGCGTACAACAGGCGCACAAGGAAGACCGCATCACCTTCACTGCGCTCAATCCCTGGCCCGGCGAGCTGATTTGCGCGGAAGGCCGCTACGTCGAAGGCAACGCTGAAACCGGTACCGAAAAGCGAGCTGCCATTTTCATCGGCCCGGAGTTCGGCACCGTCACCCGTCCTGATCTGGTGTCCGCCGCGCGTGAAGCGGGTGATGCCGACTTCGACGTGCTCATCGCCTGCGCCTTCAACTACGAGGCCCATGCCACTGAGTTCAGCAAGCTCGGCCGCATCCCCGTGCTCAAGGCGCGAATGAACGCCGACCTGCACATGTCCGAAGACCTTAAGAGCACCAATAAGGCCAACCTCTTCGTGATCTTCGGCGAACCCGACATCACTATCCTCCCGGAGAAAGACGGCAAGCTGCGGATCAAGGTCAACGGCGTGGACGTCTTCCACCCGCAAACGGGCGAAGTCCGCAGCGATGGCCCCGAAGGCATCGCCTGCTGGTTCATCGATACCGACTACAACGAAGAAAGCTTTTTCGTCCGCCACGCTTACTTCCTTGGCGCCAACGACCCCTACAGCGCGCTAAAGACCACGCTCAAGGCAGAGATCAATGAAGAAGCCTGGGCCACTTTGAACAGCGATACCTCACGCGCCTTTGACAAACCAAAATCAGGGCGCATTGCGGTGAAGGTGATCAATCATCTTGGTGATGAAGTGATGAAGGTTTTTAAGGTCAGGTAAGGTGTGGTAGAGAAGAACTGCTTTCACAATCACGGACGATGGGGATGCGCATTCGCTAGAAGAAGGGAGTAACGGCATGAAGGTTGTTCGCCTAAGCATTGCCAACTTTCGAGGAGTGAAGAGCGCACAACTTCACTTTGAAGGGCATACCCTTTTGATCGGGATGAACAACGTAGGCAAGTCAACCATATGCGAGGCCCTTGAATTGGTGCTAGGCCTCGACCGCCTTAAGCGTTTCCCTCCGGTAGAAGAGTTTGATTTTCACAACGCGCATTACCTAGATAAGTCCGTCTCGCCCCCACTTCCGATTCCCATCGAAATTGAGGTGGTTCTCGCAAATCTTCACGAGGAATTGGCGACAAAATGCTTCGACAGATTGGAGCGCTGGCATACTTCCGAGAAGCGACTGTTGGCGGAAGGCGAGATCGACAAGGCGGATGACCCAGCGGTATGCGAATGCCTGCGAATCAAGACTGTAGCGAACTACAACATCGAGGAAGACGAATTTGAGGCCAAGTCCTATTTCTGTAACGGACCGCAGAAGGCAGACGGAGGCCTGTTCGAAGTGCCGCGCAACATCCGCCAGCTCTTCGGGTTCTTTTACCTTAGAGCCTTGCGAACTGGGTCGCGGGCGCTTAGTTTAGAACGAGGCTCTTTACTCGATATCGTCTTACAAAGGCGCGAGATTCGAACAGGCATTTGGGAAAATGCTATTGACCAGCTACGACAGTTACAGCCACCAATCGACGAAGGTGCGGTCGAATTGGTTCCGGTGCTTGAGAACATTGAGAAGCGCCTTGGCCAATACATTCCGTTAACAGCACAAGGGCGTGCCACGCAGCTCTTTGTCTCCCAACTTACACGGGAGCATCTTCGGAAGACGATTTCCTTTTTTCTTCGCACTTTCGAAGACCAGGCGCCAGTTCCATTCCAAGAGTCTGGAACCGGAACGCTGAATATCCTCGTTCTAGCGTTGCTGTCACTTATTGCCGATCTTCGGAAGGACAACGTTATCTTCGCGATGGAGGAGCCGGAGATTGCGTTGCCGCCGCATACGCAACGGCGAATTGCGAACTATCTGCTTAACAGCTCGACCCAATGCTTTGTAACCTCACATTCACCGTATGTAATTGAACATTTCCAGCCGGAGCAAATTCGAGTTCTAAGGAGGGAGCCTGGCGCTTCGCTGTCTGCCGCTAGACTAACGGTTGGAGAAACACTCAAAGGGAAAACGTATCGCCGGCACGCGCGCCGTGGCCTAGCCGAGGCAATACTCGGGCGAGGCGTGATTGTTTGCGAGGGCATCACCGAGAAAGACATTGTTCTCGCCGTGGCTGAGCAAATGGAGGTAGCAGATCCGGAAAGCTGTTATCCGCTCGACCTATCCGGTGTAAGCGTCTTTTCGGCGGATGGAGATGGCGCTTTGGCGGAGTTCGGTTCGTTCTTCAAGACGCTCGGGATCGCCGCGTATGCGTTCTTTGACCATAAAGCCCGGTCGCCTGCTGAACAGCAAAAGCTGACTGAGTCCTTCCATTTCCTAAACGAGACTGCCTACGCAGGCTCCGAGAAGATGCTCACAGAAGAGGTTCCACCGCTACGGCTCTGGGCGTTTATGGTTGAGTTGCGTGATTCGGGCGCCAAAGCAAACTTGCAGCTCCCGGCAGCAATGCCAGCGGCAGACCAGTGCAAGGCGCTCGCACTATCAGTTCTCGCGGGTGACAAGGGAAGCGGGCATGCCGGGCGGCTAATTGAGTCGTGCGCATTCAACGAACTACCATCGACGCCCGTCGAGTTTCTCCGTACGGTATATGCGGAATTTCAGAAGCCGGAGCCCATTCCTTCGCTCGATCCACCAGCCGCAGCCACGGCACCGGAGGCCGGGGCTGCGGCGGCGTGATGAGTATTGTCGTTTGCGAGAAGCGGCAATCGGTGCTGGATGCCAGAGGGCACTGTCTGGTAATGGGTGGCCCAGGAAGCGGCAAGACAACGCTTGCGTTGCTAAAGGCAAAAGAGCGGATATCCGAAGGATTGGAGCCGGGGCAGCGGGTGCTATTTCTTAGCTTTTCGCGCGCGGCAGTAGCGCGAATCTTGGAAGCCGCTAAAGGACAAGTATCGTCGGATCAGCAGTCGGCACTATCAATCCAAACCTTTCACTCATTCTTTTGGCAGGTTCTTCAAGGATATGCTTATCTGCTCGGAAGCCCAAGATCAGTTTCCATTGTTCTTGCGCACGACGAAAAGGCGCTGCGAAATGGTATTGAACGCGGGTCGCTTGCGTGGGGTGCGTGGGAACAGAATCGTCGCGAGTTGTTCCACCAGCAAGGGCGCGTTTGCTTTGACCTCTTCGCTCCGTTGACTGCCGAGATTATTTCCCGCGCGAAATCGGTATGCACCAGAGTCGCCAAACGTTACCCGTTAATCCTTGTAGACGAGGCCCAGGACACGGGTGACGAACAGTGGGAGATTCTCAAGCATCTAAGTGAATACTCGCAAGTCATATGCCTTGCGGACCCCGACCAGATGATCTATGACTTTTTGCCGGGTGTCGGACCAGCACGCGTTGACCAGATACGTGCTGTGCTGAAACCCCATGAAATTGATTTTGGGGCGGAGAATAACCGAAGCCCTGGCACGGAGATCGCCGCATTTGCACGAGATGTCTTACTGTGCAAAGTAAGGGGCGCCGGTTATAAGGGTATCTCGAGGCAGCGCTTTCAGTCATCGGTTGCAAATCGAGACAAGGCGATCCGGAGCAGCATCCCGATCCTGGCGAAGCGGATCAAAGAGGAGACTGGAAGCGCTCCCCAAAGCCTTGCATTGATTTCTTCATACGGTAGCGGTGTAGCGGTGATCTCGGCGGCGTTGCAGCAGGACAAGCCGATAAGGCATCAAGTCCTATTCGACGAAGCATTCACACTTCTTGCAAGTAGAGCGGCCGCGTTTTTGCTGGAACCGAAAAGTCCAACCGCTGTTGCGAACGATGTAGCCAGCCTGCTGGAAATGATCGGCGCGGCGTTCCGGGCAAAAGGCACCAAAACCGCCTTGGCAAAATGGTCGACGTGCGTTTCTTATGCGGCGCGCTGTAGAGACGGGAAGATTCCGACGTTCAATATTGTGGCGGCGGCAAGAGCGCTTGTGCAGTGGGCGCAAAAAGGCTTGCTGACCGGTGATCCGGGTCGCGATTGGCTGAACATTAAGCAAGAGATGAGGCAAACCGGTGAACCTTCCTTTGCAGAAATCGCTGCGTCGCTTGACTACCTTGTCGCGTTCTCACGCGGCCGGCGGATCAGAGACAGCCTCTCGGAGCTTTGGATGCAGCATTCTGCCTATGTGGGTGCACGAGAGGCATTGGACGTCGCATTGGCGCAGGAGCAACTTCTCGCAGGGACCGAGGAGGTGCAGGGGATACACGTTATGAACATGCATAAGTGCAAAGGAAAGCAATTCGATGGAGTGGTGCTGTATCGCCAGCAACACCATTCCCCTTTTGTGTGGCGCAATGAGGCGACACCGCACGCGGGCAGCAGACGCCTATTGCATATGGCAATCACGCGAGCAAAGTGTCACGTCCTTATTCTGGATGAAGCGTTCTCATCGTGTCCGATTATTGGAGTGCATACCTTTTGAAATGAAAAGTAAGCGCCGTGGGGATGATTGATGGACCTCCGTATTGCCGACACCTTCACAGAAAGCCTCGCCCGTTTAACGGGCGATGAGCTGAAGGTCGCGAAAACGACAGCCTTCGATCTGCTGGTCAACCCGGTTAACCATAATCTTACGATGAGCGGCCACCAAAACTAGCGATTAGCCGGACCTTGATTTAGCGATCAGCCGCAACCGAACCTTGCGATCAGCCGCTTGCCGCGGCTATCATTGCACATGTCGCGCGCGATCAAGACCTTTCCCCGCTACCTGGCATCCCGCTTGCGCGAGGCGCTGGCCGACACTCCGGTGGTGCTCATCCACGGCCCCCGCCAGAGCGGCAAGACCACGCTTGCGCGCGCCGTGGGAGAGCACCGCGGCTACTGCTACTTTTCCTTCGACGACGAGGCGGCGCGCGGCTCCGCGCAGCAGGACCCGGTCGGCTTCGTCGCGGGGCTGCCGCAACGGGCGATTCTGGATGAAGTGCAGCGCGTGCCGGAACTTTTCACTTCGCTCAAGGACGCAGGTGCAGCGTGACGTGCGCGTACCTTGGGGCCGATGCCGCGGGGCTACAGGGTGACCGCGAAGCCGTCGGTCCGCTGCTGGAAACCTTCGTCCTGCAGGAAATGAAGCGCCAGGCGAGTTGGCGCACATTGCCGATCGGCTTCTTTCACTTTCGCGATCGCGACGGAGTCGAAGTCGATATCGTGCTGGAGCAGGGAGCAGGGATGGTCGCTGGCGTGGAGGTCAAAGCGGCGGCTACCGTAACGGCAACCGACTTCCGCGGACTGCGCAAACTGAAGGAGGCTGCCGGCGGGAGATTCAAGGCTGACGTGGTGTTATACGATGGTGAAGTTACGGCGCCTTTTGGCGAGGGATTCTATGCGGTTCCGATCCGTCGCCTATGGGAAGCGGCGTGATGGACTTCCGCATCGCCGACACGTTCACCGACAGCCTCGCCCGCCTGACCGGTGAAGAGCAGAAGGCCGCCAAGACCACCGCCTTCGATCTGCAGCTCAATCCGGTCAACCCCGGGATGCAGCTCCACAAGATCGAAAAATCCAAGGACAAGAACTTCTGGTCGGTGCGCGTCGGCGCCGACATCCGCCTGATCGTGCACAAGACGGCAGGCAGCTTGCTGCTCTGCTACGTCGATCATCACGACAAGGCTTACGGCTGGGCCAGGCGGCGCAGGCTGGAAGCGCATCCGAAGACGGGGGCGGCACAGTTTGTGGAGATCCGCGAGACGGTGCAGGAGATTATGGTTCCAGCTTATGTCGAGGAGGCGAAGCCCGCGCCGTATTTAGAGCCGTTGTTTGCCAAGGTTTCGGATGACGAGCTGCTCGGTTACGGCGTGCCCGCGGAGTGGCTGGCGGACGTGCGTGCGGCCACTGAAGGGACCCTGCTGACGCTGGCCGACCATCTGCCCGGCGAAGCGGCCGAAGCGTTGTTGGAACTCGCGACCGGCGGCAAACCACGCATGCCGCAGCCGGTCGCGCAGAAGGCGAGCCCGTTCGATCATCCGGATGCGCAGCGCCGTTTCCGCGTGATGAGCAATGTGGAGGAGCTGGAGCGCGCGCTCGAGTTCCCGTGGGCCAAATGGACGGTGTTCCTGCACCCGGAGCAGCGGCAATGGGTGGAGCGGGACTACGCCGGGCCGGCGCGCGTGTCGGGCTCCGCGGGCACGGGCAAGACCATCGTGGCGCTGCATCGCGCTGTGTTCCTCGCACGCAGTGATCCCGACAGCCGGGTGCTGCTGACCACGTTCTCCGAAACCCTGGCAAACGCGCTGCGCACGCGCTTGAGACGCTTGCTCGGCAACCAGCCGCGTCTGGCCGAGCGTCTGGAAGTGCATGCCATGAACGCCATCGGCGAGCGCTTGTACGAACAGCATTTTGGCAAGCCGCAGATCGCCACGCGCGAACTCATCCGCCGCTGCATCGCGGCAGCGGCGGCAGAGCAGGAAGGCCAGAAATTCAGCCCCGCTTTTCTGCTGTCGGAGTGGGAGGATCTGGTCGATGCCTGGCAACTGGAGAGTTGGGAGTCGTACCGGGACGTGAAGCGCCTGGGCAGGAAGACCCGCTTGCCCGAGGCCCGGCGCGCAACGCTTTGGGCGATGTTCGACGCGGTGCGCAAGCGCCTGGATGCCGAGGGGCAGATCACCCGCGCGGGACTGTTCAACCGCCTGGCGAGCCAGTTGCGTGAGCGCAAGCATCCGCCCTTCGATTACGTCGTGGTGGACGAGGCGCAGGACGTGAGCGTGGCGCAACTGCGCTTTCTGGCTGCCATGGGTACAACTGCGGGCGCGGAGCGGCCAAATGGCCTCTTCTTCGCCGGCGATCTCGGACAACGAATTTTTCAGCAGCCGTTCTCGTGGAAATCCCTCGGCGTGGACATACGCGGTCGCGCGCGCACGCTGCATATCAACTACCGCACCTCGCATCAGATCCGGACGCAGGCGGACCGGCTGCTCGCGCCCGAAGTGTCGGACGTGGACGGCAATGTCGAGGAGCGCCGCGGCACGGTCTCGGTATTCAACGGTCCGCCTCCTGTCGTGCAAACCTTCGACAGTCAGGCAAAGGAAATCGAAGCGGTCGGTGCATGGCTGGCTGACAGGAGCAAGGAAGGCGTGATGCCCCACGAGATCGGCGTATTCGTGCGCTCGGACGCGGAGCTCGAGCGCGCCCGCGCCGCGCTCGCCCGAGCCGGACTGGCGTTCAAGGTGCTCGACGACGGCGTGGAGACAACTCACGGCCGGGTGTCGATCAGCAGCATGCATCTGGCCAAGGGCCTGGAGTTCCGCGCGGTGGCGGTGATGGCCTGCGACGACGAAGTCATTCCGCTGCAGGCGCGCATCGAAACCGCGGCCGAGGATTCCGATCTGGAAGAGGTGTATAACACCGAGCGACATTTGCTCTACGTCGCCTGCACGCGCGCGCGCGACTATCTTCTGGTTACCAGCGTCGAGCCGGCGTCGGAATTTCTGGACGATCTTAAATCGAGATAATGGAAGAACTTGTCATTCCACGGTGGTCTAAAATTGAAACGCGACATCCGCCCACTAACCAAGGCACAAACGGCCACCATGGACTTCAACCTCAACGACACCCCCGCCCCCGCCGCGCTCCCCCGCGAAGGCCTGATCACCCTCACCCACGTTATCTACGCCCTGCATGCGTTCAGCGTCCTCACCGGCCTGCTGAGCTCGGCCCTGATCGTCACGGCCTTCCTCTCCGGCTGGCCGTCGATCATCGCGGTGATTCTCAACTACGTGAAGCGCTCGGACGTGCGCGGCACCTGGCTCGATTCGCACTTCGGCTGGCAAATCCGCACGTTCTGGTTCGCGCTCTTGTTCTTCCTGGCGGGCGCAACGGCGTTCGTCACGCTGTTGGGGATTCCGATTGCGATAGTCATCTGGATTTGCACCGGCATCTGGGTGCTCTACCGCATCGTGCGCGGCTGGATGGGGCTGACTGAGAAGAAGGCGATGCCGCTGTAGAGCGAATCGTGCGCGCGGTGCACGCTACGTGGAAGCATTCACCACGGTAATCTGGTCGTTCAGCGTCCAGAAATCGTACAGGTACCCGATCCCCAGCAGACCCGCGCTGCACAGGTAAATGATCCCCGTGACCCACTTGCCCATGTAGAAGCGGTGCACGCCGAAAAACCCCAGGAAAGTGAGCAGCACCCACGCGACTGTGTAGTTGACACTTCCGGCGCGGAAGCGCAGGTCGGCTTCACGGTCCATGCCGGGGATGAGGAACAGGTCGATCAGCCAGCCGATGCCGAGCAGGCCCAGGGTGAAGAACCAGATGGTTCCGGTAACCGGCTTGCCGTAGTAGAAGCGATGCGAACCGGTGAAGCCGAAGATCCAGAGGACGTAGCCGATGGTTTTGGAGTGCGTGTCGTTGGCGGCGTTCATGTGGTGCGGGTCCCGGGTTGCGTGCGTTCCCGCATGCTAGCGCGCATCGCGCGAGGCGTGGGGCGAGATCGAGGGCTACCAGTGCGAGGATGCTAAGGAAAAGAAGTCCACCATGGACCTTCATGAAGGCGCCCCGGCGCTCCGAATTTGATGAAAGTTAGCAAAATTATCTAAGTTTTGTAATTTCGATAAAAAGGCTATAAACTACCGCGCATGGACCCAGTAACGAACCCCTTTGCGCCAGGCGCGGGTACACCTCCGCCGGAATTGGCTGGCCGGGATGAGTTGCGCGAGACGGTGCGTGTGGCAATTGAACGCGTTCGCCGCGGCCTACCCACAAAGAGCATCTTGATGGTCGGGCTGCGGGGGGTGGGTAAAACGGTGCTGCTCGACCGCATGCGGGATGACGCCGAAGCGGCTGGAATCCACACAGTGCGCATCGAGGCGCCCGAGAGTCGTTCCCTGCCGGCGCTACTTGCGCCACAGTTGCGGCAAGCCCTTTTGCGCCTGTCACGTAACGAACAGGCCAGGGATTTGGCGCAACGCGCTCTGAGGGCGCTCGCTGGCTTTGCGAAAGCGCTGAAGATCAAGTATGAAGACATTGAAGTAGGCTTTGATTTCGAACCCGAAGCCGGGCTTGCAGACAACGGCGATCTGGAGCACGACTTGCAGGCTTTGCTCGAAGCCGTTGGCGCCGCCGCACAAAAAGCCGGTACGGCGCTGGTTCTGTTCATCGATGAGCTTCAATACGTTCGGGTGGAAGAACTGGCGGCGCTCATTACGGCATTGCATCGCACCGCGCAGCGCCGTCTTCCGGTCGTATTGGCGGGCGCCGGCCTGCCTCAGCTAAGAGGCCGTATGGGACAAGCCAAGTCATACGCCGAGCGGCTTTTCGAATTTCCCCAAATCGGCGCCCTCGCGCCGCCGGAGGCAAAAATTGCGATCGCCAAACCGGCCGCCGCGCAAGGCGTAGAGATCCGGGAAGATGCTTTGAAGCGAATCGTGCAAGAGACGCATGGATACCCGTATTTTCTGCAGGAATGGGGCAAACATGCGTGGGATGTGGCAACCAAGTCGCCGATCACGCGCCAGGATGTTGCCCGAGCGTCAAAGGAAGCCATCGCCGCGCTCGACGAAAGTTTCTTCCGGGTGAGATTCGACCGGCTTACGCCCGTCGAAAAAAAATACCTGCGAGCGATGGCCGAGCTTGGTCCGGGGCCGCATCGTTCCGGGGACATCGCGGACAAACTCGATCGCAAGGTGACCTCTTTGGGACCGACGCGGAATCAGTTGATTGCCAAAGGCATGATATGGAGCCCGAGCCACGGCGATACGGCGTTTACGGTGCCGCTATTCGACGAATTCATGCGTCGAATCATGCCAGGCGACGATTGGAGGCGGTGAAACGCGGCGATTCGCAACCCAGCGTCTGCCGCCACCGCGGGCATGGATTTCCGCATCGCCGACAGTCGCGCACGCCTGCGGCGGGAACCGATTGCAATTTCACCAACACCGGCGACCGCCAAGAGAATAACTATCAAAGCCGTGCTATAGTTATTTTGCTCGCCTTTTTCGAGACGACAACCCGCGGAAGGAGGTTCACCCATGAAAATCAGAATTCTCGGAACAATGTTGTTCGTAGCCGCGCTCGGTGCAACGTCGGCGCTGGCCCAGTCCAAAACACCCGGTGTGACCGACACCGAGGTGACCATCGGCATAACGACCCCGCTGTCGGGGCCCGCGGCGGCCTGGGGGACCACGGCCCTGGCGGCGGAGGCGTGGGCCAAGCACGTCAACGAGCAGGGCGGGGTGCATGGCCGCAAGATCAAGGTCGTGATGAAGGACGACGGCTATAATCCGGGCCGCGCCCTGGCCAACGTCAACGAAATGAAAGACTCGGTGTTCGCGCTCGTGGGTCTGCTCGGGACGGCGGTGCTCAACGCGAACAAGGACAATATCGCCGACGCCAAGCTGCCCACCATCTGGCCTTACGGCAATCCAGAAGTGTTCGCCAAGCAGCCCCGGGAAAAACTGCGCACGGTGTTCATGGTCTACCCCGACTATGGCGATGAGGGCGAGTTCCTGGTGCAGCAGGCTGCCAAGCTCACCGGCGCCAAAAAGGTGGCGATCTTCTACCAGAACGACGACTACGGTAAGGGCGGGCTCGACGGCGTCAAGCGGGGCGTAGCCAAGCTGGCCGGCTCGGTGGCGCTGGCGGGGGAGGTAGCTTACGAGGTCGCCGACCGCGAACTGAGCACGCATGCGCTGAAGATCAAGGAGTCCGGCGCCGACAGCATCATTATCTACGCCACCGTAAGCCACTGCGCCGGGCTGATCAAGGAAATGGCCAAGGTGGGCTACCGGCCGAAGATCTTCGCCTCGTTCCCCCTCGGTGACCGGCACACGATGTTCCGGCTGCTGGGCGATCTCTGGGAAGGCGCCTATTACAACGTAACCGGTGCAGTTCCGGGCGAGCCCGAGGCGGACCGGATCATCGACATCCTGCTCAAGCAGGAGCCGAAGCTGAAGGGGCGGGAGACCTTCGCCCTGGCAGGCGCGCCAGCAATGATAGCCACGGTCGAGGGCATGAAACGCGCCGGGAAGAACCTGACCCGCGAGGGGTTCATCGAAGCCATGGAGAGTATCAAGGGCTGGACCCCGGAAAAACTCACGGCGCCGATCACCTGGGGTCCGAACCGGCACCACGGGCTGAACCCGATCCGCATGCAACAGGCGAAGAAGGCTGCGGATGCCTCGTTCACTACCATCACCGACTACCAGCCCTTCCCAGCCCACTTCTGAGCGGGGAGCATGTAACTGGTCAGGGCGCCCGTGAGAGCACCTTTCGCGGGCTCGCGCATTCGCTTGCAGCGAGTTGGGACTCCCATTTTCGAGTTGCGGCTCTGAGGATGGGGGTTCTGCTCGAAGTCAAGGCGCTCTCTCTCCACTTCGGCGGCATCACGGCGCTTCAGGAAGTGGGGCTGGTGGTCGCCGAGGGCGAGACCCTGGCGGTCATCGGGCCCAACGGATCCGGCAAGACCTCGCTGTTCAACTGTATCACCGGCATTTATCGGCCGAGTTCTGGCAGCATCTCGTTTCGGGGAGAGTGCCTGGTGGGCCGCTCCCCGGATGCCATCACCCGCCTCGGCGTTGCGCGCACGTTCCAGAACCTGCGCCTGTTCCACAACATGAGCGTACTGGACAACCTGATGGTGGGACGGCATCTGCACTTCAGGAAGAACTTCATCCAAGCCGCGCTGCGGCTGCGGGGAGAAGAAATCCGCCACCGGCGGCGCTGCGAGGAAATCATCGAGTTTCTCAATCTCGAACCGGTACGCAAGAGCCGCGTGGCCGATTGCCCCTATGGCGTGCAAAAGCGGGTCGAGCTGGGTCGGGCGCTCGCTACGGAGCCCAAGCTCCTGCTGCTTGACGAGCCCGTGTCCGGGCTGACACAGGAGGAGAAGGAGGAGTTCGGCTACTGGATCCACGAAATCCGCGGGCGCTTCGGCATAACCATCCTGCTGGTGGAGCACGACCTGCGCATGGCCTCGCGCCTGGCCGAGCGCATGGTGGCGCTGGACCACGGCGTCAACATCGCGGAGGGAACGCCCGCGGAAGTACAAGGCCACCCAGAAGTCATCAAGGCGTATCTGGGCGAATGAGCGCGCTGCTGCAAGTCTCCAGCATCGAGACGCTCTACTTCGACCGGATCTACGCCCTGTTCGGCGTGTCCCTCGAGGTGCAGGAAGGAGAGATTTTCACCGTGCTCGGCCCTAACGGGGCGGGCAAGACCACGCTGCTCAAGACCGTGGCCGGCCTGCTCAAGGATCAACCGAAAAAAGGGGAGATCCATTTCGCCGGCCAGCGCATCGACGGCTGGCAGCCCGAGGCGATTGCCCGCTTAGGCGTCGTCTACGTGCCGGAGGACCGCGGACTGTTCAAGGAGTTGACGGTCGAGGAGAACCTGGAGTTAGGCCTGTGGGGACGGCACGACACGGACGTCGCCAAGGACCTGGCGTTCGTCCATACCATGTTTCCGATTCTCAAGGAGCGGGGGCGCCAGCAGGCCGAGACGCTGTCGGGCGGCGAACAGCAAATGCTGGCGCTGGGACGAGCTATGCTGCGCCGGCCGCGCTTGCTCATGCTCGACGAACCTTCGCTCGGCCTCGCGCCGCGGATCGCGAAAAGCGTCTACGAAGCGCTCGCGGCCATCAGCCGGACCGGGACCACCATTCTGCTGGTGGAGCAGAACGCGCGGCTGGCCCTCGGCGTTGCCCGGCGCGGCGCCATCTTCGAGGCGGGACGCGTGGTACTCGAGGGGACGGCGCAGGAGCTCGGCAAGAACGCCGACGTGCGCGAGGTCTACCTCGGGGTCGGGACGACAGAGGACTCCGCCAAGGAGTGGCGGCTCTATCGCAAGAAGAGGAGATGGTGATGACGGAGGCGCAGGCGACGACTCTGCCGGCGCTGTTCGCCGAGCGCGTGGCGGAACGCGGCGATGGGCTCGCGCTGCGTTATAAGGCGTATGGCATCTGGCACCGCGTGAGCTGGCGAAAGTATGGCGAGGAGGTCGACAGGGTGGCGGCGGCCGTGCTCGCCTTCGGGCTCAAGTCCCAGGAGAACGTGGCGGTGCTGGGCGAGAACCGGCCGGAGTGGCTGTATTGCCATCTCGGCATCCAGGCCGCGCGCGGCGTGACCTGCGGCATCTATCCCACCTCCGCACCCGAGCAAATCAAGTACCTGCTCAATCACTCGGAAGCGCGGCTGATTTTCCTCGAAAACGAGGAGCAGCTCGACAAGGTGCTCTCGGTCCTGGGTGAGACCCGGATCGAGCGCGTCGTGGTGTGGGACGCGAAGGGGCTGTGGGGGTTCGCCGACGAGCGGGTGATGTTCTTCGACGACTTCCTCAAGCAGGGAACGGCCTTCGCCGGGACGCACCCGGGAGCGGTCAAAGAGCGGCGCAACAGCGTGGAGCCGCAGGACACGGCGATGATCATCTACACCTCCGGCACCACGGGGCCGCCCAAGGGCGCCATGCTTTCCCACGCCTCCATCTTGTGGACGACGCAGGCGCTGATGGCGGTGAATTCCGCGACGTCGGAAGACGAGGTTGTCTCCTACCTGCCTTTCGCGCACATCTACGAAAACCTGATCTCGGTGTTCCAGGCGATCCGCGTCGGCTATGTGGTGAACTTCGTCGAAAGCCTCGACACGCTGTTCGAGAATTTGCGCGAGGTCTCGCCGACCTACTTCGCCAGCGTGCCGCGCATCTGGGAGAAGCTGGCTTCGACCGTGGACCTGCGCATGGCCGATTCCACATGGGCGAAGCGCGCCCTCTACCGGGCCGCCGTCGATGTGGGGCGCCGCTACGCACGAGTGAAGTTCTCCCCTGCAGGGCCCTCGCCGGGCCTCCGGTTCCTGTACCGCCTGGCCTGCTGGACCGTGCTCGACCCGCTCAAGCGGCGCTTGGGCTTCGATCGCACCCGCATCGCCGTGTGCGGCGCGGCACCGGCGTCACCGGAGTTGTTCGAGTACTACCACGCGCTCGGCGTGCCTCTGATCGAGGGCTACGGACAGACCGAGTCCACAGGGGTGATCTCGATCAACCGAGCAGAGCGGCCGCGCGCGGCCACGGTCGGCCAGCCGGTGCCCGGGGTCGAGGTGGCTCTGGCCGACGACGGCGAAATCCTGACGCGCGGCCCGCACGTATTCAAGGGGTATTTCAAGGAGCCGGAACTGAGCGCCGAGACCATCGACCGCGACGGCTGGCTGCACACCGGAGACGTTGGCGCGTGGGACGACGGCTATCTCAAAATCATGGACCGGAAAAAAGATATCATCATCACCGCCGGCGGCAAGAACATCACGCCAGCCTACATCGAGAACAAGCTCAAGTTCAGCCCCTACATCCAGGACGCGGTGGTCGTCGGCGA
>Ga0209514_10002612_pt1 | contig 27557 bp, 25 predicted proteins | sample Subgrocontami58m_FD_187452 | JGI IMG/M metagenome (GOLD analysis project Ga0209514, IMG submission 187452) | Subsurface groundwater microbial communities from S. Glens Falls, New York, USA - GMW37 contaminated, 5.8 m (SPAdes) (version 3) | ecosystem: Environmental > Aquatic > Deep subsurface >...
CGGCGCGGCCGTTTCTTGATACAAGGAGCGCCGTGCAGCGGCGCGTCTCGAAGGATGGGCAACACCAAGACTGCCTCCCACCCTTCGAGACGGGCGCAATGCGCCCTCCTCAGGGTGAGGCATAGCTGAACACAGAGACCCGAGAGCACGATGACCCAGACCGTCACCCCCACCCTCACCGACGCCGAAGCCCGCGACCTGCGCGCGCTGGCCGGCGTGATGATCCCCGCCAGCGCCGCCTACAACGTCCCCGGCGCCGACGACGAAACAATCTTCGCCGACATCCTGAAGAACCTCGAACGCGACACCGCCGACGCGCGCACCGCCCTCGCCCATCTGGCGAAGCTTGCCGGCGGCGCCTTCGCCGACCTCACCCCCGACCGCCGCCGCGACGTGGCCGCCGCCTTCAAGCAGGAAGGCGGCGCGCCATTGCTCGCGCTCAACCGCGTGGTGCTGCTCTGCTACTACCGCGACGACCGGGTGATGCGCTCGCTGGGCCAGGAACCGCGCTCGCCGTTCCCGAAGGGCCATGTCGTCGAACAGGGAGATTGGTCGCTGCTCGATCCGGTGAAGAAGCGGGCGCCGATGTGGCGACGAGTGACGTAAGGAGGGATATCGCCTGATATCAACCGCAATTAGTATTGACCCGGCGGTGAGCAAAAAGAGATTCCTCGCTACGCTCAGGATGACAACATTCATTGAACCGGCGCACTACACAGACATTGTCATCCCGAGCGTAGCGAGGGATCCTTTTGCGACGCTAACAGAATCGAAACTTCCGACAGCTGGTCTGAGGATCGGCGACTGCGCGTCGTCTACACGCTGAAGCACGAGGTCCTGACGATCGTCGTGATCAGGGTGGGGCACCGGAGAGAGATCTACGAATGAGCAGACAGATCATCACCCAGGGCGGCAAGCCCGCCTTCGTCGTCGTCCCCATCGAGGAGTGGCGGCGTATCGAGGCGACGCTGGAGGACCGCGCCGACAGCGCGGCCGTGCGCGCCTTCCTGAAGTCTCCGACCGAGACTTTCCCCGACGCCGTCGTGGCCGCCATTCTGGATGGCACGACGCCGCTCAAGGCGTTGCGCGAACACCGTGTCCTCACCCAGGCCGGGCTGGCGAAGGCCTGCGCCACCAGCGCCGTCTATATTTCCCAGATCGAACGTGGCACGCGACGGGCCGGCCGCAAGCTCTCGGCAAAGCTCGGCAAGGCCTTGGCCGTCGAGGCGGGGCTGTTGCAGGACGATTAGCGCGGAGATTTGGCGACAGGCCAAGGTCCGCCGACATCCTGAAGAGCCTCGAACGCGACACCGCCGATGCGCGCGCCGCCCTCGCCCATCTGGCGAAGCTCGTCGGCGGCGCCTTCGTCGAAACAGCCCCCCGATCGCCGCCGCGATGGGAGCGTCCCCTTCAAGCAGGAAGCCGGCGCGCCGCTCGGCGCGCTCAACCGCGTGGTGCTGCTTTGCTACTACCGCGACGACCGGGTGATGCGCTCGCTGGGCCAGGAACCGCGCTCGCCGTTCTCGAAGGGGCATGTCGTCGAGCAGGGGGACTGGTCGCTGCTCGATCCGGTGCGGAAGCGGGCGCCCATGTGGCGCCGAGCAACGTGATGTCGGATCTCGGCCAGTGCTTCGATAACATTTAAGCCGCGACAGAATCTTTCGAGCCTCTATTAGGCCGAAAGTCATTTTCTTTCGGGCGTCTATTAAGGCGAAAGTCACTATCGTTCCTTCTTCTGACGCTCCGTTGACGCGACCTCAGGCCCGTGCTTCACGGGCTTCATTGTTATCCGCTGCCCTATCCTCATCCGGAGCGGCTATGGTCTCGCTGCCGCAGTGTGGTCAGAGAGACAATACCAACGCGGCCGCACAATCCACAAAATGGAAGCGGCCGCTTCTTAATGCTTCGGTTGGCGAAGTCGCCGTTTATTGACATGTAGTCATTGTGCTGCCGGTCGCAATAAACACATTCCAAAGCAACTTGATAGCCGAGGTCCCTTAGCCCGCCATACGTCATGTCTCGAGGAAATTGGGCAAGCTGCTCTTTGCAATAGGCTTTGCGAGCATCTTGCTCTCTCTTTCGCAAATTGAGATGCCAACTGGCGAAGCCGCAACCATCGATGACTTTCTTGGGCGTTGGCAATGACAGGGACCGGAGATCGCCCTTCTTGATTTTTAGCTTCTCTGCCTGACCCACGCTAGGGATCGCGGCGCGCATGGCGACGTGTTCGGCCAAAGCTAACTTCTGCGGAGAAGCATCCTCAGCAAGATACCGTTCATTCATAACATAGCCTACAGCCCCGCTAATGACGTCAGCGGCTTGAACTAAGACGCTCGTATCTGATTCAACGTCCTTAACTTCTTCAAACAGATCGTAGTCGATTCCAGCCTCCGTCCGAAGACGGGCGTTCAGGGTGATCTTCTGAACCTCGCCTTTGTATTTCGAAGTTCTCTTGTCGAGAGTGGCATAGAAGCGGGTCTCCACATAGGTGTCACCGACATTGCGTCCTAGCTTCCCTCTTTTGCATCAGGCGCTACTGGCAAATCTGCAAGCGTCGGATCGTCTTTGCGGTGCGCGCGCCGCATCTCCTCCAGTTGCTTCAACATCAAGTGCCTCGCCGCCTGATGCTCAGAGTCTTCCAGCAGGATGTTCTTCGCCAACCACCGCAAGTAAGCGGCGGCTTCGTTTGAAACCGAGAACCTGATCTGCATGTTATTGCCGCTTTGCTAAATTCTGTTAATTCTATTCAGTTCTAACCAGATTTAGCTTGAGGCCGTGAGTCGATTCGGATTAGAATCCGAGGTAGAAATAGAAAGGGACGGCCCCCGAAGAGACCGCCCTTAAGTTTGGAGAGACCCGGGCCGGAATCGAACCGACATCTACGGCCTTGCAGGGGCGTCGCATAACCATTCTGCCACCGGGTCATCGCTTTTGGGTCAGCCTTTCGGCTGGCCTTTCTTTTTGTCTACAGCTGTGTGTAACTCCCGTCTAAACCTTGTGATTGGCTCCCCCAAGCCCACTAAGGATAGATGATACGGCACCTGTGCCCGCTGTCATCGCCAATTTTTTTCCCGGCTTGTGAATCTCAAGAATGGCCACTTAACTATTTGTAGATAATAGAAAATTTTGGCTTTGAAATTTTGTTTTTTTGGCGATGTGCGAACCTTCGCAGTTGCAGCATCAAAGGAGAACAAAACGCGCTTTGCCACGGATTCCGTGGGCTGCAGGCAGAAACGCCAGCGAATCGGCTCAACCGCATCGGGGCAGGTCGCAAAATGCGAGACACGATAGGCACTTCTGGCGTCACGCGTGATCGTCGTCAGATTGTCATGGAATGCCATCTGCGGTGGCAGCTACCCGGGAGCGTCCCGGGTAGCTGCAAATTCCCCTGCTGCCGCCACCATGCGCGATGTCGGGACGCACAGTGATCGAAGGAGACACCTTGCTCACCTACCTTCCCCCCGCCGACATCATCGCCCACCCCGGCCTCCGCATCGTCCTCGTGCGCGGCGTGCCCAGCCCGTGGTCGCAGGCGGCCAAGACGATCTTCGAGCTGAAGGGCCTCCCCTATGTCGCCGCCCCGCTCGACGTGGCCGGCGCGAACGTGGAGATCGCGGCCTGGTCGGGCCAGAACAGCGCGCCCATCGTCGCCTGGCAGGACGAGGCACCGCTCAACCGCTGGCTCGACATCCTGCTGCTGGCCGAGCGGCTGGCGCCGGCGCCCGCGCTGCTGCCGGCCGATCCGCTGCAGCGCGCGCTCGCCATCGGCCTCGGCCACGAGATGCTGGGCGCGCGCGGCATCGCCTGGCACCGGCGGCTGCAGATGTTTGCGGGTGCGGCCGCCAACGGCAACGCGGGAAGATTGGCGCCACTGATGGACAAGTACGGCTTCGACGCGGGCGACGCCGCCGCGGCGGGCGCGCGGATCGCGGCCACACTGCGGGCGCTGGCGGTGCAGCTCGCCGCACAGGAAGCGCGCGGCGTGCCGTGGTTCGTGGGCGATGGCTTGAGCGCCGTCGATATCTGGTGGGTAGCGATCGCCAACATGATCGTGCCGTTGCCGGCGGCGCAGTGCCCGATGCGCGAGGCCTCGCGGGCGGGGTTCACGGCGACGGACCCGGAGGTTCTGGCGGCGCTCGATCCGGCGCTGCTCGCGCACCGCGACCGGGTGTTCAAGGCGTGCTTTCGCGATCCGATGGAGTTCTGAGGGCGGTGTCTCCGTCCAGCCTCGCTTCGCCCAGTCGCGTTCAAATGCGCCACTCATACTCCTCTCCGCCGCTTGCGGGGGAGAGGGCTTCCGAACAAGAGGGGGACAGCGGACCCAAATCGCCACAGTGACGTCGCGCTCCCCGGCCTGTAGACCGCTCGCTCCGCAAGCCGAACCGAGGCAGAGATGGCCGAACCCGACGACGAGTATGTCTATGACGACGCCAGCGGCGAATGGATTCCCGCGGCGGAAGCGGCGGCGAAGAAGGCCGCCGCCGAGGTGGTCGAGGTGCGCGACTCGGTCGGCAATCTCCTGGCCGACGGCGACAGCGTCATCCTCGTCAAGGACCTGAAGGTCAAGGGCGCCAACCAGACGCTTCAGCGGGGAACGGTCATCAAATCCATCCGCCTGACCGGGGACGCCCAGGAAATCGATTGCCGCCACGAGAGCATCAAGGGCCTCGTGCTGCGCGCCGAGTTCGTCCGCAAGCGCTGAGCGGCGCTTGATCCAGATCAGGCGGGGCCGCCGCGCCCGGACCTAGAGTGCCTCCCGACCCATGGTTCGGACGACGGGGATCGGGATGCGCTGTTTCAACCTGGTACTGCTTCTCGCGGGCGCCGCGATGCCGGCGGCGGCCCCCGCCTTCGCCCAGGACGCGGGCGGCGTGTCCTCGTCGGCGCTGTCGCGCTGCGCCGGCCGGGCCGGCCTCGACACGCGCCAGTCGGATGCGGCCTTCGGCGTCATCTCGCTCGACGGCATGCCCTGGCTCACGATCGAGCGGACCGAGGACAGCGTCGGCGCGCAGCCGATCTCGACCACGGTCACCGGCACCGGCGAGTACCGGCGGCGCAACGGCACCTTCGTGCCCTTCCGCTTCACCTGCGTGCTCGACGCCGGGGGCCAGGCGCTGATGTTCCACGCCAGCCCGCTGATGCGGAAGCTGGGCGACGTGCTGCCGCCGGCGATCACCGTCGAGGGACAGGCGACTTACGCCGAACGGATGGCGCTGCCGCACGGCGTCGAGCTCCGCGTGCAGCTGCTCGATGTCGCCAAATCCGCCCCGGGCGCGGGCCCCGGCGAGAAGGGGGGCGAGAAGGGTGGCGAGATCCTGGCCGAGCAGGTCGTGCGCAGCGGCTGGCAGGTGCCGATCCCCTTCGCGCTGCGCCTGCCCAAGGAGACGTCGTTCGAGGGCCGCACGCTCGTCCTCGTCGCGCGCCTGGTGCTGGCCCGCCAGGTCCTGTTCGAGCTCCGGGAGCCCCGGCCCGTCGTCGGCACCGATTTCCTGAAGCCGATCGAGCTGGTGCTCGACAGGGCCGGGCCGCCGAAGCGGTAGGGGGCGGAAATTGAGGGCCGGAAATTAAAGTTGCAGGTTCCGCAGGTTTTGGGCTATATTTTCTGTAAGCTGACGCTTGGACTGCGCCGGCCTTTTTCTTTTCCGGCAAGACCTGCCCGCGGCCGCCCGCGGGTTCGCCTCATGGCCTGGTGCAGCCGCCGCGGGTCCTGACCCGCGGACAGTCCCAACAACGACCCCGTCCCAACCACACGTCGAATAACGACGTGGGAACAGACACTTGACGACGCCTGGGCACACGGCGCGAAGGGGCTTGAGCGAACGAAGCTATGGCGAGAGGCGCAAAAGCCCGTGAAACCGGGCTTATCCCGGAGTCGGGCACAACTCGGGGCACAACATACAATACGTTCAGGTGTGCCCCGTGAGCGGGCGAAAAGCCCGCCGTTGTTGGCTTTCCGGCGTGCGGAGGGCCGAAATTCGGCCCGGGGACTTCGGGGCGACTTCGGGGGACTTCGACGGGAAGTCGGGGCGCCTAGACGCCGGTGTAGGGTTCGCCCCAGCGGTCCTGGTAGACGATCTCGGCGAGCGGGCCGCGGCCGACCGGGCCGAACTTGCCCATCGGCCAGCCGATCGGGAGGATGGCGTAGGAGTGCACGCCCGGCGGCAGGCCGAGCGCCGCCTCGGCTTCCTTCTCGAAGTGGAGATGGCGGGTGGTGAGGGTGGTGCCGAGGCCGAGCGCCCGCGTCGCCAGCACCATGTTCTGCACCGCCGGATAGATCGACGAGCCGGTGGCGCGGTTGGGCGTCGGGCCGTCTTCCAGGCAGGCCACGATCCACACCGGCGCCTCGGCGAAGTGGTCGGTGAGATATTCCACCGCGGCAACCTGGCGGAGGTAGCGTTCCTTGGTCACGCCGGGCGGCGGCTCGCTCGTGCGGTAGCGCGGGCCGATCCATTCGTCGAAGGCCTTCTTGTACCAGACCTGCACCGCGTCCTTGATCCTGCGGTCCTTGATCACCAGGAAGCGCCACTTCTGGGTGTTGCCGCCGTTGGGCGCGCAGCTGCCGGCGCGCAGGATCTTGGCGATCAGTTCATCCGGCACCGGATCGGGCTTCAGCCGCCGCATGGCGCGGCACGATTCCATCGTCTCGAACAGATCGGGCATGGGAGCCTCCCCTCTTCTCTTCCGCGGTTTCCCGCCGTCAGCCCTTCTCGACCTCGCCGCCGGCATCGAGCCAGCCCTTGAAGCCGCCGAGGTTGCGCACGTTGGCGTAGCCCATGTCCTTCAGCACCTTGCCGACCAGCGCCGAGCGGCCGCCCGAGGCGCAGTAGGCGACGATGGTCTTGGCGCGGTCGAAGGCGGCGTCGTGCATGGGCGAGGCGGGATCGGCGCGGAACTCGACGAGGCCGCGCGGCACAGCGAGCGCGCCCGGCACCTTGCCCGAAGTCGCGACCTCGCCCGGCTCGCGCACGTCGAGGAACAGCACGTCGGCGCGGCCGACCAGGCCCCGGGCCTCGTCGGGGGTGATGCGCGGCACGGCAGCGTCGGCTTCGGCGAGCATCGTCTGGACGGTCTTCATGCGATTTCCTCCGCTGGGGGACAAACAAGGAGAGGAGGATAGCGCCCGGCTCGGCAAGCCGCCATCGGCCACCAGGCGGCGCCGGCCCCCCTCCCTGCCACGGGCCGGGTGAAGAGATGGCTCGGAATACTCCCGAACCGCCGACGAGTGTGCCAGTGTCCCGGCAGAGGGAAACATCCGATGTTCGAGTCGTTCGAGGAGCATGAAGGCACGCCGAGGGAAGTCCACCGCTTCGAGTCGCGGTGGACGATCGCCATGGTCCTGAGCTTGGTGATCATCATCGAGATGTTCGACTATTCGGTATCGATCGTCGGTCCCTTTCGCGCGGTGTTGATCTACATCGTGGCCATGTGCGCCGGGATCGCCCTGATGGCCTATGCCAGCCGGCGCCGCAGCAACGTGGCGCGCCTGCTCCTGATCCCGTATGCGCTGCTCGCCCTGTTCTACGATCTCTCGCACTACGGCCCGATCATGGACCACGAGCCCACGATCTTCACCGCCGTCGCCCAGCTCGCGGCGATGGCGGCGGCGATCTACGCCCTGTTCACGCCGGCCTCGCGCGCGTGGTTCGGCAGAAGGCCCCTGCCGCCCGGGGCGCTGGAAGTAGAAGAAGAGCTGTAAAACAGCAGCCGCGGACGACGACCACTCCCGAACGGCCGTCGAGTGTGCCAGTCTGCCGGCTCGGTTTGCGTCAGCGCAGCCGGAGGGAAGGAATATCCGATGTTCCAGTCGTTCGAGGAGCAGGAGGGTACGCCGCGAGACATCCACCGCTTCGAATCACGATGGATAATCGCCATTGTCCTGAGCGTGGTGATCGCCATCGAGATGTTCGACTATTCGGTATCGATCGTCGGCCCCTTTCCGACGGTGCTGATCAATGTAGTGCTTTTCGGCGTCGCGATCGTCCTGATGGGCTACACCAGCCGGCGCCACAACAACGTCGCGCGGCTGCTCCTGATCCCGTTCTCGGTGCTCATCCTGTTCTACGACCTCTCGCACCTCGCCCAGATGATGAGCCGTGGACCCACAACCTACTATGCCGCCGGCCGGATCCTCCTGATGGCGGCGGCGATCTACGCCCTGTTCACGCCCGCCTCGCGCGCGTGGTTCGGCAGAAGGCCCCTGCCGCCCGGGGCGCTGGAAGAAGAAGAGCAGTAAAAACAGGAGTCGGGGACGACGATCACGGTCAAGGGATCGTCCATCCTTTCCGGCATCGTTTCGACGCGCGGTTCGGCGTCTGCCTCGCGATCTTGATCGATATCAAGGCGTTGCAGGGCCGCCATTCATATTCTTTTCAAAAGAACAAACAGGGTAACACAAGAGGCGCAACATGCGACGGCTCGGACTCTTGTATGCAGCACTCGCCCTGTTTCTCGGAGCGCTCGGCGTTTCGTGGGTGACCCATGGGACCGGCATCGTCCGCAACGATCCCGACCGGCACATCGCGATCCCCACGCCGCTGACCATGCCGCTTCAGGTCAAGGCGGCGTACAACGACCAGGATATCTTCATCCGCTACCGCTGGCCTTCGCCGCGCCCGGGCATCCATCACGACGTGCTGGTGTTCCAGGGCGGGAAGTGGGTGGTGCGGGGCGAGGCGGGAGCGGGCTCGGAGCCGAACGGCCTGGCCGAGGACCGGGTCGCGATGATGCTGGACGACGGCGGCGTGCCCGAGTTCGGCCGTTATGGCGGCTACATCACCGTCGGCGACGGGATCACGACGTTCAGCCAGTCGGCCGACGCCAAGGCGGTGCGGGCGCATCCCGATCTCGGGCAGCGGATGAAGCAGGTCGAGGTCTCGAAATACCTGCCGGCGACGCGGCGGGTCGTCGGCGACTGGTCGGCGCTCGTTTCCGAATCCGAGCTCGCCGCCCAACGCAAGGCCGGCTACTTCCTCGACCTGTGGCATTGGCGCGCCCATCGTTCCAATCCGTTGAACATCTCCGACGACCAGAACATCGGCGCCGCGCGCCTCGGCGATGCCGGCCGGTCGCCCTATTCGACGAACTGGGACAGAGAGGCCAAGCAGCCGAAGCTGATGCTGGATCCGGCCAAGGCTGGCCGCAAAGGCCTGCGCTGGGACGACATCGTCCAGGGCCGGCTGGGCTTCGGCGACGTCTACTATCTGCGCGCCGACCAGGCCGTGGCGTTCGATCCCAAAGCCGGCTGGGCCGAGGGCGACACGCTCCCGCGCCGCATCCTGACGCCGGCCGACGGCTCGCGCGGCGACATCGCCGTCAGCGGCGAAGGCCGCTGGAAGGACGGCTACTGGGACGTGACCCTGCAACGGCGGCTCGACACCGGACATCCGCTGGACGACAAGATCCTGCGCGACCAGGGTGCCTACCAGGTCGCCTTCTCCGTGCATCGCGCCGCCCAGCAGGAACGCTGGCACTACGTCTCGCTGCCCTTCTCGCTGGGCCTGAGCCGGCCGTCCGAGATCGTCGCGGCGAAATTCACCGGCGCCGCGCCGGACTGGCGGCAGGCGTGGACCGACGTGAAGCTGTTCTATCCCGGCCAGGTCAGCTGGCCGCTGCTCAACAGCAAGAAGCACGCCGGTGCCGCCAGCATCGACAAGGGTGTGCCGGTCAAGTATCGCCACAGCGAGTCGCAGCTCGCACACTATGGCGTGGAGGCGGAGTTCGCCGATGCGATCCGTCGCCAGTGGTTGTTCACTTTGTTCGCCGGTGTCCTGCTGATCGCCGGCTTCGGCATCGCCCTGAACCTGCTCGCCCGCAAGCAAGGAACCTGACCATGGCCGCCTATCACGTCGTCCTGGTTCATTTTCCGATCGCCTTGTGGATGACCGCGACCCTGGCGATCGTCTGGCGCGCCCTCTCCGACGGGCCGCTCGCCAAGGCCGTCGACCGCGCGCTCGTCCCGCTGCTGACGATCGGCCTGATCGCGGGCGTGGTCGCCTACGCGGTCGGCACCCAGGTGTGGTCGTGGGAAACGGTCTCGTCGACGCCGCTCGGCCGCAATCACCTGCTGCTGGCGACATGGACCACGGCATACTGGGCGCTGCTGCTGGCGACGCGGTGGATCCAGGGCGAAGCCGTCTGGGACGGCGTGATGCGCTGGATCATGGCCGGACTGGCGATCCTCGGCAGCGTTCTGCTCGGGATCACCGGCACGCTCGGCGGCCATCTCGTCGGCATCTACACCCAGGTCTCCGACGCTTTGCGCCCCCTCGGCTGGGAGGTCTACACGACCTTCTACGTGCCGACGCCGACGCTGGTGGTGATCGGAGCCGTCACGGCCCTGATGATCGGCCTCGGACTGTGGGGACGGATGCGGCGTTCGAAGGGCGCTTCTTCCTGAGTTCGGATCGCGCCATGCGCGCGACCGCGCCCGCCTTGCGGCGCTACCACACGCCGAAGAAGATGCCGTGCTTCTTGTGGGTGGCGGTGCGCGCTTCGACATAGGCGTCGTCGACCGTGACGCGGGTCTTGCGCGCCTTCAGCCAGGCGTCGAGGCGACCCTCCATCTCGCGGCGGATGTGGGCGTAGGACCCGTTGCCGCCGAGATCGTGCCGCTCCTGCGGATCGTGCGCGAGGTCGAACAGCATCGGCCTGAAGTCCTGCCACCACACATATTTCCAGCGGTCGGTGCGGACCATGATGGCGCGGCAGTCGCGCGGCCCGCGCTTCAGCAGGAGCCGCGCCTCGCGGAAGGCATAGTCGAGCTCGGAGAAAACCGCGTCGCGCCAATCCTCGGTCGCGACATTGCGCAGGAGCGGCAGCAGCGAACGGCCCTCGACGAGATGGTCGTTGGGCGGCAGCCCCAGCGCCGCCAGCACCGTCGGCACGACATCGATCGCCTCGACGAAGCGGTTGTCGACCGTGCCGCGGGTGGAGTCGGCGGCGGAATCGGGATCGTAGACGATGAAGGGCACACGCAGCGCCTCCTCGTAGAACATCTCCTTCTCGCCCAGCCAGTGGTCGCCCAGGAAATCGCCGTGATCGGCGGTGAAGACGATCAGCGTATCGTCGAAGCGGCCCGCCTTCTTCAGGTGCTCGAACAGGCGGCCCAGCCAGTCGTCGATCTGGCGGATCAGACCCATATAGGCCGGCCCCACCGTGGCCCGCGCGTCGTGGCGGCTGAAGGAGACGGATTCCTCGTGACAACGATAGGCCGCGAGCACGGGGTGCTGGTCGACGAGCTCCGATTCGTCGCGGTTGAGCGGCAGGCAGTCCTCGGCACCGTACAGAGCGTGATAGGGCGCCGGCGCCATGTAGGGCCAGTGCGGCTTCACGTAGCTCAAGTGGAGAAACCACGGCTTCTCGCCCATGTCGTCGACGAAGCGCATGGCCTCGCGCGTCATGTAGGCGGTCTCGGAATGCTCCTCGGCGACGCGCGCCGGCCGGCCGACGTTGCGCATGTGCCAGCCGGAGAGCTTCTCGCCGTTCGGCCCGTCGGCCGCGATCACATAGTCGCTCCAGGGATCGTCGGAGACGTAGCCGTGCCGGCGGAGATAGTCGGCGTAGTGGCTCTCGCTGCCCGGCGGCGAGTGGCCGTCGTAGCGGTCGAGTTCCTCGAAGCGGCCGGCGCGCATCAGGGCCGCCAGCGCCGAGCCGCCCTCGATACCGTAGCGCTCGAGCCCGTCGGTGTCGGGCAGCACGTGGGTCTTGCCGGCCAGCGCCACGCGGATGCCGGCGGGCCGCAGATAGTCGCCGATGGTCTTTTCCCGCAAGCTGAGCGGCACGCGGTTCCAGGTGGCGCCGTGGCTCATCATGTAGCGACCGGTGTAGGAACTCATGCGCGAGGGGCCGCAGACGCCCGACTGCGCATAGGCGCGCGGGAACAGCACGCCCTGCTGCGCGAGGCCGTCGATCGCCGGTGTCCTGAGGTGCGGATGGCCGGCGCACGAGAGGTGATCGGCGCGCAGCTGGTCGCACATGATGAACAAAATATTCCGTACCTTGCCCACGTCTTTCCTCTCTCGACGGCTTCGGCGCCGCTGGCCTATCTAAGCCGCATGAGCGACGCCCCGTCCATCCGCGATATCCTCGATTTCTGGTTCCTGCCGCTTTCCGACCCCGGCCACGGCAAGCCGCGCGAGATCTGGTGGAAGAGCACGCCCGCATTCGACACCGAGACCGCCGGCCGGTTCGGAACCGCGATCGAGCAGGCGGTAGCAGGCGGGCTCGACGCCTGGAAGGCCTCCCCCGAGGGGGCATTGGCGCTGATCCTTCTCTGCGATCAGTTCCCGCGCAATTGCTTCCGCCGTACGGCCCGCGCCTTCTGCGGCGACGCCAAGGCGCTCGAGACGGCACGGCTTTCGCTGGCCCGCTTCTATCCCACGGCCTTCACGCCCAACCTGCGGCTCTTCTTCTACATGCCGTTCGGCCACAGCGAGGCGCTGGCCGACCAGCACCTGGCCTGCGCGCTGTTCGACACGATCGGCGGCGAGGAGAACCTGAAATCCGCCGCCGAGCACCGCGACGTCGTCGCCCGCTTCGGCCGCTTCCCCCATCGCAACGAGGTGTTGGGACGGCCGAGCACGGCGGAGGAGCTCGACTATCTCCGGGATGCTAAGCGGTACGGGCAGTGATCTCGCGATAAAGGTCCGCCGTCTCGGCGTCGAAGCAGCAGAAGACGATTCGCTCGGGCATGGCGATCATGCGGGCTTCGCGCACGGCAATCTCTGTGGCGGGTTCCTTGGGATAGCCGTAGATGCCGGTCGAGATGGCCGGAAAGGCGATACTGTGCAGGCCGTGCGCAACGGCGAGCGCCAGGCTGTTGCGGTAGCAGCGCGCCAGGAGCTCGGGCTCGCCGGCGCCGCCACCCCGCCAGACCGGACCGACGGTATGGATGACGTGGCGCGCCTTCAGGCGATAGCCGCTGGTGATTCTTGCTTCGCCGATGGGACAGGCGCCCAAGGCGCGGCATTCGGCAAGCAATCCGGGGCCGGCGGCACGATGAATGGCACCGTCCACGCCGCCACCGCCCAGCAACGATTCCTTGGCGGCATTGACGATGGCATCGACGTCGAGGCGCGTGATGTCGCCTTCGACGATCTCGATACCGCCCATTGCTACCAGTAGCGGACGGGGCCGGTGTCGAGGTGGACGAATCCGGAGCGCGGATAGAAGCCGACGCCGCCCATGTTGAGCGCGCGGGCGGCCTGCCGGATCTTGAACACCGGGACGCCGGGGAAGCGGATGTCCATGGCGTTGCCGTTCATGTGCTGGCTGTCGCGCGCCACGCCGCGGCTGACGCTGGCCAGCCAGGCATTGGTGGTCGGCGAGCGGAAAGCGGACAGCACCTCGATCGAGCCGCTGTAGTCCACGATCTGCGCCGTGTGCCACAGCACGTCGAACAGCAGCGGATCCATCTCGGTCAGCGCGTTGTCGCGGCTGTCTCGGAGGAAGTGGTTCAACTTGTCGAGGGCGTCGCGATGATAGGCGCCGTTCGACCAGTAGGTGACGGTGAGCGTTTCCTGGGTATTGAAGCTGACGAAGCTGAGGCTGCGCGGGCTCGTCGTGTCGAGCGGCGGCGGCGGCCCGGGCGGCTGGGCCGGCGCGAAACCGCCGTAGCGCGCGGCGCGCAGGCTTTCCGGGGTCGTACGGGGGGCGGTGGTGCCGCGCTGCACCACCGGCTTGGCGGCAGCGGCCTTCTGGACAGTGACTTTCTTGGGAGGGGCGGGCGTCCTCGCCCCTGCCGGCGCCTTCTTCGCGGCTGCATCGGCCGTCGTGCCACGCAGGACGTTAGGCGTCGTCGATCCTGCGGGATTGGTCTGGGCGGCGCTGGTGCCGGCAAACGCCAGTACTGCCGCCAAGCTCAATACGAAAAACCGCATCCCCACCCCGGGTTGTTGCATTTTTATCACATGTATACATATCAGAGACCGACTCGCGACTCAAAGTGAAATTCACCAGGCCTGGTCTCGCTGGATTGCGCGACCGCAAGCCCAACGACCTGCCCGACCATGCAGAGCGTCGGCCCCTGCAGGCGTGCCCGCATCGCCAAACGATCGATGGTGGCCAGCGTGCCGACGACGCGGCGCTCGCGCTCGGTCGTGCCGTTCTCGATCAGCGCGACCGGTGTCGACGCCGGCAGGCCGTGCGCGATGAGCTGGCTTGCAATCACCGGCAGCGACCCGCTGCCCATATAAATGACGACGGTCTGGCGCGGTCGCGCCAGCATCTGCCAATCGAGATCGATGCTGCCGTCCTTGAGGTGGCCCGTCACGAAGACGCAGGCTTGGGCATGATCACGGTGGGTGAGCGGTATGCCTGCACTGGCGGCACAACCCAGGGCCGCCGTCACGCCGGGCACGACCTCGACGGCAACGCCGGCCCGGGCAAGCGCCTCGATCTCCTCCCCGCCTCGGCCGAACACGAACGGGTCGCCGCCCTTCAGCCGCACCACGCTCTTGCCGGCGCGCGCCAGTGCGACCAGGCGATCGTTGATCTCGTCCTGGGACATGGAATGGTTGCCGCGACGCTTGCCGACGTAGATCCGCTCGGCGTCGCGCCGCGCCATGACCAGCACCTCGGCCGAGACCAGGCGGTCGTAGATCACGACATCGGCGCGCTGCAGCAGGCGGTGGGCTTTCATCGTCAGTAGATCGGGATCGCCCGGGCCGGCGCCGACCAGATGCACGATGCCCGCCACGGGACCGGCCTCGCGGCGCGCGCCGTCGAGCAGGCGGATCAGCTCGCGCCGCGCGCCGATCTCGTCGCCGGCCAACGCCAGTTCGCCGATGCGGCCCTCGAACACCCGGTCCCAGAAACGTCGGCGCGCTCGCGGCTGCTCGAGGGTACGGCGCACCTGGGCGCGGAAGATCTCGGCGAAGCGCGCGAGGCGGCCGATGGCGGCCGGCATGGCGCGCTCGATCTCGGCCCTGAGCTGCCGCGCCAGCGCTGGTGCCGCGCCACCGGTCGAGATGGCGATGGTGATCGGCGCCCGGTCGACGATGGCGGGCATGATGAAGCTGGAAAGCTTCGGCCGGTCGACGACATTCACCGGCAGGCAGCGCTGTTGGGCGGCAAGGGAGACGCGCGCCTGCAGGGCCTCGTCGTCGCTCGCGACCACGACCAGCGACACGCCGGAGAGATCGGCCTCGTCAAAGGCGCGACCTGCCCAGGAAATGCGGCCCTCGTCGATCAACTGGGCGATCTCGCCCACGACCGAATCGGCGATCAGCGTCACCTGGGCGCCGGCCGACAGCAGCAGCTCGACCTTACGCGCCGCGGCGTCGGTGCCGCCGGCAACCAGCGCACGGCGGCCCTGCAGGGACATGAACAGGGGGAAGGACTGCATCACGCGGCCTGCTGCTCGAGACGCGCGGCGCGCAAGAGCGCCCGCAGTTCAGGACGGCAGGAACCGCAGTTCGTGCCGGCACGGGTGGCGGCGCCGAGGGCCGCGAGCGACGTGGCGCCCTTGGCGATCGCCGACGTCACTGCGGCAGTCGACACGCCAAAGCAGGCGCAGACCTCGCCGCCACGGTTGGCGGCATCGCCGCCATGCAGAAGAAGGTTGCGGTCGTCGACGCCCAGACGGTCCATCGCCATGAAGGAGGCGAAGCGATCGCGCACCGAATCGTCGTGCGAGCTGCCCAGCACCAGGACGGCTTCGAGCCGGCCGTCGGCAATCACCGCGCCGAGACCCGCCTCGCCTTCGAGCCACGGCCCGGGGTTGGTGGCGCGCACGGCAGCCGACAGCGCCCGACGCGCAACGTCGACCGGCTGCTCGCCCGCCAACAGATAGGCGCGATAGCCGGCGCCCCGCGTGTGCGCCCAGTAGGTGATCTCCGGCAGCATCACCGGTCTGCGAGCGAGAATCGTGCCATGCCAGCGCATATCTAAACGTCGAATCTCGATCGGCGTGTGCTTCAGTTCGGGCTGGCCGGAGATCGGATCGACGGCGGGATTGACCGCGGCATTGATGGCGCCGGCGCGCGAGACCTGGGCCGTCCAATGCATCGGCGCGAAGACGTCGCCGACTCGTAAGGAATCCGTTAGGTGGACGCGCAGCGCCGCGCGTCCCCAGGCACTGGTCACTTCGGCAATGTCGCCGTTGCCCAGACCACGCGCCAGCGCATCGTCGGGATGCATCTCGATCAACGGCTCGGGCCGATGACCGGCGAGGCGCACCGACTTTCCCGTCCGAGTCATGGTGTGCCACTGGTCGCGGACGCGGCCGGTGTTGAGGCCGAGCGGCCGCTCGGCGTTGGGCGCGTGCATGGGTGGGCGCGGCGACGTCGCGATGAAGCGCGCGCGGCGATCGCCATGATAGAAGCCGCCATCGGCAAAGAAGCGCCCGCCGTTCGCCGCTCCAGCACGTGCGGGCCAGACGAAGGGCGCGAGCTTGTCATAAGCCGCATCGTCGATTCCGGCGTAGGCACCGATGTCGAAATCGCGGCGGCCGTCGTTCTCGAAGGCCGAGAGCGCCGCGTGCTCGCGGAAGATGTCGGCGACGCCGTTCCAGGCGAAAGCTGCACCGAAACCCAGGCGACGTGCAACCTCGGCCACGATCCACCAGTCCTGCCGCGCCTCGCCGGGCGCGGGAAGGAACGGCCGCTGGCGGGAGATGCCGCGTTCGGAGTTGGTGACGGTGCCGTCCTTCTCCGCCCACGCCAGCGCCGGCAGGCGGATGCGACAGGCATCGACGGTGTCGGTGGCGCGCACCGCCTCCGAGACGACGGCAAGGTCGCAGGCCTGCAGCGCCGCCCGCACGGCCCCCGAATCGGGCAAGCTGGCGACCGGATTGGTCGCCATGATCCACACTGCCTTGATGCGGCCGGACTTCACCGCGTCGAACAGCTCGATGGCCTTCAATCCGGGCCGCTTCGCCATCCGGGTGCCGCGCCAGAAGCGGCCGACGCGTTCGACATCCTCCAGGGCGAAGTCCATGTGGGCGGCCAGCGTATTGCTGAGCGCGCCGACCTCGCGGCCGCCCATGGCATTGGGCTGACCGGTGATGGAAAACGGCCCCATGCCGGGCCGACCGATGCGCCCGGTCAGCAGATGACAGTTGATGATGGCGTTCACCTTGTCGACGCCGGCACTCGACTGGTTCACGCCCTGCGAATAAAGCGTCACTGTCTTCTCGGCGCGGGCGAACCATTCGACGAAAGTGGCCACGTCGGCCGCGGGCAGGTCGCATTGCGCGAGATCGCTGGCGCGCGCGGCGATCAATGCCTCCTCGAGGCCCACCGTGTGCCGGTCGACGTATTGCTTCGCCGTGACGTCGCGGCGATGCAGTTCGGCCAGGAGACCGTTGAACAGGGTAACGTCGCTGCCCGGGCGGAGCGCCAGATGAAGATCAGCGATCTCACAGGTGTCGGTGCGGCGCGGATCGATCACCACGATGTTCATCCCGGGCCGCGCGCGCTTGGCGGCCTCCAGGCGCTGGAACAGGACAGGATGGCACCACGCGAGGTTGCTGCCGACCAGAACGACGAGATCGGCCAGCTCGAAATCCTCGTAGAGGCCGGGCACGGTATCGCTGCCGAACGCGCGCTTGTGGCCGGCCACCGACGAGGCCATGCAGAGCCGCGAGTTGGTGTCGATGTTGGCCGTGCCGAGGAAGCCTTTTATGAGCTTGTTGGCGGCGTAGTAGTCCTCGGTGAGCAACTGACCCGACACATAGAATGCCACGGCATCGGGCCCGTGCTTGGCGATGACATCGCGAAAGCCATTGGCCACCGCGTCGAGGGCCGTGTCCCACGAGACGCGCCGGCCGTCGATCTCGGGATGAAGCAGGCGATCCTCGAGCGACAGCGTCTCGCCCAGCGCCGCGCCCTTGGAGCAGAGCCGCCCGCGATTGGCCGGATGTTCGGAATCGCCCGCGATCCCGGCCCCGCCGCGATCGTCGGGCGTCGCCACGATCCCGCAACCGACGCCGCAGTAGGGGCAGGTGGTGCGGACGGTCGTCATGGCAAAACACCCACCTCCCCCGTTTGCCGGGGAGGAGAAGAAGGGTGTGCTCTAATACACATCGCGCTGGTACCGGCCGGCCTTGGCCAGCCCGTCGAGCCAGGCCTTGGCCTCGGCCGCGCTCTTGCCGCCGTTCTCGGCCGCTATCTGCAGCAGCGTGTCCTCGACGTCCCTGGCCATGCGCTTGGCGTCGCCGCAGACAAAGAAGTGGGCGCCTTCCTCCAGCCACGCCCACAGCTCGGCCGCATTCTCGCGCATGCGGGTCTGGACGTAGATCTTCTCCGCCTGGTCGCGCGAAAAGGCGAGGTCGAGCCGGTTGAGCAGGCCGCGGCGCTGCCAGTCGACGATCTGATCCTCGTAGAGGAAATCGGTGACGCGCTTCTGGTCGCCGAAGAACAGCCAGTTCCTGCCCCCCTTCCTTCCCGACGCGGCGGCACGCGCCTCGCGCTCCTCGAGGAAGGCGCGAAACGGCGCGATGCCGGTGCCGGGTCCGACCATGATCGCCGGCACATCGTCGTCGGTGGGCGGGGCAAAGCCGTGGCTCTTCTGGACGAACACCGGAATGACGTCACCCGGCTTGGCAAAATCGGCGAGATAGCAGGAGCCGATACCGGTGCGGGTGCGATCGTTGTTGTTCCAGCGCACCGCCGACACCGTCAGATGGACTTCGCGCGGATGAGCCTTCGACGAGGAGGCGATCGAGTAGACCCGGGGTTGCAGGCGGTCGAGCGACTTGAGCAGGCCGGGCAGCGACGGCGAAACCGACGGGAAGGCATGAAGCAGGTCAAGGAGGTCGGCATCGACGAGCTCCGGCGGCCCCCTGCCCTCGGCCAGCGCCTGCAGTTTCAGCGCCTCCTCACCGTTGAAGGCGCGGGTCGCGAGAAACAGCATGCACTCGTCGCTCGGCCGGGCGATGTCGACCTTGCTCAGCAGGACCTGGCGCAGCGGCAACGCCTCGCCATCGAACGCCACCATCTCCTCGCCGGTGGCGCCGATACGGTCGAGCACGGCCTGAACCAGCTGCGGGTTCTTGCGGGCAAAGACGCCGAGGCTGTCGCCGGCCTCGTAGGTTACATCGGTGGCCGAGAGATCCAGCACGACGTGGCGCACGTCCTTCTCGGAGCCGGGGCGATTGAGCGGATGGGCATCGACCAGCATCGCAAGCGCGGGCCGGTCACGCGAGAAGCCGTGAACGCCCGCCGGCTTCGCGGCCGGCGCGATGGACGGAGCGCCGCGTTCTCCCTCCAAGGCCGCGACAAGTTCCTTCAGCTTGCGCTGGGTTTCCTTGCCGCCCGGCACGCAGCGGCCCATGTCGGCCTCGGCACCCGACCACACGGCCTCGGCGTAGGTTTGGCAGAGGTAGCCGCACTGGCCGCAATCGAGCTGCGCCATCGCCGCCATCAGTTTGCGCTCGGGCGTCGCGTCCCTGGCGAGCTCCAGCCGCTCCGGCATCGCAAGGGCGGCATCATGCCAGGGGAAATCCTCGGGCTCGGCCGCTTCGGCGCTTTCCCCGGCAGCCGCCTCGCCGTTGACGCCGAGATAGGCGGAGAAGAAGCCGTTCAGCCAGGCACGCTGCTCCGTCGAGAACGGCGCGTTCTCCGGAACGAGTGACAGCAGCGGCGCGATGGCGTTCATGCCGCCAGTGCCCGAACCGGCGCCTCGTCGGCGAGCTTGCGCAGGGCCGCGATCTCGTGCCGGCGGCAAAATTCGAAGAACGATTCGGTCGCCGGCCGGCGGTGCGCGAGGTAGGTCGCGAGCAAGCGCTCGAGCATCGGCGGCAGGTCGTCGAACGCCACCGACCGGGCATAGTCGCGAGCCATCGCCTGCTCGTCGGTCGAGGCGGCGCCACCACCAATATAGACGTGATAGCCCTCGACGCTGTCCTCGCCGCGATCGACCTTGGCGGCCAGCAGCCCGATGTCGCCGACATAGTGCTGGGCGCAGGAGTGATGGCAGCCGGTCAGGTGGATGTTCACCGGCGTGTCGATGGCCACATGCGCCTCGAGATAGTCGGCGAGCTTCAGGGCATGGCCCTTGGTATTGGAGGCCGCGAACTTGCAGCCGGCGTTGCCGGTGCAGGCGACGAGCCCGCGGCGGATGGCGCTCGCCTCGATCCCGAGGCCGAGGGCATTGATGGCGGCGATGCAGATGCCGATGTCGCGGTCGGCGACATCCGAGATCAACAGGTTCTGCCACACGGTGAGCCGGAGCGTGCCGCTGCCGAAGCGTTCGGAGATCCCGGCAAGGCCACGCATCTGCCCGGAGGTGAGCCGGCCGACCGGCAAGACGAGGCCGAGATAGTTGAGGCCCGGCTGCTTCTGGCCGTGCACGCCGATATGGCCGTGCTTGTCGGCAAGCATGCGCGGCGCAACTTCAGCCCCGGCTGCGCGACGGAGCACTGTGCCATACTCCTTCTCGACCTCCTCGAGGAACGCCTCGCGTCCCATCCGGTCGATCACGTATTTGAGGCGCGCCTTCTGGCGATTGGTGCGATCGCCGTGGACGGCAAAGGCCCGGACGACCGCGCCCGCCACCGCAACGCATTCCTCGGGCTTCAGAAGAATGCCGGTTTCGAAGGCAAAATCGAGATGGCCCGTGATGCCGCCCAACTGCAGGTGAAAATAGACGCCGGGCTCGAAGCCTGCGCCACCCGTCACCGCGGCGGCCACGAAACCGATGTCGTTGGTGTCTTCCAGCACCGGAACGCGCCCGCCGCCGTCGAAGGCGATGTTGAACTTGCGCGGCAGTCCATACATCTCCCGGTGATTGAGGATGTAGTGGTGCATGGCGCGACAGAGCGGCCGTGTGTCGTAGAGCTCCTGCCGGTCGATGCCCGCCGTCGGGCTGCCAGTGATGTTGCGGATATTGTCGGCGCCGGAGCCGCGCGCCGTCAGGCCGAGATCCTGCACCGCCAGCAGAAGATCGACGCCATGCTCCGCCGCAATCTCGCGGATCTGCAGGTTGGCGCGGGTCGTGATGTCGGCGTAGCCACCGCCGAAGGAGTCGGCCGCATCGGCGAGACCGCGCATCTGCCAGGCGTTCAGGATGCCGTTGGGGATGCGCAACCGGCACATGTAGGAGTTCTGCGCCGGCGCAACATAGAAGAGACCGTGATATTTCGTGAGGAGGACGTCGACGCCCTTGGGGAATTGCCCGGCCGCGGCGCGGCCCACCACCTCGTCCCAGCGATCGAGCGGATGGCGCGCGCGCTTGGCGGTTTCCTCGACGACCAGTTTGCCGCCCGCCGCTATCGCGCGGTCCTGGGCAGCGTATTGCACCGCGTCCGGCCCGATCGGCTGGCCTGCCGGCGTGCCAACAGCGCGACCCGCCAGTTTGTCGGCAGCCTTGCGCGCTTCGATGCCGCTGACGAAGCCCTGCAGCCATTGCTTCTGCTGGTCGTCGAAGTCGCTCATATCGCCGCTCAGGCCGCCGCCCGTGCTGGAACCCGGTGACGTGCATAGAGGAACTCCAGAACGGCCGCCCGGCAGCGCGCATATTCCGGATCGGTCGCGAGTTCGAGCCGGCGGCGCGGCCGTGGCAGTTCGATCGCCAGGATCTCGCCGATGGTGGCCGCGGGCCCGTTGGTCATCATGACCACGCGATCCGACAGCAACACCGCTTCGTCGACGTCATGGGTGATCATCAGCACCGTGTTGCCGAGACGGGCATGGATCTCCATCACGCTGTCCTGCAGATGGGCACGCGTCAGCGCGTCGAGGGCGCCGAACGGCTCGTCCATCAGCAGCACCTTGGGCTGCATGGCGAGCGCCCGGGCGATGCCGACCCGCTGCTTCATGCCGCCGGAGACTTCGTGCGGGCGCTTGTCCTTGGCCTGCGCCATCTGCACCAGCTCGAGGTTGTGCATCACCCAGTCGTGCCGCTCGGCCTTGCTCTTGCGCGAGCCGAACACCTTGTCGACGGCGATGGCGATGTTGCCGTAGACGGTGAGCCAGGGCAGCAGCGAGTGGTTCTGGAAGACGATGGCGCGGTCGGGGCCGGGCTCGTCCACCACCTTGCCTTCGAGGAAGACCTCGCCGGTCGTCGACTGCAGCAGACCGCCCAGGATATTGAGCAACGTCGACTTGCCGCAGCCGGAATGGCCGATCATCGAGACGAACTCGCCCTGTTCGATGTGGAGATTCACATCGCGCAGCACTTCCGTCTCCATCTGACCGCGACGGAAGCTCATGCCGACCTGTTCGAACTTGAGATAGGGCTGGTTCATGACCGGTGCTCCTATTGCGCCGAGACGCCGTGCGAGACGAAATGCCCGACCGTGGCGATCAGCTTGTCGAGCAGGAAGCCGACGATGCCGATGTAGACCAGGGCCACGATGATGTCGGAGATGCGCGAGCTGTTCCACGCGTCCCAGATGAAGAAGCCGATGCCGACGCCGCCGATCAGCATCTCGGCCGCGACGATGGCGAGCCAGCTCAGGCCCACACCGATGCGCAGTCCCGTGAAGATGTAGGGCACGGTGGCGGGCAGCGTGATCTTCCAGAAGACCTCCCACCACGAGAGCCTGATCACCGCGGCGACGTTGCGGTAGTCCTGCGGGATGTTCCGCACGCCGACCGAGGTGTTGATGATGATCGGCCAGATCGAGGTGATGAAGATCACGAACAGCGCCGACGGATCGGAGTGACGGAAGCCCGCCAGCGACAGCGGCAGCCAGGCGAGCGGCGGCACGGTGCGCAGCACCTGGAAGATCGGATCGAGGCCGCGCATCGCCCAGGTGCTCTGGCCGACCAGCACCCCCAGCGCGATGCCGACCACGGCGGCGAAGCTGAAGCCGATGCCGACCCGGCCGAGGCTCTTGGAAATCTGCCAGAAGGCGCCCTTGTCGATGCCGCCGTTGTCGTAGAACGGATCGACGATGAAGTCCCACGCGTCCGACACCACCTTGGTGGGCGGCGGCAGCCGCGCGCCGGGTTCCGAGCACAGGAGCTGCCAGACGAACAGCGTGATCGAGAGCACGATGAGCGGCGGCAGCACGACACTGACCGTATGCCGCGCGGCGTCCGCGATCCTCTCGAGCGCGGGCCGCATCGGCGGCCGGAAGGCCACGATCTCGGCCGTGGCCCCCGGCACCGGCATGGCGGTCGCTACCGAGGTGGCGACTTTGGCGGCCTGCATCACGCCACCTTCTTGATCTGAAGACTTGTGAGGTAGGCCTTCGGATCTGCCGGGTCGAAGACCTTGCCGTCGAAGAAGGTTTCCTTGCCGCGCGACGTGCCGGCCGGCAGGTCCTTGTCGGCGACGCCGATGCCCTTGGCGGCCTCGCGCCACAGATCCTCGCGGTTGACCTTGGCGATGATCGCCTTGGTGTCGAGGTCGGCGGCCATCATGCCCCAACGCTGGTTCTCGGTGAGGAACCACAGCTCATGGCTCTGGTAGGGATACGAGGCATGGTCGCGCCAGAATTTCATCGACAGGTTCCGGTCGTTGATCTTGCGACCGTCGCCGTAGTTCACCTCGCCCTTGATGCGGTTGATGATGTCGGCAGGCGGACAATTGAACCACTGGCGCTTGCCGACGATCTCGGAGAGTTCCTTGGCGTTCTCGAGCTTGTCGCACCATTGTGCCGCCTCGAGCACGGCCTGCAGAACGGCCTTTGCGGCCTTGGGATTCTTGTCGACCCAGTCGGCGCGCATGCCGAGGCTCTTCTCCGGGTGATCCTTCCAGAGGTCGCCGGTCGTGCAGGCCGAATAGCCGATGCCCTGGTTGACGAGTTGCTCGTTCCACGGCTCGCCGACGCAGAATGCCTCCATGCTGCCGACCTTCATGTTGGCCACCATCTGCGGCGGCGGCACGACGATGGTCGAGACGTCCTTTTCAGGGTCGATGCCGCCGGCGGCCAGCCAGTAGCGGATCCACACGTCGTGGGTCCCGCCGCGGAAGGTCATGGCGCACTTGGGATCCTTGCCCGCCGCTTTCATCTTGGCGAAGGCGGCCTTCAACGGTGAGGAGTCGAGCTTGGCGCCCGTCGCCATCAGGTCCTTGGCCACCGAGATCGCCTGACCGTTGGTGTTGAGCCGCGACAGGATGTACATCGGCACCGGCTTGTTCTCCGGCGTCGTGAGGCCCAGCGAGATCTGGTAGGGCTTGGGTGTCAGGATGTGCGCGCCGTCGATGCCGCCCGAGCCCGAGCCCAGGACGATGTTGTCGCGCGTCGTTCCCCACGAGGCCTGCTTGTTGATGTTGGCGTCGGTGATGCCGTACTTTTCGTAGAGCTTCTTCTCCTTCGCCACGATCAGCGGCGAGGAATCGGTGAGCGCGATGAAGCCCAGCGTGACCTTGTTGGTCTCGGGGCCGGCGGCTTGCGCGAAGGCGCCGGCCGGGAATGAGGCGCGCACTGCGCTCATCAACGCAGCGGTCGCCGCCACGCCGCCGACATTCTTCAGGATGTCGCGCCGTCCCAATCCCTTGTTGGCACTCTTAGCCGCCATGATTGCTCTCCTGCTGTTTGAAGGTCGTTGACGTTTCATTGCTCGGATCGAACACCGATCCGTCGAGGAACCTGTCCGGTCCCATCGCGACCGGGGCACCGTTGGTCGGCAGGATCCAGGGATCGCCATGAGCGCCCTCGATCTTGCGGTCGGCGAGCGGGCACGGCAGGCCGAGCTCGCTTGCGGCGGCGCGGTAGATGTCGGCGCGGAACACCCGGTCGGCGAGAGCGCGCAGATCGGGTCGCGGCGCGATCTGCCCCCAGCGCACCATCTGCGCCAGGAACCAGTCGGCATGGCTGCGCCACGGAAAGTTGGCGAGCTGGCGATGGAAGATATGGAAGTTCGGCAGGGCCAGCGACCTGGCGATCACGTCGGCTGGCACGTTGACGTAGCGCGGGCTCGACAGGACGCGGGCGGTCTCCGCGCGGTTGGCGGGATCATCGAGCCAGGCGCCGGCTTCGGTGATCGCCTTCACCAGCGCGATCAGCGTCTTGGGATTGCGCTGCGCCCAGGCTTCCGTGGTGCCCAGCACCTTTTCCGGCATGGAGTTCCAGATATGCATGCTGGTCGCCGCGATGCGGCCGATGCCGTGCGAGACGGCCTGCTGGTTCCACGGCTCGCCGACGCAGTAGCCATCGATGGTGCCGCCCGAAAGATGCGCCACCATGTGCGGCGGCGGCACGACGGTGAACCGAACGTCACGGTCGGGATCGAGGCCGCCCGACGCCAGCCAGAGGCGCAGCAGGTGGTTGTGCGACGAGAAGGTGAAGACCGACGCCAGCGTGAGCGGAGCCTTGCCGAGTTCCGCGCGCCGACGAACGACGGCTGCCAGGGCCCGGGCGTCGAGTGGCGCGCCATCGGCGTCCATGAACTCGGGCGCCACCGCCTCGATTTCCCGCCACAGCGCATTGGAAAGGGTGATCGAGTTGCCGTTGAGCTGCAACGTCATGGCCGCGATCATCGGCACGTTGACGCTGTCGATGCCGAGCGTGGTCGCGAGCGGCATGGGCGAGAGCATGTGCGCGGCGTCGAGCAGGCCGAGCGCGACCTTGTCGCGGATGTTCGCCCACGAGACCTCGCGACGGATCTCGACGTCGAGACCGTGGCGTTCGAACAGGCCCAGGATGTCCGCAAACACGATGGGCGCGCAGTCGATCAGCGGGATGAACCCCACCGTCACTTTCGGTCGCTCGAGTTGGCCCACTACGCTTCACTCCAAAAACAAAAAAACGCCCCGTTCAGCCGGCATGAGCCGACCGCGCAGGACGTCGTTGTCCGAAAGCGAGCCGCCATTGGCCCGCCGATCACTTCAAGGGAAATCCGTCATTGGCTCTCCCACTGCTGCAGTGCAGCAGAAAGCGTGCCAGGAAAGGCAGCCACTCCGGTTTTCACCTAATACGTTGATATTGCAGAAAAAAGCCGAAGACTGCGGGAACTGTCCGCCTGGCATGCCCGGGAGGCCAGAGGGCCCTTGTTGCTCACATATGCATCATGCTTGTTTCTTGGGCATTTGCCCGGTTGCTAGAATTTAAAGGCTTTCGCATAGGTCAGGACGTCCTGCGCCACTTCACCGATGCGCTTGTTCTGGTCCATGGCGAGCTTGCGCAGCAGCCGGTAGGCAGCCTCCTCGCTGATTCCCTTCTGCTCCATCAACAGGCCCTTGGCCCGGTCGACCGTCTTGCGCTCGACGAGCGAGAGGCGGGCGCGATCGAGTTCCTCGCGCATGGAATGGTATCGGTTGAAGTGCGCGACCGCGACGTCGACGACCGACTGCACGCGGTCCTGCGCCAGGCCCTTCACGACATAGGCAGAGACGCCTGCCTCCATGCCGGCGGCAATCGTTGCCGGGTCCGAATGATCGGCGAACAGCGCGATCGGCCGTGGCTGCTTCTCGGTGGTGCGACGCAGGTCTTCGATGGCATCGCGGCTGGGACTGTCGATGCTGACGACGATGACGTCGGGCTTCAGTGCCCCGACGCGCGCCAACAGATCGTAAGTGCCCTCCAGGCGCTCGAGCAGCACGTACCCTGCATCCCGCAACCCCGACTCGACGATTTCGGCGCGGGCAGGATTGTCGTCGATCAGGAGGACGGAAAGGGCTTTGGTCACGGGGCCAGTTGGAAATGGTTGCAAGCCTTGGCCGCAACTTCCATGCCATTGCCGTCAAGGCATTGAATCGACAAGCTTTCCGTCTTCCCACAAGCCCGCGCGCACTTGGCCGTCCGCGCCTGTCGCCTGGCCGTAGCCTTGCCGCCGGCCGTTGCGAAAGCCGCCTTCGTAGCGCTCGCGGTCGCCAATCTGCTCGACGCCCGGGCCATCCAGCATGTCGGCCTGGAATTCCCCGGACTGCACGACGTTGGGATCGGCGAGAATTCGACGAATGCCAAGGCCTTCCAAACGTCCCGCGACGAAATTGCCCTCGGTGCGTTCGATGCCCGGCTTCTCGCGAACGCCCAGCCCGGTCGATTGCCCGTCGTGCCATTGCCCGGCATAGCGCGTGTCGTCGCCCAGCCTCACGATGCCGAGACCGCTCAGGCGATCGGCGGCCCAATCGCCGGCCTGGCGTTCGCCGTTCGCGAGATCGGCGACGCCGAGACCCTGCCGCTTGCCGGCCACGACCTGGCCGACGTAGCTCGCCCCGCCATCGTACGACAGCCGCTCGGCGTTCTCGAGATCAGGGCGCGCCGCGCGGGCCGCCACGATGCGGGCTTCGCCGGCCATCGATCGGGCGGCCTTGGACGCCTCGTCGGCGCGATCGAGCATGGCACGGGCCTCCGTCGCCGCGCGCTGGGCCTGCTCGACGAGATTCTTCCGCGCCGACCCGTCGGGCGCGGCCGACGGCACCGGCGGAGCAGCAGACGGCGTTGCGGCAGGGGCGACGGACCGCGAAGAGGGTGAAGGAGACGAAGGTGGCGGCACGACCTCCGGCAGCGGCGGCGCCTCCGCAACCGGACCGCCCGACGGCAACGCGCCGGCCAGCAAGCCGCGAACCTCCGGCTGATATCGCCAGAGCGCCACGGCCGCCGCGGCGATCAGCACGACGACCATCCAGAGCGCCGCCTTCGACCCTGGCGGGGCGGACGGCGATGTCTCCAAAACGGGCTCGGGGGGCTCACGACTGACGCCGCCCAGCCGCGGCGCCGCGGC
>Ga0209514_10002617_pt1 | contig 27525 bp, 26 predicted proteins | sample Subgrocontami58m_FD_187452 | JGI IMG/M metagenome (GOLD analysis project Ga0209514, IMG submission 187452) | Subsurface groundwater microbial communities from S. Glens Falls, New York, USA - GMW37 contaminated, 5.8 m (SPAdes) (version 3) | ecosystem: Environmental > Aquatic > Deep subsurface >...
TCCGTGGGAGCTACACCCTCGCTTACTGCGTCAACCCGCGGCGTGCGCGGGCGGGTCATGCCCGATGAGAAAGGCTGGCGCGGTCCAACCGCCAGTCTACCGAAAAATATAGCATAATTCTGCTGAACCTGCGCATCACAACTGCGTGAGCGAATGCTGGCAGTGTAAGCACTCGGCTCGCCAACCGCTTCAACCCCATGCCATCTCGGCCTAGCTGCGCCTTCTGCGTGTCGAGGTCGAGGCGCGCTTCTTCGGCTGCCACTTGCCGATCATGCCGTGCACGCCGATCATCGAGCCGGCGACCAGCTCGAGGGCGAGGAAGCGGCGCTCCTCGACCCAGCCGGGGAGCTGGATGTTGAGCGCAAGATCGCGGCGGAAGCCGAACTGGTTGTAGTACTCGGGGTCGCCGACCAGGATGATGCGGCTGTGCCCCAGCATGCGGGACTGGGCCATCGAGTGCCACATCAGCGCCTTGCCGTAACCCAGGCCGCGCAACTCCGGCGCGATGGCGAGCGGACCCAGCAGGATCGCCGGCCACTTCTCGTTGATCTCGATCGGCCAGTTGCGGATCGAGGCGACCATGCGGCCCTTCTGGTCGATGGCCACGAAGCAGAGTTCGTGGATCGGCTTCACGTCCTCGCGCAGGCGATAGACCGTCTTGTGCTGGCGGTCCGGCCCGAACGCGGCCTCGTTCATCGCCTCAATGGCCTCGTCGTCGCGCACCCGCTCGCGCATCAGCTTGAGACGTCCCGGGCTCTTCTGCATGGCCGCGGTTATGGCAGCGCGCGACGCTGAGCTCAACGCCCTGTTGCGCCTCTCAAGGACGCGAGCCTGCCGAAGCGGCTCTCAATTGAATTCAAGCCGGCCTTCCACTAGCGTCCGCTGATGATCGCCGATGAAATCGGGCTTGTCCTCGCCGCCAAGGCCGACGCCCTGGTGCGCCGGTCGGCCGACGATATGGCGGCCCTGCTCCATCCCGATTTCGTCTACGTCAATGCCGGCGGAAGAAAACTCGACAAGGCCGCCTACATCGACGTCGGCTGCATCTCCGGCAAGCTGGTATTTCGCCGGCAGGAGGTGAGCGAGCTCGAGGTCCGGCAGTTCGACCATGTCGCTGTGGCGACGATGCTTCTGAACGACCAATTCTTCAGCCAGCTCGAAGGGCGCGAGGTATCCGGGACGTATCGGTCCCTTTGCGTATTCAGCAAGAAGGACGGAAGCTGGCAGTGGCTCGCCGGCCAGACGATGCGGGCGCCGTTACCCTAGTCCCAGCGCGGCCATCAGTTCGCGCCATTCGCGGGCGCTCATGCCGCTTGCCTTCTGGTCGACCTTCTCGCCCGCCAGCAGGCGCTTGACGATGGCAAGGCCGGTCTTCGACAGATGCGTGCCGCCCATGCGGTATTCCATGAAGGCGTCATGGCTGATCGGGCACCAGCGCCGGAGCGTATCGATCATGACGTCGGCATAGACGCGGATCTCGTACTGGGCATGGGCGTCGGCGCGCAGCGACAGGAAATGCATGAGGTTGTGGAGGTTCGTCTTCCAGTACCATTGGGTATAGAAGGCGAGCGAAAGGTTCATGCGCGCGAGCTCGCGCGCCAGGCCGGAACGCTCGGGATCCAGCGGCTGGCCGGCCTCACCCTCGTTCAGCATCTCCATGTAGTGCTCGTAGACCAGCTCGGCGTCCTTCCTGAGCAGCGCGAAGACGCGCTCGGCTTCCTTGCCGGCCAGCACCGCATCGCGGCCCTGGCGATTGGCCTTGCTCTGCGCGGCAAGATGCTCGGGCCTGGGAATGTAGAATTCGTTGTCGAGGATCGAATAGCGTGCCGAATACTCGTTCACGTTGGCGGTGCGGTGGCGGATCCACTGGCGCGCCACGAAGATCGGCAGCTTCACGTGATATTTGATTTCGCACATCTCGAACGGCGTCGTGTGACGGTGCCGGATGAGATAGTTGATCAGGCCGCGGTCCTCGCTGACCTTCTTGGTGCCCCGGCCGTAGCTGACGCGGGCGGCCTGCACAACAGCGGCGTCGTCGCCCATGTAGTCGACGACGCGGACGAAGCCGTGATCGAGCACTGGCAGCGCCTGGTAGAGAATTTCCTCCAGCGCCGGGGCGATCGGCCGGAGGGTCGGCTGCGCGCCGGCCCGTGCCTGGTCGATTTCAGCCTGCTGGTCGGTGGAGAGGGGCATCTTCATTCGTCCTTCGTTGGCCGCGGACTCTATGGGCGGCAGGCAGGCCCTTCCATGGGGAAATCACCGGCCCGCCCGGGATGCCTTCAAATTGCCGGGCAGAACGCCTATATAGGGTTCGTCGGGAAACCGACTATGGCGATAAACGCCGCGTGGCATAAGCGTTTCGGACCCGGGGGCGGTACCCGGCGCCTCCACCATTCCCTCCAGACCCCGATCTCGATGAGTGACGGGCGCGGAGACCATGGGGGCGAAACAGGATCGACGAGCGTGGTAAAGGCGCGGTTTTTGCCCGGTATGGTTCCGCCGTGACGGGCCATTCACAAGTGCTAACGATAACACCGTTACACTCGCTGCTGCCGCCTAAACAGCGGACGTAAGCGCGGTTCGGGGGGCACCGGGCAACAGAAGCCCCCCACTTTCATTTCACTGCAATGCCCGCTATTGGCATCGTTGACTCTCACACCACGCGGGCCGATGGTTCGCGTAGATTTTCCGACAGGCCATGAACGATCGCTTTCACTACGACGCTCTCGTCGACGATGCGCTGCGCAGCGTCGTGCGCCGCGTGCTGACGCAGGTGGCGGAAAAGGGCCTGCCCGGATCGCATCACTTCTACATCAGCTTCCGCAGCACCGATCCCGGCGTCGAGCTGCCGGAGTATCTGCGCGCCAAGTACCCGGAAGAAATGACGATCGTGCTCCAGCACCAGTACTGGGACCTCGTCATCGGCGATGAGTCGTTCGAGGTGACGGTGAGCTTCAACAAGCAGCAGGAGCATATAAAGGTGCCGTTCGCCGCGCTGTCGGCGTTCGTCGATCCGTCGGTGCGCTTCGGTCTGCAATTCGACCGCCGCGACAAGGTGGCCGCCGAGACCAGACCCGCGGCGGCGCCGACGCCGTTGCCGGCGCCCGACAAACGGCCGGCCCCCGCGGCCCCGGCCGGCACGGAGGCCAAGCCCGAAACAGGCGCTTCGGCCGAGGCCAAACCCGAGGATGCCGCCTCCAAGATCGTCAAGCTCGACACCTTCCGGAAGAAGTAGGTAGACGCCGCGGCCCGGCTGCGGCAGGGATTGCGCGCCCCGCGAGGGTCGCCAGGAGAGAGTCATGACCGATTTTCAGTTCCAGGAGATGTTCCCGAGCCACGAGGACACGACCTCCTACCGCAAGCTCAGCTCGGATTTCGTCAGCACGGCCAAGTTCAGCGGCAAGGACGTGCTGACGGTCGATCCCGAGGGCCTGACGACACTGACGGCGGCCGCCTTCCACGACATCTCCCACCTGCTGCGCCCGGGCCATCTCCAGCAACTGCGCAACATCCTCGACGACGCCGAGGCTTCGGCCAACGACAAGTACGTGGCGCTGGAGCTCCTGAAGAACGCCAATATCTCAGCCGGCGGCGTGCTGCCGATGTGCCAAGACACCGGCACGGCCATCGTCATGGGCAAGAAGGGCCAGGCGGTGTGGACCGGCGGCGGTGACGAGGCGGCCATCGCCAGGGGCGTCTACAAGACCTACACCGAGACCAACCTGCGCTATTCGCAGGTCTCGCCGCTCTCGATGTTCAAGGAAGTGCAGACCGGCACCAACCTGCCGGCGCAGATCGACATCTACGCCACCGACGGCGACGCCTACAAATTCCTGTTCATCGCCAAAGGCGGCGGCTCCGCCAACAAGACCTATCTGCACCAGCAGACGCCGGCAGTGCTGAACGAGGCCGCCCTGCTGAAGTTCCTCGACACCCAGATCCGCACGCTCGGCACCGCGGCCTGCCCGCCCTACCATCTCGCCATCGTGGTCGGCGGCACCTCCGCCGAAATGAACCTCAAGACCGTCAAGCTCGCCTCGACGCGCTACCTCGACGATCTCCCGGGCCAGGGCAACAACAAGGGCGTGGCCATCCGCGACCGCGAGATGGAGCAGAAGGTACTGGACCTCACCCGCCAAATGGGAATCGGCGCGCAGTTCGGCGGCAAGTATTTCTGCCACGACGTGCGCGTGATCCGCATCGCCCGCCACGGCGCCTCGGTGCCGATCGGCATCGGCGTCTCCTGCTCGGCCGACCGGCAGGCCGTGGGCAAGATCACCAGGGACGGCATCTTCCTCGAGCAGCTCGAGCACAATCCGGCGCACTATCTGCCGGATGTCGAACCGCAGCAGCTCTCCGGCGACGTCGTGTCGGTCGACCTCGACAAGGGCATGGCGCACACGCTGTCGGTGCTGACCAGGCACCCGGTGAAGACGCGCGTGAACCTGAGCGGCACCCTGATCGTGGCCCGCGACTCGGCGCATGCGAAGCTCAAGGAACGGCTCGATCGTGGCGAGGGCCTGCCGGACTACTTCAAGCAGTTTCCGGTCTACTACGCCGGGCCTGCCAAGACCCCGACCGGCATGGCCTCAGGCTCGTTCGGCCCGACCACCGCGGGCCGGATGGATTCCTACGTCGATCTCTTCCAGGCCAATGGCGGTTCGATGGTCATGCTGGCCAAGGGCAACCGCAGCAAGCAGGTCGTCGACGCCTGCAGGAAGCACAAGGGCTTCTATCTCGGCTCGATCGGCGGCCCGGCCGCGATCCTGGCCAAGAACTGCATCAGGAAGGTCGAGGTGCTGGAATATCCCGAACTCGGCATGGAAGCGATCTGGCGCATCCAGGTCGAGAATTTCCCGGCTTTCATCGTGACCGACGACAAGGGCAACGACTTCTTCAGCGAGCTGAAGCTCTAAGCGCACGCGCTGCGCAAACAAAAACCCCGGGAGGTCGCCCTCCCGGGGTCTTCGCTGCTGTCCCGCGACGATCCGCCAAATCCCCAGATGGTGGATCGCCGCCCCTCCAAACTCGTATCGACTAGCTGCGGCAGCCGTCTTCCTTGGCACACCACTTGTCGATCCAGACATTGCCGTGGCGTGCGTTGATGACCTGCAGCCACTCGCCGCGGCACCCCAACACGCGGAACTTCATGTCGTCGCCCTCGATCGTCGTCAGCGCGCGGCCCATCAGGCCGGGCCGGCTATAGACGGTGATCGGGCCGTCGACGCGGGCGTCGACGGCGAGCAGGTCGGCAGGCACCCAGCCGTAGGGCTGCACCGCCCCGGCATCGAGCGCGTGATAGTCGCCCGCCGTGCTGAGGGCGATGCGCGCCCAGCCGCTCTGGCTGGCCGTGACCGTCACGACCGACCGTGCAAGGTCGATCTTGGTGCCGCTGCGCCCCGCCAGCGAGCCGATGACCGTCGCCTCGGGCGTCGGCTCGGATCGGACGGGAACGATTTCGCCGCGATGGAGCATCGCGTAGGCTTGCGTTGGTGTGCACGTACCGGCCAGGCCGGTGCTGGCGTCGACCGAGCGCTCGAGGACAGCAAAGCCCGCAAGCACGGCGATCGTGCCGATCATGGCGCGAATCATCGTAGTTCCTTCCCACATTGTCGGGCGGCAGATCCCCATCTGCCGACCCCTTCACCCACTGCCCTTCTAGCAACCGCATCGAGCTGGAGTCGTGGCGGCGTTTGTAAGAGTTGTTTCGAAGCGCGTGATGACCCGCAATTGCGATTCTCAAAGATGATTCAAGAGCTTCCATGGCCTTGATAAAGCATCGCCTGAGAAGGGATCGTGGCTTTTCTGTGTGGCGCGCTACACTGCCGCCATGAACCTCGCCAAACAGCACCTCGACGTCGGCCTGTTCTCCAACAAGCGTGACGAGCAGCTCGCCTTCTGGCAGCAGGCCGTGGGCCTGCCCTACGACCACATGGGAAAGGTGGGTGGCGGCGTCCAGCAGCACCGCCATCACATGAATGGCTCGATCCTGAAGATGAACCATTCCCGCGGCCCCCTGCCCGCCGCACCGCCGTCCGGAATCATCGGCCTCGAGATCGCGCGCGACGGCCTGGAGGCGCCGCGACCGCTGGTCGATCCCGACGGCAACAAGGTCAGTCTGGTGCCGAAGGGCGCGAACGGTGTCGAGGGCATCGCGGTCCTGCTGCGGGTCAACGACCCCGCCGCGCACGACCGCTTCTGGACCGAGGCGATGCAGTTCGAGCGCGCCGGCAAGGGCCGCTACCGCTGCGGCAACTCGCTGATCGTGATCGCCGAGCAGGGCAAGGTGGAGCGCAGCCCGGAATGGCGCGGGCCGGGCTACCGCTACACGACGGTCCAGGTGTGGGACTGCCTCGCCGAGTACGCGGGTATCCTGGCACGCGGCGGCACGTCGGGCGGCGAGCCCAGGATACTGGGAGAGACAGTGCGCTTCGCCTTCGTCTGCGATCCCGACGGCAACCACATCGAGATCAGCCAGCGCGCCTCGCTGACCGGCGGGAAACTCTAAAGCCGGACGACGGAGGCTATTTCTTGCGTGCTTTGCGGGCGGCGTAGCGGGCGTCGCGGGCGGCCTTCTGCTCGGCCGGGGTCAGCACCGGCTTGACGGGCCGGCGGGCTTCGCGCTCGGCCGCCGCGGCGGCTTCGGCAGCCGCGACCGCGGCGGCGGCAGCGGCCTTCGCCGCCTCGCGCTCGGCCACGATGCGGGCCTGCTCCGCCTGCTTGGCGGCGCGTCGCTCGGCCTCGCGGGCCTCGCGGGCGGCAGCGATGGCGGCGCGCTCTGCGAGGCGGGCGGCAAACTCCGGATCGTTGGCGGGATCCTTGGCCCGGGCCTTCTCGAGCAGGGCCTGCTTGGCCTTGGCCGCCGTTTCCAACCGATCTGCGAAGTCTATCTTTCTGCCGCTCATCGTTCTTCGTTCCTATTCCGCCGCTTGCGCGGACGACTCTTTCTTGGCGCGCTTGCGGTCTTCCAGTTTCAGGTGGCGCTTGCGCAGCCGGATGGACTTGGGCGTGATCTCGACCAGCTCGTCCTCTTCAATGTAGGCGATCGCCTGTTCGAGCGACATCTTGCGCGGCGGCGTGAGCTTCACGGCCTCGTCCTTGCCGGCGGCGCGGATGTTGGTGAGCTGCTTGCCCTTGAGCACGTTCACTTCGAGATCGTTGCCGCGGCTGTGCTCGCCGATGATCATGCCCATGTACACCGGCACGCCGGGATCGATGAACATCGGGCCCCGGTCCTCGAGGTTCCACATCGCGTACATCACCGCGTTGCCCGGAGCATTGGCGATCAGCGCGCCGTTGCGGCGGCCGGCGATCGGGCCACGATAGGGGCCGTATTCGTGGAAGATGCGGTTCATCACGCCGGTGCCGCGTGTGTCGGTCAGGAACTCGCCATGATAGCCGATCAGGCCGCGCGACGGGGCATAGAACACCAGGCGGGTCTTACCGGCGCCCGAGGGCCGCATGTCCTGCAGCTCGCCCTTGCGCATGGAAATCTGCTCGACCACGGCGCCGGTATAGGCGTCGTCGACGTCGATCACGACTTCCTCGATCGGCTCGAGGCGCTGGCCGGTTTTCGGGTCGGTCTGGAACAACACGCGCGGGCGGCCGACGGCGAGCTCGAAGCCCTCGCGGCGCATGGTCTCGATCAGCACGCCGAGCTGCAATTCGCCGCGGCCGGCAACCTCGTAGGAATCGGCGTTCTCGGTGTCGGAGACGCGGATGGCGACGTTGCCTTCGCCCTCGCGCATCAGGCGCGCCCGGATCATGCGGGTCGTGACCTTGTCACCTTCGGTACCGGCCAGCGGTGAGTCGTTGACCGAGAAAGTCATGGCGAGCGTCGGCGGATCGACCGGCTGCGAGGCGATCGGCTCGCTGATCGTGAGGTCGCCGATGGTGTCGGCCACGGTGGCGATCTTGAGGCCGGCGACGGCGACGATGTCTCCCGCTTCGGCGATGTCGAGCGACATGCGCTCGAGGCCGCGGAAGGCCAGAACACGGGTGATGCGCGTCTGCTCGAGCTCCGTGCCGTCGCGCGACAGTGCCTTGATTATGGTGTTGGGTTTGACCGAGCCCGACAGGATGCGGCCGGTCAGGATGCGGCCGAGGAAATTGTCGGCCTCGAGCGTCGTCACCAGCATGCGGAAGGCGGGATTGGGGTCGATCTTGGGCGCCGGCACGTGCTTCACGACCAGGTCGAACAGCGGCTCCATATCCTTGTGCTCGGCCTCGAGCGAGGTCGCGGCCCAGCCCTGACGCGCCGAGGCGAAGAGGGTCGGGAAGTCGAGCTGCTCGTCGCTGGCTTCCAGCGCCGAGAACAGGTCGAACACCTCGTCGTGGACTTCGTGGGCGCGAGCGTCGGAGCGGTCGACCTTGTTGATCAGGACGATCGGCTTCAGGCCGAGGCGCAGCGCCTTGCCCAGCACGAACTTGGTCTGGGGCAGCGGCCCTTCGGCCGCATCGACCAGCAGCACCACGCCATCGACCATCGACAGGATACGCTCGACCTCGCCGCCGAAGTCGGCATGGCCCGGCGTATCGACGATGTTGATGCGCGTGCCTTTCCAGACGACCGAAGTCGCCTTGGCAAGAATGGTGATCCCGCGCTCGCGCTCGAGGTCGTTGGAGTCCATGGCGCGCTCGGCGACCTGCTGGTTGTCGCGGAAGGTGCCGCTCTGCTTCAGCAGGCAATCGACCAGTGTGGTCTTGCCATGGTCGACGTGCGCGATGATCGCGACGTTGCGGATATCCATAATACTACTTTGTCCGGAGGGGATTGTTGGGCGCGCTTATACGCACGCTCTGTGACGGCGGCAAGGCGGGTTGAGGGCGCGTCTTGCCGCTGCCACAGTCCCGGCATGCGCAAACGCTCGGTCACCATCGACGGCCACCGGACCAGCATCTCGCTGGAAGATGCCTTCTGGGCCGAACTTTCCGAGATTTCCCGGGCGCGTGGCCAGTCGCTCAATGCCCTGGTGGCCGAGATCGACCGCACCCGAAACGCCGGAGCGGGCTCGCCCAACCTGTCGAGCGCCCTCCGTCTTCACGTGCTGGACGAGCTGCGCAGGCGCCCCCGCCAAAACTAATATCAGTCGAGATTGAAGCCCTTGGCGCGCACGAATGCGCCGAAATCGGCCCGCTCCTGCACCGAATATTGCCGGGCCTTGTCCTCCGACCAGCCGTAGGCCGGATCCTCGCCGAACCTGTCGACGAAGCGCTGGGTCTTGTAGGGCTGCGTCTCGTTGCGCCGGCGGTCGTAGGCCGCGACCTTTTCTCTGAGCCCGGTCTCGTCGTAGCGGTCCCGGTGAATCGACACGTCGAGGCCGAGCCGTGGGCTCATCACGCCTTCGAAGGACGGCCAGCCGATCCCCAGCCCGGCGACCGGGAAAACATGGTCGGGCAAGCCCAGGATCTCCGAGGCTTCGGCGGCATGGTTGCGGATCTGGCTGATCGGGCAGGTACCGAGCCCGACCCGGTCGGCGGCGGCGACGAAGGTCGCGAGCACGATGCCGGCGTCGACCGCGGCATTGAAGAACGGGTCGAGATGGTCGTTCACGAAGGGCCGGCCGCGCCAGTCGAACAGTAGCCGGTGACGACGATTGTTGCCGCAGAAGACCAAGAGCGCCGGCCCGGCCTTGGCCCAGGGATTCTCCGGGATCAGCGCCTCGAGCTTCTCGCGCTGGCCCTTGTCGGTGACGATGACGATGTCGGCCTGCTGCAGGTCGCTCTTGGAGGGCGCCGACAGCGCCACGGCGCAGAGCGTCTCGAGCAGCGCCGAGTCGATCGGCTTGTCGGCGTAGCGCCGCACGACGCGGCGGTTGGCCATGTCGGCCAGGACGTCGACGCCCTTCGGCGCCTCCTTGAGCGCAGGCGCGGTACCGAACCGTGCCTTGAGTGTCGTCAGCAATCGATCGAGCAAGGTGTCTCCTCAGCGGCCGAACAGGCCGGGTATGTTGGGAATGGGGATGTTCGGGATCGGCGAGCGCGGCTGGGTCGAGGGCGACGACTGCCCCGGCAGGATCTGCTGCACGCCCGGCAAGGTGTTGATCATGCCCGGCGGATCCTTGGCCGTGCCGCGCACGACGTTGATCGACGGCGACGACAGCGATCCCCGGGCGGTGGTGATCAGGTAGGGCGCCGACGGATCCTCGGCGATGGTGAAGTTGATCGTCGTGTCGGTCGTCGAGCTGCCGAGGTTGGTGCGGGTTGCGATGTTGGCGGTCGCCCGGTTGCCCTGGACGATCAGGCCCTTGTCGGAGATCACGCCGCCCGCAATATCGACGCGGCCGGAAATCGGGCTGTCGTGATTGACGAAACGGTTCAGAACCAGGGCGATGGCGTTCAGGATATTGCCGACGCCGACGCCGCCCTTCTGGCCGACGGCGCCCAGGACGTTGCCGAGGGTCTGGTCGATCACCCCGCCGGCGGCGCCCGCCGCCGCCCCGCCCAGCACCTGCAGCGCCTTGTCGGCCCCGGCGAAGACGTGACCGCTCAGCTGCGCGCCGCCCGCCATCGAGCTCCTGACCTGACCCGACGTGGTGCCGGCACCCCGTGCCGTGATGCCGTTGGCGTTCAGCTTGCCGTCGATCGTCACCTTCACGCCGCCGCCGAACTGGTTGGTGCCCGAGGTGCTGCGCAGCATCTCGCCGAGATAGATGCCGTTGGCGTCGCCCTTGAAGTCGAAGGAAAGCGCCGGCTGGCTGCCGTTGACCACACCCGACAACGCCAGCGACCCGCCATACAGCGCCCCCTTGAAGTGCGAGACGGTGAGCACGCCATCCTTGAGCGTGGCGGCGAGGTCGGCATTGCCGATGCGCAGCGGCGCGCTGATCAGGGTTCCGGCCACCAGCTTGAACGAGCCGTCGACGCTGCGCAGCGCCGCCGTGTCGATGGGCTGGGCGCCGCCGGCAGGCTGCCCGCGCGCCGGCACGCGGGCGGCCGCGCCGCTGCCGCCGATCTTGTCGAGATCGAGCACATTGGCCCGCAGGTCGGCAGTGATATTGGGCTTGCCCGTGAGCTTGACCTCGACCGCGCCCTCGAGCGCCTGGCCGTTCAGCACGGCACTGCCCTTGTAGGCCGCCGACTGCGGCGCACCCCGGGAAATGCCCGGCAACGACAGCACGCCGCTGGCCCGGACGCTGTGTCCCATGCCGTTGACCGCGACCTCGCGCAACGTGAGCTGCTCGAGGCTACCCGCCACGCCGCCGCTCGCGCTCACGGCGCCGAGCCCGGCCGGTGCCGTGGCGCCGGCGAATTTCAGCACCCGGGTCATGTCCGGCGCCTCGAAATTGAAGGCGACGTCGGGACGTGGCTGGGCGGTGTTGTAGCCCGCCACCGTACCGCGCACCGCCAGCCGGGCGCCCAGCAGGTTCGAGACCTTGATGTCGTTCAGGCGCAGCATGCTGCCCCGGAGGGCGACATCGACGTCGATGCCGCCGATCGCCTCTTTTTTATAGATCAGCCGGGCGACCCTGGCTTTCAGCCCGATCGACGGACCGGCCACGGCCGGCTGGGCGGCTGATGTCGCCGGAGCGGTGCCGGCGGCCGCCGCCGGCTTCTGCCCGGTCACCGATGGCGCGATGTAGGAATCGAGATCGAGCGTGTCGATCGCCACGTTGGTCACGATCGACAACGGCACACCGAAGGTCACGGCAATGCCGCCGCTGCCCTTGAGGTCGTCGAGCTCGAACGAGGCGTCGCTCACCGCCACGTTGCCACCGGTCGAGGACATCCTGCCCTTCATGCTGAGGCGCTGGAGCTTGGCTGCAGGAATGGCCGAGACGTCGACGTCGAGCCACGCCAGGGTCTCGCGCAGTTTGGGGCCCTGCAGGCTGAAATCGCCCGACACGGCCGGCCGGGAGGGATCGCCCGTCATGGTCGAGCGCGCCTGGAGCGTCATGTCTCCCGGCAGGGTCGCCGTGAGCTTGGGAACAGCGACCGCGCCGCCGCGTGCCTCCAGTTCGACCGCCACGTTGCGGATCGGCTTCTTGTTGTAGATCACCTCGCCGACATCGAGCGCCAGCTTGGCGGTCAGGGCGGCGGGAAAGCCGCTGCCGGCTGTCGCGGGTGCGGCCGGCGTTGCCCGGGCTGCTGGCGCACCGGCGGCCGGCGCCGCCGTTGGTGCGGGCGCCGCGGGGCGGGCGAGCGTGGCCAACCACCGGTCGAGATCGAGTCGCGGCACGACGAGCTTGCCGTCGAGCGCCAGCGCGGGCTTCAAGGTCACCGACAGCGAGCCCGAACCGCTGTCCTGGCCCAGCGCCATCTTGAAGTCCTTGGCCGCCATCGCCGTCTGCGACACGTCGATGGCGCCGTCGAAATTGAACTTGCCGGCGAGCAGCGGCGGCAGGGCGGGCTCCGGTTGGCCGCTCAGCCGCACCAGCGTGCCGAGAAACGCCGTCAGCTGCTCGGCCGAGACCGATGCCATGCCGGCCAGCCGGGCGTTCGGTCCGAATTCGCTCACTGTGCCCTTGAAGGCGAGCTTGCCGCCGCCGGCCTGGAGGGAGACATCGGCGTTGTGTCCCGCCGCGCCCTTGGCGCCCACGGCGAGGTCGAGCCTGAGCGGCGCGCCATTCACGGTCGCGCCACCTGCCAAAGAGTACGGCCCGTCGAGTGACCCGACCGACGCCGAGAAGCCGGCCTTCTCGGCCACCAGGGAGATCCCGGCCTTGGAGTCGCTGAAGATCAGGGTGCCATTCTCGATCGTGAGGCGGCCGAGCGACAACGGCCGGGCCGAACCTGGCTTGGCCGCCGCGGGCTTGGCCTCGGCCACCGACGGCGTGAACTCCCAATTCGGCTTGCCCTCGGCATTGATCTCGAGAACGATCTTGGGCTCGATCAGGGTCACCTCGCTCATTTCGATCCCCCCGGCCAGCAGGGCGAGCAGCGAGGGCTTCACGGTGACCGATTTCACTTCCACCATGTTCGGATTCTTGGAACCGGGGACGTTGAAGAACTTGACGCCGGTGATCGTGACGGTCGGCACCGGCAGCAGCGAGAGGCTGACCGGGCCGTCGAGCACGAGGTTGCGGCCCGTGGCTTTCTTCACCTCGGCGGCGATCACGGGTTTGTAGGAATTGGCGTCGATGAACAGAGGCGCCGCGAGCAACGCCACGATCAGCAGGCCGACAATGCCACCGCCGCCGACCAAAACCTTCTTGCGCATGGATGAGGTCATGGAACGCTCCTGTCGCCCGGCTCGACGAAACACTAGCGCATCGCCCGACAACGCGGCATAGAGAAAAAATGGCCGAGATCGTCAACCTGAGACGCGCGCGCAAGGACAAGGCGCGGCGCGACCGCGAGAGCGAGGCGGACGCCAACCGCCGGCGCTTCGGCCGCACCAAGGCTGAGAAGGCCGCCGACAAGGACGCAAAGGCACGCGCTCGCCGATCGCTGGACGGCAGCCGACTCGACCCCGGCGAATCCTGACGGCGCGCCCTGTCGCGCGCCTAGCGCGGCGGACGGTTCAACGCCAGCCGTTCGAAGAAGGCGCGCGTGGCCTGGTCTGCGCCGGGCCCGGCCACGGCGCGCACGTTGGTGAGTTCGATGCGCCGGCCGCTCTGGGCATCGATCAGGACCGGCTCGAGCGGACGGCCATCGCCGCGATCGACGAGATCCATCGGCTTGCCGGAGCGCGCCGCCGCGCCGTAGCGATCGCCCCATTGCTTGAGGCCGACGATGACGATGAACAGCGCCGCGCCCTTGTCGGTCAGGCGGTATTCGTGGCGCAGCGGACGCTGGCGATAGGCGGTCTTGCGAAAGACGCCGGCCTCCACCAGTTTCTTCAGCCGCGCCGTCAATACGTTGCGCGCGATGCCGAGGTTTTCCTGGAATTCGTCGAAGCGCCGCACGCCGTAGAAGGCGTCACGCACGATGAGCAGCGTCCACGGCTCGCCAACGACTTCGAGAGCCGAAGCGATCGAACAATTCATCTGCTCGTAGGACGTGCGTCGCATGGCTGCAAAGTATAGGGCGCGCGCGGGCGGGCGCAATCTTGCCGGGCTTCAGGCACGGCCCTAAGGTCCATGCGGTTTTCGGGAAACTCGACGGAGCAAATGGCCGACGGTACCGTTCAGCTCTGCTCCGACGAAGAGCTCGGCTACAGGCGCTGCCAGACAAAATTCGCAAGCGGCAAAGGGTTGGCACTCGACGAGACTTATCGTCTGGCGCACCTGCCGCTCGTGGCGCCGCAGCATCCCGGCGTCATTCCCTCGCGCGAGGGAACCCACTATGCGATGGGCCGGCATCCGCGCGTCTACTCGCTGGTGCTTCCCGTCCCGGACGATGTGCTGCAGAGGTCGATCGCGTACCGCGAACTGGACGCCGAACTCCGCGCGGCGCCCTTCGCCGGCAAGATTGCGTGGGACTTGCTGGCCCGGCGCCGGGCGAAGCTGCACGCCACCATCTGCGGATCTCTCGCAACGGGCGGGGACGCGCTCCGCGTCGATGCCCGGCAACGGCAGGCGCTGACCGACCTCGGCGCCTTCACCGTCGAGCTGCGCGGCCCGTTTTCCGGCAACGTCAACCTCGGTCGGCTCTATCTTCGGCTCTATCCGGAAAAACGGCAGGGCGAAAACGCCCTGCAAAATATTCAGCATGCGCTGGGTCGCCGCGGGACCGACCTCCACGTCGTGGGACTCTGGAACCTGACGGATGATCTCGATCCGTCGGAGGCGGCGGTATTGAACGGCATCATCGAACGATGGTGGGACCGTCCGCTCCTGACATTCCAGGCCGACCGTCTCTGGCTTCTCGCTGCGTCGGACGATCTCGTTCTCGACTCCGACGTCACGGAGATCATTTCGCTGGCGGCGCCAGCCTGAGAACGGCGTAGCCCACCAACGCCGACAGCAGCGAGCCCATCAGGACGCCGAGCCGGACCTGCGATTGGTGCACGGCATCGCCGAAGGCGAGCGTGCCGATGAACAGGCTCATGGTGAAGCCGATGCCGCCCAGGATCGCCACGCCATAGAGACGGCGCCAGGTAGCGCCCGCCGGCATGGCGGCGAATCCGAGCGCGATGAGAAGGCCGGCGCCCAGCATGATGCCCACCTGCTTGCCGATGAACAGGCCGGCCACGATGCCGAGCGGCACGCGCTCGACCAGGCTCGATAGCGACAGATCGCCAAGCGACAGGCCGGCGTTGGCGAAGCCGAACACCGGCATGATGAACCATGCCGACCACGGCTTCAGCACGTGCTCGAGCTGGATGGCTGGCCGCGCTGCGTCGGCCTCGCCGGCCGACTTCAACGGAATGAACATGGCGAGCACGACGCCCGACAGCGTGGCGTGGACGCCCGACTTCAGCACCGATACCCACAGCACCACGCCGATCAGCATGTAGGGGCCGAAGCGTCGCACGCCCGCCCGGTTGAGGATTGCCAGCGCGACGATGCAGGCGCCCGCCAGCGCCATCGCCTCGAACGACAGGTGACCGGTATAGAAGACGGCGATGATCAGGATGGCGCCGAGATCGTCCACGATCGCCAGTGTGGTCAGGAAGATTTTCAGGGCGAGCGGCACACGGTTTCCCAGCACGGCAAGGACGCCGAGCGAGAAGGCGATATCGGTGGCCGCGGGGATCGCCCAGCCATGCAGGGCCGCCGGGTTGCCCCAGTTGAGGGCTGCGTAGACCAGGCCGGGCACGACCATGCCGCCCAGCGCGCCGGCGATGGGCAGCGCCACCTGCGAGGGCTGCGACAGCTCGCCCTCGACGACCTCGCGCTTGATCTCGAGGCCGACCAGCAGAAAGAACACCGCCATCAGCCCGTCGTTGATCCACAGCAGCAGCGGCTTGGAGAGGCCGATCGGGCCGTAGGCGATCGTGAGCTTGTCCGCGAGCAGCCCGTGGATCGCCGGCGCGAGGGCCGAGTTGGCGAGCACCAGCGCCAGGACCGCCGCGGCCAGCAGCGGCAGTGCCGACGCCGCCTCGCTGTCGATGAAGGCTTTCAGCCTGTTCACGCGTGCATCACCCTTGCCGGACAGCAAAACGCCCGGGTCTTTCGACCCGGGCGTCTCGATGGAAAATCAGATCCCGGCTATTCGCGTTCCTGGCCGAGGAAGGTCATGAGGAACTGGAACAGGTTCACGAAGTCGAGATAGAGGCTGAGAGCGCCGAAGATGGCGATCTTCTCGGCCATCTCGGTGCCCCAGGCGTCAGCATACTGCTCCTTGATCTTCTGGGTGTCGTAGGCGATCAGGCCCGAGAAGATCAGGACGCCGGCGGCGGAGATGATGAAGCTCATCGTGCCCGACGGCCAGATCATGTTGACGAGGCCGGCCAGGATCAGGCCGACCACGCCCATGAACAGGAACTTGCCCATCGCCGTCAGGTCGCGCTTGGTCGTGTAGCCATAGAGGCTGAGCGCGCCGAAAGCGGCCGCCGTCACGAAGAAGGTGCGGGCGACCGAGGCGCCGGTGTAGCGGAACAGCACCAGCGACAGGCTGACGCCCATCAGTGCCGTGACCGCCCAGTAGACCGCCTGGATCGCGCCCACGCTCATTTGAGCGGCACGGAACGACACGAGCAGCAACAGGCCGAGCGGGGCGAAGATCGCGATCCAGCCCAGCATGTTGAGGCCGACGACGCGGCCCGCCTGGACCTGGAAGAACAGACCCGCGAGTTCGGCCGAGCTGAACAGACCGAAAGCCACGATGCCCGACAGCGCGAGCCCCGAGGCCATGTAGTTGTAGACGCGCACCATATGGGCGCGCAGACCGACATCGAACGACGCCTGGTCGGCAATCGCGCCGGCGCGATTGAAGGTGTCGAAGTTCGGATTTGCCATTTTGGTTCAAGCCTCCAAGAGGGCCTCATTGCCGAGCCCCTTCGCCGATCAATTTGGGCACTCGGACCGCATGAATCAATAGAGATAAAGCCTTGAATTGTTGCGTTTTACTTTCAGAACTCGGGGAATTTCCCTTCATTCGTTGCGAAGCAAGGCGAGGGGACGCTGCCGGAGCGCCGCCAAAGTGCCCGCCAGGCCGAAGGCCAGGGTGAGCGCCATGGCGCCCAGGGCGACGGCCACGGCGACAGCCGGCAGGAACGTCCAGTCGAGCCCCATCAGACGGCTGACCACCAGCCAGGCACCCAGCGTCCCGACGCCCAGTGCCGCCAGCGCCGTGGCGAGGCCGAGGAAGGCGAATTCCCAGGCGAAGATCCCGGCAATGCGCGCCCGGGTCGCCCCCAGGACTTTCATCACCACGGCTTCGTGCACCCGCCGCCGTTGGGTGGCGAGCATGGCACCGGCCAGCACCAGGACGCCGGCCAGGATGCTGAGGAAGCCGATGACGCGGGTCGCCAGCCCGATGTTGCCGAGCACCCCGGTCGCCGTCTCGATGGCATCGCGAATCCGCACCACGGTGACGTTGGGGAACTGGTCGGTGACGACCTTGAAGATCGCCTCCTCGGCGTCGGGCGTGGCCTTCACCGTGGCCAGGAAGGTGTGGGGCGCGCGGTCGAGCGTGCCCGGCGAGTAGACGAAGACGAAGTTGATGGCAAGTGTCGTCCACTCGATGCGGCGCAGGGAGGCGATTCTGGCCTCGATGTCGCGGCCCAGCACGTTCACCGTGATGGTGTCCCCGAGGCCGAGGCCGAAGGCCTTGGCCAATCCCTCGTCGAACGAGATGAGCTGCGGACCGCGATAGTCCGACGGCCACCATTCGCCGGCGACGATGCGCGAGCCCTCGGGCGGCGTCGCCGAATAGGTGACGCCACGGTCGCCCTCCACCGCCCAGCGCGCCTCCGACGGCACGACCACCTCGTTCACCGGCTTGCCGCCGATCTTGACGATGCGCCCGCGCAGCGACGGCACCTTGTCGAGCGGGCCCGCCCCCGGCACTGCGGCGATCGCCTTCGCGAAGGCCGGCATCTGTGTCGACTGGATGTCGACGAAGAAGAAGGCAGGCGCATCGCTCGGGATGCGCCGCGTAAGCTGTTCTCGCAGGTTGCCCTCGATCAGCGCCGTCGCCACCAGCACGGTGAGGCCGAGCCCCAGCGACAGCATGACGATGGGCGTCGGCGCCCCGGGACGATGGAGATTGGCCAGCGCCAGGCGAAGCCCGGCCAACTTCGGCTTGCCGGCACGCGCCGCCGCCGCCATGACCAGCCGCGCCAGCAGCGGAAAGGCGATGAAAGCGCCGACCGCGCCCAGCACGAACCACGCCGCGATGCGGCGGCTGTCCGACGTAAATATGGTGAAGGCCGCCAGAGCCATCGCCACGGCGCCGATCGCCAGGGCGTCGCGCCAGGCGAGCCGTCCCTGCCCGACCACCGCGCCGCGCATTAGGGTGGCGGCGGAGACCCGGCGGGCGCGCATCAGCGGCACCAGGGCGAACAGGAGCGAGACGAGAAGCCCGAAGGCCGCAGCGGTGGCGAGCGGTCCGGCATAGAGCGAGATCCGGGCCCGTACCGGCAACAGATCGGCAATCAGCGCCTCGGCCACGAAGGGCAGCGCCGCACCCACGGCGACGCCGATCGCGACACCCAGCAGCGCGAGCGCGGCGAGCTGGAGGAAATAGGTGGCGAAGACCAGCCGCTCCGGCGCGCCCAGGCATTTCAGGGTGGCGATGGTATGCAGGCGACCGGCCAGAAAGCTCGAGATCGCGTTGCCGACACCGACTCCGCCCACCAGCAGCGACGCGAGGCCGACCAAGCCGATGAACTGGGTCAACCGGTCGAGCCAGCTGCGAATGCCGCCGCCGGCATCGGCGAGGCCCCGAAGCCGCCAGCCGGCGCCGGGATAGCGACTCTTGAGCGCCTCGAGGGTCGCGATTTCGGAGGCGCCCGGAGCCAGCCGCAGGCGATACTCCCAGTTGAGCAGGCTGCCCGGTTGCACCAGGCCCGATTCCATAACGGCCTCGAAGGACGTCATCAGCCGCGGGCCGAGGCTCGCGAAGGCATTCAGTCCGCGGTCCGGTTCGCGCGCGATCAGGCCACGCACCTCGAAGGTCACCTCGCCCACCCGCAGCCGGTCGCCCAGCGCCAGGTTCATGCGGCGAAGGGCGGCCTCCTCGACCACCGCACCCCAGACGCCGTCGCGCCGAGCCAGCGCCTCGGCCAGCGATCCGCCGTCCTTCAGCTCGAGCGCGCCATAGAGCGGATAGGCCTGCTCCACCGCCTTGAGCTGGACCAGAGTCGTCCGGCCCTCCGGCTTCACCGGGCGCGCCATGGCGCGGCTGTCGATCCAGCGCACGAGCTGGCCGCGCTCGCGCAGGAAGGCCATCTGCTCGGCCGTTACCTCGCGATAGAGCAGCGAGACCGCGATGTCGCCGCCCAGGATCTCGCGCGCATCGGCGCGCAGGCCTTCCTCGATGGCGCGGCTGAAGGAGAGGATGGCGGCGATCGCGGTGACGCCCAGCGCCAGACAGGCGATGAAGAGCCGGAAACCGCCCAGGCCGCTGCGCATCTCGCGCCGGGCGAGCCGCAATGCCAGATTCATCGGGCGGCTTTCATTGCGCGGCCAGCGCGACGGGCGTCCGCTCGTCGCCTACGACCAGACCATCGGCGATGCGCAGGATACGGTCGCAGCGTTCGGCCAGTGCCAGATCATGAGTGATCAGGATCAGCGTCGCGGCGTCGGCGCGCGCCAGTTCGAACAGCAGATCCATGACCTGCTTGCCGGTGGCACCATCGAGATTGCCGGTCGGCTCGTCGGCCAGCAGGAGCTTGGGCCGACCGACGAAGGCCCGCGCCACGGCGACCCTCTGCTGCTCGCCGCCCGACAGCTGGGCCGGATAGTGGCCGATGCGGTGGCCGAGGCCGACTCGCCGCAAGGCTGCTTCGGCGAGGTCGAAGGCATCGCCGCGGCCGGCGAACTCGAGCGGCAGCGCCACGTTTTCGTGCGCGGTCATGGTGGGAATGAGATGGAAGCCCTGGAACACGATGCCGATGTGATCGCGCCGGAGCCGGGCGCGGGCATCGTCGTCGAGCGGTCCGAGATCGCGGCCCGCGACCTCGACGCGGCCCGACGAGGCGCGCTCCAATCCGCCCGCCACCATCATCAGGCTCGACTTGCCGGCACCGGACGGCCCGACAACCGCCGCAATCTCGCCCGTTGCTATGTCGAGCGTAACGCCGCGCAGGATATTGACCGTGCCGGCATCGCTTGCCATGTCGAGATGGACGTCGGTGAGACGGACGATGGCTGAGGCTGTCAAGAAAGCTCCGGGTAAGAGGCAATGACTGTCGCGATGGGGACCTTCGGCACTGGATATGGTGGTTTTACGGCGACGGTCAATTCACGGATCGCGGCGTTCCTGGCGCTGTTCCTGTACCTGCTGGCCGCCCCGGGCTTGCAGGCACAAACCGCACCAATCAAGCTCGCCGTGCTGGGCGACAGCCTGGCCGCAGGCTACGGGGTGAAGCCCGACCAGGCCATCCCGGCCAGGCTCGAAGCGGCGCTGAAGGCGGCCGGTCGCAATGTTACCGTCATCAATCACGGCGTCTCCGGCGACACGACGGCGGGCGGCGTCGAGCGCATCGACTGGATGCTGGCCGACAAGCCCGACGTCGTGCTGGTGGAGCTGGGCGCCAACGACGCGCTGCGCGCCACCGATCCCGCCGCCACCGAGCGCAATCTCGACACCATCATCACCCGGCTCAAGGCGGCCGGCGTCACGGTGTGGCTGGCCGGCATGCTGGCGCCGCGCAACTACGGGCCGGAGTACGCCGCCCAGTTCGATGGCCTGTACAAGAGACTGGCCGACAAGCACGGCGTGCCGCTCTACCCTTTCTTCCTCGACGGCGTGGCACAGGATCCGTCTCTCAACCAGGCCGACGGCATCCATCCCAATCCCAAGGGCGCCGACATCGTGGCCCTGCGCCTCATGCCGTTCGTGACCAGGAACCTCGACGACTATGCCGCGTCTGTTCGTCGCCCTGCCCGTCCCTGAGGAGATCGCCGACGAGCTCGCCGCGCTGCAGTCGGGCGTGCCCGACGCGCGCTGGCAGCCGGTCGAGAACCTCCACGTGACGCTTTGCTTCTGCGACGAGGTGGAGGGCGCGGTGATGCGCGATCTCGAGGAGGAGCTGGGCGACATTTCCGGCCCCCGCTTTGCACTCGCACTGGCGGGCGTCGAGCAGTTCAGCACTGGCAAGCAGCCGCGCGCCCTGGTGGCGCTGGTCGAGAAGACCCAGCCGCTCGACTGGCTGCAGCAGAAGGTGGCGACCGTGGCGCGCAACTGTGGTATCGAGATCGAGCGGCGCAGATTCCGCCCGCACGTCACCCTGGCGCGCTTCCCCGCCGGCGCCGAGACCGGCCACCACATCGCCCAGTTCATGGCCAGCCACTCGACCTTCAGATCGACTTCCTGGGTAGCCGAGCACTTCTCTCTCTATTCAAGCCGGCGCGGCCGCAGCGGCTCGATCTACGCCGAGGAGGCGACCTACCATTTGACGTTCTGACTGCAGCTGCAAGGTCGTTGAACCCGCGGCTATCACCTCTGGCATATCGGCCTTGCGGGGGAGGATCCGATGGTCAGGTTGCCGATTTCACTCGTTGTCGCGGGTGCCGCCACGTCCGCTGCCCTCCAGCCGCTCGATCTCGACGCGGCGGCCGGCCCGCCCCCCTGCCCCTGAGGTCAATGCCGCTTGAAGTACTGAACGGCGCGCTCGTGCTTCTCGGCCGCGGCGCGCGTCCTGAAAGTCCCGAGGTTCCGGCGCTTGCCGGTCTTGGGATTCTTCTTGCGCGAATAGAGCCGGTACCCACCTGAAGGAAGCTTGCGGATCAATGGAGGCTCCTGTCCGTCTCCTACACGAACGTCAGCAACCGGCGCGGATTGTACACCAGGATGGCGTCGATCTCGTCCTCGCTGTAGCCGCGCATCTTCATCATCGGCACGACATTGCGGAAGATGTGGCCGTAGCCGTGGCCGCCGAAGCTCGCCAGCCGCGTGCGGTAGCAGATGTCGTGGCTGATGACGATGCGCTCGAGATGGCCGCGGGAGATGAGCGCGCGGATCAGCTTCAAGCGCGTGGCGTCGTTCGGCATGTCGATGTCCGAAAGACCGTAGTAGCTCGCCTCCTGGCCAAACAGGTCGAACTCGATGGTGACGCCCGAATCGGCCAGCCGCAGCAGCCGTTCCTCGTCGAAGATGGTGCGGTCGATGTGGCTGATGACGATGCGGTCGGTCGGATGTCCCGCCGCCTTGATGAAGTCGGCGACCTGCTGCGGCTGGTCGGGATCACGGCCAGGATGGACGTTGATGGCGGCGCCGGTCTCGGCCGCGGCCGAGAGCGCTGCCTGCATCACGCGCTTCTCGAGATCTGTCCACGGCGACTGGCAGCCGATCTCGCCGATCATGCCGGCACGCACGTCGGTGCCCCAGGCGCCATCCTGGATCTGGCCGATCATTTCGGCCGCGAAATCGTCGACCGTGCGGCCGTGGTTCCTGGGGTCCTGGTAGTCGTTGACGTAGTAACCGCAGCCCATGATCAGGTGCACGCCGGTGCCGGCGGCGATGCGCTGCAGGCCCTTCGGGTCGGGCGAGAGGCCGCCGCAGGTGAGCTCGACGATGGAGTCGCCGCCGTCGTGCTTCATCATCCGGACCTCGCGGGTGGCGATGTCCTCGAGGTCGAGCATGTACTTGCGGCCGGCCCGCTTGATGCCGTGGCCGTGGTTGATCTGCCAGACGTTCTCGAGCGTGATCTCGGGCCCGAGATCGTTGTCGCTGCGCGTCTCGGGCGGACGGATGTCGCAGAGCACATGCTCGTGCATCAGCGTTCGGCCGAGCTTCTCCGGTTCGATCGGCCCGAGGACGGTCTGGATCCTTCCCCGCAGGTCGTCGCGCGTCATTGCGGCTCCAGCTTGGCGGTATCGATGACTTTCTTCCATTTGGCGTTCTCGGCCACCATGTGCCTGGTAAGCGCCGCGGCGTCGCCGGGCAGCTCCGAGGCGCCGGCATCGCGGATCTTCTTGATCACCGCTTCGGACTTCACGCCCTTCACGATCTCGGCGCTGAGCCTGTTCACGATCTCCGGCGGCGTGCCCGCAGGCGCCGCGACGTACCACCAGGGCGCCGCATCGAAGCCCGCATAGCCCTGCTCGGCAATGGTCGGCACGTTCGGCGCGGCGAACCAGCGCTTGGCCGAGCTCACGCCCAGCGCCCGCAGCGCGCCCGACTGGATGTGCTGCAGGTAGGGCGGCAGATTGTCCATGGTGTCGAGGATGTGGCCGGCCAGCAGGTCCTTCATGACCAGCGAGCTGCCGCGATAGACGACATGCTCCAGCTTGATGCCCGCCAGGCTGGACAGATACTCCATCGCCAGATGCCCGGTGCCGCCGACGGCCGGCGAGCCGTAGCTCACCTTGTTGGGGCCCTGCGCCTTGCAGTAGTCGACGAACTCCTTGAGCGTCTTGGCGGGAAAGCTGGGATGTACCACCAGCACGTTCGCCACTTCGCCGACCAGCGCCACGGGGGCGAAGCTCTTCACGCTGTCGTAGGGCATGGTCTTGTAGAGGTACTGGTTGGTGACGGCAGTGCCGGTCGTGCCCAGGAGCAAGGTCATGCCGTCGGGGGCTGCCTTGGCCACGAGATCGGCGCCGACGTTGCCGCCGGCTCCGGTCTTGTTGTCGACCACGAAAGTGCTGCCGAGCGATTCGGTCAGGATCTGCGCCACGACGCGGCCCAGCAGGTCGGTAGTGCCGCCGGCCGCAAAGGGCACGACGATGCGCACGGTCTTGCCGCCCGGGTAGGCGGCCTGGGCCCAGCCGTTCCGCGCGAGCATCGGGGCGGCGAGAGCGCCGGCGACGACGACGCGTCGGCTGATCATCTTGGTCATGGTATTCCTCCTCGAATTCGGGCGACTATATCGGGCAACGACGAGGACTCAATCGTGACCGCACCGCTGACCGGCTATGCCGACAAGATCTCCGTTCGTGTCGGAGAGAAGATCACCTTCAAGGTCTCGAGTGCGGGACCGAACCCTTACAACGCTACGCTTGTGAAGATCGTCCGCGGCGATCCCAACCCCGATGGACCGCCGCCGAAGCTGGAAGACCTGTCCGAAATTTTCGACGGCCGTTTCGCCTCGCGCGTGCAGAACGCCTGGCCCGGCTCCTATGGGCTGGTCGAAGGAGCTGCCGCCCTGGCGCTGCCGGCCGGCCTCATGGTCGAGGCGTCGATCTGGCCGACCCTGCCGGACGACGGGCCGCAGACGGTGCTGTCGCGCCGCGACGCCGGGAGCGGAGCCGGCTTCGCGCTGGTGCTGACCCCGGACGGCATGGCGCTGGAGGTGGGCGACAGCCGGATCGTCGTCGGCAAGCGCCTGCGGGAGCGGGTCTGGTATCGCGTGTGGGCGAGTGCCGATCCGCGCACCGGCACGCTTCGCGTCGGCCAGCAACCGCTGCGACGCGCACACGCCGTCGACGACGAAGGCGAGGCCGAAATGGCGGCCCCGACGCCGCTGGCGCTGGAGGCCGCGCGGCCGGTCCTGATCGGCGCCGAGCAGGCCAAGGACCGCCCGGCCGGGCGCTGCTTCAACGGCAAGATCGAGGCGCCGGCGATCGCCGGCCTCGCCGCCTGGGACTTCGCCAGACGCATGGACTCGATGGAGATCGAGGACACCGGGCCCAACGCCCTGCACGGCAGGCTGGTCAACCTGCCGACCCGCGCCATGAAGGGCACGGCATGGACCGGCGCAGAGCGCGACTGGACGAAAGCGCCCCACCACTACGCCGCCATTCATTTCCATGACGACGATCTGCACGACTGCGGCTGGGCCGACGATTTCGACTTCACCATCCCCCGCGACATGAAGAGCGGCGTCTACGGTATCCAGCTGAGCTGCGGCACCCACCGCGACGTCATTCCCTTCTTCGTGCGGCCCCAGGTCGGCAAGCCGCAGGCCAAGGTCTGCTATCTCGCCTCCACCTTCACTTATCAGGTCTATTCCAACTTCTCGCGCGGCGTCTACGACGAAGCCTTCCGCAAGCGGGTGACCGACTGGAAGGCCTCGCCGAACAATCCCGACGAGCACGAGGATTATGGACTCGCGACCTACAACCACCACCGCGACGGTTCGGGCGTCGCCTATTCCTCCCACCTCCGGCCACTGCTCACCTGGCGGCACAACTTCCTGAGCTTCAACGACGCCGCGGGTTCGGGTCTGCGCCACCTGCCGGCCGACACGCATCTCACCGGCTGGCTCGATCGCATGGGTGTCGCCTTCGACGTCGTGACCGACCACGACCTCGACGAGAAGGGACCGGCGATCCTCGCTTCCTACAAGGTCGTGATGACGGGTTCGCACCCGGAGTATCACACCGAAGGCACGCTCGATGCGCTGCAGGCCTATACCGAGACCGGCGGGCGACTGATGTATCTCGGCGGCAACGGCTTCTACTGGCGGGTGGCGCTGTCGAAGAAGGTGCCGGGCGCCATCGAGGTGCGGCGCACCGAGGGCGGCATCCGCACCTGGGCCGCCGAGCCCGGCGAGTATTACCACGCCTTCGACGGTGCCTACGGCGGGCTGTGGCGGCGCAGCGACCGGCCGCCCAATCTTCTGTGTGGCATCGGCTTCTCCAGCCAGGGCACGTTCGTGGGCGACTCCTACCGTCGGTCGGCGGCGGCGCGCGACAACTCGCACGCCTGGATCTTCGAAGGGGTGAAGGACGAATTGTTCGGCGGCTACGGCTTTTCAGGCGGCGGGGCGGCGGGCTTCGAACTCGACCGGCTCGACCATCGCCTCGGCAGCCCGCTCAACACCGTGGTGCTGGCCTCCTCGGAGGGCCACGACCGCAAGAATTTCGTCGTCGTCCACGAGGAGCGGCTGGGCTTCACCACAACCATTCCCGGCCAGACGCTGGAGGAGCTGATCCACGCCGACATGACCTACATCGACAAGCCCGCCGGCGGCGCGGTGTTCTCGGTGGGCTCGATCACCTACTGCGGCAGCCTGCCGCACAACAAGTTCGACAACGACGTGTCGCGGCTCACCTTCAACGTGCTGAACCGGTTCGGCGAACTCGGGCTCAAATGGCCTTTCTGACCTGTGGCGCGAGATGCTCGAGCAGGCCCTTGCAGCCGGCCTCGATGAGGCTGAGGGTGCGTTCGAACTCGACCCTCGGACCGCCGATCGGATCCTTCACGTCGATGATGCCCATCGGCGGCGCGAAGCTCAGGAACATTTTGGGCTTGCCGACGAGAGCGCGGGGCGCCAACCAGCGCATCGCCACGAGGTGGCTGCTGTCCATCGCCAGCGGGTAGTCGAAGTTGGCGATGTCCTCGCCGACCACCTGCCGGGCGCGAATGTCCGAAATGTCGTAGCCGCGGCTCGCGGCGACCTCGATCGCATCCGGCACCGGCGGCTTGCCGACGTGCGCTTCCGATGTCCCGGCCGACTCGATCTCGAACGCGTTCGTCAGACCGGCGCGTCCGACCAGAGTGCGAAACACACCTTCGGCCATCGGCGAGCGGCAAAGGTTCGCCGTGCAGACAAAGAGGACCTTGATGGTCATAGCAACCACCCTAGCACGGCGCTAGATTTTAAAACATGCATCAGGATTACTTCCCCCCCAGCATCGTGGTGCTGACCGGGGCGGGCATCTCCAAGGAAAGCGGCATCGATACTTTCCGCGACCCCGACGGGTTGTGGAACCGCGTCAACCTTGCCGACGTCGCCACGATCGAAGGCTGGCATCGGGACAAGAAGAAGGTTCTCGATTTCTACAACGAGGCCCGTGGCCTGTTCCGCGCCGCCCAGGTCGCCCCCAACGCCGCCCACGACGCGCTGGCTCGCCTCGAGGCGAAGTACGGCGGCGACGTCACGATCGTGACCCAGAACATCGACCCGCTGCACGAGATGGCGGGATCGAAGAACGTCATCCACATGCATGGCCGCGAAGGCGAAGTGCGCTGCATGAAGTGCGGCGTGGTCTTCCCGTCCGATGCCGATCTGTCGCCCGAGTCGGTATGCCCGAAGTGCGGCGCTGTTGGCGAACTGCGGCCAAACATCGTGTGGTTCGGCGAACAGCCGATGCATCTCGACGAGATATATGCGGCGCTCGAGAAATGCGGCCTGTTCATGGCCGTCGGAACCTCCGGCCAGGTCTATCCGGCAGCGGGGTTCGTGCTGCACGTCCGCCGCCGGGCGCGCGCCCGCACCGTCGAGCTCAATCTCGAACCGACCGAGAACCAGCCGCTGTTTCAGGAACACATCTACGGCCCCGCCACCCGGATCGTGCCGCCCTATGTCGACCGCATTCTGGCCGAAGGGTGGAAGCCCGGGGGTTGGTAAAGAAGCGCAAAGGAGAGACGAATGCCCGACATGATGCCCGACCGGACGCAGGCGCCGCACGGCGCGCACCACATCGCGCCAGACGTCCACGGCCGGAACTTCTACGCCATCGACCGGCAGTTCCAGGACCTGATGTCGCTCTACATGGAGCCCGGTCTGCTGGCGGCGATGACACCCCACTTCGACCGGCTGGGGGGGCTTGCCGGCAACCGGCTCGACGACCTCGCCATGACCGCCGACAAGCACCCGCCGGTGCTGCAGCCGCGCGACCGCTTCGGCCGCGACGAGGACTG
>Ga0209514_10002618_pt1 | contig 27506 bp, 22 predicted proteins | sample Subgrocontami58m_FD_187452 | JGI IMG/M metagenome (GOLD analysis project Ga0209514, IMG submission 187452) | Subsurface groundwater microbial communities from S. Glens Falls, New York, USA - GMW37 contaminated, 5.8 m (SPAdes) (version 3) | ecosystem: Environmental > Aquatic > Deep subsurface >...
CCGCCGCGCGGTCGCGCATGTGCGTCATCACGAAATTGGTGAAGTGGCCGTTGCCGACTACGATATCCCAGTCTTTGGGCACCACGCGATCGAGTTCGAGCAGCGCCTTGCGCGGATCGACCGTGTTGGGAGCGACGGGATATTCCTTGGGGTCGACCACTTCGTTCGCGATACGCACTGCAAGTGATTCCGTGCGCATGCCGGACGCCGAAATCCTGCGCTCGCGCAGCTTGGCGAGGATTGCATCCGCCGTCGCCTTCGCGTCAGCGCGGATATGCAGATCGGCAACCCGCAACCCTTGCCACAGGCCGCGCGGGTTGGTATCGATCTGCACCACGCGCGCGTTGGGATAGAGGTAGCCCGACTCGGTCGTGTAGTTGCCCAGACCGACTGCGGCGCCGATCACCAGATCGCTTTCGGCAAACAGTTCCCGCGCCAGGTTGCCGGCAAAGGCCCCGGCGATGCCGATCCCGAACGGGTTGTGGTCAAACAGTCCCTTCGCCGGCAGCGAGGTTGCCAAGAGCGCACCGCACTGTTCCGCCAGCGCTTCAAGTGACGGCCCGGCGCCTGAGCGCACCGCACCGCGGCCGCCGATGATGATCGGTTTTTTGGCGGCGGCAATCATCTCGACGACTTGATCGACAAGGTCCGGGTCCGGATGCGGGCGCTGAAGTGTCGGACCGAGATCGGTCGACGGTTTGTAGTCCGGGAGGTACGGGAATTTCTGTTGCTGCAAGTCCATCGGCACGCCGAGTACCACGGGACGGCGCTGGGTTCGCGCCACATGGAACGCCTCGCGCACGCAATCGAGCACGCGGTCGATATGCCGGATCGGCACGTAGTGCGCGCCGGTGGCGACCGCCAGCGGCCCCATGTCGAGTTCGTGGATGGACCACGAAGCGTTCAGTTGCGTATCGCCGCCGAAGATCACGAGCGGTGTATTGCCGCGGACGGCGCACGCCAGTTCCGTCATGATCTGGGTGAATCCCGGCCCGCACGTAACCGAGGAGACGCCGACTTTGCCGGTCGCGCGGGAATACCCCGCCGCCATCGCCGTTGCGCAGTGCTCGTGCCGCGCGTGGATCGTCCGCACCCCGTGTTTCAGCGCCAGCAGCGAACTCCAGTACATGTTCGCGTTGCCCATCAGCGCGAAATGCGTGTCGACCCCTTCGGCCACAAACGCCTGCGCGATAACCTCGTAAACCTTCATGTCGCTCATGAATTTCCCCTTTTCTATCGCTTGAAAAAAATCTGCTTCAGCCACCCCAGGAAAGCTTTCCATAGCAGGCTGCCGGCGCCAAGGCTCGCGGCGGAGGGGGGCGTTGGTGACGGCGACCCCGCGGCGGCGGCAGCCGGTGCGCGCCGTTCTTCCACGACACGCGCAATGTTCTTGGCGAATTCTCCCATCAGTGCGCGGGCCACATGCACGCCGCCCGCCTGGGCGAATGTTTCGAGCGGACCGGTGACGTTAAAGCCGCCATCCATCGTGACGAGCGTGGTGTCGGTTCCGGTAGCTGTGACGACGCTGGATACGAGCAGCCGCGAGGCGCCGCGCTGATCGATACCGCGGCCTTCGATCGTGCAGCGCCGCGCGGCGTCGTCGTAAGTCAGAGTCGCCTCGCCGCGGAAAACGGCGACCGTCGGGCCGAACTTGACCGTGACGGTTCCTTGATAGACACCGCCCGGTTGCTCAGTCGTCAATGCCGCGCCGGGAATGCAGGAAGCGACCAAGGCCGGATCCCGCAACAGCGGCCAGCTCTCTTCAGGCGGTCCTGGGATCGTGAACTGCTCGGAAAGCGGCGTCATGGTTACGGAGGGAAGGCAATCGGGACCTACGCGATAACGTGGCCATCATACCATTGAGCTGCCGGGGGCGTTGATGGCAATCAGAAATGGCATCAAGGCCGCCAACCTGCGGCCGTTGCGGAATTGACTTGCGGTGCGACACGGCGCGCACTGATGGTACAATTATCGATATCGATCAACTGACGAGGAAGCCCGCATGCGATCCTTGGCACTGACCACAACGCAGCAGCGCCGCCTTGAAAAACTCGCGCGCGACGCTGGGCGCACCCCGCAAGCCATGTTGCGCTTCGTGCTTCGGGATGGTTTCGATTTGTGCGAGCTGGAAGTTAGCGAAAGCATAGCCGCGGAAAGCGATGCGATGCGGCGCGGATATGTGCCGCATGAAGAGGTGCGGCGCCAGGCACGCGCGACAATCGATGCCGCCCATGGCCGCAAGCGCCGCCAGGCAGCTTGAGTGGGCGCCGCGGGCGCTGCAAGCCTACATTGATTCCCTTGCGCACATCGCTGACGAAAACCCGCGCACCGCTGGACTTGTCAGAGAGCGCGTCGAGCACGCTCTCGATCTGATTCTCGAACATCCTGGAATTGGCGTGCCTACAGCCCGGCGCGGCGAGCGCCGCTTTCCGATTGCAAATACCGGGCACGTAATCGTCTATCGCGTTACGCAGGCAGCCGTGCGGGTCCATGTCTGGTACCGCGCGCGGCAAAACGTGCACGGGCCGATGGGATAAAGCCGCTAATGCGATCGGAACTTTGTTAGGTCGATTCCGTGGGGGCGATTGACATTTGAGTGGCCTGTTCATCTACGAGCAACGCGCCGAGAAAATTGACTGCGCTTGCAATATGGCTGCGTGTCATAATTACTCATTGCGAGCTGCCACGAATGCGATGCTCTAGAACCCTCGGATTACGCCCCGACCATTATGCTATTTGTTGTCCAACTTGCCGATCTTAGCGCTATCGAAGGCGTCGATCTAACGCGCACGTCGAACGTCGAAATTGGCGAGCGCCTTCGCGAGGTCTTTGACTTCCTTCCCAAAGAAACAAGAATTGAAGTGGCTGATGGGATCGTAACCATCGATATCCCGGACTCAGCCACTCAAGAAAAATCCGAAGCCGACCGACTGCACATTAAAGCCAATCAGCGAGCCAAGCAGGGGGATTATCAAAAAGCGGCAGGGATCTGGGAGCGTGTCATAGAACTCGACCCTGCGAATGTAGCGGCAAGAAGAAATCTGGGGATGGCTTACGTCGAATTGCAGGAGCCAGACAAAGCCAGAGAAAATCTCGTCGAAGCGGCGGTTCTTGATCCCAAGGATGCATGGTCATTCGTGGTCTTGGGCAATATTCTGGCCAAAGAAAACGACTGGGGGGGGCAGAGCGCTTTTTCAAGCAAGCGCTCGAACTCAAACCGGGCGATGGCTGGGCCATGAACTCGCTCGGGGCTATCTGCACCGAGCGCCAAGAGTACGACGAGGCAATCGCCTGGTTCGAAAAATCTATTCGCTTTAATCCCAAGTTCGCCAATCCTTACTACGGCCGCGCCCACGCGCTGGTCGGCATGGGCAAGCCGGAAGCCGCGCTAGCGTCTATCGAGGAGCTTTTTCAAAAAGCCGAGAGACAAGATGCGCGGTCAGAATCAGTTTTTCGGGCGGCGCGCGATTCCTACGAAGAGACGGCCAAGGTAATTGCCAAAATCAACAAGGAGAAAGCTGACAAAACCCTGGAAGTGTACGAGGAACATGTTGAGGATCTCTCCGGCTTTCCCGTGAAGGAGGAGCGGCGTGATTTGGCAGCCATGATCGCCGGGCAAACCCAAATGGCGTGGAAGAAGAACCGCGACCACCACGTTATTGCTATTCGGCCTGCCTATCCAGAGCCACTCTGGCAGCACATCAAAGCGCACGAACTTACGCACATTGCACTGGAAGCGGAAGCACGCGCGCTTGGCAGGAACAAGTGGTTTGGAACAACCGCTGCCACTCGCGAGCGCGCAATCCGCTCGATGGCGGCGGATATCAAAAAGCTCGAGCGCAAGGGGCTCAATAACAAGCGCACGGCCGAACTAATGGTAGAACTGCTCAATGGAGCATGTGGCCTTGTCTTCAATGCGCCGCTCGACATGATGATCGAGCAGCGCATTCGGGATCGTCTCCCGGATTTGCGTTATAACCAGTTGTGCTCCCTGATTCAGTTGGCGAAGGAGGCGGAGAGCGTCTCGATAAACAAAGACGCTAGAGAATTGACGCCAAGCCGAATCCTGCGGGTCAATGATGCCCTCAATGGAGCAATGGCGCTTTGGTTATGTGATTTCTCGGGAGGAATCGGTGATTTTGTGCAGAGCTACCGGAAGTTTGATGCGTTCCCGATGGCCCAGAAGATTTACCAGCATTTTCAAGCACGCAATAAAGGCAAGCTCGAACCGGGCGATGAGTACATGCTCGTCGACGAATGCGCGGAGATGCTTGGCGTTCGTGATTGGTACCAGTGGATCGATGACCCGGGCGTTGCGCCCCAACTCGCGAGGGAGCAAGCGGCCGCGACAGATGCTCCCCCACAAGGAACCACAAATCCAGCGTTGCTGCGGTCCATGGACATGGCATCCACCATGTATTTATTGGCTGCGCTTGAGCGATTCGAGAAACTTCCCGCCAGCAAGGTCAAGCAAATCGCGCTTGAAATCGCGGTGCTTGGCATGAGTGGCTTGGACTATTCCTCGTCGGAGAAAAAGTACCGGCTGAATTCGTTACCCGGAGAGGAATTCTCTGGTCTCGAAGCGATGTGCCTAATGCATGCTGGGCTTCGCCAAGTTGAGCCAGACATGGTTACGGGAATGGATCTCGATGAACCATTTTCCACGGCCAAGCGACTATATGCTGCGAGGAGCGGGAAAGCGGGGTAGTTATCCGTGGGGCGCCAATTCACGTGATTGTCTACCAAAACAACAAAGCAGGTTTTCTGGACGATGCCTTCAAGAGAGACATTGAGGCAGTAATTCTTGCAGAATTCACTGCCCGAACTGGTAAAAAGGTTGCCGTAGCCGAGATCCGCTCATGGAAAGAGTCTTTGATGTCTGTTGCAAAGGTCCTGAATGACGAAGATATCCCGGACGACAGCGGTGTTGCGATCGAATACAACATTCCGCAAACGGGGAAACGTATTGATTTCATGCTATCTGGCAAGAACGAAGAGCATCAGGACCATCTGGTCATAGTTGAACTCAAGCAGTGGTCAGCGGTAAAGAAGACCGACAAGGATGGAATCGTTGCCGTCCGATTTGCTGAGGGAGAAGCTGAGGTTAGTCATCCCTCCTATCAGGCGTGGTCCTATGCGTCCCTCCTGGAGAATTTCAACGAGGCGGTCTACGAGGGCGGAATCCACCTTGCTCCCTGTGCGTACCTCCACAACTACGCGTCAGACGGCGTGCTCACCGATGATTTTTACAAAGACCATATTGATCGAGCACCGGTTTTCCTAAAAGGAGATGTTGAGAAGAAGAAGCTGCAGGATTTCATTAAGAAGTACGTCAAACATGGCGATAAGGATGCGCTAATCTACAGAATCGAAGGTTCACGGATTCGGCCCTCCAAGGGTCTTGTAGACAGTTTGATCGGGCTGCTCAGCGGCAACGACGAGTTCGTCCTCGTCGACGATCAGAAAGTCGTCTTTGAGAATGCGCTTGCCATCGCGCGCAAATCATCTGAGAAATCAAAACAAGTGCTGATCGTCGAAGGCGGTCCTGGTACCGGCAAGTCTGTCGTGGCCATCAATCTTCTCGTGTTTCTGACCAAAATAGATTTTGTGGCGAAGTACGTCACCAAGAATGCTGCGCCGCGAGCGGTCTTCGAGCGCAAGCTAACCGGATCAATAAAGAAGACCGCGATATCCAATTTGTTCTCGGGTTCGGGAGCATTTACAAAAACCAGCGAGAATGATTTTGACGCATTGATTGTCGATGAGGCTCATCGACTCAACGAAAAATCCGGGCTGTTCGGCAATCTTGGTGAGAATCAGATCAAGGAGCTCATGGCGGCTGCGAAGTTTTCGATATTTTTTCTCGACGAAGATCAGAGGGTCACGTTTAAGGATATCGGCAGAAAGAGTGAGATCATTCGATGGGCAACGGCATCGGGCGTTGCAGTCACACAGCTTAAGCTGGCGTCGCAGTTTCGCTGTAACGGGGCGGACGGTTATTTGGCATGGCTGGATAACACCCTGCAGATTAGGGACACCGTGAACGAGAAGCTGGACACTGATGAGTTCGACTTTCAGGTGATCGACTCGCCGCAGACCCTGCGCGAGATGATTGTCGAGAGGAACAAAGTCAGTAATAAGGCTCGGATGGTGGCGGGTTATTGCTGGGATTGGGTCAGCAGGAGGAAACCGAAACAGGCCGACGTAATCCTGTCCGAGTACGGATTCTCAATGCAATGGAATCTAACCAAGGATGGCGGTCTCTGGGTCATGGCAACGGAGTCCGTCAACGAGATTGGATGTATACACACCTGTCAAGGCCTGGAAGTCGACTACATTGGGGTGATCGTCGGCCCCGACATGATTGTACGCGACGGCAAGGTGATTACTTGTCCGGAGAAGAGGTCCCGGCACGACAAGTCCCTTTCCGGGTTCAAGAACCTCCTTAAATTCAATCAAAAGAAGGCAAGAGATCGCGCAGATTCGATCATTAGGAACACTTACAGAACCTTGATGACGAGAGGAATGAAGGGTTGCTATGTATATTTTACAGATGACGAAACAGCAGAGTTCTTCCGTAGCCGCCTTGTTGAAAGTGACGAAAAGCAAGCAAAGGCTTCGCAATCTGCGAAGGCTCTGGTTAGTGGAGATTTGGCCAATGTTATCCTTCCATTTGAACGGCTTGAACGTCATGCCGTTAGACCGTATGTGAATTGTGTCCCGCTGGTCGATCTGAAATTTGCAGCAGGAGTTTTTGGTGACACTCAAGTAATCACGGACAATGAAACAACCTGGGTTACTCTGCCAGATATTTTTAGGCCGCAACATGGCCTGTTTGTAGCCCAGGTCATCGGTGAGTCAATGAATCGCAGAATTCCGAATGGGGCGTGGTGCTTGTTCCGAATTGCTCCTACCGGGACGCGTCAAGGGAAAGTCGTAGTCGCCCAGCATCGAAGTATTCACGATCCGGATCTCGGCGGCTCATATACGATCAAGGTGTATCGGAGTGAGAAGAAGGCCGCGGCTGATGGCGAGTGGACGCATGCACGGATCACGCTCAAGCCGGATAGTACAGATACGAGTTACGCAGATCTCGACTTTGGTCCCGATACCGCAGAAGGTTTGTCGATCGCGGCAGAGCTAATCGCAGTGCTATAGGATTGCGCTTGGGCGGGTGCCTATACTCGAATTCGAATAAAACCGAATGAGGATTCACGGATGAAGAAAGGGACGGACGATCTGGAAACGCTCCGCGTACGGCTGGCGGAGTTCGCGGCGAAACGCGACTGGGACCAATTTCACAACCCCAAGAACTTGGCGATGGCGCTCGCGGGCGAAGCCGGCGAAGTCCTTGAGCATTTCCAGTGGCTGACGTTCGAACAGGCGTCCAACTTGTCGGCAGAAACACGCGCGGAAGTGGCTCTGGAATGTGCTGACGTGCTACTGTTCCTGTTGCGGCTGTGCGACAAGCTGGATATCGATCTGGCGACAGCAGCGGATAAGAAGCTGGGAATTAATGCGAAGAAGTACCCAGTAGAGAAGTCTCGAGGTAAGGCTACGAAATATAACAAGCTCTAGGCAAGCGGCACAAATCAACAAGTAATCGGGGGCGGAGTTTGTCATCAGGGCCACCAATCTGCGGCCGTCGCAGATATGACTTGTGGCGCGGCACCGACGTAGACGGAATTGGATAAATGAACAGTAAATTGATGTGCGCCGGCATCATGATTTGCCTGCTGGCGTGTTCCCTGGCGCGCGCTCAGCCGCAAGTGCCGGCGAAAAGCACGGTGGCTGCAACTTACCCGACAGCGCCGGTCCGCATCGTGGCGCCGTTTCCGCCCGGCGGAGGCCTCGACATCATCGCGCGTATCATCGCCCAGTGGTTGTCTGAAGCCTGGGGCCAGCAGGTCAGCGTCGATAATCGTCCCGGTGCGGGCGGTACGATAGGCACCGCTGTTGCCGCCAAAGCCGCCCCCGACGGTTATACCCTCACGATCGTGTCGTCGGCGCATACGATCAATGCCGGCCTTTACCGCCAGCTTTCCTACGATACGCTGAACGACTTCGTCCCCGTATCGTTGATAACTGCGGTGCCACATCTGCTGGTGGTGCACCCGTCCCTGCCCGCGACAACAGTGAAGGGTTTGATCGCAATCGCCAAGTCCAAACCCGGCCAGCTCGCTTACGCGTCGGGTGGAATCGGCGCGTCGACTCATCTCGCGGGCGAATTGTTCAAGAGCATGGCCGGGATAGATTTATTGCATGTTCCATACAAAGGGACTGTCCCCTCTCTCATCGACGTCATGAGCGGGCAAGTGCCGGTGACCTTTGGCTCGATACCGACGGTATTGCAGCACATCAAATCCGGCAGGCTGCGCGCCCTCGGTCTAACCGCGGCAAAGCGGTCGCTTTCCACTCCGGATGTGCCAACGATTGCGGAAGCCGGGGTGCCGGGTTACGAAGCTGCGACCTGGCACGGCGTGCTGGCGCCGGCACGGACGCCGGGCGCCATCGTGGCAAAACTCAACGGCGAGATCGTGCGCATGCTGAACGATGCGGACATTCGGGCCCGCCTCGCCCGGGAAGGACTGGAACCGGTGGGCAGCACCCCGGAGCAGTTCGACGCCCATCTGCGCGCCGAGATTCCAAAATGGGCGCAGGTAATTCGTAGTGCGGGAATTCGCGCCGAGTAATCGTTAAGTCCGCGCAGTGATTCCTGCCGGTATCCGGCTGGAATCGCACATTCTTAACCTCGTTGCTTGAGGATAGGGCCCGTCAAGGCCGAAAGCCGGATTTTTTGCTTGCCCTGTTCGTCAAAGTTGTCCGGACTGAACCAACGCAAGAAGGCGTCCCGGAGCGCAGGCCACTCCGTGTCGATCGCCGCGAACCACGCGGTATCGCGATTGCGGCCCCGGACAATCGCGGCTTGGCGAAATACGCCCTCGAACGACAAGCCGAGGCGTTGCGCGGCCGCCCATGACCGGGCATTGTGCGAATTGCAATTCCATTCGTATCGCCGATACCCGAGACTGAAGGCCCTTTCCATCATGAGATACATCGCCTCGGTCGAGACCGGCGTTCGTTGCAGCAACGGAGAGTAGGCCAGGTGGCCGACTTCAACGGAGCCGCTGGCTGGATTGATTCGCTTGTAACTGGCCACGCCGACCGCCTTGTTCGACTTCCCGTCGATGATTGCATAAAACAACGGGTCGCTGCCTCGGCAGTTTATGTCCAGCCACGCACGGTAACTTTCGAATGTCGCGAATGGCCCGTACGAAAGGTACGTCCACATCCTTCCCTCGACGTCCAGGGCATTGGCTGAGTGGAGCGACGAAGCATGGACGTCTGGATCGAGCCGCTCGAGACGGCAGAATCTCCCCTCCATCGGTTCGCCCGAAAGCGCTGGCGGGGGCTTCCAGTCGGAAACCACGAAGCCAACGGGCTGGCCGAGATTATTGGTATCGTGCTGCATACGCGTGCTCCTGACCCTAAATCAATTTGTGTTGTCGTTATTACGGATTTTCGCGACGTTAAGCGTTCCTATTTGTCGCGATTTAGATCTCGTTTCGCAATTATTGCACTGGTATTTTTCCGCTCACCGCGGCGCATCCACAGTAATTCCCGCATTCTTGATCACTGTGCTCCAGCGTTTGAGCTCGGCGGCCATCACCTGCTGCAACTTCTGGGGGGTGCCGGTCGCCACTTCCACTCCCTGATCGAGCAAACGCTGAATGGCGTCCGGCTGCGCGAGCACCTTGTTCATGTCGGCATTGATCTTCGTGACGATTGCTGCAGGCGTGCCGGTGGGAACCAGCAAGCCGTACCAAGTGGAGCAATCGAAGCCGGGCAGCGTTTCGGCGACGGCCGGCGCATCGGGCATCACACGGCTGCGCGTCGGCGTGGCGATGGCGATCAGCTTGAGGCGGCCGGCCTTGACGAACCCCGAGATCTGCGGGATGCCGGTGAACATAAGCTGCAACTGCCCGGCGACCACGTCGGTTACCGCTGCGCCGGAACCCTTGTACGGCACGTGCACGATGTCGATTCCCGCCAGCGCCTTCAGCAGTTCGCCGCCCAGATGGTTGGGTGTGCCGACGCCCGGTGAACCATAGTTGAGCTTGCCGGGCTGCGCCTTGGCGAGAGCGATCAGCTCCTTCACGCTGTTCGCCGCAACGGAGGGATGGACCACCAGCACGAAGGGAACCCGCACCATCTGACCGACAGGCGCGAAGTCTTTGACCGGATCGAACGGCATTTTTACGCCGAGTGCGGGGAGTATCGCCAGTCCGGCAGCAGTTGCAAACTGCACGGTGTAGCCATCCGGCGCCGCCTTTGCGCCGAGGTTGAGACCGATCAGGGTGCCGGCACCGGCGCGATTGTCGATCACCACTTGCTGACCCCACATCTCCGAGAGCTTGTGCGCGACTTCACGCGCGACGAAATCCGTACTTCCTCCGGGCGGATACGGCACGATGAGACGCACCGGCCTGGAGGGATATGGGCTCTGCGCCAGCACGCACGGGGCGCTCACGAGGGCCAACAGGCAAAGTGAGTAAAGAAACAGTTGTGGTTTCATAACCGGTCACTCCGCTTTCGCGCCGGAGGCCTTCACCACCGCGGCCCACAAGGCGACCTCGTCACGCAGAAACCGCGCCGCCTCTTCCGGTGTATAACCAACCGGCTCGGCTCCCAGATCGAGCAGGCGCTGCTTGGTATCCGCGGAGCGCGCGGCCTTGATGACCGCATCGGCGAGTTTGGTGACGATCTCGCGCGGCGTGGCGGCGGGCGCATGCAGGCTGTACGAGACGACGACGACCATGTCGACGCCGGATTCCCGCAGCGTCGGAACCTGCGGCATCAGCATCGTGCGCGCCGCCGTGGTGGTGGCGAGCGGCCGCAGCCGGCGCGCCTTGATGTATTCGAGGACCGACGGGATGTTGACGATGGTCAGTTCGACTTCGCCGCCGATCAATGCGGTGAGCGAGGGCGACGAGCCGCGGTAGGGCACGTGAACCATGTTGGTTCCGGTGCGCAGCTTGAAAAGCTCTCCCGAAAGATGCTGGGTGGTGCCGTTGCTGCCCGAAGAAAAATTGAGCGCGCCGGGCTTGGCGCGCGCGAGCGCGATCAACTCTTTCACGCTGCGCGCCGGCACCGAGGGATGCACCACCAGCACATTGGGACTCGCCGAAAAAACGGACACTGCTGCCAGATCGCGCACCGTGTCGAAACCGAGGTTCTTGTACAGCGACATGTTGATGGCAACCGGTGGCGTATTGATGAGCAAGGTGTAACCGTCGGGAGGCGATTTCACGACGTAATCCATCGCAATATTGGTGCTGGCCCCCGGGCGGCTTTCGACGATCACCTGCTGCCCGAGCGTTTCGGTCATCTTCGGCACCAGCAGCCGGGCCATGATATCGACCCCGCCGCCGGGCGCAAAACCACTCACCAGGCGTATCGGCTTGACGGGGTAGTTTTGCGCCAGTATGACTTGAGGCGCAAGTGTCGCGAGCGCCAGCACGCCCTTGATGATCTGCATGAACACGATGCCAGCCCTTTCTTTTCCGTCGCAAGATCCCATTGCACGACTCCTTTTCAACCGGCGCGCGTCGCGGCAATCAATTCCCGCATGTCGCCGAGTTCTTCAAGCCGCCGGCACAGGTCCAGCAATCCGGACACCCGGGCGGGCGATAACAATCCGTTGTTCATGCGCGCGAGCTTGTTTTCGAGATCCTGATCGCTGGCCGGATTCCTGACGTGGCCTTTCGGATAATCGACGTTGCTCGACTTCTTCGCGCCGTTCTTGAGCGTGATTTCCATCCGGCAGGGATCGACGGACGGCTGCAGCTTGTCCAATTCCGGGTCGTGGATTACCTGCACCTTTTGCATCAGCGCGCGCAAACGGGGGTCGGCGATGCGTGCCGCGGCAAAGGTGGCGGCCTCGATCGTGCCGTCGAGTATGGCGGCGCAGACCAGGTACGGAATACTGTGGTCGGCTGTTTCACGGGTAGCAGGCGCCCACATTACGGGTTCGCTCGCGGACTCCCACCATGCATTCAGGTAGGTTCTCACCACGATGGATTCGATCTGGTCGGGCGCGAGCTGTGAGCGAACGGCCAAGGCCGCCTCGACGGGAGACTGCCCGGGATAGACGCACGGATATAACTTGATCTGGGTATCGGCGATCCGGAATGGCCGGTCGGCACCCGCGAACGGCGGCCAGTCGAAATTCCCCACCGCGTTGCATACGCCGTTGTCGCCCTCGAACACCGATTCAGGAGCGGTCATGCCTTCGGCCGCGAGCTGGGCTGCGAAGACGGCGTTGCGCGCGGCATTGCCCCCCGCGCAGCCTTTCCACATCGACAACTGGCCCCGGCGCGCGACGCCGAGCGCCATGTTCGGGGTGAGGGCGAGGGAAAGAGCATTGGCCGTTGTCTGGTGGTCGAGTTTCATGATCTTCGCGACGCCGGCTGCAGCGGCCAGCACGGTGTACACCACATGGTCCCAGCCCCGGTCACGGACCTGTATCGCCGCGTAAAAACCCAGGTACAGTTCATACGCAGCGACTGCCGCGGTGATAAACGTCTTGCCGTCGGTTGGTGTAGAGTCGGCGGCCGCGAGCAGCGCGCCAAACATGTCGCTGGGGTGCCCGCCGCCGGTGCCGGTTGCATCGTTGAGGTCGAGGTAACGGATCATCACGCCGTTGGCGAATGCCGCGAGTTCCGGGGACGATGGCTCGAGCGTGCCGAGCATACGGGCCGGGGTCTTGCTGCTCACCCGTCCCGCGATCGCACGCGCGATCCGGCTGGGCTCCGCATCGAATCCGCCCAGTGCGCAGGCGAGGGTATCGATGACGCGGCGCTTGCACGCGTGTAGCGCGGCGGGCGGCAGATCGCCGTAACTCAGCGACCATGAAAAGTCGGTAATTTTTCTGAGCGTCGCGTCCATGCCGTTCTCCAAATTCCCATCGTGCAGCAATCGTTGCAGTATTATAGGGGCGCGATCAACGGCAGGAGAGTGCGCGATGAACAAGTTCACCCTTTCGATCTGTGTATTCTGCGTGGCCGGGTGCGAAGCTGCGGGGGTCCTGGCAGCGGCGCCCGCGTTCCCGTTCAAACCGATCCGGCTGATCGTTCCGTTTCCGCCTGGCGGCGGGACGGATATCCTGGGGCGGGCGCTGGGCCAGCATCTCTCGCTGGAATTGAAGCAGAACGTGATTGTCGACAACCGCCCCGGCGGCGGCACCGTGATCGGCTCGGAGCTTGCGGCACGCGCAGCGCCTGACGGCCACACGCTGCTCGTTCAGATCAACAACCTGACCGCGCTGCCCGCGCTGTCGCCGGGCAAGACGCTGACGGTGACGGTCGATTCCTTCGCGCCGATCACGCTGGTCGCGGTACTGCCGCATGTGCTGGTCGTGCCACGCAGTGTCCAGGCTTCCAGCGTGAAAGAGCTGATCGCACTGGCCAAGGCGGCGCCGAAGAAACTGACCTACGCCTCGGCGGGAATCGGAACACCGGTGCATCTGGGGGGCGCGCTGTTCGCCTCGATGGCGGGTATCAATTTGGTGCATGTTCCTTACAAGGGGGCCGCTGAATACACGACGTCGGTGCTGGGGGCACATGTGGACATGACGTTCGGTTCGGTGCCCACGGCGCTGCCGCACATACGCACCGGAGTGCTCAAGGCGCTCGGGGCGACGACCGCCAAGCGCATCAAGGTGCTGCCGGATCTGCCGACCATCGCCGAGTCGGGCTTGTCCGGATACGACATCTCGAGCTGGTACGGCATCTTTGCGCCGGCCGGAACACCGCCGGCCATCGTCAACCTGCTGCACGCTGAAATCGCGCGCGGCATCGCGACCAAGGCCGTTGCCGACCGCCTGCCGGATTACGAGCTGATCGCCAACACGCCCGCCGAGTTTCGCGTTTTTCTGCGCAAGGATGCCGAGATGACGACGCGCGTGATCGCGCGCTCGGGGGCGACGGCCGACTGAGCACAAGAACACACGGAGGAGATCATGACAGTTGTAAATAGCGGTCGATTTATCATCGGGATTGTGGCGGCGGCCACTCTGGTACACGTCACGGCCACGGCCCAGGCGCAAACTGCTTACCCCGCGAAACCCGTGCGTCTCCTGGTCGGTATGGTCCCGGGCGGCTTTACTGACACTTCGGCGCGCATCGTTGCGCCAAAACTCGCCGAGCTGCTCGGGCAGCAGATCGTCGTCGAGAATCGCCCCGGTGCAAACGGGCTGATCGCGGGCGATCTCACCGCCAAATCCGCACCTGACGGATACACCCTTTTCATGTCGCAACCTGGGCTCACGACCAACCCGCTGCTCTACGACAAGTATCCATTGGATCCGCTGAAGGACTTTACCGCGGTGGCGCTGGTTGCCGTTATCCCGAACATCCTGGTGGTTCATCCGTCCGTCCCGGTGAAGACGATGAAGGAGATGCTCGCGCTCGCGCGCTCGCGGCCGGATACTTTGACGCAGGCGTCATCCGGCACGGGCTCTCCCGGGCACCTTGCGGGCGCTTTGCTGCAGCAGTTGACCAACACCCGCTTCATTCATGTCCCCTATAAAGGCTCGGGCGCGGCGCTGATCGACCTGTTGGGCGGTCATGTCGATCTCTCGTTTCCCACGATTTCCGCGTCGCAGGCCCACATCAAGTCAGGCAGGCTGCGGGCGCTGGGAATTACTTCCGTGAAGCGTTCATCGTTGCTTCCCGAGCTGCCGACAATTGCCGAAGCGGGCGTGCCGGGATTCGAAATCGTTGGCTGGTACGGCATAGTCGGCGCCACCGGTATGCCCAAAGACGTGGTGGCGCGGCTCAACACCGAAATCGTGCGGCTGCTCAAAACTCCGGAGGTGCGCGAAAGGATGCTCAGGGAAGGCGCGGAACCGGTCGGCAGCTCGCCGGAAGAATTCGCGGCCTATCTTGCGGCAGACCAGAGCAAGTGGGCCAGGGTCATCAAGGCGGCCAATATCCGCCCGTCTCAATTATGATTTGCAGCGTGATACCGACAACGCTGTGACCGATCTTCCCGTCCGCGCGCAATCTTACGTTTGACCCAGCGCGGCAGCCAGCCTGTCGGCAGCGTCGAATCCTTCGCGGATGGCGTTATATATGTTGCGGGGTGCAACGCAGTCGCCCGCGGCTGCGAATTTTGTGCCGCCGGCAGAATCCAGCGCTGCTATCAGATCGCTGTTGGCGCTCCGTTGCACGGTCTGGACGACAAAATCGAAAGCACTGTCGAGCTTCACTTCGCCTGCGCCGCGCACATTGAGGGTCGCCTTTCCCGACTTGTCGACACGCAGCAGCGTGCTGTGGAAATGCCACCTGAGCGGCAATGCGAGCAGGCGGTCCATGAGCATGCGGCGATTGGTTATCGGCAGCGCGCCCCCGGCATCCGAGCCGGCGAGCACGACGTGCACCTCCACGCCGCGTACCGCGAGTAACTCTGCTGCGCCCGGCCCGGAGGTCATGCCATCGTCGATGATGACAAGCGCGCGCTTGCCTTTTGCAATCGATGGGTTCCTGAGGATTTCCTCGGCCCGGAACCGCGGTATCGCGGTCGCGGCGCTGTCGGGCAACGGCGCGGGGGCGGCGCCGGTCGCGACGATTACGCCGTCATAAGACGAGAACTCCGGCGCTCCCGGGACGAGCCGCTTGCCCAACAGCACTTCCACCTGCGACTGCGCGAGTGCTTCCTGCAGAAAATCGGCGATACGCTGAAATACCTCGCGTCCGGGAACCGACGCGGAGAGAGCGAGCTGACCGCCGAGCGCAGGATCGGCTTCGGCGAGCGTCACACGTAAACCAAGTTCTTCGGCACGCAGCGCCGCCTGCATGCCCGCCGGTCCGCCGCCCACGACGAGCACTCGCTTGCCCGCAGTTGCCGGCGTGGTCGTCGGTCTTGCGGCGATTTCCCCCTCGCGCCCGGTCCGCGGGTTATAGATGCAGCCGATGGGACCGCCCGATTCGGCGCGCTCCACGCACGTGTTGCACGCGATGCAGTGGCGAATTTCGCTCGTCGCCTGCCTTTGCACCTTGCGCGCCCAATCCGGATCGCAAATGAGGGCGCGCGCCAGGCCGACGAGATCCACGCTGCCATTTTCGATTATGCTTGCGGCCAACAGCGGTTCGTTCAGGCGGCCCGCGGCAATCACCGGACGCGAAGTCACGCGCTTCACCTGCCGGGCGAGTTCCAGCATGTAGGCCGGCGGCGAATACATGTCCCCCATATTGAGGTGCTTGGTTGCCTGCGTTCCGCCCGTGACCGAGATGTAATCGACATAGGGTTCGAGGGCATGAATGATGGTTGCGGCGTCGCTGGCCTCGGGGCCCGTATTCCACGCGGGCTGTCCGAGCCGGATGCCCAGTATCCCGAGTGGGAGCGTGCGCAGCGCTTCCAGCACTTCGATCAACAGGCGCATCCGGTTTTCGACGGAGCCGCCATACGCGTCGCTGCGCCAGTTCAGCCGCGGGTTCAGAAAGCTGTTCAGCAGATGGCCATGCGTCGCGTGGATTTCGACGCCGTCGTAGCCGCCGTCCATGAAATTTCTCGCCGTCTGCACGAATCCGGACACGACTTCGCGGATTTCGCTGACAGTCAGCGCATGCGCAACCTCTCCCGTATGCGGCGAACGTGATGGACTCGGCGCCCACACTGGCATGCGTGAAAACACCGGCAAAGCCGCCAGTCCGCGATGGCTGATCTGCACCAGCATCACCGCGCCGGCCTTGTGCACGGCGTCAGAAATCTTTCTGGCCGGAGCGATGATGCGCGGGTCGTAGCCCTGAACATGCGTCGGACGGCTGAGGCTCGCCTGATGTACCGGCGTCGCCTCCTGGATGATCATGCCGACACCGCCTTCGGCGCGGCGGGCGAAATACGCGAGGTGCCCCTCGGACGGCAGGCCCTGCACCCCCTGTCCGGTCGCGTGCGGCAAGAACACGATACGGTTACGCAGCGTGCGCTTGCCGAGGGTGATCGGCGTGAACAACCCCGGGATGGGTTCACTCATCGGTTACTTTCATCTTTGATTTTTATGCGGGACATCAGCTTCGAAATTTTCGAAAACTCCAGCTTTCGAAAGTTCGAAAACTGTTCCGGCGTACTCCCGATGGGATCCGCACCCAGGCTGACCAACCGGCTTTGCGCCTCGGGCGCACGGATGATCGCGGCAATTTCGCCACTGAGTTTGTTCACTATGGCAGGTGAGGTGCCGGCGGGAACAACAACGCCCAGCCAGCCCGTCAGTTCGTATCCCGGCACAAATTCCGCAATCGTCGGCAGATCGGGCAGCACCAGAGACCGTTTGGCGCTGGTAATTGCCAGCGCCTGCATGCGGCCCGATTTAACGATCGACAAGGCGGTCTGGATCACGGAAAACGCCATCTGCACGCGGCCCGCCTGTAGATCGTTGACCGCCAGCCCGCCGCTCTTATAGTTGACAGCGACTATGTCCACACCCGCCATCGTTTTGAACAACTCGCCCGCGAGATGCAGCGAGGTGCCCAGGGATGCGGCATAGTTCAACTGCCCCGGCCTGGCTTTCGCCAAGGCAATAAGTTCGGGAACGGACCTGACGTTCACAGAGTTGTGCACCACGAGCACGTTGGGTACCGACACCACCAACGAGACGGGTACCAGGTCTTTCATCGGATCGTAAGTCAGCTTCTCGTACAGGTGTGGATTCACCACGTGGGAGATTGAAACCAGCAGTATGGTGTAGCCATCAGGCACGGATTTCGCCGCAAGTTCCTCGCCGATCAGTCCCCCGGCTCCGCCGCGATTGTCGATCACGAAAGACTGCAGCAAAGAGTCGGCCAGTTTCTGCCCGACCACGCGGGCTATCAGATCGGCGCCGCCGCCGGCAGGGTACGCGACGATGAAGCGAACCGGCTTCTCCGGGTAACTGCTGCCGTACGCAGGCACCCCGAAGAAAAACAAACCGGTGACGGCAACAAAACGCCACAGCAGATTCACTCTCGCTCGTCCTTCCCGACAAGGTCAACCGGGTTATAGCGGATGATGATAATCAGTCTCGCAAACAGCTCGAAATATCAAATAATATCATTTGATCTGACAAAAAGTTGTTGTCATACTCGTCGCAACAACAAGCAGAGGAGCAAGCATGAAGCTTTGGTATCAAAGTCTGGCGCGGCAGACCGAGTCCACTCCCTATGGCGAGATTTTGAGGAAAGTGATCAAATCGGCCTGCGACCCCGGCACCACCGTGCATATGCAGGGCGTGTCCGAGTCCGCCGGCATCGGCATCCATTACCGCTTCCTCGAGTATCACGATTCAAGGGAAGTCATTTACAACGCGATCAAGGCCGAGCAGGAGGGCTACGACGCTTTCCTGATCGGGAACATCAGCGACGCGTGCATCCGCGAAGCGCGCGAGATGGTCAATATCCCCGTGCTCGGCTTGTCCGAGACCAGCCTGCACATGGCGTGCATCATGGGCGCGAATTTCGGGCTCGTGTCCATCAGCGAAAAGTGGACTCCGAGGCTGCTCGAGAACGTGCACCGCTATGGCCTGGAGCGGCGCATGGTCGGGGTCGAGGCCCTGAATACCTCGCCGCTCGATCTCAAAAAAGCGATGGTCGATAACCAGCATCGCGAATACATCGTCGCGGAGTTTACCGCGGCGGCCAAGCGGCTGCTGGCCAAAGGCGCCGAAGTCATCATTCCGGCCGGCGGCGACATCATCGTATTTCTTGCCGACTTGCACATTTACGAAATCGAACGCAGCCCCATCGTGAACGGCATCGTGGAACTCATCAAGATGGGCGAGATGGCCGTCAAGCTCAAAGCCCTCACCGGGCGTTTTACCAGCAAACGTCTTGGCTATTCGACTCCCACCGGGGATTTCCTCGAGCGAGTGCGGAAATTCTATGGGCCCGATGTCTACCCCGGAGCGAAATAATCATACTGTGCCAACAATTCCAAAGGAACTCCTTCCCCCTTGACGGCGGAAGGTTCCAAGAAAACTCCTTCCCCCTTGATGGGGGAAGGTTCCAAGAAAACTCCTTCCCCCTTGACGGGGGAAGGTTGGGATGGGGGTGAAAACGTTGCGAGTCATGGTAATTCTTACCCCCACCCCCACCCTAGCCCTCCCCCGTCAGGGGGGAGGGAATGGGCTTTCCCTAGCTGCAGCGGCGCTGCTCGCCCTGGTCGTGTCGGGCAGCGCGGGCGCGCAAGGTTATCCTGCGCGAGCGGTGCGCGTGATCATTCCTTTCGCGCCGGGAGGCGGGACCGACAACCTGACGCGCATCATGGCGCCCCGGCTCACCGAGCTGCTCGGGCAGCCGGTCGTGATCGACAACCGTCCCGGCGCGAGCGGGCAGATTGGCACCGAGCTTGCGGCCCGCGCCGCACCGGATGGCTACACCATAGTTCACGTCGATACTTCCTTTACCAGCAATCCCAGCCTCTATCCGAAATTGCCGTACGACCCGGTCAGGGATTTCACGCCGATTGCGTTGCTCGCATCGGCGCCGGTGGTACTGATCGTTCATCCCTCGGTCCCGGTGAAGACGTTGAAAGAATTGATTGCGCTCGCAAGAGCGCGTCCGGGCGAACTCAATTTCGCCACGGGCGGCGCCGGCAGCGCAACGCACCTCGGCGTCGAACTGTTCAAGGCCGCTGCCAGGCTCGACCTCGTGCATATCCCCTACAAGGGCAGCGGCCCGGCGGCTGCGGCAGTGCTCGCAGGGCAGGTGGTGATGACGATTGCCAGCCCCAGCGCGACCAAGCCCCTGGTGGTAGCCGGCAAGTTGCGCGCCATCGCAATCACCGGCGAAAAACGCAATGCGGCATTGCCGGAGGTTCCGACTTTCGTCGAAGCCGGTCTGCCGGGAGTCGATTCCGGTTCCTATTGGGTATCGCTGGCGCCGGCGGGTACGCCGCGGGAAATCATAGCCACGCTCAACGGCGCGATGGCTAAAGTGCTGCAGATGCCGGATATCCGCCAGCGCCTGATCGACCTGGGCTTTGACCCGATCGGCAGCACGCCGGATGAATGCGCGGGCAACATACGCGCTGAAATCGAGAAATGGGCGAAGCTCATCCGTGCAGCCGGCATACGGATGCAATAGAGCCACGACTCAAACATGCAATACGAACGACCAATGGAGAGCTTCCACGCCAGTGACGGACTGACGCTGCGCTATGCAGTCGATGACTACACCGATCCCTGGCGATCCGCGCAGACATTGTTTCTGTTGCACGCCGCGATGGGCAGTTCGCGGCGGCTCTACAAATGGGTGCCGGTGCTCGCGCGTCATTTTCGCGTAGTGCGCCCGGATATGCGTGGGCACGGACAGAGCGAGGTTCCGGATGCAGGCCGGTTTTCGTTCCAGCGCCTGGTGCAGGACGTAACCGAGCTTGCGGATCACCTCGATTGCCGCCGCTTCCACGCTGCGGGCTCGTCGGCCGGCGCAATCATTTCCATGCAGGTGGCGCTGGATCATCCCGAACGCGTCAAATCGCTCGCCGGATTTGCCGCGTCACCAGGTCTCAAAGGCACGCAGATCGACCCGCAGCAATGGATCGCCAAAATCAGGGCCAAAGGCATGCGCGGGTTTTTCGAGGAGACCATCGACGAGCGTTTCCCGCCCGGCACGGATCCCGGTTTCGTGCGCTGGTTTATCGATGAGGCGAGCCGCAACGATGCGGATTTTCTGTGCCGCTTCGTGCCTGCCATGCGCGAGATCGATCAGACGGCGCGCCTGGGCGAGATCAAGTGCCCGATGCTGGCGGTGGTGCCGGACAGCGATCCCCACATCACGCTCGCGCAGTACGAGGTAATACGCGATCGAGTGCCCGGCTGCGAGTTCATCGTTTATCATGGCTATCAGCACAACATCACGGACGCCGTTCCCGAACGTTGCGCGCAAGAACTCAGGCGTTTTCTCGCGGCGTTGCCAGTCGACCGGGCGAAACCCGGATCAAGGTCAGTGGGGAAGACATGATTCATCATCATGCGAGTGGTACAGTCGCAACCGTAGTTCGATCACCACTCGCCGCGTGGGTGGGGTTGCTCTGCCTGCTGCTGCCGGCGGTCTGCTGCGGCCAGCAATCCGACGCGGCGGCGCGCTACCCGCAGCGCCCGATACGCTTGATAGTGCAGTATCCGCCCGGCGGCAGTGCCGATATCCTGGCGCGTATCTTGGGCCAAAAGCTTACCGGCAACCTGAATCAGCAGGTGGTGGTCGATAACCGGCCGGGCGGCGGCGGCAAAGTGGCGTCGGTGGTGACGGCGCGCGCGAACCCCGACGGCCACACGCTGCTGATAACGCTCAGTGGTTTGGTCACGACGGCTGCCGTCAATCCCAGCGCCGATTACAACCCGGTGCGGGATTTCACGCCGATTCTGCTGATCGCGCGATCGCCGTACCGGATCGTGGTCAATCCGGCGGTTCCCGCCAACACCATCCAGGAATGGTTCGCATTGGTGAAGGCGAAGCCCGGTTATCTGAACTATGGCACGGCGGGAACCGGCAGTGCGGTGCATCTTTCGGTCGAATTATTCAAGATCATGGCGGGGGTGAACATCGTGCACGTGCCGTACAAGGGCACCGGACCGGCGATGACCGATTTGATCAGCGGGCAGATCCAGATGATGTTCGGCGGCACGCTTTCGTCGTTGCCGCACGTCAAGGCCGGCAGAATCCGCGCGCTGGCGGTCACCAGCCTGCAGCGGCGCGCCGACAGTCCGGACCTGCCGACGATTGCCGAAACGATATTGCCCGGTTACGAGTCCGGCGAATGGTTTGGCGTGATCGGCCCCGCCGGGATGCCGCGGCCGTTGCTCGCCAGGATCCATGCCGAGCTGACGCGCGTGACGAAAGATCCCGAAGTGCGGGAACGGCTGTCGGCGGACGGCCTGGATTTCGCCGCCGGAAGTTCCGACGAGTTCGCGGCCCTCATCAAGCGCGATTTTGCGAAGTGGCAGCGCGTCGTCAAGGAAACGAAAATGAAGCCGGATTAGCGGTTTTCGGTAATCAGTAAAACCGATACGGGTTAAAATGCGGTGTGATGTGCGTTGCGGCAGCGGAACAAGCGCAGATGCAAACTGACGTAGTGGTGATCGGCGGTGGCGGCTCGGGACTTGCGGCAGCGGTTGCGGCGGCAGAGCACGGCGCGAGCGTGGTGCTGCTCGAGAAGAACCCGGCGCTGGGAGGAACGACTGCGTGGTCGGTCGGCTCCATCTCGGCGGCGTGCACTCCGCAGCAGCGGCGCGAGGGTATTGTCGACACACCCCAGGCGCATTACGAGGACATGGATCTGTTCTCGAAAAAATCCACCACGCGCGCCGACAACGATGCGTTGCGCCGCGTGCTGGCCGACAACGTCCCGGATACAGTGCAATGGCTGATGTCGCTCGGCGTCGAATTTTTCGGCCCGCTGGAAGAGCAGCCGCACCGCCAGCCGCGCATGCACAATGCGTTGCCCAATTCGCGCTCCTACATTTATCACCTCGGGCGGCGCGCGCGTAGCATCGGTGTCAAGATACTGACGAATGCGCGCGCGCGGCGCCTGGTGGTGAACGAAGGGCGCGTGGCCGGGGTCAAGTTCGATCAGCCGGGAGTTGCAGAGACGGTGGTGCACGCGAGCCGCGGGGTGATCATGGCCAGTGGCGACTACGCCGCCAATCCCGACCTGAAACGCCAGTGGATATCCGCAGCGGTGGCGGACACGGCACCGGTAAATCCCACGAGCACCGGCGACGGTCAGCGCATGGCGCTCGAGCTGGGCGCGAAGCTGATAAATACGGATATGTTTCTCGGCGGCGCGCGGTTCGTGCCGCCCGAGCGCCCATCGTGGATCAGCACATTACCACCGTCACGCTGGCTGATGTGGCCGACCAATCTTGCCTTGCGCTACGCGCCGCGCTCGATCGTGCGCCGCTTCGTGATGGGCTTTCTGACCTCGGTGCTGGTGCCGTCGCACAACTTGTTCACTGCCGGCGCGATTCTGGTGAACAAGGCAGGCGAGCGTTTCGCCGATGAAAACGCGAATATGGTTTTTGAGCTTGCCTATCAACCGGACGGGATTGCCTACATCCTGATGGATGGCGAGCTTGCCGCAAAATTTTCGCAGGCGCCGTGCTATGTCTCGACTGCTCCCGGTTTCGCGTATGCCTTCCTGCCCGACTACGAAAAAAACCGGCCCGACCTGTTTCACGAGGGCAACACGCCCGAGGAACTCGCCCGGAATATGGAAATCGATCCGGTGCGGCTCGCGGCCACGGTTGAACAATACAATACTTCGGCGTCCGCGCCGGCGTCCGGAGCGCCTGCACGCGGCCAGCGGCCGCAACTTCGAACCCCGCCTTTCGTGGCGCTCGGCCCGGTCAGGAACTACATCAACTTCACCGATGGCGGGCTCGCGGTCAATGAACGCTTGCAGGTACTCGACACTCAGGATCGCGTGATCTCCGGCTTGTATGCGGCGGGTTCATCGGGGCAGGGCGGACTGCTGTTGAAGGGCCACGGACATCATCTCGGTTGGGCGTTCACCTCCGGCAGGCTCGCCGGAAGATATGCCGCCGGCGCAGCACGCGTTTCATTATGTTAGGCACTCTAGGAAAGGAAAACGATGAAACAACGTTATGTCTGGATGCCGGCGTTAATCGCGCTGGCCTGCGGTTCGGCCGCCAACGCGCAGCAGAACTATCCGAGCCGCTCGGTGCGCGTGGTCCTATTTCTCCCGGCTGGCGGCGCCGCCGATCTTACGGCGCGCCTGGTGGCGCAGAAACTCGGTGACGCATTCGGACAGAATTTCGTGGTCGACAATCGCCCCGGCATGGGTGGGGTTATCGGCACCGGCATCGTCGCCAAGGCGGCACCCGACGGACATACGCTGCTGGCGTGCGGGATCACGACGCACGGCATCGGCCCGCACATATACTCCAAGCTGCCTTACGATCCGGTCAAGGATTTCGCGCCGGTCGTCCTGACCTCGACGATGCCAATATTCCTGCTGGTGAACGCCCAGGTGCCGGTGAAATCGGTGAGCGAATTGGTCGCTCTCGCCAAGGCGAAGCCGCAGGGCGTCAACTTCGCTTCGCCCGGAACGGGCAGCGCGCCGCACCTCGTCGGCGAGTTGTTCAAAACGGTAACCGGTATCCCGAGCCAGCACATCCCGTACAAAGGCAGCGGGACGGCCGCGCCGGATCTCGCGGGCGGGCACGTGCAATTCATGTTCGATGCGATCGCCGGGCATCTGGGGGGTATCCAAGCGGGCCGCGTCAAGGCGTTCGCGGTCACCGGTTCGGCGCGCGTGGCCGCCTTTCCCGATACGCCGACCATGGCTGAAGTCGGCCTTCCCCGCGTCACCGGGTCAGTGTGGTACGGGCTCCTCGCGCCGGCCGGCACGCCGAAGGAAATCATTGTGAAGCTCAACGCCGAAGCAAACCGCGCGCTTGCCACGCAGGAAGTCAAAGACCGCATGGCGGCAGCGGGCATCTATGCGGCCGGCGGCACACCGCAGGAATTCGGCAAGTTCATCCGCGCCGAACTCGACAAGTGGGGACCGGTCGTCAAGGCCGCCGGGGTGACGGCGAACTGATTCAGTTGTCGCGCGCAACTGAATCCGCGGTCACGACGGCTGATGTGGCCGACCAGGCTCGCATTGTGCTACGCGTTGCGCTTGACCGTGCGCCATTTAAGGTACTGTGGAATCGCAACGATGAGGAACAATACGCCGCCAACGATATCCGCAATCCCTGACGGGAAGATAAAGAGGCAGGCGGACACGATCAGCACGGCGCGCTGCACGACGTTCAGGTGTCCATACAGATAACCCATCGCCCCCGCCGCGAAAGGAATCACCGAGATGAACAGGATCAGCCAGCAATAAAGCACGTCGGCGTTGAATCCGTTGGGCATCAATATCGGCGTATAGACGAACATGAACGGCATGATGTACAGGTACGATGAGAATCGCATGGCCTGGAACCCCGTAGAGTACGGATGAGCCTCCGCGATGGCGGAGGCGGCGAACGCCGCCATGCACACCGGGGGCGTGACGTTAGACGACTGGCTGAACCAGAACACCGCGAAGTGGGCGGCGAGCAGCGGAATGCCCATCTCCCCCATGGCCGGAACGGCAAGCAGCGCCAGGATCAGGTAATCCGCGGTGACGGTGATTCCCATCCCGAGGACGAAAGTCGCGAACATGACCAGCAGCAGCGCGGCCCACTGGTAGCCGAAGGTATAGGCAAGCACCATCGCCGCGAACTTGAACGCGACGCCCGAGAGCAGTGCGATCCCGACGATGATGCCCACCGGCCCCGCGGTAGAGCCGACGATCAGGGATTTATCGCCGCCGTCTGCAAGCGCATCAAACAGCGTGATGAAGAACTGCTTGAACTGGCGCTTGGCGAAAAACTTGACGGCCACGATCGCGAGGAAGACCAAGATGGCGTAGAACGCCGCAAGCGAGATGCTGCTCCCGGAGGAAAACAGCATGTAGAACAGGACGACGAAGGGGGCCATGTAGTACCAGCCGCCCTTGAACACGGCCCATACGTCCATGCGCTCCTCGGGGGGAACGGTGCCGACCCCCGTCCTGAGGGCTTCGACGTGGACCATGGCGAAAACCGCGAAGAAGTACAGCAGCGCCGGCACCAGCGCGATCTTGGCGACCTCCGCGTACTGGATATGCAACATCTCGGCCATCAGAAACGCGCCGGCGCCCATGACGGGCGGCATGAACATCCCGCCGGTGGATGATGCCGCCTCGATGCCCCCCGCCACCGGGGCCCGATAGCCGGCTTTCTTCATAAGCGGGATGGTGAAGGTGCCGGTCGCCACCACGTTCGCGGTGGCGCTGCCCGAAATCATGCCGAACAGGCCGCTTGCCATGACTTCCGCCTTTCCCGGCCCGCCCGTGTAGCGCGACATCAGCGCGATGGGAAGCTCGATGAAGAAGGTCCCGGCGCCGAAGCGTTCGAAAATCGAACCCATGATGATGAACAGCATCACGAACGAGATGAAAACGTAAGCGACAAACCCGAAGATGCCGTTCATCGAGGCGTAGACATCCGCGACGATCACGCTCGCCGTAAAACCCTGGTGGCCGAACAGCTCGCCCGGCAGATAAGGCCCGAAATAGGCGTAGAGCAGCAGCATGAGCGCCAGTCCGGGCAATATCACGCTCATCGCGCGGCGGCAGGATTCCAGCACCAGAACGATCGCGATGACGCCGAATATCACATCGCGCGCCGTGGCGTCTCCGGCCCGCAACGCCATCTGCTCGTAGTCCATGACAAAGTTGCCGAATACGACGATGCTCAGCAGGATCAATACAAAATCCACCGCGCTCGGCCGATGCAGCGGCGACTTCCGGTTCGCGGGGTAGCGCATGAAGATCATGCACGTGATGAACATGATGAAGAGTCCGCGCAGGGCCGATGAGGTCCAGTGATTGGTTACCACGGAGTAAATCAGGACCACGCTGTAGGACGCCGCCAGCGTCTTGAAAATGCCGCGCCAGGCGCCCGAGAAAGTACGCAGCACGCGCACGCCCTCGGATTCCTCGAGCAGCCGCAGGAACAGATTGGGTTTGATGGTCACGCCGTTCGCCATGCGCAGGCTCCCCCCGAAAAAGGCCGCAGAAGCTCTGCCTCTGCGGCCTGCCAGTTGATTATTATGACAATGGTTACTTGAGCGTGGGCTCGGGATACTTCACCCCGATTTCCTTCCAGAATTTCGCCGCCCCAGGATGAACCGGAGCGATATTGCCGCCCAAGGGGTCAGCGCGGTTCAGGTTCGCCCCTTTAAAAGCCATATTGACCTGTTTTATGTTGTCTTCTGAATAGGCGAGCTTGGTAAATTCGTAGACCACCGCATCCGGCACGTCTTTATGGGCGATCAGGTACCCCGCAGTACCGAATAACGTGACGTCGCGGTCTTCGCCCTTATAGGTGCCGCCCTTTACCACGATCTTCTGGTAAAAGCCGTATTTCTTCAGGAATCCGCTCTTTTCGAGTTCCGGTCCGAAGTCGACCAGATTGACCGGCTTTTGCACTCCGATCTCTTCGACTACCGCCGCGGGCACGCTACCCGCCCGGTTGATCACCTGGACCTTGCCGTCCAGCAGCATGGTCGGATAGTCCTGATGCGGCAGCATCCTTGAATCAAGCGATCCTTTGAGCTTCGTGTGCTCGAGAAACAGGTTCATCTGATCCGCCGCCATGGAGCCCGGCGCGCCGATGGCAAAGATCTTGCCTTTCAGGTCGGCCGCGGTCTTGACATTGTCCTTGGTCAGCGCCATCACGTGATTCGCCAATACCGGCGTGACGATGCCGATGACCCGAAAATTGCGCGTGGGTTTATCGAACGGCTTTTGTCCGTGCCACCCCGCGTACATCAGGTCCTGCGAGGTCATTCCGAATTGCGCCGCGCCGCTCTCGACCCGCCGCTGGTTTTCCACGCTGCCGCCGGAGGTGTTCGGGGTAACCCGAATCAGCTTCGAGT
>Ga0209514_10002619_pt1 | contig 27488 bp, 32 predicted proteins | sample Subgrocontami58m_FD_187452 | JGI IMG/M metagenome (GOLD analysis project Ga0209514, IMG submission 187452) | Subsurface groundwater microbial communities from S. Glens Falls, New York, USA - GMW37 contaminated, 5.8 m (SPAdes) (version 3) | ecosystem: Environmental > Aquatic > Deep subsurface >...
AAATACGCGCGGTCCAGGCAAACTTTACTCCTGAAGAAATTGAGCGGGATGTCGCCCAAGCCATAAAAAAGGTGAGGAAACAAAATGCGGCGCGTCGTCCTTGATACAAACATCTTTGTCAGCGCGCTGCTCTCAAAAAACGGGACGCCCGCCAAAATAATAGACGCATGGCGCGAAAGAATTTTTTTGGTAATCACCTGCGAGGCAGCAATTCTTGAAATACAGCGTGTTTTGGATGAATTATTCGCAACAGGCAAATACGCCATTACCAAAGAACAAACAGAGTCTGTGATTCATCTTTTACGAACAGACGCCATACAAGTTCCGGGTCAAATGAATGTATCCGGCGCCATCCCGCAAGACCCCGATGACGAGAAGTTTCTGGCGATTGCATTGGAAGGCGAAGCGGAAATTATCATTAGCGGAGATAATCACTTGTTGAATTTGGGCAAATATCAAAACATCATTATTCAAACAGCGCGTCAATTTCTTGATTCACTAAAATCAGAATAATATGCTCGCAATTCTCACCATCCACCTGCACTTCCAACCGCACACAGCGCCGAAACCGAGCCTTTCCCCTTCGTCCCCGCCACATGGATGATGGGATACTTATTCTGCGGGTCCCCCAGCGACTCCATCAACGCGAACATACGATCCAGGTTGAAGTCTGCCTTGGCGAGTTCGGAGGAATGTTTAAGGCTATAATCCACGAAGGAATACAGGTAATCGAGGGCTTTGTTGTAGGAAGTTTCTATGTCCATGCGAGGGATTGTAAGACGGATTGGGGAATTGGGAAATGGTAATTAGTAACTGGAGGTTGGCATGAAAAAACTCACTCCTTTTTTGATTTGGGTCATGTTACTTTTATATGCCTGTGTGCCGGTCGTACAAACTTCTGAGCCGTTTCAGACGAGGACACCATTTACTCCAACTCCCCGCCCGACGGAGACACCGACTGCTGTGCCTACGCCTACGGAAATACCTGACCCCACTATGCCCCCCGGCGCGACGGGGAAAGACAGCAAAGGAAATTACATAAAGGAAGTGACTGAAAACGGAAATACGTTCGAGTATACGTGGGACAAGGAGCAAGAATTATGGACACGATCTCTTGGAGAATTTCCCCTATATGATAGCACGGTATTTAATTACATCCCTTTGAAAATATTCATAAGTAATGATGTTGAAGGGGGGCAGAATTTAGTATCTATAACACATGAAGATAGAACAGGCGGAAGTTCTATGAATCCTTTATCATCCTCTTTTGTACCTGAATTGGAGGAAAGATATTTTCAAAAGGATTCATCACGAATATCAAATGATGAATCTGCTCAATTACAAAGAGAAATGATGAAAGGCATAAAAAGTCAGGCGTTTTTGCCACTTATCACATCATATGGTGAGTCGGTCAATATGAGGCTAAGCACTGAGACAGGATTCATACTAACGATTGTCAATGCGGCAGATTTGGAACCACTTGTGGGAAATGGTGTATCAAAATGGGGAGATGGCAAGCATACGTATTATTCACAGGTTACGGGTGTCAATGGTGATGGCAACGTTCTTTGTAAAGTTGCATCAGTAGATTCTCTGAGAGATCTTTCCGATTTAGAACTAAGATACGTGTTATTTAGTTGCGTTGGAAATGTTATATCCCACGAAAATCAAACTACACAAAATCTTGATAACATTACGCAAATTTTTACCCAATATTCGGCTAAGCCGTATGGGGATAGTCCCGCGGATGTGATGATTGAGCGTAATCCCTAATATCTACTTCGCGGCATCTTGTATTTTTACCCACGTTCTTCTACGCTATCTATATGAAGCGGTTATGGTTCATTATTGGCAGTGTGATTGTGATTTCTCTGCCTGTTGTCCTTCTTGTCTATAAAAATCTTGATGCGACAAAAAAGAGTTTATCTCTATTAAAATTTATTACCAAACGTACGGTAAGTCCAGAGTTTTCTGTTGCCAGCAAAGTGCCGGACTATACGCCCAAAATTGTTAATACCTCATATCTTGATTATGTGATTGCGACTATGAAGATTTTTGACAATCAGGCGATTGTTGATCCTTTACTATATCGTGGATCTCGGGATTCCAAAACCCGTTATACGGTCTCCCGCGTTCAGATAGAGCTTGTGCCGCGCATAGACCAATTCCTTCTTGCAATAGGCGGGGAAAAAGACTTTGCGGGAAGGGGCACATATTTTGTGAAAGACGATACATTGGTGGTACAGGTATCATTGGATCCGGATGAGATTTCACAAGGCGGAACTCAGGGACAATATGCCCTGGAAGATATGTATCTACAAACTGCGCTTCAGGTATTGGTATATGCGGTGGGATCACCGGATAAACGAATGGATCCGAAAGAACTTGCTAAAATAGATACTGATTTAAAGGAATATCTTTATACCGGCATATTTAAACGACCGATAGTGATAGAGAAAGCGGGAGAATAGACATGAAGATGCTCAAATTATCATTGTTTGTTTTGTCTTTGTTTCTTTTCATTTGGATATTTTTAACCCAACCGGTACAGGTCTTTGCCAATGCTGTATGTGATGGGACGAGCCCCGCGTGTGTTATGGAATATATTCCTTGGATACATACTGTAAAAACTAATTGTACTACTGATGCATATGGCGTTGAAACTTGTGATCAAACAGAGGTGACAGATATTGTATCACGCTGTACGATTCCCCAATCTGGTGGCGGATCGTGCCAGTGTTGTTATAAAGACGGATGCTATCTGGATTGTGGGGTTATTCAACCCACCGGCGGTCCACCCGGCCCTCCTGATGAGCCACCCGCTGATCCACCACCTCCTGGTTCGACCAGTACGCCTGTACCCACCAGTACGCCTATTTCTTTGGGAACCATCCAGGCGCGGGCGGTGCAGGTGACTCAGGATGATACGTCCTGTACTGCAATTCGGGCTGTTCCAACGACTGCCGGACAAATCAATAATACGATACTCCAATTTACCCGATCATCTGCAAGTGCCCCTCCCGCTCAGGTACAGTCAGGGGCTAATTATGTGACGTTTGCAAATATTCTTGCTGGTTGGTATACCGTGGACTCTATACTTCCTACTATTGACTGGATGTATAGCCGCGCGTGCTGGAACAATCTTACCAATGGCACGACGGGCGAGGGATTGTCACAGACTCTGGGAGCCAATCAGACGATTGTATGGGACATTGGGTACACGTTGGGCACCGCGTGGCTTCAAACGCAGGGAGGAGACGTGTATGCTTCAGGCAATCTGCGATCGTATATTCCTAACGTCACGCCTCGCGTGTTTAGTAGAGATGGCACAGGCGGGTATCCGGGGATCGTGACGTATGGTACGTCGTATGATTTGGACTCCGATCCGTTTTCCGAAGGGGCAACTTTCAACAAATCTCAAAAGATGTTTTGAAGTAAAATGGCAGGCAGGCATGAGTAAAACATCTACGTCCAATCCCCGCAGGGTAGAAGAAGCGGCGGCCGAATATGACGTCAGGGAAATCAAGGTCAAATCGGCGGTCATCAAAGAGCGGATTCCTTTTGACCCAAAGAAAATCGCCGCATTCTGTAAACGCTGGAAAATCTCAGAGTTTTCGTTTTTTGGTTCCGTCTTGCGCGAGGATTTTCGTCCCGACAGCGATGTGGATGTGCTGGTCAGTTTTGTGCCGAATGCGGGGTGGAGTCTTTGGGACTTAATCACCATGCAGGAAGAACTGGAAGCCATGTTCAACCGCAAGGTTGACCTGCTCGAAAAAGAGGCGATCCGCAATCCATATCGCCGTCATTCCATCCTGACTGGACGCGAGATTTTATATGCCGCCAACCAATCGTGAGGCCGGGTATATCTGGGATATGCTGGACGCTGCCCGAACCATTCAACGATTCATTGCGCTTCGAGGAATTTCTACACGACAGAAGACTTCAACTGGCGATTGAACGCTGCGTGGAAATCATGGGGGAAGCATCCCGCCGCGTTTCAGACAAATTGAAGGCAGAGCATCCAGAAATTCCATGGGGACGTATCATCTCGCAGCGCAACGTGATTGCTCATGAATACGATGACATAAAGCAGGAACGCATGTGGCTGATTGCCACCGTCCACGCGCCTGCTTTGATTCCTGACCTGGAAGCAATCCTCCCCCCGCCTCCGCCGCCAATCGAATAACCTTGCTCGCCATCCTCACCATCCATCTGCACCTCCCCGCTTGCGCCTCCCTCAAAGAAAAGCGCGGGCGGATCAAGCCGTTCATCTCGCGTTTGCATCGCGAATTCAATGTCTCTGCAGCGGAGATGGATTTGCAGGACAAATGGGATGAAACCATCATCGCCTGCGCCATGATTGGAAACGACCACGCCTTCTTACAATCCGCTTTGGAAAATGTCACAAAATGGGTGGAAGCAAATTGGACAAATGGGGATGTGTGGGATACAAAAATCGAGGTACTATAAATGATAATCAAGTCACGAATAGCATCTCTACATATAAATAAACTTTTCTATGCACCCAAGGAGAGAACCAAATGAAAATCGCAATCATGGGAACTGGCGGAGTAGGCGGATATTACGGCGGGCTGCTGGCAAAGCAGGGTCATGAGGTGACATTCATCGCGCGCGGCGCGCATTTGCAAGCCATCCAGAAAAATGGTTTGCAGATCAAAAGCATTCACGGCGATTTCAGTGTCTCGCCTGCCACAGCCGTCGCAGATCCTACGGAAGTTGGCGCAGTGGATTTTGCGCTGGTATGCGTCAAGACCTATGATACAGAATCGGTGGCACGGACGATGACTCCGCTGGTTGGGGCGCAGACAACTGTGCTGAGTCTGCAAAACGGGATTGATGCAGCAGAGCGAATCGGGGAATTCGTCGGAATGGAGCATGTGTTGGGAGGCGTAACCCAGATTTCATCGGCAATCGAATCGCCAGGAGTGATAAAACAGGTGTCCCAGTTCCGCCGCATTGCATTTGGTGAATTGGATGGATCCATTTCAGCACGCACGCAATCCATTGAAAAGGCTCTCAAAGAGACCGGTATCACTGCCGAGATCACTCAAGACATTCACAAAGCGCTATGGGAAAAGCTGGTTTTTATCTCTGCCGCCAGCGGACTAGGCGCGCTAACGCGACTGCCAATGGGAGAATATCGCGCTGTCCCCGAGACGCGCGCCATGATCCTCAGTCTAATGAAAGAGGTGGAGACGGTAGCGCGCGCGCAAAGGATTGCATTGGATGATGACGTGGTTGAAAAAGCGCTGGTATTCATGGATAACGCCGCGCCGCACATAAAAGCCTCGATGCAGCTGGATGTGGAGACGAGCCACAGAACCGAGATTGAAGCAATGATCGGCGTGATCGGGCGCAAGGGGCGCGAGTTGGGCGTCCCCACCCCCACCGCCGATTTCATCTACGCCGCGTTGCTGCCCATTGACCTGAAAGCACGCCAAACGAGTTAATATTTTTTACAAAATTTTTGTGCACTACCCATCAAAAAGGTGTAGAATAAAAGTAACATAAATAGCAACGGCTTTATGCAGTTCGTGTTATTACTTAAGAAATAACCTAATGAAGCAAATGCCCGTTTTCTTCCTTTGCTTATTATCAATAACCAAGGACCCCATCCCAGTCTGGCGCATTCAAATCGCAAGCCAGTAGGGTAGTTGTAAAGAGCGCCTACGAGCCGTTTGGCTTGACTGGTGCTCTTATATTTTAGAGGAGATCATGAGCAAACCTTTACTGGTGGAAATCATTGCCTATGCTCCGACCGCTTTTTATCACTGCACCCATTGCGAAATCGCCTGGCGCGAGGTTGGAATGAGCAACCAGGCGCACAAGGAGCAATTGCAAAACAGCCTGCCCGAAGATTTGACAAAGGATTATCTGGCCGTTTCCGAATGGGTGAAGGATGTTTTTCGCCGCTACTACGATTAGGTTGTAATTAAGATGGTGGATGCCGCCTCGCTGGAAGGAGTATGGCTGTCCCTGCGGCACGGAGCGCGGCGTTATCCAGCGGTCATTATTGGCAGACAGGTCTTTACCGGGATGGATGCCCTTAAGTCAGCAGAGACCCGTCTCGGCGGTTTGCTGCAAACGCAGTCAGCCGCGTAAATACATTAGCGCAGGAGGTGAACCGATTAATATTTTGATCGTCTCTTTGCTCTTGTTTTTGCCAAAATCTAAACAAAGGAGAAAACCGTATGAATACCTTGTGGATTGTTGTGCTTGGAACGCTGGTCATCTATCTGGCGTACAATTTTTACGCCAAGTACATTGACAGCAAAATCATCCAGGCAGATGCAAAAAAAGCCACGCCTGCTAAAATGTACATGGATGGCGTAGACTTCATGCCGACGAGCAAGAACGTGCTTTACGGCTATCACTTCAAATCCATCGCCGCAGCTGGCCCGATTGTCGGTCCGATTACAGCCGCCAACATCTGGGGCTGGGCGCCCGCCCTGGCCTGGTTGTTGATCGGCGTGGCCCTCATCGGCTGGGTGAGCGATTACACTGCCATCATGGTCGCCGTGCGGAATGACGGCAACAGTTTGAGCGCCATCAGCCACAAACTGATCGCGCCGCGCACCCGCACCATTCTGTTCGTGTTCATCTTCTTCTATCTGCTGTTGATAGCTGGCGCTTTCATGGGCATTATGAGCGCCCTGATGGCCGCCCGCCCCGATGTGCCGTTCGGAATTCTCATGCTGGGCATCATGGGCTTCCTGGCCGGGCAGATGCTCTACAAATGGAAGATGGACTTGATCGTGGTCACAGCCATTGTTGTGGTGGTCACTTTGGCGGCGATAGTCTTCGGTCCCTTCGGCTCCACTCCCAAGCTGGATGATGCCGGTAAGGTAGTCGGCATCAACTGGGTTGGCCCGATCAACGGCGCGATGGTGGCTTTCAATGGCGCGGTCAACCAGGTCACCGGCGGCAACTCAGTCATGAGCGTGTTCGATCCAACAAATGCTGACCCGCGCATCCCGGCGCCCGCGGCGGACGGAACACGTCCAAGCACGGCGGTCTACGATGCCGCGACGGGCGCGATCAAGACCATGCCAGCCTATCTGTTCTGGGCGCTGTTCATCTTCGCTTTTTCCTACCTGGCGGCCACCTTGCCCATCTGGCGCTTTGCCCAGCCGGTCAACTACATTGGCTTTTGGATCACGTTATTGACCATCAGCTTGAGCGCCCTGGGCGCGGTGTTGGCCCCGTTCATCAAACCCGAGGTGGGCGCGTTCGCGCTGGAGCCGATCAAGGCATTGGGGTTCGCTTACGACGCAACCAAAGCCTGGCAACCGCTGTGGCCGATGCTGTTCGTGACCATCGCCTGTGGTTCGATCTCCGGCTGGCATGCCCTGTTCGGCTCGGTCGGCACGGCGCGCCAGCTGGAATATGAGACCGACGCGCTCCCGGTCGGCGGCGGCGCGATGTTCACCGAGAACACACTGGCCCTGCTTTCGCTGGTGGCTGTTTCCATCGCGGGAGCGGGCGGCGGCGCAGGCCGTTTCGCGGCGGGCGTTGGCTCCCTGCTTTCAGTGGTGTTTGGGAATGGTTTCAAACCCATGGGCACGGCGCTTGGATTCGGCGCCTTCATGGTCATCGTGTTGACCGTGACCCAGTTAGTCTTCCGCGTCATGCGCGTCACCTTGACGGAATGGGCCGGCGATGTCATCCCTGTCTTCCGCAACATGCACGTCTCGACCCTTTTCTCGATGTTCCTGACCCTGCTCCTGCTCCTGACCGGCACGTGGGTCTATCTATGGCAGTTGTTCGGCGCGGCGAATCAATTGATGGCGGCGCTCAGCCTGTTGATTGTCACCGTCTGGCTGAGATCGGAGAAGCGCAATCCATCCTTTGCCCTGTGGCCGATGCTCTTCATGTATCTGACCACGCTCGCGGCTACGATTATAACGGCGCGCAACCTGTTCGTCACCATCGTCCCGAAAGGCGGCGCGGCGGCGGGAGGCGCATGGGCAATGATCATCATCGCGGTGTTCCTGCTGATCGCGGCGCTGTTGATTGGCTGGGACGGCTTCCAAGCCTACCAGCGCTACGGCAAGGGTGGGGCGGCGGCCAAAAAAGCTGCTGCAACCGGCGACGATTAGCTTTCGCGTTTGCACCTTAAAAACAGGAGGCCCGCGCATGCGAGCCTCCTTGTAAAATTACCGCCCAACTTTTGTAGTGCGATACATCGTCCCCGAATGGGGATTCATGACACTGATATTTGGCGCAATTCGCAATGCGACATCGCGAAGCGTGTCGCGTTACCGTTCGCCCGTTTCTCCGAGGGCTGCATTGCCCAGCGACTTGAAGGCTTCAAAGAACTGCGCCGCGTCACTCTGGCGGTCGGGAAGGGGCAGATGGAATTCAAACTGTGAGTTCTGCCGACGCAAGCCAAAACGCCCGTAATGACTCGCCAATGCGGCGCACGGAGCGGAGAGACGCTCCACTTCCTGTTGGGCTAGATCAAGCAAGCCCTTCGGGGCGAGAAGCGTCAGCCCGTTGTACTCACGGCGTTCCCAGCCGCGCCGCGTCAGGTCGCGGATCACTTGTCGGCCGGTCCAGAAGCGAGGGTCGGACAGTTCCAGGTCAAAGCGGACGGGCGATTGCAATTGTCCGCGCAGGATGAGCGTGTCACGGCGTCCGAGCAGATAAAGCCATCCCCACATCGGGAACAAGTCGCGCGGCTCAAAAACCAGCAGGATTGCCAGCTGGCGGAAGGGCTTGCGAGTTTTGATGAGTGTCAGTTCTGCGACGGTAGAACCCAGCCATCGCAGGGTGGTGCGCTCAGCCACTTTGGGCATCCCATCCTGCATCCAGCGCAGATAAGTATCGCCGCGCCGCAGGTTAAAAATCATGCCGAATGCAAATGAGCCAACGGCGAGAGCCATGATAGCCAGATAGATGGGATTAATGCCCATGCCAACCTCCACAAAAAGAATTGAAATATTGTAAGTAGGTCTTATAGATAAGTCAATTCCCAAAATTCAAAAAGGCGGTATTATTTTGGAAATGCAGATACAGCAAAATCGGTGGCATGAACGCTGGCAAATTGTCCGCGAATTTCTTTATGGCATGTTTGGCATGGAAGTGGCCGAACATGCTCTTGAAATGCGTGCCAGTTTGGAGAGCCTGTTTATGTTGGCAACTGTCGGCGATATGATCGGCGTGCCGATCCTGCCGCCATATTACAGCCTGCGTTTTCTGCCTTTCCTTGTCCCAAACATCTCTGTTTGGAAACGACGTGTTCTGCGGGAGAAAGAATTTACCGATGAACACGATTATCACCTTCACGGTCTCTAATCCCAATATAGGAGTCAATGATGAACGAACAGCCCGAAAAGAAAAGTTTCCTGCAAAACTTCAAGGAGATCATCTATGGCATGGCGCAGCACGACATGAGCCGCTATGCCCTGCGCACGCGTGCCAGCATGGAGCATCTTTTCATTCTGATCACGATGGGCGACATGATCGGCGTCCCGATCCTGCCGCCATATTACAGCCTGCGCCTCCTGCCATACGTGGTGCCGCAGATTTCCACCTGGAAGCGCCGCCTGCTGCGTGAAAAAGATGTCTCAGACGCGATGTTCTAAACCTGACAACGGAGCCAAATCATGAGTCTTAAGGATGTTTTTCTCAAAAATCCCGACCGACGCTACATCATGTTCGGCGGCAAGGGCGGACTGGGCAAGACCACGTTCTCGGCCGCGACGGCCTACTGGCTGGCCAAGCACGGCAAAAAGGTGCTGGTATTCTCGGTAGACCCACAAGCCAGCCTTTCCGATATCTTCAAACAGGATATATTCGGTAAAGGCCCAGTCAAGATCATGGAAAATCTGTGGGCGCAGGAAATCGACGCCGACAAGCATATCAAAGCCTACCAGCAGGAGATTCGCCAGAAAATCCTGGATATGTACGGCTTTGACGAGGTTCCCGAAGAAGTGGATCAATATATCGAAGCCGCCTCGGCGGAACCAGCCATGGAAGAAAGCGCCATCTTTGACGCAGTGGTGGACATTGTCATTGGCGGCGATTACGATTACTACATCTACGACCTGGTCCCGCTGGGGCACGCGCTCTATTACCTGAGTATGGCCAAGGTCTACGATGAATGGATCAACAAGATCACCCACCTGCGCGAGGAAATGCGCGAGTACGAAGATATGGTCTCGCGCATGAAACGCCAGAAGGAAACCGAGGAAGATAAAATCCTGAGCGAGCTTGTGTACATTCGCAAGCGCATCAATGCCTCCTCGAGCATATTGACCGATCGCGAAAAGACGGCCTTCTTCTTTGTGGTCATCCCGGAAGAGATGATTCTGCTTGACACGAAAAAGGCGGCGGAATTGTTCGCCAAGTTTGATGTGCCGATTGCCGGGTATGTGGTCAACCGTGTAGTGCCGCGTGAATTACTCACGCAGAACATCCCAGACTACCTGAAAAATCGGATTCAGATGCAGGACACACATCTCAAAGCCATTGACGATACGCTTGGGGCGCAGGTCATTGCGCGCGTGCCGGAAATGGAACGTGATGTGACCGGCCTGCCGATGATCGAAAAACTGTCCAAAATTATGTTTGGGGAATAGGAGGCGATAATGACCACAAAATCTATTGAAGTCTCCATGAAGACTTTTTTCGCCAACAATCCGAATGAGCGTTTCATCTTCTTCGGCGGCAAGGGCGGCGTGGGCAAGACCGCGCTGGCCGGAGCAACAGCCATCTGGCTGGCGAAACAGGGTAAGCGCGTTATGCTGGCTTCCACCAATCCCGTCCACAGCTTGAGCGGCTTGCTCGGTCAAAATGTTTTCGGCCAGCCTACGGCTGTCAATGGCGTCCCCAATCTGTGGGCTTATGAAATTGACACCAAGGACACTATCGAGCGATCCAAGCAGGAAATCCGTGAGAAGGTGCAGTGGTTTCTGAAATTTGCAGATATTTCCACCAAGGCCGAAGAGTTTGTAGAATCAGCCACGATGAACCCGGCCTTTGAAGAATCGGCCATGTTCGAGAACATGGTGGATCTGATGCTCAAGAACGAGTATGACATCTACGTCTTCGATACCGCGCCGACCGCCAACGCCCGCCGCCTGCTGGGCATGTCCAAAGTATACGGCTTATGGGTCGGCAAAATGCTCAAGAGCCGCGAAGAAGCTCGCAGTTTGCGTGAACTACTTTCGTTCACCAAGAAAAAAGAAAAAGACCCGCTGCTGGATTATCTGGTCGGTTTCCGTGACCGCATGGAACAGGTACGCATACTGTTGACAGATAAAAACCTGACGTCCTTCTTCTTTGTCACACTGCCGGAGGCCCTTCCTATTGCGGTCATCACCCGCTTCATCGGCTGGTTTCACGACTTCGGCATCCCGGTCGGTGGTGTGGTAGTTAACATGCTGATTGACCGCCAGCAGGTCAATGACAAGTCGCCGGAGTTCGTCCGCAACCGCGTGGCAATGCAAGCCGGTTACATGGAGGAGGTTTGGGAGAAATTCCCCGGCATGGTACGCGCCCTGCTTCCGTTATACGAGACAGATGTGCGCGGACTTCCCACACTCAACCGAATGGCCGAAATGCTGTTTTACTCGTAGAGAATCACATCATGCAGGCAATCGCAGGTCACTTGCTTGACCACTGTGTTTAATTTGCGCCAAGCGAAAAACGCATTCCTGCGTTCCATTCGCGTCCTCAAGGAAATCCTGTACGGCATGGCGATCCACGACCAGGTGCGCGCCCTGACGCGGCAACGTGGCAGTTTGGAGCATCTCTTCGTATTGATCAGTTTCGGCGATCTGCTTGGCGTACCCATCCTGCCGCCGTATTACAGTATGCGCCTCCTGCCGTTCATCGTGCCGCTCATCAGTAATTGGAAGCGGCGCATGTTGCGGGAACGGGACGTGACCGACGCGCTCTTCTGAATTACTTGCAGGTCACTTGTAGGTCACGCTTAGGTCTCGATACACCCCGCAAAGAACACGCGGGGCTACTCGACCACCAAAGCGTGGCCTACTTGCATTAAATGATAAAATCGAAACTCAACTCAACGGTGCGGCGACATAAACATCGCGCTGCCAATATACTGGAGGCTGAAATGGATTTAAAACTTAAGGACAAACGCGCCCTCGTCACCGGCTCATCCCGCGGACTAGGTTATGCCACCGCGCTAGCATTGGCAAAAGAAGGCTGCCGCGTTGCAGTTAACGGCCGCGACGAGTTCAATCTCGTAGAATCTACGCATAAAATCTACAAAGAGACGAATATTTTGGCTTATCCCGTGGTGGGTGATGTAAGTGATCCAGCCGTGCCTGAGAAACTGATCGCAGATACGGTCAAGCTTTTAGGTGGACTCGACATCCTCATCACCAATGCGGGCGGACCTCCGCCTGGGACGATTGATTCGCTGGATGAAGCCGCATGGCAAAAAGGCGTGGACTTGTGTTTAATGCTTCACGTTCGTTTGATCAAAGCCGCGCTTCCCTATTTGCGAAAGTCAAACGCGGCGAGTGTGCTGACGGTTACATCTATGTCCGTCAAGCAACCCATCGCGAACCTGCTTCTCTCGAACAGCATCCGCATGGCGACAATTGGATTAACCAAATCGCTGGCGTTGGATCTCGGCAAGGAAGGCATTCGCTTCAACTCCATTCTGCCAGGCTGGACAGAAACGGAAAGAGTCACAGAGTTGATGTCCGCCCGCGCAACGGCGAACAAGTCAACGGTTGAGGAAGAGACGCGCAAACAGTCGGAGCAGAGTCCGCTTGGGAGGTTGGGCCAGCCCAAAGAGTTCGCGAATGCCGCAGCGTTCCTCGTCTCTCCTGCTGCGTCATATATCACAGGCGTGATGCTTAATATAGATGGCGGGATGTATAAAGGTACGTTATAAAAGTTGAAAGTTTACAGGTTGGAAGGTTTGAATGTTGTAACCTGCAAACCTTCCAACCTGCACCCTGTAACCCCAAAGGAGAAAACCATGACCGAGCAAAACAAAAAAGTTTGCCTGAGTTGTGACCGCACGAATGAACAGATTCCTTTGATCATGCTCACATTCAAAAGTGACGCAAAATATATTTGTGCGCAATGTTTCCCGGTTTTGATCCATAAGATTCAGTTGCTTGCAGACAAATTACCCGGCGTGGAGATCGCGCCGCCTGCGGATCACTGATTATATGAATAAACTGTCGCGCCTTACCCGTAACTCATTGATCATCGCATTCTTTTTCTTAATAGATAAAGTTTTGGCCTTCGTCCGCACGGGTGTCATTTCGCGCCAGTATTCAGATTCGGTGCATTTGCTGGATACGTTCAATGCTGCAAATAATTTACCTGACGTGTTGTTCGCGCTTATTTCGGGCGGCGCATTGGCAATGGCGTTCATTCCATTGCTGACGGAGTATCTCACCACCAAAGACCGCGCTGCCGCATGGGATCTGTTCTCACGCGTGGCAAATGTTGCCTTTCTCGTGACAGGTTCCATTGCAATCCTGATCGCCATTTTTGCGCAACCCATCGTGGATGCGAATCTCGGCATCGCGCCGGGCTTTGGAGAGGAGCAACGCACACTGCTCGCTGAACTAATGCGTTTGAATTTGATTGGCACGGTCATCTTTTCGATCAGCGGGTTGGTGATGGCTTCACTCCAGGCGAATCAACATTTTGTTTTACCCGCCATTGCGCCCAGCATGTACAACATCGGACAGATCTTTGGCGCAATTTTCCTCGTGCCGCGTTTTGGCATTCATGGTCTCGTCTACGGCGTCATCCTCGGCGCTGCAATGCACTTGCTCATTCAAATTCCCGCGTTGTTTAAATTTGGCTTCCGCTGGACTGCCTCATTGGATTTACGTCACACAGGGCTGATCGAAGCCTTGAAATTAATGGCGCCGCGTTTATTGACCATGGGCGGCATTCAGATCATTGTGCTGGCGCGCGACAATCTGGCATCACGCCTAGACCAGGTCGGCGCGGTGACTTCACTTACGTACGGCTGGATGATCATGCAAGTGCCTGAGACAATTCTTGGGACTGCCATCGCCACCGCGATGCTGCCTGCTCTTTCAGAACTCGCGGCACGCAACGACTGGACAGGGTTCCGTTCAACCATAGAACGCGCTCTACGAGTTTTGATCTCATTAACCGTTCCCATTGCAGCGGTCATGGCGGCTGGGATTCATCCGCTCGTGCGCGGGGTTTTCGGATTTGACGAGGCCACTTCCGCCCTGATCACATGGACAACACGCGCGTATTTAATAACGCTAACAGGATACGCCATCCATGAGATCGCGGCGCGTTCGTTCTATGCGCGCAAAGAACCGATGTTCCCGTTATATGCTGTGCTATTGCGCCTCGTCATGTTTTTAGGGATCGGTTTTATCGGACTCAGGTTCTTTAAGGAAATCGGCGCGCCGATCATCGCATTCGCAGAGATCGCACTGCTGGTAGAAGCCATCATTCTGTTCAGCTGGTTATCCAAACGCACACATGAGTCGATCCATGTGAACGGCGCGGTAGTCAAAGGGCTGATCGCGGCTGTCATCGGTGGAGCGATCACATGTGCTGTTGCGTTATACTTGCCCGGCGGCGCTATCGTAACCGCGCTGATCGGCATGATCGTCGGAGGTGGTATTGCGCTGGCACTTGTCTGGACTGATGCAAAACAGCTTTTTAATTTGTAACACACTGTTTCGTCATTGCGAGTGGCGCTGAAGCGCCACGAAGCAATCTCCAACACAACAAACGAGATTGCTTCCCTTCGACACGGTGAGCGAAAGTCGAACCGTCAGGACACCGCATCGGAAAGAACATCCTCCTCGCAACACTTGCGCCGCACGCCAGTGCAGGTGTGACGAAATAAGATAATAAGTTAAGAAAAAAATTCGCCAATTCAAAGGAAAGTATAATTACCGTCATGTCTGAACAAACTGGAAACACACAACCCCTCAAACCTTACAAGGTTGAAGATACCCAACCGATAAAGCCTGTCAAAAAGGCCCCGCGCTGGCGTTCCATCCTTATCAGCATTCTGGGCTTTCTCCTGCTCGTCGGGTTGGGCGGATTTGGCGGATATTCTTCCGGCATTGGAACCCGTAAAGCAGCGGAAAATGTCATTATTACGCAACAACTCTCTGAACAATTCTCCTTTGCGCTGGTGGATATTGAATTTGGACGGTATGAAAACGCAAGGCAACGCCTCGAATTCATTATCAAGAATGATCCGGGTTTCCCCGGCGCACAGCAAAAAATGACAGAAGTATTGGTACTGAGCGTGATCCCCACCCCTACACCAGCACCCACGCTGACAGCCACCCCGGACTTCAGCGGCGCAGAAAACGCCTTTCAACGCGCCCAACAACTCATTCTTGCACAGGATTGGCCCGGTGCGCTCACAGCGCTGGATACCATCCGCAAATTGGACAAGAGCTACAAGACCGCACAAGTGGACGGCATGTATTACTTTACTTTGCGCAATTACGGCTACGATCTGATCACAAAACAAGGCAATCTTGAGGGCGGCATCTATCACCTGACCCTTGCAGAACGCTTCGGACCATTGGATAACTCCGCCATCGGCCTTCGTGAGGCCGCGCGCACATACATCACCGGCGCAAGTTTTTGGGAACTGGACTGGCGGCAGGCTGTGCAATATTTCACCGAAGTAAACGCCGGCTGGCCCTCTCTCTGGGACGGCACCATGACCGCCTCACAACGTTACTTTATCGCGTCCATGCGTTATGGTGATGAGCTCTTCCTGCGCCAGGAATATTGCGCCGCCTATGAACAATATCAAATCGCAGCTGCCATGGGCGCATTGGAGGCAGGTTCGGCAAACAACTCCAATCAAGCATTCCAACAATGCTATCCGCCAACCGCGATTATCGAGCCTACCGCTATTGCTACAACAGAAACAGCGCCCACTGAGACGCCGACAACACCCTAGCCATAATTCATGACCACACCCTCTGCATGGATATTGGCGATCATTTTCTGGCTTCATATGCTGGCGACCGTCACATGGATTGGAAGCCTCGCCGCGATCAACATCCTCGTCCTGCCCGCCTCCCATCGCGCTTTGAAGCTGGCCGATCAACTCAACTTTATCGCCGCTCTTCAAAACAGACTCGAGCCGCTCGCCTGGTTCTGCATGGGATTATTGCTCGTGACTGGACTTTTCCAATTAAGCACCAGTCCGCACTACGACGGCTTTCTCTCGCTAAGCACACAATGGTCATTCGCCATCCTCATCAAGCATGGACTGGCCGTCATCATGGTCGTGGTCAGCGCCATTCAAACATGGGAAGTGCTTCCCGCCATCCAGCGCACGCTGATGAAAAAAGGGGAAGCGGATGAAGAGGAACTCCGCAACCTGCAAAGAAAAGAAATAATCCTCCTGCGGATCAGTTTATTACTCTCTGCATTGATCCTCGGAGCTACCGCTGTCGCAAGAGTATCGTAATCAACAAAAAGAGACCGTTGCCATGAAAAGCAACGGTCTCTTTTTATTAAGCAAATTACAGTTTTATCAAAGCCGGCTCAACCAGTGTGCCTGTCAGATCATATGCCATGGCGCCGCCAATTCTGACGGGGACCATATCACCGATCTTCGCCTTGCCCTCGATCAGAACCATACCGTCAATTTCAGGCGCGTCGCGGTAGGAACGCCCGACAGATATGCCATTATCAAATCCCTCGACCAAAACATCCAGTGTCTTGCCTACATAGGATTGATTCACCTGCAATGAAATATTTTGCTGTAACTCCATCAGACGTTCGTATCTTTCCTGTTTAACAGGAGCAGGCACAGAGTCGCCAAGAGGCGCGGAGGTTGTGCCTGGCTCAAATGAAAACTGGAATGCGCCCACACGGTCGAATCGAATCTCTTTCACGAAATCATACAGCGCCTGAAATTCCTCCTCTGTTTCGCCGGGATACCCAATGATGAACGTAGTCCGAATCGCGAGGTCTTTCATTGTGGCACGCATTTTTCCAATCGTTTTATACACCCAATCCATGTTGGACGGGCGCTTCATACGATACAAGGTTTTTGGATGCGCGTGCTGAAGCGGCATATCCAGATAAGGCAAAACCTGCCTGCGGGTTGCCATCACCTCGATCAAACGATCGGTGACATAACCCGGATAAGCATACATCACACGGATCCAGTCCATGTCTGAAACAGTATCTGTTAATTGTTCTAGCAAAATAGCGAGGCCGTCCTTCATGCCCAGGTCGTGACCATAATCCGTTGTGTCCTGCGCGATCAAGACCAATTCGCGCACACCGGCATCACGCAAGGTACGCGCTTCTTTGATAATTGACTTAATGGGACGTGAAACCGCCGTGCCTTTAATTAATGGGATCGCGCAAAACGCGCAGGGACGGCGGCAGCCATCCGCCACTTTAATATATGCGCTCGCGCCGGACACACTGACGCGCTGTGCATCTTTCTCATCCAAGCCAACGGTTGGCGCATCAGGCAAATGATAGATCGGCTCGGGACGTTTTCCTTTGCGCGCCTCCTGTACCACCTGCACAATATCCATCCAGCGGCGCGTGCCGAGAATGCCGTCAATACCGGGGACTTTCTGCGCAACTTCCACCCCATAGCGTTGTGTCAGACAGCCGGCCGCGATCAACACCTGCCCATTAAGTTTTGATTCTGCCAGCTCACCCAGCACGCGATAGGATTCCTCTTTTGCAGGGCCGATAAACCCGCAGGTATTCACGATCAACACAGCCGCCTTTGACGGGTCATCCATGGAACGATAACCATCGCGCAAAAGCAACTGCGCCATCGAATCAGAATCAACTGTATTTTTTGCGCAGCCCAATGAAACCAAATGAAAAGTATTTTTTGTCACATTTTTTTCCTAACGATAAAGATCTTCGTCCTGAGCGGAGCCGCGCGCCCTTGCCCTTCGCGCGGCGTAGTCGAAGGACAGGTTGCATAAAAAGTTTATGTTCCCATATCATGCGCTTCGACACTTCGACAGGCTCAGTGCGGCGCTGCGTTCGGACCCCTTCGAGAGAGCCGTCCTCACTCCGCTCACATCGTCCCGACGTTTTTTCGGGAGCGAGGATTACATAACTACCCGCCATCAGGCGGTTTCGCAGATGGTGTAAGCGTGGGCGTCCGTGTTGATGTGACCAGTGGAGTACCTGTAGCAGTCGGTGTAGGCGGAATCGTTGCAGTCGGTGTGGCTACCCCGGAGATCAAATAAACACGGCTGACTACCTCGCCCACACCTCCCATCAAACCAAGATCACGCCCATTATAAGTAACCCGGATTGCAGCAGCATCACCGCTCAGTATGACCACCTGGTTATCGGCTTCAAAAACTTTCAGCTCACGCGGAGCCATGCGCCCTTCAAAAACCACAGCCCCATCCACCGAAATCCTCACAAAAACGCGTTCCACAGCAAAGACGTTGACCACCACATTCGCATTTGTGCCAGGGGTCGGCGCGTCTGGCGTAGTGAGGGCATCCACAGTGGAAGATGCAGTCAATGAATTATCCTCAATTGCCTCCAAGGTTAATTCCAAGGAAGCGGTCGGCAAAGGCGCATCCCCAAGCACATCCACAATCGAAGGCGCAGTAGGTTGAGCAATTTGGTTTCGATCATCCTGAGAACTGAGTACGCGTCCCACGCCCCAAATTGCAAGCGCAACCAAAATGACGATCATCAACACGCCAAAGATCAGATCACCTGCAATAAATGTCCGCAGGAACGGCATGGAGGGTGTCACTACTGTCTGTATCTTTTCCCGCGGCGTTTCCGCATACTTCTCATGCCGCCTGGCCTGCAATGCATCCGCAAAGTGCAACAAAATCACATCTGCATCCAGGCCAAGAAAAGTTGAATAATTTACAAGCATCCCGCGCAATTGTACGGGTGAAGGCAATTGTTCAAACGAGCCTGCCTCCAAAGCCTTCACAAACACTGCGCGTAATCGCGTATGACGTTCCACTTCTTCAACAGTCAGGCTGATCAACTCGCGCTGCGCCTGCAACTGCGCGCCGAGCTCGGCAAAGATCACATCCGCAGGCAGAGCTGGTGTTTTTATCTGCGACTCGATGGCGGGCGCGCTTCGTTCTTCAATTTCAGGGACAGGTTCCAATTCTTTTTTCTTTCGGAATTGGATAAAGGAAATTAACTTCGATACCAGACCCGGCTTCGCCTCACGCTTCGCGTTAATCTCAGCCTGCTCAATCTCGAGCGGCAGAGTCTCAGCTTCGGCTTTCGTTTCCGTCACATCTGCTGCAGGAGATTCTTCCTGAGCAGGCTCACCCTCTTCTGTCTCAGCCGCTTCGTCCTGACGTAAAGCAGGCCCGGGGGTTGATTCTGCTTCCTGACGGCGGCCCAGCCTCGACGTTTGTACTGAGCGAAACATCGTCCTGAGCAAGTCAAAGGGCCGAAGAATCCAGGAAAGACGCGCTGATTTTTCATCCTGTGAATCAGTCAGTGGAGGAACTTTCGTTTCAACAAGATTGACCTGCGGCAGAGGTCCGCTTACTTCAGCGGGTACAGGCGCATTATTTTGAATATCCGCAATCAGCTCATCCACATTAAGGTCGAGATATTCGGCATAATTCCGCAAAAATCCACGCCCCTGCGCGGCAGACGGTATGGCAGAGTAATCATCCGCTTCCAATGCCTGCAAAAACATTACGCGAATGCGAGTGTCATCCGACGCTTTTTCAAGCGTGAGATAGCGGGCTTCGCGCAGCTGTTTCAGGCGTTGACCAATTGATTCCGGCATGAATGTATTTTATTACAAACATCACCGACTTACGCCGGTGATGTGAAGTTGGTCTTATTCGACTGTCGCAGCGGGTTCTTTTGCCGCGGCTTCTTCTTTTGGCTTATGGGGACCCTTTTTAGGTTTCTCCGCTTTTTCAACCTCGGCTTGTTCGGTTGCGCTTTCGGGGCTTTCACCATCGCGATAGACGATGATCTTGATCTCTGGAACAAGATCCATGGTCAGGCGGATGTGGGCAGTGAATTCGCCGAGCGAGCGGATGGGTTGAATATCCACCTGCTGGCGCTTCACTTCAAAGCGGACTTGTTCGGAAAGCGCGGTGGCAATATCCTGTGTGGTAATGGAACCGTACAATTTTCCGGTATCACCAGCCTTGGCTGGGAAGCTAAGAGTTACTTCCTTGATCTGGTCGGCAATGCCTTTGAGGTCATTGTTCTGAGCACTGCGGCGGATCTCAGCCTGCGTCTTGATCTTCTGGATCTGCTTCAGTGCGCCTTCGGTGGCAAGCACGGCAAATCCCTGCGGGATGAGGAAGTTACGGCCGAAGCCATCGGCTACTTTCTTAATATCCCCGGCACGTCCAAGTTTGTAAACGTCTTTAACAAGCAATACTTTCATTTTCTATAAGCCCTTTCTGTGGCAGGATATGTCAGGACGAAGGGTACTACATCCTGTGGGACGGGATTGTACCATAAAGAAACGCTTTCTTGCCAATGCAGTGAAATACGATTAAGATAAAGGCATGTCCCAGATTCCCTTCAGTTTTCGGCGGGTGGTGGTCTTTGCGGGTATTTTTGTTTTGATTTTATTTGTGATTGAATTCAATTCACGCCTCGAAGAACTGAACCGCTTGAACAACCAACGCGGCCAGGTGCGCATTCTGGCCACACAGGCCATGCAAACCCAAATGGCGCTGGAGACGCAGGTAGCGTATGCCGGCTCCAGCGCGGCAGTGGAAGGGTGGGCTCGCACTGAGGGATATTACTTGAAGGATGGCGATCACCCGGTTCTCCCAGTCGAACAACCAGGCAGTGAACCGTTGATCGTGAGCACCCCGCTCCCAACTCCCACCCCAATGCAAAATTGGGAAATCTGGTGGGCTTTATTCTTCAACGAATAATTTATCAATTGGTTTAATGGACTTCTTGTGAAAGTCTCAGCAGGACGGGCCTGCAACCTGTCTGTTTTGACTACGATTACCAATGCAAGTAAATTTACTATACTACTCCGCAGGTCTTGGGCTTCTTGTCATACTGACAGCAGGTATAGCCTGCCAAGCCTTAATCGCATGACATAAGCCCGGTTCCCGCACATTCAGTTTACTGATGTTGTCCATGACAATTTGAGCGGGATTTTACTTGCTTGAGAACATCATCCCATTCCTCACTCTAAAGATCACATTCTAAAAAATAATGGACCGGTTTAAACTCTTTCCCCTCTCGGCAAAAATCAAAAACGACTTCCTCACAATTGCAGGGCAGGATCTTGCAAAACTGGCCGAAGAACACGGCACACCCTTATATTTATACGACCGGGCCACCTTGGACGCCTCGGTGGAGGATTATAAAAAAGCTCTCGCTTCGCACTACCCCGCGCCTGCATCTGTGACCTACGCAGGCAAGGCTTTCCTTTGCACGGCCATCGCACAATGGACTCAGACGCATGGCTTGCATGTGGATTGCACAGGCGAGGGCGAAATTGCCATTACAGTAGCAGGCGATGTACCGCGTGAACACATCCTTATGCATGGGGTTAATAAATCCATCAATGATTTGAAATCTGCGCTTCAACATGCAGGCGCGATCGTTGTGGATAATCTCACCGAGCTCCATCGAATTACAACCCTATTCCCAACTCCCGATTCCCAATTCCCAAATATATGGCTTCGCCTTCTTCCCGGCCTTGCCGTTGAAACACATCATGCTCACACGCAAACTGGTCAAAATGACAGCAAGTTTGGCATGACACGCGAAGAAATTCTCGAGGCCTCAATACTTTGCAAAAATAACAATTTACCTATAAAGGGAATTCACTTTCATCAAGGTTCAAATTTCCGCGATGCGAGTCCATTGAAAGCCGCAATTGAGCTGGGACTTGATCTCGCAAAAGAAATTGGATTCGAAGAAGAATGGCATTTCTGTCCGGGGGGTGGATGGGGCGTGGCATATCATGAGGACGAACTTCCACAGCCTGATACAAATGAGTATGTGCGTGTGATCGCAAACAGCGTGATCGAAGGCTGCAAAACTCGTGGACTCATTTTCCCCCATTTGCACCTTGAACCTGGTCGCAGCTTGGCTGCGCGGGCAGGTGTGGCTGTTTATAAAGTAGGCGCGATCAAAAGACGCGGCAACAAAGTTTGGATATTAATTGACGGCGGCATGACGGATAACCCGCGTCATGCCATGTATGGGGCAAGATACTCTTGTTTAACGGTGGCAGGCCCGGGTCGGGAAAGATGCGAGGTCGTGTCTATTGCGGGACCGTACTGCGAGTCAGGCGATGTCATCATCGAAGATTTGCCTATGCCAAAAATCGAAGTGGGAGAGTTGATCGCCATCCCTGCTTCCGGCGCGTATCATTTGAGCATGGCATCCAATTACAATGGTTCACGAAGACCAACAGCTTTATGGCTGGAAGATGGAAAAGTAAAACTGATCGTGAGGCGGGAAACGACTGCCGATCTATTGCGCCGAGACCAGCTTTTGGATTAGCCGCGCTCCATCAATTGGGCCAACCCATCGCGGTCAGTCAGCACGAGTTCGGTGCGCGTGACTTCAATCAGTTTTTTGTCTGAAAAATTATATAACGCGCGGCAGACCATTTCACGGGTGGTGCCGATACGCGCGGCCATTTCATCGAGGGTCAAATGCCGGGAGATGGCTGAGTCGCCTGCAATTTCAAAATTGTCGAGCAGTAGCCGCGCCAGCCTGCCCGCCACAGGTTGGAAAGCCAGGTCTTCGAGCATTTCGCTGGCGCGCTGCATCCGCCCGGCCATCAGGCGGCTGAGTTCCCAGGAGGCCTGTCCATTGCGGATGAGGTGCGGCAAAATGTTATCGCGCGACCAGAGATAGAGCAGGCTGTCCTCGCGCACGTCCAGCGTAACAGGCATGAGGGCATTCTCGTGGAAAAAAGCCAGCCCCCAGAAAAGTTCCCCCGCGCCAAACGACGCGATCCGCAGGTTGCGCCCCTCGCTGGATTCCTTCAGGGCGTCAATCTGTCCGGCCCCCACCAGGAAAAGATAGGGCCAGACATCCCCCAACAGGATCACCTTCTCCCCTTTTTGATACGAACGCGGGAAGGCCATTTTCGCCGCGCTCATCAGATCGGACGAGGGAAGGGCGGCGAAGACGGAATTTTTTTCAAGAAGGTTGGTAAGGTTTTTCATCGGTCGTTTCCTCTCGCGAGGAATCCGGTTTCAGCGAAATTTTACCCAGCGCCAACCAAACGTTCAAGCGCAGCGCGGTCATGCAAGGTGATGCTGGCGCGCGTCACATGGAGCAGGCCGTCCCGTTGGAGTTGATAGAGAGTGCGGCAGACCACTTCGGGCGAGGAAGCCACCATGGACGCGATCTGGTCGAGGGTCAGGTCGCGATGCGCAGAGATCTCTGAAACGGGGACTCGTTCCAGCAATAGCTTTGCCAGGCGGCCTGTGACCGGCTGGAATGCGAGGTCGGCGATCGTCTCCCGCCGTTTACGGATCAGTTTTATCTGACGCCGTAACAAGGCACGAACAGCCTCCGAATTCTCGAACAAAATCCGAAGAACATCTTCGCCATCCCATCGATAAATGACGCTTTCCTGCGCGGCTTCCAAAGTAGAGGGCATGGATTCGCCATCAAAAAGAGTATGCGGCCAGAACTCCCCACCTTCCTCCCAAGTGGACACCACATAACTTCTCCCATCCAAAGAGTGAATCACAGATCGCAATTTGCCCGATGCAATCAGCAATACATTGGTCCAATGATCGCCCTGCCAGTAAAGCGACTTGTCCTGCTCCAAAACATGCCTAATGGTCGTGGAAATCAGTCGCTGTTTTTGAGCAACGGTGAACTTCCCCAACACATCGGCATTGTCCAGCAATGTAACTAGATCTTGCACGGCAGTCCGTCCTTTCACGTTTGGATAATTGCGTCACAAATTCTTGACATAAGTCAAGGCGGGAAAAGAAAAAGACGAATACTATATGTACATAATATCACAATCTGAACTTCGTTCAGATCAAAAATTAAAACGGAGGATAAATGTTACCTTCCACATCTCGTCAAGTACGTCTCGCAGTTGTCACCCTTGTGGTGATCGCCGCAATCCTCATGATTGCGGTCATTCCCTTCATCGGTTTTGACATGGTCAACCCGATCGTCAAGGCCCAGCAAGCGCGCATCGAAAAGTTCACCACAGAGGGCAATCCACAGGCGCCATTGCTGGCTTACACCGTCTGGCTGGTTAGTTTCTTCTTCCCATTCTGGAGCACGATGTCGCTTATCGCTGGCATTACCTTGCTGGTGATCGCGCTCCCCTTGTATCGCGGTGAACGATGGACACGCGGGCTGGCCTTGCTTTGCCTGGCGGTTCCGTCCATTGGCGGCGCGTACATGATCGTCCCGTGGATGAATTTCATCGGCGGCGGATTCCCGCCTGCGATCACCATCATGACTGTCGGCCTGATTCCGTACTTCACGATTCTCCTCGCTGAGAAAGTGGATATGACCCAAAAGGCTGTAGATTTCTTCGTTTTCTTGATGCTGGGCGTGACCGCGGCGGAGAACTTCGCCAACGGACACGCGGCTTTCCGCATCCTGTACGGACACCCGGCCCGTCCGCTGTTTGCCGAAGGGATCGCCATCACCTACTTTGGCTGGCTGGCCTTATGGGTTGGCATGGGATTGTGCATCGCGGCCATCTACTTGCTTGGCGAAAAGAAGGTCTCTGGCTGGTATGCAGGCTTGATCGGCGGCCTGGTGACCATGGTCGCCAGCGCAGCCACCCACTATGTCCGTCATGCCACCAATGACTACCTGTACGGCGCGTTGATGGGACTGAGCATCGTTGTTATGTTGTTGATCCCGGTCTTCAAACAGCGCCTGCTGATAGAATATTCAGGCTAACCATATTCTCCTTTGGCAAATCCGGGACCAGAGCCGACTGGCCCCGGGTTTGCTTTAAGGCAAAGATTTCCGCCTCCAATTAGTGATACATTTCACACGAAAACGCAGAATAAATCCCCTTCGGGGACGATGTTTTGCGATACAAACGAGGAGAATGCCATGAAAGAAACCTCTCAATCCAAACGCTCTATTCTCGCAGTCCTGGCGGTGATTGTCGGCTTGTTCATGATCGCGGTCGCACCTTTCCTGATCCAAACCTCATTGGAGCGGGTCATTGCGGCATTGCAAGTTGTTTTGGCGGAAAAGCCCGCCTACTCCAGCGGCATCCTGTTGTTCTCCTACGCCTTTCCGCTCTACCGCGGACTGATCTTCATGGGCGGGATCGCCCTGCTTCTGCTGGCGCGTCCCATCTACCGAGGAGAGGAGTAGACGTACCCCGTCGCGTTACTCGCCTCGGCAATCCCCTCCGCGGGCGGGATGTTCATGTTCATGCCCTATGTCTCTTTCGTGGACGGCTTCCCCGTTCCGATGATCGTCTCGTTCGTCGGGCTGGCTTTCTTCTGGTCGCTCATCCTGCTCCGCAACGTGAATAAGTGGATCAAGTGGGGGCAATTCCTCGCGCTGACCTTCGCGGGGATGCTGTCCACCCATGCGTTCATCACGGGCATCGGCAACCTGCGGACGTTGCTCACCCGTCCCGATAAACCATTCTACAACGGGCTGGGCTGGTGGGTGCTTTCGTGGTCACAACCTATTCAGTGGATCTGCGTGATCCTGCTCTTCATCGCCATCTACCAGATCGCGGCGCGCAAATTCTCCGGCTGGTGGCTGGCGCTGGTTTCAGTCACCTCCCTCGTGGCAATTGACGTGCCGATGCAAATCATCCGTCTGACGCTGACCGACTCGACCGCCTGGGATTACTCGTACGGACTACCGATGATCATTGGGCTGTTTTTCGTGTTGCTCCATCCGAAATTTAAGAACGCTTTGATCCACGAGGAAGAGTGTAGCTGCAAGAATAAAGGGTAGACCCGCCCTCACCCCCAACCCCTCTCCCAAATAGGGAGAGGGGAGTCAATCCATGAAAATCAACCCACGCTACTACCCTGCCATCCTGCTCATCGCCTTCGCGGTGTTCATGCTGATCGGATTCTTCATCTTCGGGTTTCGCCCGCAACATAACGAAGAGGGACGCGGCTTGTTGCTCATCATCGAGGCGCTGATATGACCGTCACCGCGGAAAAGCAAAGATCCTTTTCACTCGCGCGAAGCCGCGCCGTCATTCAATGGCTGGCGGTGATCGGTACATTCCTCATCGGCTTGCGTCACATCATGCCCGGCGAAGCCTCACGCGGCGGCTCTTTCGATTCCTTCTGCGCCTTCGGCGGAATCGAAACGCTCCTGCCCTACCTCTTTAATGGACACGTTCTCAAATCCACCAACCTGCTCAACTTCTCGGTTTTGCTCGGCGCGCTGGGAGTCTCGCTCGTGGCGGGACGCGCCTTCTGCGGCTGGCTGTGTCCGCTTGGCGCGGTGCAGGATCTCATCGCGGGTTGGACGCGCAAGTTGAGCGGCGAACCTCATCATGTGCGCGGCAGGCAAAGCAAAACCATTTTGCCCCTGCGCCTGCCCGTCATCGTGGATCGTCCGCTTCGTTACACAAAATATCTGGCGCTTGCAGTGATTTTGATTGCCAGTCTCTACATGGCATTCCCGCCCCTGCGCGAATTCTGTCCGGTGCGCGCCGTGTTCGGTCTCCACATGACTGCGTTGCTGTGGATTACGCTCGTAGTCTTTTTGGCAGGCTCGGTTTTTGTGGAACGCTTCTGGTGCAAATATCTCTGTCCGCTTGGCGCGGCGCTTGCCATCTTCAACAAAATCTCGCCTGTGCGTCTTGTCATGGACAATAATCACTGCAACAACTGCGGACGCTGTGATATCGAGTGTTCGATGGACATTGCAGACGTGCCGCATCAACTCGACCATCCCGAATGCGTGCGCTGCATGGAATGTCTCGAAACCTGCGCGCGGGATGGGTCGCTGGAATTGAAAATTGGACGGCGATGATTAAACCCGCGTTCTATCCGCGAACAAAACAGAGAAAGGATTTGTCAATAAGCCGTAAATTTTTCGTTCTTCAATTCCCGCTCGATCACTCATCTAAATATAGGAGAAGAAAACATGAATACACAAACCTCATCCAAGGGTAATCCAGGTATGGCGCTTGTTGCGGCCATCGCAGGCGTGCTCAGTTTCACCGTCCTACCTTTCCTGTCTGCACGGGTGATGACGGCCGTCCTGGAGGGCGCGGCGGTGAAGATCCCCGCCAGCGGCAACCCCTTGATCGCCACCGCGCCGCGCATCGTGATCGCCTTCTTCCCGGTCTGGGGCGGGTTGAGCATCGCGGCGGGCATCGCGCTTCTGCTCGTCGCGTGGGCGATCTACAAGGGCGAAGCATGGGCGCGTCCCGCGGCAGTTGGCTTGCTGGCGATCCCGTCCATCACGGGCGCGTACTATTCGGGGCCGGTCATGTTCTTCGGCAAGAGCGCCTTGCCGATTTTTATCATCGTCGCCTTGCTTGGGCTTGTCCCATACTTTACGATCCTGCTGTG
>Ga0209514_10002620_pt1 | contig 27467 bp, 29 predicted proteins | sample Subgrocontami58m_FD_187452 | JGI IMG/M metagenome (GOLD analysis project Ga0209514, IMG submission 187452) | Subsurface groundwater microbial communities from S. Glens Falls, New York, USA - GMW37 contaminated, 5.8 m (SPAdes) (version 3) | ecosystem: Environmental > Aquatic > Deep subsurface >...
TTCGCGACGCCGCCGGGCTATACGACGGAAGCCACGCAGCGCGCCGGCATCGAGAGCATGGTGAGCCGGGCCGCCAATGTCGCCAATCCGGCGACCAAGGCCGCGCTCAAGGCCACCAACATGAAGGACATCGTCGACGGCGGTTACGTCCTCATCGGCTCGCCCGACGAAGTCGTGGAACAGATCCGCCACGTTGCGACGAGCCTGAACGTCGGCCACCTCATGCTGCTGCTGCAGTACGGCAACATGAGCAAGGACACGACCAAGTACAACACGCGCCTGTTCGCCGAGAAGGTGATGCCCAAGGTCAAAGACCTGTTCGGCGAGTGGGAGGACAAGTGGTGGCCCAAGCCGATGGCCAAGGGCCAGCGCGCCGCCGTCCCGGCCTTCCGGCCCCAGCTCGCCGCCGCGGAGTAACGCCTCGTGGCCTCCAGCCTGTCCCAACCCGTGACGACGACCGTCGACATCAATGGCTTCCCGTGCCGCGTCTGGACCAAGGGAAGCGGCCCCAAGCTCGGCTTCCTCGCCGGGTTGGGCGGCCTGCCGCGCTGGCTGCCCTTTCTCGACCGCCTGGCCGAAACACGCACGGTGATCGTGCCGTCGCTGCCGGGCTATCCCGGGGCGACCGGCCATACCGAACTCGACACGCATCTCGACTGGGTGCTGGCGGTGCGCCAGTTGATCGACAAGGCGGGCCTCGCCGGTGCCGATCTCGTGGGCGCCTCGGTGGGCGGGGCGTTCGCGGCCGAAATGGCCGCGATCTTTCCCGGCCACGTCCGCAAGCTCGCTCTGATCGCCCCGTTCGGACTGTTCGACGACAAGGAGCCGGCCGCAGATCCCTGGGCGCAGCGCCGGGACGCGGTGCCCGGCCTGATGTGCGCCGACGGCGACAACTGGAACGCCCTGATCGCCCCGCCGGAGGGCGCCAATTCGGTCGAATGGCCGATCGAGATGATCCGTGCCGCCGAGGCTGCCGCGCGCGCCTTTTGGCCGCTGGGCAACACCGGACTGGAAAAGCGGCTCGGCCTGATTGCCGCGCCGACCCTGATCCTGTGGGGCGAGCGGGATGCCATCCTGCCGCCGAGCTATGCACGGAAATTCGCCGCGGGGATCAACGGCGCGAGCCGGACCGAAATCGTCGCGGGCGCCGGCCATCTCGCCTATCTCGATCAACCCGACGCCGTTGCCGGCGCCATCCTCGACCATCTGGGCTGAAATCGGCGCGGCTTGATGGTTGCGCGCCCGGTTCGGATCGCTATTGTCCGGCGCGGTAGGGTTTTACGAGGTACACGCCGATGACTATCCGTTCGAGCAGGTGGACTGAGGGTAAGCTGGCTGCGGGCATTTCAACGTTTGCCGCGGTGCTGGCGGTGGCAATCGGCCTGCCCGAGCGGCAAGCGTCGGCCCAGGTCCAGGCCGTGCCCCGCGCGGGCGTCTCCTTCAACGACACCGTGACGGCGCGCGTGACGGTCGAGACGGTCGACGAAGACACTCGCACCGTCGCCTTCGAACTGGCCAACGGCCGCCTGCTCCTCCTGCCGGTCGCCAACGGCGTGTCGAACCTGCCCGCCATCGATGACGGTTCCCTGGCCGACGTCACCTACACCGAAGTGGTGACCCTGCTGAACCTGCGCCAGAAAGGCCCGGGCTCCAAGGAGGCGCGTCGCGACCAGATGGCCAAGCCCGATCCCGCCGATATCGCAACCGGCCGGTTCACCCTCACCGTCGTCGCCGTCGACCTCGCCAAGAACACCGTCTCGGTGATCAGTGGCGCCGGCGGCGCAGTCCGCACCTATTCGGCGAACTCGATCGCCAAGCAGGACATGCTGAAGAAGATCAACGTGGGCGACGTGGTGATCGGATTGACGACGCCGCTCGCGATCACGTCGATCAAGCCGGTCCGCTAGGCAAAGTACCTGGATATCATCCGCTCGCTGTAGGCGAGCAGGTTGGGATAGGAACGCGCCAGCGTCGTCAGCTCGTTGTCGAAATACGGGCTGACGGCACCGGCCACCTGCCCGGCGACGCCGGCATCGGCCCCGCACGGCCGCTCGCCCATGAGATACGGCTTGTCGCCGAGATGGGCGGACAACGCATCGAACGCGCGCTTCGACAAGGCAATGATCTCTGCCGGCGAATGGCGGCCGATGCCCTGGGCGAGCACCTGCCGGCGCACCTGGCGGCGGACGTAGGGCACGAGCAGCGGCCGGATCAGCGCCGGCGCCGCCTTGAAGAACTGGCGCGGCCCGCGCTCGAACGACGCATCGTCCATCCAACGCCAGTAGACGAGCGCGAAGTAGACCTGCTCCTCCATCATCTTCTCGAAGGCCCAGGCGACGCCACGCTCGGCCGGGCCGAGGCCCGAATCGAAGTCGAAGCCGTACTTGGTCTCGATATGGGCGCGGATGAAGGTCGAGTCGGGCACCGTGACGCCGTCATCGACGATGTAGGGAATCTTGCCTTTGGGGGCGCCCCACAGGCCTGCGCGTTTTCGCTCGAACGGCAGGCCGGCCATCTCGAGGAGCATGATCGCCTTGGTGACGAACGGGCTGGCATCGGGCAGGCCGAAGGCCGGACCGAAGCCGTATAGCGTGATCGCCATGTCGCTCCCCGACCTCGTTGCTATCCAACCTCGACGTCTTCCCAGAAGCCGATCCAGTGATCGACCGGCTTCATCCTGGCCTGCGGCGCCTCGTACGACCATGCCGCCCGCTTGCTGCACACGTCGCCCTCGACCAGGTCGTAGAACTGCACGCCGTGCGGACATTCGAGGTCGCTGGCGCTCTTGGGTGCCCCTCGCAGCAGGTCCATGTGCACCGCGTCACGCGGGAAGTAGCGATAGCCACCGACTTCAAGGGTACGATCGCTCTTCGCGACCGTCTTGCCGCGCCAGACTGCCTTCATGTCGAACCTCCTTCTGACGCCAGCAACGCCTCCAGCTTGTCGAGCGATCCCGTCCAGCCGCGGTCGTGATTGCCGACACTGGTGCGATCGCGGAACGGACCGTGGGTCAGGGTCATCTCGGTGCGGTCACCGACGGACTTGAAGACCAGGGTCAGCACCGTCTCGTGCTCACGCGGCGCCGCGAAATCGCCGCGCTCGTGCCAGGCCCAGGTGAAGACCAGCCGCTCCGGCGGCGTCACTTCGAGATATTTTCCCGACACCGCGCGCCGTTCACCTTCCCTGCCGCCCGACAGGCGCCAGGTACCACCCACGCGCACGTCGAGTTCGCAGGACCGCACCGAAACGTCGGGCGGCCCGAACCAGATCGCCATCTGGCGGGAGTCCGTCCAGGCGGCGAACAGCCGTTCGCGTGAGGCCTTGAAAAGACGGACCAATCGCAGCGTCGTGGTACGGTCGTCGGCGGGATAGGGAGCATGCATCGCCGAACGATGTGGTACGCTTCCATCTGCGGTCAAGTCGATGACAGCCATTCCTATGCCACCAGCTGCGATTTCATCTCGGGCTCCATTGCCTTGACGCTCGGCCGTGCGCCCATCTCCCAGCCCAGCGCATGCAATTCGGCGCGGCCGCGCCGATCGCCTCGAATTCCGGGATACCCGAAAAATGGACGAAGACCGGCGCCAGGAACAAATCCGCCATTGTCACGCCGCCACCGGCGAGATGGCGGCCACGACCGAGCCGGCGCTCAAAGGTCGGCACCATTCTTCCCTTCCCCCGGATCAGTACTGGTCGTGGCGGCGTACCCAAGCCATCGGCCACGGCAGTCCGCTCTCGTCGCGGCCCTTCGACGTGAGATCGAGCATCTGGTAGGTGCCGTTGATGGCGTCGAGGCCCCGCCCGTAGGTCGAGTAGGTGTGATAGACGGTACCGTCATCGCCGCGCCGGAATGCGCTGAAGCCCGGGGCTTCCTCGCCACCGAACCTGACGGTGCCGAAGTTGTAGTTGGCGGCATCGCCCGTCTCCGGCGGGAACGACACGCCGAAATCGAAATTGAAATCGCTGCCGGCCGACGACACCCATCGGAAGCTCCAGCCCATGCGCTTTCTGTAGGCCTCGATCCTGTCCAGGGGCGCACGTGAGATCGCGACAAGCGCGGTATCGCGATGGGCGAGATGGACGTCGACGCCGTTGTAGTTGTCGGCCCAGAAGGAGCAGCTCGGGCATCCTTCCTTCCAGTCCGGACCGAGCATGAAATGATAGACGATGAGTTGGCCGAGACCGCCGAACAGGTCGGCCAACGTGACGCGACCCTCGGGCCCGACGAAGGAATAGGCTTTGTCGACGCGCTCCCAGGGGAGTTCCCGTCGCTCGCGCGCGAGGTCTTCGCGGGCTTTGGTAAAGGCCTTCTCCTTCTCGAGAAAAGCCCTGCGCGCCTTGAACCATTCCTCGTGCGAAACGATGTGCTGAGTCATGTCGCCCTCCCGAGAAAAGCCTCGAGTTTGTCGAACGAGCCGGTCCATCCGGCATTGTGGCCGTCCATGCTCGGTGCGTCGGCGAACGGCCCGTGGATCAGGGTCAGCACGGTCTTGTCGCCTAGCGCGCGCAACTCGACGCGCACCGTCGTCTCGTGACCGCGCGGCCCGGCAAAGTCGCCATCGGCGTGATGCGCCCAGGTGAAGACCAGACGCTCGGGTCGCTTGACCTCGACATACTCGCCCGACGAGGCGAAAACACGACCGCCGTCGTGGCGGCCCCCGATGCGCCAGGCACCGCCCGGCCGCACGTCGATCTCGCACACCGTTACCTCCACTCCGGGCGGGCACATCCACTGCACGAAATGGTCCTGCTTCGTCCAGGCATCGAACACGCGCTCACGCGCGGCGTCGAAGGTGCGTGTGATGCTCAGCGTCTTGGTATCAAGGCTTGCGTCGGGCACGGCTCTTTCCTTTCGTAGATTGCGGTGCGGTGCGCTTGAGGAAGTCGTCCAGCCTGTCGAGCTGCTTCTCCCAGAACTGCCGGTAGAACTCGATCCAGTCGGCGGCGGCGCGAAAACCCTCGCCGCGCAGTTCGCAGCGCCGCCATTGCGCCTCGGTGTGGCGCTCGATCAGGCCGGCCTCGGTCAGGACCTTGAGATGGCGCGACACCGCCGGCAGCGACATGTCGAACGGCGCGGCGAGGTCACCGACGGTGGCCGCGCCGGTGGCCAGTCGCGCCAGGATGGCGCGGCGGGTCGGGTCGGCGAGGGCCGAGAAGGTTTGCGAGAGAGGATCCATATTTAACGAAAAGGTTAAATACAAACCCTGCTAGAGTCAACTCTCTCTCGAGGAGTTGATGAAAATGTTGGTCGTCCTCGCCGAAGCCCGCTTCGACTCCGCCCAGACCGAGCAGGTGCGCGACATCGCGCGGCCGATGATCCTGGCCTCGCGCGCCGAGCCGGGCTGTGCCGGTTACGACTACGCCTTCGACCTGCTCGAGCCCGACCTGATGCGGGTCCGCGAGTGGTGGAAGGACGAGCAGGCGCTGAAGGACCATTTCGCCACGCCGCACATGGCCGCGTTCCTGAAGGCGCTGCGAGATCTCAGGCCCAGGTCCGTCTCGGTGAAGTGCTACGAGCTCGGGCCGGAACGAAAGATGCCGAACGCGGCATAGCCGCGTTTCCCTAGCCGCGTTTCCACGTCGTGCCCTTGGGGCCATCCTCGAGGATCACGCCCTTGGCCCTGAGATCGTCGCGAATGCGGTCGGACTCCTTGAAGTCCTTGGCCTTGCGGGCGGCCTGACGGGCGGCGATCGCCGCCTCGATCTCTGCATCACCCGGCCCCGACGACCCCGCCGGCGTCCAGCGGAACCACGCTTCGGCGTCCTGCTGCAGGAGGCCCAGGGCATCTGCGCCGGCGCGCAGCTCGGCCGGATCGGCGAGCTGATGGATGGCGCCGATCGCCATGGGCGTGTTGAGATCGTCGTTCAGAGCGTCTTCGACCGATTGCGGCACGGCGTTGGCAGGCCGTGCATCCCTGCCGCGCAGCGCGCCATACCAGCGATCGAGCGTCGCCTTGGCCTGGACCAGACCGTCGTGCGTGAAGTCGAGCGGCTGGCGATAGTGCGCCGAGAGCAGCAGCAGACGGATCACCTCGCCGGGATACTGGTCGAGCAGCTCGTGCACGGTGAAGAAATTGCCCAGCGACTTGCTCATCTTCTCGCCGGAGATGTTGAGGAAGCCGTTGTGCATCCAGTACTTCGCCATGACGGCGTGACCGAACGCGCTGCGGCTCTGCGCGATCTCGTTCTCATGGTGCGGGAAGATGAGATCGAGGCCGCCGGCATGGATGTCGAAGGTCTCACCGAGATGCCTGGCGCTCATCGCCGAGCATTCGATGTGCCAGCCCGGCCGGCCGCGGCTCCACGGACTCGCCCAGCCCGGCTGAGCGTCGGTCGACGGCTTCCACAGCACGAAGTCGGCCGGATCCTTCTTGTAGGGCGCGACCTCGACACGGGCGCCGGCGATCAGTTCGTCGCGCGAGCGCCGCGACAGGCGGCCGTAGTCTTCCATGCTGGGCACGCTGAACAGCACATGGCCGTCGGCGGCATAGGCGTGGCCGTTGTCGATCAGGCGCTGGATCATGCCGATCATGTCGGCGACATACTGGGTGGCGCGCGGTTCGACGTCGGGTGCGAGCGCGCCCAGCCGCCGCATGTCGCCCTGATAGGCGTCCGCGGTGCGGTTGGTCAGCGCCTCGATGCTCTCGCCGTTGTCGGCGGCGCGCACGATGATGCGGTCGTCGATGTCGGTGATATTGCGCACGTAGGTGACGCGCGAATAGCGTCGCTTCAACAGCCGATAGAGCGTATCGAACACCACGACGGGCCGCGCATTGCCGATGTGCACATAGTCGTAGACGGTCGGTCCGCAGACATAGAGGCGCACGTGCGCTGCATCGAGCGGTTCGAACGCCTCTTTTTCGCGCGACAGCGTGTTGTAGATGACGAGGGACATGGCCCCCTACTCCCCGATCAAGATTGTGCGAAAGCCGGACGCGCCTCGACTGGCGCGGGCTTCACTTACATCGCGCGGTACAGGCGCCGGGGAGGAGAGGGAACAGCATGTAGTTATTTTATCCGATACGAACTTGCCGCGCAAACGGGGTGGCGTCGAAGCATTTTCCATCTCCTTGGCAATCGTCAGGCGGTCTGGCCTCTGAGCCGCGCCTCGGCTTTCGTCCGCCCGATCAGCGGCAACAGCCTCGCCATCTCCGGACCGGTCTCGCGCGCGGTGAGAGCGAGCCGCAGCGGATGGAAAAGTGCGCGGCCCTTGCGGCCCGAGGCAGCCAGGCCCGAGGTCCAGGCCTTCCAGGTGGTGTCGCTCCAGGGCTCGGCCGGCAGCTGTGCCGCGGCAAGGCCGAGAAAGTCGGCATCCTCGATCTTGGGCTCGATCGGTCCGCGCACGACCTCGGCCCAGCCGGCGGCGTCGCCAAGCGTCGCGAGATTGCCACGCACTGCCAGCCAGAAGGCCTCGCCCAAATCCTCGGGCAGACGCGCCCTCACGGCCTCATAGGGCAAGATGTGCAGCGTCCGCGCATTCAGCTGCGCCAGCTCCTCCTCCGAGAAACGCGCGGCGGCGCGCCCGACGCGCGCGAAATCGACTGTCGTCACCAGGGCCTGGAGCGAGGCGACCGGCTCCACCGGATCGGCTGTGCCGAGCCGAGCCAGAAGCGCACAAAGGGCGAGCGCCTCGATGCCACGCTCGCGCAGATCGGCGACCGCGAGAGAACCTGTGCGCTTGCTCAAGCCGCCGCCCGTTGCGTCGACCAGCAGCGGCAGGTGCGCAAAGGCCGGCGCGGCAGCGCCCAGCGCCTGGAACATCTGGATCTGCGCGCCCGAGTTGGTGACGTGATCCTCGCCGCGGACCACGTGCGTGATGTCGAAGGCGATATCGTCGACCACCGACGTGAAACTGTAGAGATAGGTGCCGTCGGCACGCACCAGCACCGGATCGCTCTGGCTCGCCTCGTCGATATGCTGCGGCCCGCGCACGAGGTCGTCCCAGCGCACTTCCTGCGAGGCGAGCTTGAAGCGCCAGTGTGGCCGGCGGCCCTCGCTTTCCAATCGCGCGCGGTCGGCGTCCGACAGTTTGAGCGCGCCGCGGTCGTAGACCGGCGGCCGGCCCTGGGCGAGCAGGCGCTTGCGTTTGAATTCCAGTTCCTCGGGCGTCTCGAAGCAGGGATAGAGGCGGCCTGAAGCAATCAGCCGGTCGCGCGCGGCGTCATAGTGCGCCAGGCGATCCGACTGTTTCTCCTTGCGAGCCCAGCCAAGGCCGAGCCAGAGGAGATCGCGTTCGATCGCCGCCTCGAAATCCGGCCTGCTGCGCGCCCGGTCGGTGTCGTCGAGGCGCAGGATGAACGTGCCGCCGTGGCGCTCGGCGAACAGCCAGTTGAAAAGCGCCGCGCGGATGTTGCCGACATGCAGCAGCCCGGTCGGGCTCGGCGCGAAGCGGACGATTGGGGCAACCATGCGGCCCGACTTGTGGCGAGAGGCCGTTGGCTGGTCAAGCCGGGTCCTTTAATGTCCGGCGCGATAACGGAGGAAACAGGCAGCGATGCGCACCGAGGATATCGAATATCAGGCCGACGGCCCGATCAATCCACCGTCGCAACGGGCCGACTTCGAAGCCGAGATGAGGGCCACAGGCATCGACTGGCGCCTGCAGCACTGCAGCGGCGTGGGCCACAGCTTCGCCAATTCCGCGGTCGATGCCCGCGGCATGAAGGGGGCCTTCTTCCATGAAGCGACCGACAGGCGCGCATGGAATGCCATAATCGAACTGTTCAATGAAATACCGGGAGCCACCAAATGAACCGCCGTAAACTTCTCGCAGTTGGAGCCGGCGCGCTTGTCGCGCCATCGATCGTCCATCTTCCCGCGGCACGCGCGCAGGCGAAGTATCCCGAGCGGCCGATCCGGCTGGTCATCCCGTTTCCCCCGGCCGGCCCCACCGACATCATCGGCCGCATGACCGCCGAGCGACTGACGGCGATTCTCGGGCAGAACGTCGTGGTGGAGAACAAGGCCGGCGCAGCAGGGTCGATCGGCGCGGTCGAGGTCAAGAACGCCAAGCCCGACGGTTACACGTTCCTGTTCGCGACGTCCTCGACGCACGCCATCAATCCGACGGCATTCACCAAGCCGCCCTACGATCCGCTCAAGGATTTCACGCCGGTTTCCTCGATATGCGTCAATCCGCTGATACTGATCGCCCATCCCTCGATGCCCGACACGCTGATGGGCCTGGTCGAGCTGATGAAGAAGAATCCTGGAAAATATTCCTACGGCTCGTCGGGCACCGGCGGCATCACTCACCTGGCCGGCGAATATCTCAAGGCCTCGGTGGGCGGCATGGACGTGGTACACGTGCCGTACCGCGGCTCGATGCCGGCGCTGCAGGACATGATGGCCGGCAACGTCATGTGGATGTTCGAGACGATAAGCACGTCGCTGCAGCTGCATCGCTCCGGCCGTGTGCGCATCCTGGGCTTCGCCCACAACGCCCGCACACCTGCCGCTCCCGACATCCCGACCATCGTCGAGGCCGGCGTGCCGGGCTACGAGGCTTACACGTTCAACCTGATCCTGGGGCCGGCCGGCACGGCGCCGGCTGCCGTCGCGGCGATCGACGCGGCGACCCGCAAGGTCATGACCGACAAGAGCTTCACCGAGGCGCTCGAGAAGATCGCCGCAGTGCCGACGGTCGACACCACTCCCCAGCGCACGGAAAAGTTCATCAAGGATGAACTCGCCAAATGGGCGCCGATCATCAAGTCCGCGGGTGTAAAGATCGAGTAGCCGGGTTGCTCAGCGGTAACCCGGCGGCGGCGCGACATTTCCAGGCGTGGGGGAGATCGGCGCCTGCTGGGGCATGGTGGCCGGCGTCGGCAGGTTCGTGTTCATGATGCTGCCGGGGCCGCCGCCCGTACCTGCGCCCTCGCTCGGCGTCGCCACGCTGCCGGGCGCCTTGGCGCCGGTCGTGCTGATCCAGTAACCGGCAACGGCATTGGACTTGTCGCCGGCCGTCTTGGCCTGGACATCGACCACGCCGATCCGCTGGCCCCGCTTGTTGACGCGGTAGCCCTGAGCATCGAGCTGATAGCCCTCGTTGTCGACGCGCGTGCCATCCGCTTCGGTCCGGAAGGAAGCCGGTGGCGTCACCTCGGTGTAGAGGGGCTTGGGCAGCGGATCGCAGCCGGCAAGCGCCAGTCCACCCAGCATCGCGGCAAACAGTTTTCTCGCAGCCATCAGCTTTCCCCAAAATTCAAAATTCATCATAGCGGAAATCCGACGCCACCCGAAAGGCCCGAACAGGCAGCAAAAAGGGCCCATCCTCGCGGACGAGCCCCTTGCCGAGCAGCGGCTGCTTAGGCCGCGATCTTGGTGAATTTCTCGATGCGCTCCTGGACGGGGCGAACGGCGTCGTCCGCCGCCTTGCGCACGAAGGCGCCCAGATCCTGGGCCTGGGCAAGACGAGTCTCCAGACGGCCGCGCCAGTACTTGGCCGAGACGTCGAACGCCTCGATCGGGGACTTGGCGGCAAGCAGGGCGTTCAACGCGGCGAAGCCGGCATCGGTGTCTTCCTTGGCAACCTCGAGGAGCTTGAGGCCGGCCTTGGTGGCGCCGTCTCGGGCCTGACTGAACTGGCTGTTCAGCTCTTCCGACGCGTTCTGCGCGGCCTTGCTGATCTGCTCGAAGCCCTCGGTCGCCTTGCGGACGCCGATCTGGGCGAACTCACGGACGCGTTCGCCTGCGGCCTTGGTGGTTTCGGTAGCGTGCTCGATCACATTGTCGAGCGCGGCGGTGTTGGTCGTCGTCATGTTCGGTCCTGCCGTTGTTGTGGTCCAAATGATCGAGCCCCGAGGGGCGTCCAGGTGCGTCGTGGGCGATATATGGGATCGTCATTGTGCAACGCAACATAAATTTGTGCGATGCGGGAAGAAATATAGATTATTCAATTATTTCAATATGTTATTCCTCCATTCGCAACGTCGTGCGGTTTCAGAATGGCCGCGCCGCTTGCCTCGGACAGGTCTGGAGGAGGACAAATCATTCAACGAAAGAAACAAAAGCGAATTCCGGGAGAAGGCCATGACGCAGCAGCAGCTGTCGGGCATCGATGCGTCGTTTCTCTACCTCGAGACGCCTGAGACGCCGATGCACGTGGCCGGGCTCACTTATTTCGAGCTGCCCGACGGTTTCGAAGGCAGCTTCTACGAGCACTTCCGCCGCTTCTTCGAGAACCGTCTGCACACCATCCCGATCTTCTCCAAGCGGCTGGCGCCATCGCTCTACGATCTCGACCATCCCGGCTGGGTCGACGAGGACGAGATCGACCTCGACTACCACCTGCGCGAGACGACGCTGCCTGCGCCGGGCTCCGACGCGCAGCTCGAGGAGGTGATCTCGCGCCTGCACGCCAACACGCTCGATCGCAGCCGCCCGCTTTGGCAGTTCTACGTCATCACCGGCCTCGCCAACGGCCAAGGCGTTCTCTACTCCAAGGTTCATCACGCGGCCGTCGATGGCGGCGCCGGCATGGCGATCAACAAGGCGCTCTATGACGTGACCGTCGTGCCGCGCGAGGTGACGCCGCCGCCGCCCAAGGCGACAGGTGCCCAGACCGCGCCCAAGGCGCCGATCGCCGTCGACCCGGTAAAGGGCCTCGCCGACATCATGGGCAACATGATGCGCCAGCAGCTCAAGATGTGGGAAGCGGCGCCCGAGATCCTGAATTCGATGACCAGCGCCTTCCTCGCCAAGCCAGGCGAGATGCCCAAGGCGCTCGGCACCTTGCAGAGCCTGATCAGCCAGTTGCCGACCTTGAACGCCCCCCGAACACCCTTCAACGCCACCATCACGCGCGAGCGCAGCTATGCTGCGCGCACCATCTCGCTGGCCGACGCCAAAGCGGTCGCCAAGGCGGGCGGGGCCAAGCTGAATGATGTCGTGCTCGCGATCTGTGGCGGCGCCCTGCGCCGCTATCTCGAGGAAAAGGGCGAGCTCCCGGACAAGCCGCTGATCGCCGGCGTGCCGATCAGCCTGCGCGAACCCGGCGACACACGGCAGAACAACCAGGTCTCGGGCATGCTCTGCCAGATCGCGACCGACATCGCCGATCCCGCCAAGCGACTGCAGGCGATCCTCAAATCCTCGTCGGAGGCCAAGCAGATTGCCGGCACTTTCCGCGACGCCGTCCCGCAGGACTTCGCCTTCGTCGGCGCGCCGATCCTGCTGCAGCTCATGATGCTGGTGTACGGCCGCAGCGGTCTGGCCGACCGCCTGCCGATGCCGATGAACGTCACCATCTCCAACGTGCCCGGCCCGCAGGTGCCACTCTACTGCGCCGGCGCCAGGGTGACGGCCCTGCATCCGGTGTCGATCCCGGCCCACGGCGCGGCGCTCAATATCACCGTCCAGAGCTACATGGATGCCCTCAACTTCGGCCTCACCGCCGACCGCCGTGCCGTACCCGACGTTGGCCGGCTCGGCGATTATCTGGTCGAGGCGGCGGACGAGCTGAAGAAGGCGGTCGTGGGTAATTGATACCCTTCCGGGCGATTCCGATATGTGAGACGCTGCCCCTGACAACAAGGAGGCCAAATGACGGCTGCCGTTGAGGCGTTGCGTCCCCCTTCGCGAACGCTCCTGTTGCTTGAAGGCCGCGCCGTGCAGGAACTCGGTGCGTTCTGGATGCTCCGGCCGTGGCTTGCCGCCGCGCCGCGCGGCGACGGCCACCCGGTTTTGGTGCTGCCCGGCCTGCTGGCCAGCGACCTCTCCACGCAACCGCTCCGCAGCTTCCTGAAGTCGCATGGATACGCCGTGCATGGCTGGAATCAGGGCCGCAACCTCGGCCTGCGTTCCGGAGTCGAGCGCAGCATGCTGGAACGGGTCGAAGATCTTTATGATCGCCACGGCGGCCGCAAGATCAGCCTGGTCGGCTGGAGCCTGGGCGGCATCTACGCCCGCCAGCTCGCCAAGCGCGTGCCCGACAAGGTACGCTTGGTGATCAGCCTCGGCAGCCCCTTCACCGGCAGCCCCAGGGCGACCAATGCCTGGCGGATCTACGAATTCGCGTCAGGTCATCGCGTCGACGAAAGCGACCAGCACATTGCCGGCCCGCTTTCCGAGCCGCCGCCGGTGCCGACGACCTCGATCTTCAGCCGTTCCGACGGCATCTGCGCCTGGCAGACCTGTCTCAACGAGGAGCGTACCGAGGTCGAGAACATCGAGGTCTATGGCAGCCACTGCGGGCTCGGCCACCATCCGGCGGCAGTCTATGCCGTCGCCGACCGCCTCGCCCAACCCGAAGGCCAGTGGAAGAAGTTCGACCGGTCGGGCTGGAAGAGCGTGATCTTTCCCGACTGGAAACGCGCCTAAGGCTTCTTCTCGAGCGTCGAACGAATCTCCTCGTAGGATTCCTTCATCCGGTCCTGCACGATCTTGAAGGCCTCGGTGCTCGACTTCTGCACCAGCTCGGCGATGTCGCGGGTGTTGGCGATCGCCGCCTCCATCGCCTTCTTGGCGAACTCTGCCTGCTTGGCCATCGCTTCCTGCGCCGAGCCGCCCGGCTTGTAGGCCTGCGCCACCTCGGCCATGTCCTTCATCGCCGCTTCGAAAATCGCGCGCTGCTTCTGGGCGATCTCGCTGGCACCACCGGCCACCGCCTGCCACGACTTGGTCATCGCTTCCAGGTTCTTTTGCTGATGCTCCATGATCTTCGTCATGTCGAAAGACGGGACCTTGAGCTGCTCGCCGAATTTTTTGAACATATCCGTGAAGTTCTGTCCTGCGTCGGCCATGCGAACCTCCTGTCGGTTAGAGATACAGCTTCACCCCCTGTTCCGCGGCGTGCAAGGCCAATCCGGCCAACCCGCCGATCATGGCGCCGTTGAAACGGATATATTGCAGATCCCGGCCGACCGTGAGTTCGATGCGACCGATCAGCATGTCGATGTCCCAGGATTTCACCTGGTCGGCGATGAAGTGGCCGACACCGCTCTTCTGGGTCTGCACGAAATCGGCAAGGACCCGCACCATGCCGCGGTTGATCTCGGCGCGGATCGCAGGATCGCGCGCAAGCTGGCCTCCGACATCGACCAGCATGGCCTCGAGCTGCCGGCGGACCTGGCTGTCAGGCGCCCGCGCATCCCGTTCGAGGAAGCTGCGCAGGCTCTCCCAGGCGCCCTCTGCCACGGCGGCGACTTCCGGCCGCGCCAACAGGTCGCGCTTCAGCCCTTCGGCCCGGCGGGCAAACGAGTCCGACGTACGCAGGCGATCGATGAAGCCTGTAACAAAACCGTCGAACTCCCGGCGCAGAGGATGCTGTGGATCCGCGCGCGCCTCCTGGATGAAGGCGGTGGTCGAGGCCACGATCTTGCGCAGGAGATAGGCGTCCGCACGGTAGAGGTTGAACAGCGCCGGCAATTCCTTGCGGATCTTGTCACGCAAGGCCGCCAGTGTTTCCTCGTTGGCCAGCACCTTCTCGAGTGCGCCCAGAAGCTCGTCGAGCAGGCGCTGGTGCCGGCCCTTCTCGGTGACTGCGCTCAGCAGACCCGCAGCGAGCGGCGCCAGTTCCACGCGCTCGAGTTCGGTCATGATGCGCTTGCCGAGAAAGCCCCTGAGGCCGGATTGGTCTATGCCCGCCAGGGTCTGCGGCAGAAGCTTCAACACGAAGCGCGCCAGCGCGGCGCTGCGTTCGCGGTCGGAAAGCCACTCGGCGACCAGTGAGGCGAAATCGACCTCGCGCAACCGCGCTTCGACCGGCTCAGGCGCCAGGAAATTGGTTTCGATGAACTCGCCCAGCGTGTCGGCGATACGCTGGTGATTGCGCGGAATAATGGCGGTGTGTGGGATCGGTAGCCCGAGCGGCCGACGGAACAGCGCCACCACCGCATACCAGTCGGCGAGGCCACCCACGGTCGCGGCAGCCGCGAAGGCCGCGACGTAGCCCCACGCCCAGTGCAGGGACTCGTAGTGCCGGGCCACGCCGAACAGGGCTGCCGTGCAGATCAGCAGCAGCGTCGCCGCAACCTTGATGCGGCGAAGATCGCGGGCGCGCGCCCGATCCTTCCGGGCGGGGTCGCTCGGATCGGGCTCGCGGGTCAGCTGCTCGCCCACACGTCCAGCACGTAGCGGTCATCGGCCGCGAGCTTGGCCATCCAGGCCTCGCCTGCCGCCTCGTCGTTGCCCGTCCTGTCGCGATACATCGCAACCAGCGCCCGCTTCACGTCGGGCTCCATGCGACCGCCATCGCCGCAGACGTAGATAATCGCACCCTGCTCGACCAACGGCCACAGTGCGGCAGAGTGCTGCTTCACGAGATCCTGTACATAGGTCTTCTTGCCGTCGTGGCGGGAGAAGGCGACATGGAGGTCGACGACGCCGGCCTCAGCGTGCTCCTTCAGCTCGTCGGCATAGATGAAATCCTGGCCGGGATGGCGGCAGCCGAAGAACAGCATTGCCGGGCCGAGCTTCCGCCCCTGTGCCTTGAGCGCTGCCCGTTCGCGCAGAAAGCCGCGGAACGGCGCCAGCCCCGTTCCCGGCCCGATCATGACGATGGGCGCCGCGGGATCGACGGGCAGGCGGAAGCCGACCTTGGTTTCCTTGACGAAGGCCTGCATCGTACCGCCTGCGGCCTGGCGTGCGAGATGGTTGGAGCAGACACCTTGATAGACGCCGGCGCCGGCGCGAGCCGGCCCCTCGACCACCGCCACGGTGATCGAGCAATGCGCGCCGTCGGCAATCGGCGAGGACGAGATCGAGTAGTAGCGCGGCGTCATCAGCGGCAACATTTCCAGGAACGCCGAGAACGGCAGCTCGCAGGCTGGATGCTCCTCCAGGAGATCGAGCACTGATTTGCGCTTGGCCAGGATCTCTGCCCGGAATGCTTCCTCATCGAGGAGTGCTTCGAGCTTGGGCCGTGTAAAGGGGCAGCGCGTGTGCCGAGCCATGATCTGGACCTGCTTGCGGGTCGCCGGCAGCTGCAGCTCGACAAAGTCCGACAGCAGTCGGTGCACGGAAATTGCCTCACCGACGGGAAGCGCGGTGCGCCGCCCCTCGGCGGCGGCCAGCAGGACATACGCGCCGGGCGCGAAGGCGAAGCGCCGGACCGCCCGCTCGACCAACGCCGCGCCATTCTGCGGCACGACGCTGAGGTGATCGCCGGCGCGATAGCTCACGCCGTCGGGCAGCAGGACCTCGATATGGCGCGTGCTGCGGTCCGAGTTGCCGGCGTTCTGCAGTTCGCGATTGGCCAGCACGCGCATGGGCAGCGCCCCGGTGCCACCGATGATCGGATGGGCTGGCGGCTTGTCGACCGGCTGCACCTTGTAGAGCGGCTCATGCGCCTGGCCAGCATCGGGCTCCAGCTTGGTGCCGAGTTTGTCCGCGACCATAGGCAGCATCGGCTGGTACCAGTCCTGGAAATGGCCATCGAGGTCCTCCTTGGCGTCGCCTTCGCCGCGCTGATAGAGACGCTCGGCACCCTTCTCCGCCATCAGCTCGTCGATCCGGCGCGGGACCGCCTGATAGGTGGAGACCCAGTCGCGGTTGCCGCAGCCGAACACCGTATAGCGCACGCCTTTCAGCGATCCGGGGGCGGCTTCGCGCAGGCTCTCGAGGAAAGCGCCGGCGTTGTCCGGCGGACTACCGTTGTAGGAAGCACAGACGATCGCGACCGCGCCGTCGGCCGGCAGCTTGCCGGCATGATCGTCAAGGGCGGCAAGTGTGGTGGAAAAGCCGTTGGCCTCGCCCGCGTCGGCGATCGAGCGCGCGAGTTCTTCGGCCGTGCCCATGTTGGAGCCGAACAGCACCGTAAGCTTCGTACCGTGACTCGCCGCCGCCTTCTTCGGCACGGCTTTCTTCGGCGCCGGCCTGGCTGTCGCGACGGCCGTGCCCGCGCCGCGCACGATGTCGGGCCGCGACCTTACGCGCATCACGAGCCCCTCGGGCTTGATGGTGAGCGACTCCTTGATCTTGAGCTGATAGCGCGTGTGATCGATCAGCTTGAAGCGCTGCAGGATCATGCCCAGCACCAGGGTCGCCTCGGTCATGGCGAATTGGCGCCCGATGCAGGCCCGCTGGCCATTGCCGAATGGCTTGTAGGCATGCGGAGGTATCCTGGCTTCGCGCTCGGGTGCGAAATTGTCGGGGTTGAACACTTCCGCCTGCGGCCCCCACACCGACTTGTCGCGGTGAAGCATCGCCGTCAGCACGGTGACGAAGGTGCGCTTCCTGAGCTTGTATTTCGTGCCGATGGTTTCGTTTTGATATGGATAGAGCCCGAACGCCGGCGCGGTTGGCCACAGGCGCAGCGACTCCTTCAGGATCTGGCCGATATAGATCAGCCGGTTGACCTGCTGGGCGGTCGGCTTGGCGTTGATGTCGTGGCCCAGGACGCGGTCGACCTCCTCATAGGCCTTCTGCAGCACGTGCGGATTGTTGAGCAGGAAGTAGACCGCGAAGCTCAGCATCCCGCTCGTGGTCTCGTGCCCCGCGATCAGGAAGGTGTTCATCTGGTAGCGGATATTGACGTCGTCCAGACGCTCGCCGCTCTGCTTGTCGATGCCGGCCAGCATGAAGCCCAGAAGATCGGGCTTGGCCTGATCGCCCGCCGGGATCTCGCGGCGCTCCTTGATGATGCGGTCGGCGATGCCGTTCATGAAGCCGACGTCCTGCTCGAGCTTCTTGCGGCTCTTGCGCTGGGTGATGTCCTCCAGCGGCAGACCGCGCATCTTCATCACCGCTTCGAGCGCGCGCACCAGCGATTCGACGTAGGGATGATTGTCGCTGCGATAGAAGGAGTTGAAGCGATAGTTGAAGCCGCACAAGCCGATCGTGTCGAGGGTGAGCGCGGTCATGTCGCGCACCACGTCAATCTCCTCGTCGGCGTTCAGCCGCTCCCACTTCGTGACGAGCTGGTCGGCGATGTCGAGCATGCCCTCGTGATAGGTCTGCATCATGCGATGGGCGAAGGTCGGCAGCAGGATGTTGTGCGCCTTCTGCCAGTTGGGCTCCTGCGTCTCGGCAGTGAACAGCGCGTCGCCGCCCAGCATGCGGACACGCCGGAGCGAACCCCGCACCGCCTTGTCGAAGCGCTTCTCGTCACAGAGTTCGGCCACCAGGTCGGCGCCCGATACGACCACCAGCGGCGTGCCCATCATGTCGAGCCAGAAGATCGGCCCCTGCTCGCGCGCGATCCGCATCAGGTCCTGGACCGGGGCCCCGCCATCGACGGTGAGCATGTTGCCGAGCACCGGCGTGCGCGGCGGGTGCGGAATCGGATGCAGCTTGTTGCGCGCCATTTGGCGTTGTTCCTCCCGAGCCGGCCGTCTTCTGGGCCTCTTATAGCAGGGGCGTCAGCATCCGGTCAGCGGGAGCTCCCGGGGCGGCGTGCGGCACGGGCACGGCCGGTCGAGGCCGATCCGGGCCCTTTGTTGAGACGGGCGAACATGGCCGCGAAGGCGATGTCGTCGGCATCGAGTGCGGGGAAGGCGGTCTGCATCTTCGCCGGATCCGCCCCTCGGGCCAGAAGCGCGCCCACCAGGCGAACGCGAATGGCCGTATCCTTGAACAGCATGTCGCCGGCCGGACCGCCGGTGTCGCTCTCGAGCCGGCCGCGTCCACGCACGAATATCCGCAACCGCTCGATCGCGTCGCGTTCCGCGGCCCCGACATCGAGGCTCAACATGCCCTTGGAAAGGATGTCGCCCCGGCGGGTCCAGCCCTCGGCGCCGGGCCATCCCTCGGCCAGCATGCGCGACAGGGCATTGCGGTCTTTGGGTCCCAGTTGGACCGGCAGCAGGCGGAACAGTCGAAGGTAGATCACGCCGCGCGCGCTGATCGCCACCCGGGACTTGTCGTCCAGCTCGACACGGAAAAGATCGATGTAAATCTCGTTGCGCACGGTCTTGTCGGCAAGGTCGGCGATGGCCGCCGCTTCCTTGATGGAGAAAGTCGCGCCCTCCAACCCGTGCGGCAGACGCCGCCGCTGCTGTCCCAGGGACTTCTTCTTCTTTGCCGTCATTCTTTGTGCCTTCCGCTCAGCAACATTAGGCGCAGTCGATTCTGTCGTATAGTCCGTTGTCACACTCTCCTGGGGAGGAATCGATGAAGGTCGGATACATCGGTGTCGGCAACATGGGCGGCCCCATGTGCCGCAACATCATCAAGAGGAGCAACCACGCCGTCACGGTGTTCGACCTGAACCCAGCCGCCGTCAAGACCTGCACCGATCTGGGCGCGACCGCCGCCAAGTCGGTAGCCGAGGCGACCAGGGGTGCCGATATCGTCATGACCTCGCTGCCCATGCCGCGGGACGTCGAGGCCGTGACCCTGGGCGACGGCGGCATCCTGGCCAATATCGGCAAGGGCCAGACCTACATCGACCTCAGCACCAATGCGCCCTCGATGGTGAAGAAGATCGGCGACGCCATGGCGGCCAAGGGCATCGCCATGCTCGACGCGCCGGTGAGCGGCGGCACGGTCGGCGCGGAGGCCGCCACCATCGCCATCATGGTGGGCGGCGACAAGAAGGTGTTCGACGACGCGCTGCCGGTGCTGCAGTCGTTCAGCGCCAATGTGATCCACATGGGTCCGCTCGGCAGCGGCACGGTGGCCAAGCTCTGCAACAACATGTTGTCGTTCTGCAACATGGCCGCACTCTGCGAGAGCATGATGCTCGGCACCACCTACGGCCTCGATCCCGATAAGCTGCTGCATGTCATCGCAAATTCGAGCGGCAACTCCAACGCCATCAAGAACTTCACGGCGCGCGCGCTGGTCGGTCACTATTCCCCGCCTTCGTTCGCGCTCGACCTTGCCTACAAGGACCTGCATCTGGCGCTCGAGCTGGGCGACGAGCTCGGCGTGCCGCTGCAGCAAGGTGCCGCGACGCACAATCTGCAGCGCCTGGCCAAGGGCATGGGTTGGGGGCCGGACGACAGCTCCTCCGTGCTCCGTGTCTACGAGACGATGCTGCGCCGCAAGGTCAAGCCGTAAAGCACATTCTCCCGGGAGGAATCGATGAAGGTCGGGTATATCGGCGTCGGCAACATGGGCGGCCCCATGTGCCGCAACATCATCAAGAAGAGCAACCACGCCGTCACGGTGTTCGACCTGAACCCCGCCGCCGTGAAGACCTGCACCGATCTGGGCGCCACCGCCGCCAAGTCGGTGGCCGAGGCGACCAGGGGCGCCGATATCGTCATGACTTCGCTCCCCATGCCGCGGGACGTCGAGGCGGTGACCCTGGGCGATGGCGGGATCCTGGCCAACATCGGCAAGGGCCAGACCTATATCGACCTCAGCACCAACGCGCCCTCGATGGTGAAGAAGATCGGGGCCGCCTTCGCGGCCAAGGGCATCGCCATGCTCGACGCGCCGGTGAGCGGCGGCACGGTCGGCGCGGAGGCCGCCACCATCGCCATCATGGTGGGCGGCGACAAGAAAGTGTTCGACGACGCGCTGCCGGTGCTGCAATCCTTCAGCGCCAACGTCATTCACATGGGCGAGCTCGGCACCGGCACGGTGGCCAAGCTCTGCAACAATATGATGGCCTTCTGCAACGCCGCGGCGGCGTCCGAGGCGATGATGCTGGGCGTCACTGCCGGCCTCGACCCGCACAAGCTCGTGCAGGTGATCTCGAGTTCCAGCGGCAACTCGGCGATCTTCAAGTCATTTTCCGAGCGCGCGCTGTCCGGCGCGTTTACGCCGCCCTCCTTCGCCTTGAACCTTGCCCACAAGGACCTGCATCTCGCGATGGAGCTCGCCGACGAACTCGACGTGCCGCTGCCCCAGGGCTCGGCCACGCACAACCTGCAGCGCATGGCCCGCAAGATGGGCCTGGGCGGCGCCGACAGTTCGGTGATCCTCCACGTCTACGAGACGGTGCTGAAGAAGACGGTGAAGCCCTGACGACGAGTCCCGTCTCTCAACGGAGCCGATTTTCGGCACACCTCGTTGTGCCATGCCGTGTCCCGCAGACTGTGCCGAAAATCGCCCCCAACTCCTTGATCAGACGATAGAATCCCGATCCGATAAACTGTGCCACCGGCGCCCGCTGCTCTGCTTGATGAGTGTGTCTGGAAGAGGACGCTAACCCAGGTGATGGGCAATCAGGCTGGCAACAAGATCGGCGTGCGTGCCGGCGAGGCCGTGGTCGCCACCGGGCACGATCTCGAGACGAGCGTTCGGCAAACGCGCCTCGAGATGGCGTCCGACCGCGACCGGGCTGATGGGATCGGCATCGCCCCAGATCAGCAAGGTTGGCGCTTCGATCCTCTCGACCGGCAGCGGCGGCGAGGCCCGTGTGGCGGTGATCCAGCCGGCGGCCTTCGGGAACGACTTGCGATAGTCCACGCGCCAGTCGCTCGCGCCGAGGCCCGCCATGTCGACGCCGCCCGACGTCACGCACAACACCAGCCGCCGCACCAGAGCTGGCCGCGCCAGCGCGGCGCGGGTCGCGATGACACCGCCCATCGATTGCGCGACCAGATCGACGGGACCGTCCATCCTCGCCGTCACCAGCCCGACCAGGTCGTCCAAGCCGGTGATCGCCGGGTCGTGCGGCTGATGGCCGAGGCCGGGCCAGCCGAAATAGTGCTTCGGCCAGTCCGCCGGCAGCCGATCGCCCACGGGCTTCCAGAAATCGGGCGAGCCGCCGGCACCGGGCAGGAACAGGATTTTCGCCATGGTCAGGCGCTGAGCTTGGCGAGAAACGCCGGCAGCTTGCGGCCAATCGAGAGCAGGTATCGACCCATGGTGCCCGCGACCTGGCGCACGGCCGGCCGGTCGCCCATGCGCTCGCGCCACCCCTGCAGCCGGGGATGTGCATCGCCCATCGGCGCGCCCATGCGGTCGCCGAAGAGCTGGGCCATGTAGAAGGCGATGTCGGCATAGGAGTAGCTGCCGGCAAGCCATGCGCGATCGCCCAGCGTGTGCTCCATCTCGTCGTAGAAGCGGGTGGCGGCATCGTGGGCGCCCGGCGCCTTGGCATCGCCCATGAGGCGGACGATGTGCGGGAAATAGACCTCGTCCGACTTGTGTTCGAGCAGCCGGGCGCGGGCACGGGCTTTCGGCTCGGCCGGCCACAGCGCCGGATCGGGCTTCAGCGTTTCGAGATACTCGAAGATCTGGGTCGAATCGAAAAGTTCCAGGTCACCATCGATCAGGACGGGCACCTGGCGCTTGGGATTGATGCGCAGCACCTCGGGATGCTTGGGTTCGTAGAGCGTCTTCATCTCGAACGGCACCATGATCAGCTCGAAATCGATCCCCTTTCCCCGAAGGGCGATCTCGGCCTTGGCGCCGAACATGCTGAGCGGTCCTGAATAGAGCTTCATGCGCCAACGCTAGCATGGCCTTTCAAGCGTCCGCACACGACGTAAGCTAGGTCTCGATGGCAAGACTTCTCATGCGCCTGCCACGGGCGACCAAGGACGAGGGCCCTACATCAGGGCAAACATGGCGACGGCGGCAGCGGCCATCACGGCCGTCGTCGTCCAGCCGAGCACCCGCTGGCCGGTCGTGGCGACGAAGGCGCCCATCTGCTTGGGCCGCGAGGCCACGATCAGCATCGCGGCCATCACCGGCACGGTAATGACGCCGTTCAGCACGGCGCTCCAGAACAGCGCCTTGATGGGGTCGAGCGGCGAGAAGTCGATGCCAATGCCCAGCGCGATGGCGGCGGCGATCACGGCATAGAACGGCACCGCCTCGCGGGGCGTCCGTTCGAGCCCGATCCGCCAGCCGCGGACCTCGCCCACGGCATAGGCGGCCGAGCCCGCGAGCACGGGAATGGCCAGCAGGCCGGTGCCGATGATGCCGAGGCTGAACAACATGAACGACCACTCGCCCGCGATCGGCCGCAGTGCCGCCGCCGCCTGCTCCGAGGTCTGGATGTCGGTCTGGCCCGACGCATTGAGGGTCACCGCCGTGGTCAGGATGATGAAGAAGGCCACGAGGTTGGAGAATCCCATGCCGAGCCAGGTCTCCCAGCCGATGCGGGTGAGTTCGCGCGGCGCCTGCTCGGGGTGGTCGATCAGCGGCGCGGCGTCGGGATCGGCCTCCTCCTCCTCGACCTCCTCCGAGCTCTGCCAGAAGAAGAGATAGGGGCTGATCGTGGTGCCGAACACCGCCACCACCAGCGTGAGCGACTGGCCAGTAATCTCGAAGCGCGGCGCCACGACGCTGCCGAGGACGGCCACCCAGTCGATATGGACGGTGAAGACCACGCCTACGTAGGCGAACAGCGAGAAGGTGAGCCACTTCAGGTAGCCGACATAGCGGTGGTAGGGCACCAGGACGACGGCGAGCAGCGACACGATGGCAAACCCTATGGTGAACAGATGGCGGTTGCCGCCCAGGACGAGCTGGGCCGCCGCCCCCATGGCCGAGAGATCGGCGCCGATGTTGACGGTGTTGGCGATGAACAGGAGGCCCACCAGGAGGCTGACGAAGCGGCGGGGAAAGACTTCCGCCAGGTTGGCGGCGAGGCCGCGGCCGGTGACCCGCCCGATGCGGGCGCTGATGGACTGCACCGCGACCATCAGCGGCCAGGTCAGCACCACCGTCCACAGCATGTTCAGCCCGAACTGGGCGCCGGCCTGCGAATAGGTGGCGATGCCGCTCGGGTCGTCGTCGGCGGCGCCGGTGATGACGCCCGGGCCGACCCGCTTCATTAGGTCATTGAAACTGGCCACGATCAGCGGAACGGCCGCGGACCGTCGTAGTCTCCGACGTAGCTCACGTGAGTGATCAAGCCGGTGCCTTCGCGCCATTGATGGAGCGCGATGCCCGGTGGTTCCATCTTCATCGACAGGCCGGCGCCGGGGCGCAGGTCGAGGTTGGCCTGGTGGGCGGTGCCCGGCGCGATCGAAGCCATGGTGCCGGCCCAGCGCACCTGGATCGGGCGGTGGACGTGGCCGCACAGGATGCGCTCGACATTGCCGTGGGACCGAACAAGTTCTGACAGTCGCTCGCTTCCTTCGTTCAGTCGTGCGCCGTCGAGGTAGGAGATGCCGCAGTCGAACGGTGGGTGATGCATGAAGAGCAGCGTCGGCCGGTCGCTTTCCTGAAGCCGCGCCTCCAGCCAATCGAGCCGCACGTCGCACAGCTCGCCATGCCCCTTGCCCGGCACCAGCGTGTCGAGTGCGATCAGCCGCACCGGCAAGTCTTCGACCGTGTACTGCAGGAAACCCTCGGCCGGCAGGTAGTCATGCTCGGGGAAAGCCTCGCGCAGCGCATCGCGGGCGTCGTGGTTGCCGGGAATGAGGAACACCGGCATGTCGAGCGGCGCCAGCACGCGCTTCAGGTTGGCGTATTGCTCCGGCCGGCCGCTTTCGACCAGATCGCCGGTCGCCAGCACGATCTCGGGCCGCGGATCGAGCGCGTTCACGTGGGCCACGGCGCGTTCGAGGAAGCCCGTGGTGTCGACCCGTCCGTAGAGCAGCTCGCCCTCGCCCTTCAGGTGCATGTCGGAAATCTGGGCGATCAGCATGGACGTTCCTCCTCGGCGCGCAGCGGCAGTGCCGCCAACCCCGGCGCCACGTCCCTGATATCATCAAAGAACAGGGCGAAGTGACGCGCAATCAGACGCTGCAGCTCGGGTCCGGGCGGGTCATCGCTGTCCGAAACGGTCATCTCCATCCCGGCCGTCGTCTGGACCCAGAGCAGCGGATGGGCGGGCGCCGCGGCAAAGCCCTCGAACCCCAGCAGTCCGAAGGCGACGGCGCTGCGCTTGCGGGCATGCCGCGCCAGCGCGTTTTCCCGGGCGAGATCGCACAGGGCAAACGCCAGCTTCGCCTGGGTGCCGTCCGGCAGCGTCACCTCGTATTCGCGCGTCGCCAGACGGCCGATGTCGTCGTTCATGCTTCACCTCGGACCCGGTCGAGAAGAGTGCCCGATCGCCCGGCGTCACACCAAATGGTGTCACACCAAGTTGAGACAAATGTTGTGACACAGGTTGAGCGCCCACCTGTGACATCGCGCAGAATCTGCCCCCGCGGCCCCGCCTCGGGCGGCCGCAGATGACCGTCAAAACAGCTCTCGGATGCGTTGCCCGCACCACGGTCCACCCACCTGCCGGACGATCTTCGGCGGGGATGGCCTTTTGCTTATCTACTCACGGCTCAATCAAGGCCGCGGGACGGCCCCTCATCCTCCAGGGATCGTACCCGGCGGGCGCGCCGGGCGGGGCATGGCCAAAGGTTCGGATCTCCGACTTTCGGATCGGCGATTTCGTAGACGTTAGGACAGGAGCGACCGGGCGACTCCGAGCGTGGGATCGACATTGGCAGCTGCCGTCTCGTAGGTGCGTGCCTGCTGAACCTCGGGGCACGATCCGAGCAGGGCTAACCGCACGGTCCAGCGCATCGAAGATCGACTGACATGCGTCGGCTGCATTTCCAGTTATGGGACGGATGCTTCGAGAGCCGTACGGCCATCTGCGGATTCCAGGGAGGTCTTGCGGGTAGACGAACTCCGGAGCGGCAGCGTCAAGGGTTAATGAAAATCAGGGCTTTTTTCTCAGCTGGCGTCAGCTTGAGTTCCTCATCCGTCAAGGCCCGCCCAGAACCATACTTCAGATCGAGCCCAAGCAGCGCCTCATGGAGTTCTGGTGGCAAGTGTTCTGTGGAATATATCGCCCATGAAATGGCGCCGCCGCTCGACAGTGACAGGCCTGTCTGCCGATCAAACTCCAGCACTTCTTGCCGGCAAATGTCTCTGGCCCGAATCCTGGTGGCTGTCACATCGAGTGTCAGACCGATGAGTTTTTGGCCATCGGGGTGCTCCGCATGGAGGAAGTCTCCAATATCGAGCTCGCTGAGCATAATTCTCTGGCTAGTCGTCATGCAGGATTTCTAGGTCTCGACGGTGTCCGAAAGAAGCACGCGTTGGTTGAAAATTTCACTGCTCGTGCAGCAGCCCGTACCTGGAGCTCAGCGTTGGGGGAACCTCTCCAAGGTCTTCACTATTTCTTCTGCAGGCTCGTTTTCCATGCCCAGTTTCTTGACGGCGCACTTCCTGCAGAGAGTTGCCCGCCCTATTCTGTACATTCCCGTCATGCCTTGATCTCCACCGCTCTGACAGTCCCCACCAACGCATTTCAAGTCCCCCGCCGCGACGGGGATGACGTTCACGCTGCCGGACGTAATCTGCGCCATGGAACGGGTGCCGACAGCATCGATATCGGCCCCGACCGGCGCGCGGCCTTCGATCTTCTCGAAACTGCCGAGCTGGTCGCGTGTGTCGGCACGGACATTCACTGCGGCGGCGCCGTCGACGTCGAGGCCCAGAGCCTCGAGCGTCCGGTCGATGCCGCGACGCATCCAGCCATAGCGTGCGAGATCCGGATCGATCCGGGCCTCGGCAATCGCCTTCTGCGCACCGACGAAGCGGGCGCGGTCCCCGTCGTCGAGTGACAGACGGTGGCGATCGAGATCGACGCCGGCGAAGGCGCCGGGCGCATAGACCATCTGGCAGTCGAGGCGCTCGAAGAGGTCGCGGTCGGTCCTGAGGCGGCCCTCGATGTAGAAGGCCTCGAGGCCCCGCCACTGGTCGGGCGCCAGCCAGTCGCGGATGTCCGACGGCATTGCCAGCACCGTCGCGCCGGGGTTCTTCCCGAGCCAGTCGAGGGCGGCGACACCGGCGTCCGACTGCTGCTTCTGCCACTGCCGCTCGGCGCGGCGTTGGGCGAAGGCGGCCACTTGGCCGATGCCGGCGCGCACCTCGTCGCTCGCATCCTCGGGAGTCAGTTCGGCGGCCCGTTCCGCGAAGACTTCGGCGCCGGGCGGCCCTTCTGGCTCGATCGGGATGCCCGCCATGTCGCGATCGATGTCGCGATAGACCGCGGCCTCGCGGGCCTGGACGAAGCGGCGGTCGATTGCGGCCTGGCGCTCGGGATCGATGACCGGGCGGGCGTGGTCGTAGAGAGCCGCGGCGCCGTCGAGATCGTTCTGGCCGATCGCGGTCTCGACCGCGCCAGCGTACAGGTCCGAGAGACCGCTTCGGACACGCATATCAGTCTCAGTCGATTCCCTGCGGCGGCGCTCGCCCTGGTAGCGCAGCTCCTCGACCGCGGTCCTGCCCAGCCGGCGCAGATACGCCGGGTCCTGCCACGACGTCGCCGCGTCCTGGTTCAGGCCAGCGAGGCGCTCGGCGACGCTGGCGTCGTCCACTTCCACCGTGGCACGCTGCGCCAGTTGGCCCAGCGTGCCGGCCGCCCAGTCGAGGCGGGTGTCGATCAGCGGTTCGAGAATGCGGCGCTGGCGCGGACCGATGGCCTGGGCCAGCGTGCGCTTCTTCAGATCGTTGAGCGCCGGCATGGCGCCGGCGATGGCATGCAGGGCCGCCTCGCCGCTTTGCGCCGCGATCCCGGACTCAGGATCGTGCAGCAGCCCGCGCACCCCGGCCGAAAACTCGTTGTCGAGCTGGCGCGCGAACATCTCGTCGACGCGGATCGTGTGCTCATCGACCGGCCACGGCTCCGCCGCCGGCTGTGCCACTGGCACGGTCGGGTAGATCGT
>Ga0209514_10002627_pt1 | contig 27447 bp, 32 predicted proteins | sample Subgrocontami58m_FD_187452 | JGI IMG/M metagenome (GOLD analysis project Ga0209514, IMG submission 187452) | Subsurface groundwater microbial communities from S. Glens Falls, New York, USA - GMW37 contaminated, 5.8 m (SPAdes) (version 3) | ecosystem: Environmental > Aquatic > Deep subsurface >...
GGCTTCGACCATCTGCCGCTGAATCGGGTGCGGACGAAACCGGGGCTCGTGGAAGAATTGCTCGTACACGGATTTCGTGACGGCGTAGTTCACGTCAATACCAATCAAATCCATCAGCTCAAACGGTCCCATCTTGAATCCGCCTTCAAGCTTCACAATCTTGTCGATCTCTTCAACCGGTGCCACTCCTTCACCGAGCAGTCGCAATGCTTCTCCATAAAAAGGTCGGGCAACTCTGTTCACGATAAATCCCGGCGTATCCTTACACACAACGGGCGTCTTCCCCATCTTGCGCGCAAGTTCTACTGTTGCCTCAACAGTTTCTTTCGCTGTTTGCTTTCCTGCTACAACTTCCACCAACTTCATCAGCGGCGGCGGATTGAAGAAGTGCATCCCAACAACTTGATGGGACCGCTTCGTCGTCGAAGCGATTGAAGTGATGGAAAGGGAAGAAGTGTTCGTTGCGAGAATGGCAGCAGGCAAAAGCATTGCATCCAACTTCCGAAAGATTTCCCGCTTCACATTCAAATCTTCCGGCGCGGCTTCGATGACGAAGTCCGACGAGCGGAGTTCGTTGAAGTCGTCGCTTGCTTTTATGTGCGCAAGCGTTTCGGTTGCTTCCACTGCAGTGATACGGTCTTTCTCAACAGCGCGATTAAGGTTTTGCTTGATGCGCTCCATCGCGGTTATGAGCGCACTGTGCGAAACGTCATTCAGCACAACATTGAACTTCGCGAGGGCGGCGACTTCCGCAATGCCGCTCCCCATTGTTCCAGAGCCTATGATGCCGATGGTGGCGATCATGGCGTATCCACTCTCACCGTTGGGGGATTGGTGTTGAGCACGACTATGGTGTACAGCTTGTCCTCCTCCGCAGTAAAAAACGTTGTCGCATTGCCCGAGACATTTTCGGGCTTCGCATCAACTTCGTACGTGGAAACATCCACTTCGATGTACCCGGTTGTGCTGTTTCGACCAACGTCATTGATGTTGTAGGTATTGCCCGATTGCCGCTTCAATTGCACGTCTGTAATATCGTTGCGTTGGTTGCCGACGCGGACTTTGGGTTTGTCTTTGGAGCATCCGAACAAACTTACGCATAATGCAATTGTCGCAACTGTGACAAGTAGTCTTTTCAATTTGCTCTCCCCTATGATGAATGATTTACTTCCCTTTGAACTCCGGCTTGCGCTTTTCGATGAACGCCCTAATGCCTTCCTTATGATCCTCGGTCTCCGATGCAATTTGCTGCATGTACGCTTCATAGTCGAGAAGTGAATCGAGGTCGCACGTAAGCGACTTAGTGAATATCCGCTTCATCATTCCGATTGCTTTGGTTGGAGCTTTTGCAAATGCGTTGGCAAGCTCCATCGTTACGTTCTCCAACTCTGCAGGCGTTGCCACTTTGTTCACGAGTCCAACCTGCAATGCTTCGTCAGCAGGAATCTTGCGTCCCGTTGCCGCGTACTCAAATGCTCGCGCCATTCCTGCGAGACGCGGAAGAAACCAATGTGCGCCGGAGTCGGGAACCAACCCAATGTTAACGAATGCTTGAAGCATGTACGCCTCGCTCGACATCACCCGCATATCGCACGCAAGCGCGACGCTGCATCCTGCGCCCGCTGCGATGCCGTTGATCATTGCAACGACCGGCTTTTCAATCGTCCGTATTTTCCTGATGAGTGGGTTGTATGATTTCTCCAATGAATCTTTCAGTGAGCGTTTGGAGCCTTCTTGCCCGCCGTCTGTTTGGCGGGGATACTCTTTCAAATCCTGTCCTGAGCAAAATGCTTTTTCACCTGCACCTCGGAGAACGATGCATCGCACGGCAGAATCTTTCTCCGCTTCCTTGAACGCGTCGTTCAGCTCTTTCTTCATTTGCTCGTTGAACGCGTTATAGCTGTCCGGGCGGTTCATGGTAATTGTGAGAACGCCGTTGGCGGTGTGGTAGAGAAGTGTTTGAAAGTCGGGCATGGGTTCTACAACAAAAATGGAATTGGCAAACTCAGATTCTGCGCAGCCGTTTCAAATCGAACCTGAAGCCGGGAAGAACGTCTCCGCCCTCCAGGATGACGTCGAAGGAAGAAACGACTTCCACTTCGGTATTTGGGCGATAGATGTATGCGCTCTCGTTCTTCGGATAGAACAGCCATCCAAGCCTACATCCGTTAGCAATCCATTCTTCCATCTTCTCTTGCATCGAACGCAAACGATCGGATGGCGACATAATCTCGCAAATAAAATCCGGACACACTGGAGGAAATTCATCTTTCTGTTCTTCGGTCAGTTGCTCCCAAGTCTCGATCCTGACCCATGATGCATCAGGCGCTCGCATCGCCTTGTTTCGCAGCGAGAATCCGGCGGAAGAGTCGAACACAATCCCTCGTTCCGATTCTGCATTCCACTTGTCGAGAGCAGAAACAAACCTCGCATTGAGAAATCCACTGAACGCTCCTGATGGTGACATGGCTATAAGTTCTCCTTTCGCTGTGCGCTCGAAACGGACCTCACTATTGTTTGAACAAATTTGAAAAAGCTGTTTGTCGGTGAGCGGCCCGATTTCAGACAAGTCTATAATCATCGTGTGCATAACTCCTCATGGTTGCAAAGTGAAAAACTTATTAGTCTTCGTTCAGCACAGCAAGAGGAAACTCGAAGCCTGGCAAAACATCTTCTCCTGAAAGTCGTTCGGAAAACGATTCTATTGTCGTAACGCTTTTATCTGCTCGATAGATGTACGCCTTTTGCGTGCTCGGGACTGTAAGCCATGAAAGCCGACAGCCGTTATCAATCCACTCTCGCATTTTTTCCTGCGCCACGCTCAAGCGATCTGATTTGGACAGTACTTCAGCGACAAAATCCGGACAGAGCGGTATGAACTCCTCCTGATCCTCCTCCGAAAGTTTGTTCCACCGTTCGAGTGCAATCCACGCAACATCAGGCGATCGCATCGCCCCATTGGGTAGCGAGAAACCGACGGACGAATCAAAAGTTATACCCCGCTGAGCACTCTTGTTCCAATTGCGAACTTCTGCCGAGAGTTCGAGACTCCAAAAACTTGACTTACCTCCTACGGGTGACATGACGACGAGATCTCCTTTGCTGTTGCGCTCAATACGAATATCCCGACTGGTTGCACAAAGGCGAAATAACTGCTTATCAGTCAAGCCGCCGATTTCTGAGAACGCTAACGTGAGTTCTTCCATACATCCTCTTTGTTGCTACAAGAAGTTACGCAAACATTTGACTCGCTGCAATCGTCTTTGAACGCGTTGTTGAGTTCTTTCTTTATCGCCTCGTTGAACGCGTTATAGCTGTCCGGGCGGTTCATGGTGATTGTGAGAACGCCGTTGGTGTTGGAGTAGAGGAGAGTTTGGAAGTCGTGCATGGTTAGGGCAAACATGTGCATGGATGAGAGCTATGTTTAGAGAATCAAATCTCTTTCAGGCTTTGCAAAGAAAACTCAAACCCGGGAAGAACATCACTGCCATTGAGCGTTGCATCGGATGAAACAATTTCCACTTCAGCGCCGGCGCGATAGACGTGCGCTTTCCCGGCGTCGGCATCGATGAGCCACGCGAGGCGGCAGCCGTTTGCCATCCATTCTTCCATCTTGGCTTGGGCTGCCCACAATGCATCTGATTCAGAAAGAAGCTCGACAACAAAATCCGGGCAGAGCGGGACAAATCTCTTTTGTTGTTCTAACGAAAGCTTTTCCCAGCGCTCCTTCCCAACCCATGCAGCGTCGGGCGAACGCGTGGCGCCGTTGGGTAATTTGAAACCTGTGGAGGAATCGAATACCTTGCCGAGGTTCGATCGCTTATTCCAATTGCGCAACTCACTCCCAATCTCAAGGTTCCTGGAACCCGTTAGTCCGCCTGTTGGTGACATGAGGATGATTTCTCCTTTGCTTGTCTTTTCGAACTTGATGCTTTTGTTTGAAGCGCAGAGTCGGAAAAACTGCTCATCGCTCAATCCACCGATAGAGGAAAAGTCGATCGTGTGGCTTGTGTAAGGATTTGGAATGCTCATATCGTTTCTCTGTTGATTCTTTTGTTTTCTGATTCAATCTAATAAGTTTGTTTCATATTTACTAATGACGACCAGGCTATTTGGTAAACGCGTTCATCATCCCCCCTGACTCTGCGGTTCATCGTGATTTTGAGTCGGGATAGCAATGAACGACGACGCCAATGTCTCCTTTCTTCGCAGGATATGCGGCATCAGATGTTCCGTAAACTTCGTAAGTCGAACTCGAATCCTGGCAAAACATCTTCTCCACTGAGTGTTGTATCAAACGAATTGATTACCTCGACTTCTCCGGTTGCCCGATAGATGGACACCTTTTCGTTTTTTGGGTTGATGAGGACACCAAGTCTGCAGCCGTTTGCGATCCATTCTTCCATCTTCTCCTGCATTTGGAAAAGTGAGTCCGATGGCGACATGAATGCACAAACGAAATCCGGACAAGCAGGTATGAACTCTTCGAGTTGTTCGTCAGTGAATTGATTCCAGACTTCTCTTCGAATCCATCCTGCGTCTGGCGCACGCATTGCCCCATTCTTCAGGGAGAATCCTGCCGAGGAGTCGACAACGACTCCTCCTTTCGCATCTTCATTCCAAATTCCTAGCGCAGTGACGAATCTCGCATGGCGTGAGCCTGATTTTGTACCTGAAGGCGACATGGCGATAAGCTCTCCTGTGCTCAGACGTTCGATATGAATCTCTTTGTTGGATGCGCAAAGGCGGTAGAGTTGCTTGTCTGTAAGAGGACCAATTTCAGATAGGTCCAAGGTTAATGCGTGCATAATTCCTCCATTGCTCTCAACTCAATCTACTAAAATCACTCAATACTTACCAAGTGGACATTCCCCAAATCAAAAAACGGAAAAAGCTTGCCACAAAGACACCAAGGCACAAAGGGTTCACAAAGTTTTTTTAGGATCAGATTCTTGGGCATCCTATTCCACAATAGTGTCCATGACTTTAAAGAGCATTTTCTTCGTGAATTCTTAGTGACTTTGTGCCTTTGTGGCTATTCTTTGTTTTCTGTTTTCGGGAATCTCCAATTACCAATGACCGAAGAAGCGTGAGAACGCCGTTGGTGTTGGTGTAGAGGAAAGTTTGGAAGTCGGGCATAGGTAAGGCAAAAGGAAAAAGTGAAAAGGAAAAATGAGTTATTGGCTACGCGGCTTTCGGAGTCACGGCTCTGACCTGAAGAATTTCTTCGCTTTGTATTGGACGAATATCTTCAGGTTTCAGTGTGGCGACTGCAATTGTATCGCCGCCGGCATTAACAAATTCCACCTCGAATGCTTTACCACCTTCATATGAGTGCACAACGGCTCCGATGTCATCTGCTTTCAAATCAAATTCATCGAGGTTGCGGGTCAAGGCAACCATATCCAATTCTTTTATCATGAAATCTCGCAAACGAACTTACGCAGTTCCTCAGTGAATTTCAATTGGTTGGGAAAATCCGCAATCCACAATCTGCAATCCGCAATGCTTCACTTCCCTTTCCACTTCGCCTTTCTTTTCTCCGCAAACGCCTTCATTCCTTCCTTCTGATCTTCAGAGGCGAAGAGGAGGTAGAAATTCTTCCGCTCGAATTCGAGCCCGCCCTCTATTGTAGTATCGAACGATTTGAGCACCGCTTCTTTTGCGAGCTTGATTGCAACCGGCGGCTTCGATGCAATTTCTTTCGCCCATGCCTTCGCTTCTTCAAGGTAATACTCGACGGGCACGACTTTGTTGATAAGTCCCCAGCGCAACGCTTCATCGGCGGAAATCATACGTCCCGTCAGCACCATCTCCAGTGCCTTCACTTTGCCGACTGCACGAGTGAGCCGCTGCGTGCCGCCCGCGCCGGGCATGACGCCGATGTTGATTTCCGGCTGACCGAACTTTGCCGTCTCGCTTGCGATCACCATGTCGCATGTCATCGCCAGCTCGCAGCCGCCGCCAAGCGCGAAGCCGCTGACTGCCGCGATGATTGGCTTCTTGAGTTTTCTGATTCTATCCCAACGAGCAAACTGGTCTCGCGTCAGCATTTCAATTGCCGATGCTTCTGCCATCTCTTGTATATCGGCGCCCGCGGCAAATGCTTTCTCGTTGCCCGTGACAATGATGCAACGAACGTCGTTGTCTTTGTCTAATGTTTCAAGCGCATCAACAAGTTCTTCCATCAACTTGATGTTGAGTGCGTTGAGAACTTCGGGGCGATTGAGCTGAGCGATTGCGTAGCCATCTTGCTTGGTGACGATGATGAATTGGTTGGACATGGGAAGCCTTTCTCTAAATGTTGAGCGAAGCGCCCGCCTGCCTCTCCAGAACAATAAGGCGGGCAGGAAACATCTCATCTCTGCGGCACAGCTAAAATACAGAAGGTGAATCACATTCACAACCGCCTCGCTATGTCATTCTGAGTCCCGACGGTTTTTGTCGGGACGAAGAATCCAAAACCATCACTTCACTCTGAAAGATATGGATTCTTCACTCCGTCCCGATTTGAAAGGCAATCGGGACTCCATTCAGAATGACATGGTGTACATCCGCAAATGCCGTCGAAGGACTTTCAACGCCCGCGTAATTTGATTCTCGACGGTTTTCACACTCACGCCGAGATGTGCACTGATTTCTGCATTCGACATTCCTTCCATTCGACTCAGGAGAAAAATCTCGCGGCATCTTGCTGGCAGTTTCGTTCTCACAACTTCTGAGAGTTTTTCCTCAAGCATGTTGAGTTGCAGCGATGCCTCCGGATCGTCTTGCGCCGACGGCGATGATTGGGGGAGACTTTCTTCTAGCCTTCTTCGCACCTCGCGATGCTTTGCTTGATCGAGCGTGAGGTTTCGACTGATGCGAAAGAGGTATGCGAGGAGCGAGAGATTTGATTGCAGTGAAATTCGATTTCGCCAGACGCGAACAAACGTCTCTTGCACAATATCATGCGCGGCATCTGCATCGCGAACGTTGTGCAAGACGTTTCGGAACAAGATTGGCTGATACTTCTCGAACAGAAGACGGAACGCTTCGTTGTCGGAAGCCCTTACGCGTTCGATGAGTTGTTCGTCGCTTTCAGGCATCGAGAGAATGCTTTCGGAGGACAGTCTGATTTGTATGAAAAATAGAAACACACTGCGACAGGTGCAATGCCGCATCAATAAAAAGTAGTACAGTCCGTAGGGGGAAAGGTGAGGATAGTCGTTTAATGAGTAGTTAGCTATTATTCGATAGACGCCATCGGAATCTCATTCCCTTCATATCAAGGTGGATAATATGACACACACTCTCTGTTCTTCCGTTCTGATGATCGTTTTCACCGTCCCTGTGTTTGCACAATGGATCCATATTCGGACGGTTCCCATCATTGCGAGCAATCAAGGGGAATTTCACCCCTCGCTCGCACGCGGCATGGGGAATCTTTCGATCAGTTTCGATGATCCCTTCGGCGCTCCGTTCATCAATCCCGCAAAAGCGTCGCTCACAACCGGCACGATGCTCTTCACTTCCCCAACGCGCAATAGTTGGAGCAACAAGCAGGGTCGTTCAGTGTTCTCAACGCAAGGTTCGTCGTTCTATCCGGGCGCCGCGCTGAATTCTGTTCCGCTCGGAACGTTGTTCAAAGCCGAGAATTACTTCGGCGGAGCAATGTTTGCTTATCAGGAATTCAAAAGCGAACGTTCTCAGAACGCTTCACCATGGATCAATTCCATTGACGCTGCACCGATGACCAGGACAGATATCGCGAGCAACACATTTCTTTTCGGTTTGTTCGGACTGACAATCCCTGATACCCGAGTCTCCATTGGAGTGAATGCAAGCTGGGCAGAGCTTTCAGCAATTGATGGCGTGAATCTCTTGTATCCCAGTGCGACTGACATCAAGCAGGACGGCAAAGCATGGGAAGTGAAGATCGGGGCATTGGGAGAATTGCCCGATGGTGACCGGCTGGAATTCGTCGCGGGAAGAGGAGTCTCACAAGCGACACACGAAGTGAGCTATCAGAATTTCCGAGGACCGGCTTTCGGCATAGTCAAAGAGTTGAACAAGGACGAGACGCGTGAATGGCTGTTGCACACGGCATATTCACGACCTCTCGGTGAGCGATGGAAGATCGCTGCCGCGCTGAGCGTCAATTGGAAAGATCACCCGAAAATTCCGAACTATGCGCTCGCCAACATTCCGCGCGACCCGGGAAACTCGACTGCATACAATATCGGGATTGCGCCAAGTAGGTCGAGCGAGAGATCGTTCTGGGGATTCGAGTACGTGTACGAACCGATCACGACGAACACGTGGGCGGAAGCCGGCGAGCAACGGCTCCCTCCGCCGAATCAATCGTTGCCGGCAGAATTCAAGACGGTCGAGAACTTTTTCGACTTCTCGAACCACATTGTGCGTGTCGGCCATTCCTCGGCGGCAAAGCTGGACTGGTTGGATTATCGTTTCGGCGCGCAGTTGCATTTCTACAACTACAAGCTGCACCAGATCGATAACATTGCACGGACGACGCGTAACTTCGCAACGGATTGGTTGGAGACCACGCTTAGCGGAGGTCTCACAGCCCGCATCGGAAGCATAAGGTTGATGTACACGCTACAATTGATTCTTGGGAATGGCTTGGTGGGAACGACGTCGCAGCGCTTTGCTTCGACCGCTGATGGCGGACTAATCCGCGAACTGGCTAACTTCCTTCCGGCGCCATCCGGCGATCTTGTTGTCGACGGCATTACGCTCGTGACACAGCAACTGGTGTTCATGTACGTGTTGGAGTGAACGTATGATGGCAAGGTGGCATCACCCTCTGATCGTCTTCTTCGTTCTGGCGGGCGCGTCGTGCACAAAGAACGAAGTTGTAGTGACTGAGCCAGTCGCCGGGGAATTGAACAACTCAACTTGGATGCTTCAAGCGTTCGAAACATTAGGTGGACGCATCGAACTACTTCATCCTCGCGATACCATCCCCCTCACTTTTAGCGATCACCGCAAGGTCAAGGGTCGAGCGTCGGGCTTATGCGGAAATTACTATTACGGGGTCTATTCAACGTCGAGCGCAAGTGCGATTACATTTGACTCACTGATCAGCTCGGAAGCTCTGTGCGTGCCCGAAAGCAAGTATTGGAACTTCTTTGACGAATTACGCCAGGTGTCGTCACTCCAACATGCCGGCACCCGCCTCTATTTGTACAACGGCAATCGCACAAAACGGATGATGTTCACGAGAATGTTATGAACAAGAAGGGAACCTTCATGGTTGTTTTGATAGAAAAACTCAGAGCGCTTTTCAGCGCGACACCAACGAACGGAGCTGACGACGAGAACCTGCTTAGCAAACACTTCGCACGCCTTCGTGCGCAAGATCCCGAAACCCACCCTCAATGGCTCCGCCTGCAACGCGAACTGGCGACGAGTGAACACGCAGTTCAACCCACTCGCACTCGATTGATTCCCCGTATGGCATTTGCCTCACTGCTTGTCGCTGTCGTGGTGGCCGGGGCCTACATTTATTTCTTCCTTGCTCGAGAAATCTCTGCCAACACATTCACAACGACGAGAGGTCAACAAAAGCAAATCTCTCTTAGCGATGGTACGAATGTCACGTTGAACTACGCGAGCGATCTGGTCGTACAGGAATTCCAATCGAACGAACTCCGTCTTCTCTCGCTCAGAGGCGAAGCGCATTTCCGTGTGCCGCGGAATCAGACACCCTTCATCGTTTCGACAAGCTGCGCCGAGGTTCAGGTCGTCGGGACGGAATTCAATCTTCGGGTGCGCGATGGAACGCTTGAGGTTGCGGTGATTCATGGAATCGTACGAGTCTCCGCAAAGGACAGCACGCTGACGCTGACGGAAAACCAGATGGCGATGTGTGCGCAAAACGGGTTTCCGCGACGAATTGCCGACATGCCTTCTCCTGATTATCCCGGCTGGATGCAAGGCAAGCTCTTTTTTAACCGAACTTCGTTCGAGGCGGCATGCCGCGAAATCGAAATGCGATTCGACATTACAATCAACATCAACGACCGCGTTCTTCGCGATGAAATCATCACGGGAACACTCGGCGCTGCAACGGCAGAAAACGCGCTGAACGCGTTGTGCGGATTAACAGGCAAAAAGTTCAGACATGAGAATCAGGCGTACACTATTTATTAGTCTGTTCTGCGCGGTCGCGGCGATGTCGGAAGTCGTTGCGCAGGATCGTGAATCTGTCCACTCGTTCCGCTTTCGACAGACGGAGCTTCGGGCGGCCCTCGATTCTTTGCTGAGGTGGTATTCGGTGCCTCTCATCTATCTTGAGAAAGATGTTGACGGAAAGCATGTGACGACGGAGTGCAGCGAGTGCAATTTTGAACAAGCACTTGAACGACTGATTGACGGACAACAGCTTCGGTGGAAGGTGATCGGGGACCAGGTACTGCTTGAGCGGCATCGGATCGAGTCAGCCGACTCCGCCTCAACACTCGGCGGAACGGTCACCGATTCTCTCACGGGCGAATGGGTCGCCGGCGCAAACGTCTATCTTTATGCCGACGCAGACCACGATCTTGAAACGCCCTACCGCGTCTGCTCGACAAATCAGTTTGGATTCTTTTCTCTGCGCAACATTCAGCCGGGCAGCTATATGCTCATCATTCGTTCCGTTGGGTATCGAACGAAGAATGAGCGGGTGAAACTTCAACCGGGCACAGCCATTGTTCATGATTTATCTTTGTGCCAACAAGATGTACAGCTTGAAGAAATCACAGTCGAGGGACAACGTTCCGCACTTGCTGCGTCGGAAGGAATCTCGCGGGGCGTGTACATTCGGGCAACGCCATCCGATCACAATCACTATCTCCTTGAAGGCGCGAGAATCTACAACCCATCCCACTTTGGCGGAGTGATGAGCACGTTTAACACCGACGCGCTGCGCGATGTGCATGTGCTTGCCGGCGGCGCTCCTCCGTACTACGGCGGCCGCATCGGCGGCGTTCTTGACGTTACGCTTCGCAGCGGGTTAGCTGAGCGGGTGTCTGGAACGGCCGGTGTCGGCTCGCTCGGCTCGAATCTCATGATCGAGGGTCCGATTGCTGAGAGAACAACATTTGTGATTTCAGGAAGGAGGGGTTATCCCGACATTTTCTTTCCGCGATACAATAGCAGCGAAACGCCAAGCGATTTGAATTCTCTCGAGCTTATGACGAAAGTGAGTCATCAGCTTGCAGGCAATCACCGCCTGTTCCTCAGCGGATATTTTGGGCGGGATACGTATGACCGCAATATTGCCGATGCTGGTGGGCAACTTCTCAACACGCTCCGGTGGGGAAATGCTGCTGCAAATCTCCGATGGATTGGCATTGTTTCGCCCTCGCTTTTCGTTCACGCGTCTGCAATCTACACTTATTACGGCTTCGATGTTGAGCATCGGCTTACGGGATTCGGGAATACTCAAGCGTTTCCTTCAAACTACAGCATCGAAGACGCTGCGTTGCGTGCGCACGCAGAACATTTCTACGACGAGCATCATACGGTGCGCGGCGGTGTTGAGCTTATTCATCACAGAATAACGGGAACGATGAGCGAGTTCTCGACTCAAATTGCACCTGTAGCGCTGAGCGGACGTTCTTCATGGGAGCTTTCAGTGTACTTCCAAGATCAATGGCGGTTGACGCAATCGGTTTCCGCAGAGTTAGGTGCGCGTGCGACATCGTTTATTACGAGCCAAGGCTCGTTCTCAGGAATTGATCCTCGTTTTTCATTGCTCGTATCACTCGATGATGACACGCGTTTGTATTCATCGTTCACGTCAGTGAATCAATTCGTTCATCCGTATCGTCATAGCGGAATCTTTCTTTTTTCTCCGACGATCTTCCTGTATCCATCCACTGAAAAGATTCACCCATCAACGTCGCTTCAATTCTCTCTGGGGATGGAAAAGAACTTTGATGAGAATAAATACACACTAGCAATTGAATCATACTACAGAGTCACACAGAAGCTTCACGAGTTCGCATTTGATACAACTCGCGTCGCTTTTGACGAAGCGATTCTGTTTGGCGAAGGAACGAACTACGGAGCCGAACTCACGTTCAGCAAAAGGACGGGCGATTTCACCGGCACGATTCGCTATACGCTCGCGTGGGCAAGGAACAGATTTGCGGAACTGAACGACGGAAAACCGTACGCATCCCGTTTTGATCGAAGACATGAAGTGTACGCGTCGATATCATTTTCGCTGAACGAGAATTGGAATGTGGGAGCGCTGTGTCTGCTCTCGTCAAACCAATCTCCTTCGCTACTCCCACAAGTAACAACATTCAGCGGTTCTCCACCCAGAGTCACGTATGAGAAATCAAGCAGCTTTGATTTGAACGGCGGACGCTTGCCCGGTTTTCAACGTCTTGAGTTGCGAGCGACTCACAGATTCTCGTGGTGGGGTTTGCCATTTCAAGCCACGCTTCGTCTGCTCAACGGTTATGGTTTGCTCGATCCGTTTGCGTGGGAGTTGCGCGACAGTCCCGATAACAGACTGAAGTGGAGAGCGACATTTGATGGACCAGATCTTTTTCCGTTGCATCCGGTGGTGAACCTGAACGTGAAATTTTAGGGCGGAGATTTCTAGTCTTGAAATCAGTAACTGCTATGAAAATAGGGATTCTTTGTAGGGACATCGGCTTGCCGTGTCCCTTGTGGCGCAAGGCTGGGACGGTCTACGACCTCGTAGAGGGGCAAGCCCACGTCCCTACATTTTCATTCATGGTGGTGAAACGAAGTTTCATGACCGCTGATGTTACGCATTGCCATGATTTCATGCCGCTCCTATCGGAGCTCGATTCAGAAAGAAAGATACAGTTCTATAAACATTTCACTCCTAGCGGAGTTAACATGCTTTTGCAACCCCGACTTTGTCGGGGGCGAAATGTTTATAGAAACGGCGAGTACAAATAGCATAAAGCTCCATCGGAGCGACATGAAGCCTACTTGGAAATGATAGAGCGATTGGATGACAAGCCGTTGCGTAACATCAATCAGCACGACGAAAAAAGGGCATTCAATAAAACGCGTATCGAGCATAACAATAACTCTACTCATCAGCTTGATGGTGTGGTCGTGCAGTGATGAGATGGATCTCGATCTCGCAGGTCAGTCCGCGTCAACTATTTATGGAAAATGGAATTGGCTCGTCTCAACCGGAGGAATCGCAGGTCATACATTGATGCCTCCTCCTGTTGTCCGCTTTGAATACGTCCATAATGGATTGTTCTTCTACAATCGCAACGATACCCTTGTCGCGACTACCACCTTCCTCATCAGGCGCGAGAAGACATTCTCCAGCACAGATACGTGCGACGTGATTCATTATCGGGATTCAATGCAATTCGTCCCGCAAGCGTTTCGGGTTGACAATGATACGTTGAAGTTGTCGGATCTCTGCATTGACTGCTACAACCATGCGTATCGAAGAATGCGTTAGAACACCATAGTCGCAAACAATTCAACAAAGAGGAGAGGAATAACATGAAACCATCAGTAGTTGTGCTTGTTGCACTGAGTCTCTGCTTCCTCAGTTGCAAAGACTTCGGCACTGCGCCGGAGAAGCAGGAAGTTCGCCAATTGACCGAGTTGGAGAAACGTCTTGTTCAAACAAGCAACCAATTCGGTTTCAATCTGCTTCGAACAGTAAATCAGTCCGAAGCGGGAAAGGATGTTTTCATTTCGCCTCTCAGTGTTTCGATGGCGCTCGGCATGACACTGAACGGAGCGAACGGAACAACAAAAGATGCGATGCGGGCCACGTTGGGGTTCTCCGAAATGACAATGGAGGAGATCAACAAAACGTATTACGCCCTGATGCAACTGCTCCGAAATCTCGATCCCAAGGTGCAGTTCAAGATCGCAAACTCCATTTGGCATCGTCTCGATTTCTCGGTTGAGCAAGAGTTTGTTGAAGCCAATCGTCGGTACTTCGAAGCTGCTGTCAAAGGATTGAATTTCAGTTCGCCCGATGCTTCGCGAACAATGAACTCGTGGGTTGAAGCGAATACCAATGGCAAGATCAAGACAATTGTTCCGGATCCGATCCCATCCGACATCGTCATGTATCTGATCAATGCTATCTACTTCAAAGGAACATGGACGTATCAATTTGACAGAACGAAAACGATTGATGCGCCATTCTTTCTACCCGATGGAACGACGAAACCCGCCAAGCTCATGCAACTCAGAACGACGTTGCCATACGTAGAAACTGCGACGTATCAAGCCATCGAGTTGCCCTACGGCGATTCGCTCTTCAACATGATTGTCGTATTGCCAAAGCGTGGAGAATCCATCGAAACATTTGCCAATAGCTTGAGCCAAGACTCATGGAACGTACTGAGAACAAGTTTGCACGCACAACTTGGAAGGGTATTTCTGCCAAAGTTCAAACTCGAATTTGAGAAACTCTTGAATGATCAGTTGAAGGCAATGGGGATGGAGGTTGCGTTCAGTGAGCGTGCGGACTTCACCAAGATAAATCGAGCCGGCGGGCTGTTCATCAGCGAAGTAAAACACAAAACATTCGTTCAGGTGGATGAGGAGGGAACGGAAGCTGCCGCGGTGACGTCTGTTGGGATTGGCATAACATCAACAACACCACCTGAGTTCCTCATGCGTGTTGACCGTCCGTTCTTCTTCGGCATCACTGAGCGCCACTCGGGAACGCTGCTGTTTGTCGGAAAAATCGTTGAACCAAAACTGTAAGCAAACCGTCGCAAGGAGGCATTGTTATGCACCGCGCATTGAAAATATCATTCGCAGTCTGTCTTTTGCTCTCGGCATTTTCTGTAAGCTACGGACAGTATTTCGGTGAGCAGGTGATGGAGAAGTCATTCGAGCAAACTGATTTCTTCTTCACACCATACCGACTCGTTCCGTTCGGCATTGGGACGTTCAAGAATTCCGTGTCAGGAGTGCTGGATGACCCGCTGCTGAATCTTGACGTGAACCCGTCGTATTTGTATAGCGACAGTCTGCGTGCAAGTTATCTCTATCTCGATTTCAGGAGCAGCAGGGAAATTCGCAGCAGGAACGACTTCTTTCCATACTACGGACCTATTGCATACAGAACAGCAGTCGTTGCTGATATCATCCGTCCGTATCCATTCTACTACATCAACTCGCGCAAAGAACTGGAGCCAGTTCTCTCGGCAGCATATCTCTTCCGACCGACGGAAGGCGCTCTGAAAAACCTCTCGCTCGGTTTGACGTATCAAATGATTTCGCAAGACGAGAAGTATTATCAAATCCCCCAAGATGTGTATCGCTCCGTTATAGGGAACAACTATCTTGGCGCTCGTGCAGCGGAAGCGCAGGAGATCCCGATCGTTAACAAGTACAGCGGCGCGGACAACATTCATCAGAAGGGTCATTTCATTTCGCTCTTTAGCGGGTACGAGATTGATCAGAATTTGCAACTCGGAGTGAAAGTTAGTCGCGTGACGTTTGACCGTGAAGGGGAATTCGGCTCCACAAACTTGTGGGAGAATTCGTACTATGGCAACTATTCATCGCTCTGGTCGAGCCGAGAAGGACGAACACAAGACTATGGACATTGGGAGTTGACAGGCGGCGCGAACTATCGCGTCAATGAGCAGTACAATGTTGGTGTCAATGGCGGCTACTTGTGGGGCAATGCCGACCAAGTATTGACGAGGGGAGATTCTTCCTACTGGGCGAACGGACCGATTGGGTCGCCGACGCAAAACTGGAGTGTCTATTCGTCATCCGGCAATCAACGCCAAACATGGACGCATGATGGGAAAACATCTTTTGGGGGCATTGACCTGAAGGCTCAGGTGAATGCGTCACAGCTTCTGCAAGTTCATTATCTCTACACGCGGCAGAATACAGATCTTTTTCTTGGCGGCGCCATATTCGATACGTCCTTCGGCAGGTCTCGTTATCAATACGATACCAACGTTACCACGAGCCAGTCATACCAGCGGTTGTTTGATAGCCGCACCGGAACCGGCACAACAGTTGGCAACATCCATCGCTTGCTCGGTTCACTGCAATGGGAAATCAATCCGAGCGTCAAAGTGTATCTCGGCGCGCAGTATGAGGATCGGAGAATCGAGACGAACACAAGCGAAGCAATTCTCAATGACCGGCATTATCGTTATTCTTCGACGGGAAGGTATGCGTACAATTACTTTGACTCAACAGCCGAGTCGAAGACGCTCGAATGGAATTTTCGCACGAAGCTGGCTCGCTTTACGATTCCAATTTTCTTCACAATCCGTACATCGGAGACGATCGAGCTGCTGTTCGGCTTGAACCGCAGCGTGACGGAGTGGCAAGTGAACGACGTAACGCTGGCGATTTTCAAGTATAGAGTGCAATCGAATCAAAGCGGCACGACACGCAGAGAGAATTTCGGCGAGCGTTACACGCAGCCCGAGGAGCGTGTGAGTGCCATACGCACAACATTTCTTGCGGGAGTTACCGTTTCACCGTCACGAGTCTTCAACGTTCGCTTTCTCGTCGTTCCAAACTTCGTCGACACGTATGAAGGCTCCGAGCTTCAGGATTTGCAGTGGTGGATTTCGGTGAACTTGTTGCCGTAAAACAATTCCCCCTCCTCATGCCTTTTATGAGGAGGGGGTAGGGGGGTGGTGTTGACGGGGAAGACGATGCTTATTTCTCGCCGTGTTCTCTTTTTTGATACTTCATATCGGGACGAACCACCTCTGTGTACGGTCCATCCCAGCTTTTCATAAACACCCGGTGAACAAGCTCGCCGAGTGTTTTGTTCTTCACAACAACTCCGAGGTTTCGGACATTGTAAAAGTAACTTTTCTCCGCGTTGCTTGTTCCCAACCAGAACGATGATGCATCTGCGACAATGAACTTGCAATGTTCAACTCGTGCAAACGAGACATATCCGCCGCTCCATTCGGGAATGACGCTGAACTTTACTTCGATGTTGGGAACTTGTGAGAGTTTTTTCAGAGGTTTCTCTGCCGGAGTTCCTTTTTCCCAATCTGAGACAATCATTCTCACCTTCACACCCCTGCTTGCTGCTCTGCGCAGTGCATCATCGAGTATACGATATTCGCTCTTGTCGCGGCCGCGAGTGTTGTAGCCAAGAAATTGCAGTGACACTTCGCTCTTCGCACCATCAATCAACCTGATGATGTTCGGCTCATCCCACAAACTTGTGTCGGGAATGAAACCGATTGGGCTGGCTGTTGGAGTGAATGTGAGAGTGTCGGAGCCTTTCATGATATGAAAAGGGGAGTTGTAGGTTTTGGGTGTTAGGTGTTTGGCGAGGAAAGTTTTGTCGTTCGTTTCTGATAAATTCCAATCAAGGTTGAAGATGTCTTGATAGAACTGAACAGCTTCTTTGTGCCGAATCTTCAAGCCGAGTTCATGAATGTGCTTCAGCGCCCGCCAATCAAAATTCTGACTGCCGAGAAAAATCATCTCGCCATCAGCAATAAAGAACTTTGCATGTTGGATTCCTCCAGTAAGCTTTCCAAAGTTAATTATGCGAGCTGAAATGTTCTGTTGTTTCCCAAGCCGTTCAATTGTTTCGGGATATGTCTTCTGCATCCGCGCGTCAGCAATGACTCGAACCATCACACCACGGCTTGCAGCTATTTCGATTGCCTGAATAATATCTTCGAGCGGCTCGCCTGCTTGGTTCGAAATGTAGAACTGCTCGATGTCGAGCGACTTCTTTGCGCCATTGATCATCTCCAACCAGACTTCCCGCGTGTTGCGGATGTCGGGGTTGTCAAGCACGGTTTCGATCGGGGTGCTTTCGACGAGTTCGAAGTCGCGATAGCCTGCGATTTGAGCGGAGGAGAAAGAGGAGAAGAGCGTTAATACAAAAAAGATGAGTAATGTTGTTTTCAATTTTCTTGCTGTCATATTTTCCTCCCTGGAGGTGTGAACTCAAATTCTCTAACAGTCTGTTGGTGAAGCGTATTCATTTAGTATTCCCTGATTTCGGTGAACGTGTTTTGAATTGGTTTCGATGTGAAATTGAATTGGTTGATTGTTAATCGGTAGAGGTCACTTGTGCCTCGATAGTAAATCTTGAGAATGTAATCTCCCGATTGCAGCGGTCCGATGAAGAGCTTGCCTGTTGCTTCGCTCTCTGTTTGGAAGCAAGGATTAGGACGAATCAATCCGCCGATGATGACGGTGATCGTGTCCTGCATTCGTAATTGAGTCAATTTTATTCCAAAGCCTGCGCACGGGTATGTGGTGGTTGTCGAAACGTGAGCGGCTAAGCCCAGTTGGTCCCCTTCGGAAAAATACAAGAGCTTGAAAATAAACTTTGTGTCGATGTTGCCAAAGGACTGTGAGAGCGCCTGAGGCGTGGAAAAACTCGCAGCCATCACGAAGAGCATGAAGAGAGCGATGCGTCCGGTTGTTTTCATGAATTGACTAAAGCATACTTTTTTGAGAATTCAAAGAACGATTGAAACGTACATCTCCTCTTACGTTGATTTGCGCCTGCCTGTGTTCGACATCTTCCGGCGAAGCGCTTTGTAATCAATCTCCCGCTTTTCGCTGAATGCCTTAATGCCCTCCTGAATTTCCATCGCGGAAGAGTGAACCGTCAACCAGTCGCGTAAATGTCCAATCGTCATCGTCCACGAAAAATCTCGCCAGAAGTTGAGCTGCTGTTTTGTGTAGCGCGTGCATTCAGGAAGTTTGTTGACCAACTTCTCAGCCATTACATCAACAGCTTTGTCGAGCTTCCTGCGCGACACAACTTGATTCACCAATCCCCACTCAAACGCTTTTTTGATGGGAATCTTTTCGTTCAGCAATAGAACCTCTCTTGCTCTTCGGTCGCCGATAATCAGCGGAAGCCATTGTGTTGCGCCTGCTGCCGCAACGCTCCCTCGCGATGTTCCTGCATGTCCGATGTAGATATCATCCGCCGCAACTGCGAGGTCGCACGACATCTGCAATTCATTCCCGCCACCGACCGCCATACCGTTCAGCCGTGCAATCGTCGGCTTGCCGATGTTGCGCAGCCGCTCGAATGTTTCCATGAAGACACCCATCCACTTGTAGAAGTCGTTCGGCGTCTCAAGAAATTCTTCTTTCCACTCCTTCATATCGGCGCCGGTGCAGAATGCTTTATTGCCCGCGCCTGTAATAATGAGCACGGCAACTTCATCGTCCCACGCGGCATCTTGAAATGCTGCTTGCAGTTCGTGCAATGTTTCGAGATTCAGGCAGTTGTAGACGTCCGGGCGGTTGATGGTAATGGTGGCGCGCCAATTTCCTTTTGTGTACAGGATGTTTTTGAAGTCGAGTTCTTTGGGGGATTTACCAATGTACTTGCTAAACCCTGAGTCCCGCTTTTCAGGGCGAAGGGTCTTATCAGTTTCTGCCATTGTGCTTTCTCAATCCTGACGAGCTCCGCTTTATGGGACGACGAGGGATCTCGCTAGTTAATGTTTGTAAAGAAGTTCTAGTATCTGAACTCCATCCAGTTTTCGGTTCTTGAATAGCTCGAGAAGTTGTTTTGCTTTTGATTCAGGATAAATAAAGCGAAAGCTCAAATCTCTCCACGTCGGGTTAACCGTCTCAATGAGATCAGTTTTCTTTGAGCGGCGCCAGCTCTTGAGTTGCGTTTCTCGTTTTTCCGCAGCTTCGCGGTCATCGTAGATTTCGAAATACACAAGATTTGTAATGTTGTATTTTTGGGTGAATCCTCTCACAAGCTTCAGCTTGTGTTCGAACAGACGGCGCGGCAAATCATTGGTGTAGCCAACGTAGAGCATTCGAGAATGATTTGTGAGTATGTAGACGTAGTAGCTCATTGTTCATGGATGATGCACAGGTGCGCGCGGCAAGCAGGTCCTTCGCTTCGCTCAGGACTGAGTGACATCTTCTCCAACAAACACCGTCACAACATCCGCCGCAAAACTCACCAAATCTCTTGCGACTGCCTTGCCCTCTTTTGATGCCAACGCAGCATCCATTGCATCCTTGCTGTCGAAATACATCTCGCACATCAGATGGAATTTTGTCTCTCCGATTGGCGCACCGGTAATTCTCGTAATCTCTAACTTACGAAGTCCTGGATATTGTTTCACTAATGGTGTGTGTACTTCGTTGTAGTGTTTGTCGAACTCGGCGACATCGGATGGTTTGCGATAGAGGGCGATCAGTTTTGTCATGGAGATTCCTTGTTGGTTTGTTTCGAGAATATCCGAAGAGAAGAGTCGGATGATGAAGTGTGTCTTTAAAAATATACCGAAGGTTGCGTGGAGAAGCAATTGCGCACATAAAGGTGTCAAGCGAGACCCGACGAGGACGATTCACAGCGAAGTGGCTAAGACCTTTAACCATGTGGGCATTATTGTGCATGCACATTCTTTGCATCTTCAATTTGATTCTGAAATCGTCTCTGTAATTCTCTCCGTGACAACAAGGCTTTGTTTCCCTGGCTCGTAACTGATGTTGGCACTTGGTTTGCTTTTCATGATTCACTCATAAAGAGAGAATTCACAGTATTGTTGTCGCCGTTCCCCCCGAACGAGCAGGAACGACTTAATGTTCCGCAAAGCCACAACATCCGTGACACTGAAGCTGGCCAAGCATTCCATGACTTCACGTCTCTTGCGTCGCACATTTAACGATGAGCACCGCGTTCGGCAAAAAGTCCGGACATCTATTCTACACAAAAACAAGATATAGAGGCGTAACCACTCAAACAGAAGAGAGCAGCCATGTCGAACCACACACGACCTCTGCGTATCGTGCTGGTGGGAGATGAGGGGGATGGCGACGTCGTCAACGACGTACTCAACAACGTGTTCAACGGTGTAAAAGCATTTCGCTACGTGCTGTGCCATGCGCGGCGCGTTGGTGAAATGCTTTCTCTATCTTCGGAGAATGAATTCGATGTCGTTCTCCTCGACCTTTCAGCGGCGTACAGCAACGATCTTGTTGCCTTAGAACGCATTTGTGAAGCCTTCTCCAGAATTCCGGTGATTGTACTCGTCGCCGACAATGCGGAAGCGGTTCGGCAGCGGGCATTGCGCATTGGGGCAGTTGAAGCGTTGACGAAATCTCAGATGGATGCCGGAACGCTCGCCGACACGATTACTGCCGTTATCGAACGCAAGGCCGAAGAACTCAAGAGTCGACGAGAACTTTATCTGGAGCAAGCGCTCACGTTCTTGCAGCAACATAGCGCTATCTCCCGTTCAACGCTCACGCCGGAATTGTTCGGCATGAAGCCGCTCTGTGAAGCGATGCCCTACAAGTTTCTTGAACTCGCCAAAAGCTACAGCAACCTGATTGAGCTTGCGCTCACTCGTGGACAGCGCGAAGGAGTTCGCTTCAGCGGACACAGCGTTTCGCAAAAGCTCCACTATCTCGCATCCGACCTCGGCGAGCTGAAAGCAGGTGTGTGGGATATTATTGATATTCACGCAAAAGCAGTGGAACAAAAACTTGGCAGCGTGCGTGCGCCAAAAGAGGAGAGCCACAAAATTCTTCTCGAACTTATCAGCGATTTAGTTTCGTACTACAGAAAAACTGAATACGCAAACGCGTAAGATCGTTTCAGTAAATGTTTTTCCGTAAACCCCGGCGGGATGTATCGCCGGAATGTTTTCATTGACGATAAGAGATTTGTATGGGTTCGATACCGGCTTCGTCTGTTACTTTCGAGGCTGGCATGAGTTGCGTCGTCAGGACTTGGGAGTGCTCTGGGAACATTACGTGCTGAACGAACTTCAAGCACAATTGCAGACACGGGACGTGTACGATTGGCGCGACAAACGGGGACACGAGATAGATTTCGTTATTGCGAAACGAGGCAAGCCGCCGATTGCGATCGAATGCAAGTGGTCTACGAAAGATTTTGACAGCACGAACGTTCTCACTTTTTCTCGACAATATCCGAAAGCAAAAATCTATGTCGTGGCACAGGATGTTGATCGTTCCTTCACCAAGAAAGCGGATGATGTTACGTTGCAGTTTGTGAATGTGGATACGCTGATCGACGCACTGCAATAACGGACAATTCAACTGAACCTTTCATCCCCTCCACTCGAAGCAACAAAAAAATCCCGACTCAACTTTCGCTAAGACGGGATTTGCAATTGCCGGGACCTTGGTGGTTGTCAACTCACTTTGGCGAAACAGCGTTTTCAGTTCACGTAATTCAACAATACTTTGATTTCGTCAACTGCAAGAATTCCTGCCTTGTCTTTTCATCGTCTTTGAAAACACCTATCATGGCGCTGGTCGACGCCGTTGCGTTCTGTTTTCCCACGCCGCGCATCATCATGCACATGTGGCGAGCTTCGATGACAACGCCTACGCCGGCAGGATTCAGGTGCTCGAAAATGGTATCGGCAATTTGACGTGTAAGCCGCTCCTGCACCTGCAACCTCCGGGCGAAGACGTCAACAATGCGAGGAAGTTTGCTCAGCCCGATGATTGTGCCGTTGGGAATATATGCAACGTGGGCTTTACCGAAGAAGGGCATCATGTGGTGCTCGCACATGCTAAAAAAATCGATGTCCTTCACAATCACCATCTCGTTGTACTTCTCATTGAAGATGGCGCCATTGAACACGGTGGCGATGTCTTTTCCGTAGCCGCTGGTGAAAAACTCTATCGCTTTCGCAACTCGATGCGGGGTTTTTTGCAGCCCTTCACGCGTTGGGTCTTCACCGATTTCGCCTAACATCGTCTCAACCAATTCTTCCATTCTCGCTTTGTGGATTGCCGCCCGATTACTCGCCGCGGTATTCGACAAAGTTATTATCTGATTCGTACAACTTGATTGCATACAGTTTTCCGCCTTGAATGTTGTTGTTAAGAATTTGCCAGAACGCAATTGCCATATTCTCCGCCGTCGGAATGAGCCCCTGAAGAAAGTCAACATCAAAGTTCATATGCTTGTGGTCGACCTTGTCAATGATTTCTTCATTGATGATGTCGGAAAGCTTCTTCAAGTCTATGACCATTCCCGTTTCTTTGGGGGGATTGCCCACAACCGTCACTTCTATGTCGTAGTTGTGACCGTGACCGTATAGATTGTTGCACTTACCGTACACTTCCTGGTTCTTCTCATCGGTCCAATCAGGATTGTGCAAACGATGAGACGCGCTGAAATGTTCTTTGCGTGTCAGGTAAACCATTTGTTTCCTTTTGAGCGTTCAAGCGGTTGCATTTTCCGCATGATGCGCTCAACGATGCTTTCGGAGTTGAGGACAGAGAATGGTAAAGTAACCCCATCGATAATGAATGCTCAAACCTGCGCCACACGAAAGCCTCTAACAACGGTGCCAGTCGTCATCCCCTACCGGGGCACAGTATCGCGGCGCAGGATTGGGCTGCCGTTCCTACAACATCTAGAGCGACTTCAAATATTCAACGAGTTCATTCTTCTCTTGTTCGTTCAGTGCAAGTTTCAGAAAACTATCGTAGTGTTCGATAACATCCCGTAGCGTAGCATACCGACCGTCATGATAGAATCCGCTTTTCTGATGTGTCCAGAGTCCGGCAAGCGGGGCAGTACGGTACATGTGTGTTGGTGATCGGTCAGCTTGGAATGCATCTACACCAATCTCGCTCGGTGCGTGGAGGTTGTTCCCCGGCTCGGTAAAGAGTGGTGGAACGTGGCATGTTGCACACTTTGCCTTGCTGGCAAAAATCTCTTTTCCATGTTCAGCGGCCTTTTCATCGAAACTACCTTTCGGGGGTTTCGGTGCAGGAATGGCGAGTTGATAGAAATGAAGCGCAGCGAGTTTCGAGGTGACCATGTCGGGGGTGCCACGTGTATTGCCAGCACCGCTCTTCGCAGCGACAGGATACTGATTCTTGTCATTGAAGCGTGCATCGAAGAAAGTGCCCGAGCCATGCATCTCAGTCGCGGCAACATAGGCGTTCCAGTAGGTCACAGATCCGAAGCCAGTCCACGTATGTAGATTCACGCCAGCGAGACCAAAGGCTGGGGGAATGAGTGTACCTGCTTGCCCACCATCGGGTCGAAAGGCTTTGCCATCTTTGTCGAGTTCTGCATCGAAACGACCTGGACCTCAGCTTGTAAGAACTTTTTTTACCGTCGGTTCATCAACACCAAAGAGGTCGGTGAACGGCTTGTGGCTCGGAGCAAGCGACACAATGACACCCACATTCAAATCCCGGTTCGCCCAACCATCGAGCCGCTTTCCAATTCCTGGTGCAAAAGAATTGTCAACACTTGAATGGCAGAGGGCGCACTGAATGCCCATCGACTTCAAGTTTCCTTTGTTGTCAAATATGCCTTTAACACCAACGACTGAATTTAGCTTGAGCAGAGCGAGTGTTGTCGCAGGATCGTCGAGATTAACCTTGCCTCCCTTGAGTTGGTCCTGCAGATCTTTCGGCAGAGCGTCCACATCTACCTTCAGCCCGACCGATAACGCCGTCTTGGGGCTCACTCCGCCTCCGCCGCCGCCGTTCTTCTCGCCAGCGATTGCTTTGTGAAGCTGGAGTGCATCACCCCAGAATGCTTCGCTGCCGAACGTATCGAAACGAAAGATTCGTTTGCCCTCCTCAAGCATTTGCTGCGCATGAGCGGCGATCATTCGGTCGTTTTCGGAGGACTTTTCCTTGGAAGCCATGGGTTGCGCTTTGCCTTGCTCGTCATTACCAAATCTAAAGCCAACGAGTAGAGCAAGCCCAACGAGAAGAGAGGCTACCAAAAATACAATAGGTTTGCTTCTCATAAGTAACTCCTTTCTGGAAGTTGTTGATGGTTGATTATTGGACATGTGCGCGAGCATCTCGCACAGTTTCAAGTGATTTGCAATGCACCCTTTAGTTCATCTGTGTTTTTATACATCTTTTTTAGACTGATCAGCCTGCGAGCCGCGTCAATCTTTTCCCAGACATTCCAGAGTAGCACACCCTTTACGCGATCATTGTCCAGATAGTACACCACGCCCTCACGGAATTTCTCCTTCCAGTCTGCAAACGTCTTCATGCGCGAGTCCAGTTGGCCTACTGCCTCAAAGCCAAGGTCAAAGAGGTCAGAGTAGAAATATGGCAGGTAGTCGAACGGCTTGTTTGCGCCAGCCATGTTCGCTCCAGCGTGCTTGCCTTGCGCTTGCGCGTTGTTCCAGTGCTCGATCCGGATATTCTTGTCCAACGATTTGGCAGGAAAGTACGCGACATCTCCGGCAGCGTAGACATCGCGGTCGGAGGACTGAAGAAGATTGTTCACTGCTATTCCATTCTCCACGTTCAACCCGGCACGCGCAACCATCTCAACGAGCAGGTCGAGGCCGATTGCCGCGATAGCTGCGTCTCCAGAAAGTTGTTTTCCCGACTTGGTGATCACTGTCGTCCTGTTGTTCAAGCGCTCAGCGCTTATCGGTAGCTCACCGCTCAATACTGTGACACCCTTTGACCGATAGTAGTCGGTGACGAACGGCGATAGGTCCGCCGGTAACACTTTCTGCAAAATAGTTTGATCCGGGAAGATCATCGTAACCTTCTTGTTATTCATTGTGAGTGCAGCAGCCAACTCGCCGCCGATGAAACCTCCGCCAATCACAATGAACTCTTCCGCTCGTTCGGCTTCCTCCTTCAGCCAAAGATAATCGTCCACCGTCCGGAAGTAATGCAACGCTTCTTCACCGAACGACAACGTGCGCGGCGAACCGCCCGTTGCGATCAGAAGCTTATCGTACGTGTACCAGTTTCCTTCTTTGTCGAGAACCTGATGCTTCGATGGGTTTATTTCAGTCACCTCGGTGTTGAGATAAAGTCGAACATCATGAGATTCATAAAAGGCATCATTGTGAACGGGAAGATCTTCCAGTTTCGCTTTGCCAAGCCACAAGCCTTTCGAGAGTGGCGGGCGGTCATACGGCAGTCGATTCTCTTTGCCAAACAACGCAATCGTCCCCGAAGGATCACGTTCACGGATTCCTTCGACAGCTGAAGCCCCTGCCAATCCGCCCCCTACGATAACGTATTTGAATCGGTTCTCCATATCAATGCTCCATATTATCATCAACATTGCAATGCCAGCAAAGATAGACGCGTTTTGCTGACTCATGTAGGGACGACAAGAACGAACTCCAACTTTGATGAATTAGACCCTTCGCTTCGCTCAGGGCTTCGACTTTTTAGACTACGCCTCAATCGTCGCGAACGCGTTTCGCTTATCGCGCACATTCTTGTACAGCCCATCGAACGATTTCTCAAACGCCGCGACGCCGTCATCCTCGAGCTTCTGCAGCACCCATTTCATATCGATGCCAGCGCCGGCAACATCGCTAAGCACCTTGCGGGCACCATCGAGATCAGACTCGACTGTCGGTACAGGCTTACCATGGTTAAGAATCGCAGCGTATGTCTGAGGTGGAACGGTGTTCACCGTGTGTGGACCGATGAGCGTGACGACGTAATGTAAGTCGGTGTACGCGGGATTCTTCGTGCCCGTGCTGCCCCACAGTGGAGGCTGCAAGTTTGCGCCTCTCCCCCTGTAGAGCCTCGAACGCTGTGAGCCGAAAATCTCTTTGAATGCCTGGTACACCATTTTCGCGTTCGCAACGGCAGTTTTCCCACATAGATTGCGAAGCTTCTCGGCTTGCGCTTTGTCTGTCGTTGCGGCAATCTTCTTCTCCAGCAGGTCATCAACCAATGTATCGATGCGACTTACGAACACGCTTGCAACCGACCAAACGTCATCGAGCGTCTTGTCGTCCTTCAATCTTCTTTCAAGACCGGTGATGTAAGCGTTCGCAACCTCTTTGTACCGATCAACAGAGAAGATGAGGGTTACATTGATGTTCATCCCTTCGCTCACGCATCGCTCGATGGCGGGAACACCTTCCTTCGTGGCGGGGATTTTCACCATGAGGTTCTTTCTATCGATCTTCCTCCAGAGTTCGCGTACTTCCTTGATAGTGGCCTCCGTGTTGCGCGCCTTGCCCGGCGAGACTTCGACGCTGACATAACCATCGCGTCCCTTCGTGCGGTCGTACGCGGGCTTCAACACTTCACACGCCATCTGGATATCGGTGACCATGAGTGCCTGAACAATCTCCGCAGCATCGATATTTATATTGCCCTCAATAAGCTCGCGGATTTGATCGTCGTAGTCGCTGCTCCCGGAAATCGCCTTATCAAATATTGTTGGATTGGATGTTACGCCGGATAATCCTTCCTCTACCATCCTCTTGAGTTCGCCGCGTTTGATGACGCCCCGACTGATGTTGTCGTACCAGATACTCTGGCCGAGCTGCTCGAGCTTTTGTATGTTGTTCATAGACTCCTCTTCTGACCCTTATCGGCACTGCCGGCATGAGTGAACGACCCATTCTTTACAACTGGGCCGGTGAGCATTTGGCGCGCGCCAGTGCATCGCTTACACCCACACACGTACCAAAGCCCACCATGCCTGAGATTCTTTCAACTGCTCTCATTGAT